>Ga0209422_1000165_pt1 | contig 16190 bp, 16 predicted proteins | sample BlaSpr_A8_OM2_M3_FD_187983 | JGI IMG/M metagenome (GOLD analysis project Ga0209422, IMG submission 187983) | Forest soil microbial communities from Thunder Bay, Ontario, Canada - Black Spruce, Ontario site 2_A8_OM2_M3 (SPAdes) (version 2) | ecosystem: Environmental > Terrestrial > Soil > Boreal... | reverse complement strand
CGAACGACGCCAACACGCTCTCGATCTACGGAACGCTCGCCGTCGTCGGCTTCGCGATCTTTCTCTTCGGGCGCACGAAGCTCGCCCTCGCGGTCGCCGCCACGCGCGAAGACGAAAGTGCGGCACGCGGCGTTGGCATCGACGTCGCCGGGGTGCGGATGGGGACGCTGGTCGCCGGCGCGATCGTCGCCGGCCTCGCGGGCGCGCTCTACGCGCACTCCAACTTCTTCATCACGCCCGGGGACTTCGGTTTCGGCCGGATGGAACAGGTGCTGGTCATGTGCGTCATCGGTGGCGTGACGAGTTCCCTCGGCGCCGTGCTCGGTGCGCTCTTGATGACCGTCCTCCCGGAGCTGGTGCGTTTCTTACACGATTATCGCGAGGTCTCGAGCGGCGCAATCCTCCTCGGCATCATCCTGTTCTCCCCGGCGGGGATCGCCGGGCTCTGGCAACGACGCACGTGACGTCGTTCGCTCTCGCGGAACAACTCGTCGTCGATCGCGTGAGCGTTCGGTATGGTGGAGTCCTCGCACTCGACGCCGTCAGCCTCGAGGTTCCGCCCGCGACCGTCGTCGGACTGATCGGCCCGAACGGCGCCGGGAAGACGACCCTGATCAACGCGGTCACCGGCGTCGTGCGACCCGCTTCCGGCAAGATAGCGCTCGGAGAAGCGCGACTCGACCGCCTGTCGCAGCACCGCGTCGCGCGAGCCGGCATCGCGCGAACGTATCAGAACATCCGCCTCTTCGGCGCGCTCAGCGTCGCCGACAACGTACGCGCCGGCGCCTACCGACGCCGCGGCACGCTCAGTGACGACGCCGTCCGCGTGCTGCTGACGCGCGCGATGGTGCGCGATCACGAACTCGAGCGGCGAGCCGGGACGCTCCCCTACGGCGAGCAGCGGCGGCTCGAAATCGCCCGCGCTTTGGCGTCTGAGCCACACGTGCTGCTGCTCGACGAACCCGCTGCCGGAATGAATCCGCGCGAAACCGGCGAGTTGCGCGCACTGATCCGAGCGGTCGCGCGCCTCGGCACGGGCGTCCTCCTCGTCGAGCACGACATGTCGCTGGTGACCGCAGTCTGCGACCACGTCCTGGTGCTCAACTTCGGCGAGACGATCGCGCAGGGGACGCCGGCCCAGGTCGCGCGCGACCCCGCCGTCATCGAAGCCTATCTCGGCACGGGCGCCGCCGACTCGGAGCACCGCTCTACGTGACGCTGCTCGGAATCGAAAACCTCAAGGCCGGCTACGGCCGGATCGAGGTGCTGCACGGAATCTCTTTGCGCTTGGAGGCGCACACGCTTTGCGCGATCGTCGGCGCGAACGGTGCGGGGAAGACGACGCTCCTACTCGCGCTCTCGCGCCTCATCCCGATTCGCGAAGGGCGCGTCATTTTCGACGGCCGCGACATCACGCGCGCCTCCTCTCACTCCGTGGTACGGGCCGGACTCGTCCAGGTCCCGGAAGGCCGGCGCGTGCTGGCCTCGCTCAGCGTTGAGGAGAATCTTCAAGTTGCCGGCGAAGCGGCCCGCGGCAGCTCCGCGTCCGGTGTTGCCGAGATGTACGAGCGATTCCCGATTCTCGGGACACGGCGTTCGCTTGCGGCCGGCTCGCTTTCCGGCGGCGAACAGCAGATGCTCGCCTTCGCCCGCGCACTGATGGCGCGACCGAAGGCGCTCTTGCTCGACGAACCCTCGATGGGACTGGCGCCGAAGCTCGTCGAGAAGGTCTTCGAGATCATCGCCCAAGAACGCGCGCGCGGGACCTCGATCCTCCTGGTCGAGCAGAACGCGCGCAAGGCGCTGGCCCTCGCCGATTACGCCTACGTCCTCGAACGCGGGACGATCTCGCTCGAAGGCAGGGGCAGCCAGTTGCTCGGACGCGAGGAAATCACGGCCGCCTACCTCGGCGAGGTCACTACTGACCCTTCCAGTCGGTGAAGGGCGACGGCTTGCGATAGGGCGAGCCGGCTTCCAGCACGATATCGGCCTGCTGCGTCAGTTCGATCTTGCGCGGATCGCCGGCGTACGGCCGGCCATCGACGTAGATGCGCAGCTTCCGCTTCGGAACCTTGAGCGGACCGATACGCGTCGTGCTGAGCGGCTGACCCCAAACATTGAAAAAATCGCCCAGATGAAACGGGCGGACGACCGGCGACTCGACATGAATGATCCCGTCGGCAACGTGCGTGTGGAGCCAGTACAAACAATTTCCGAGCACCGGCCGCCCGACATCGCTCGGGATCACGACCGGCTTGCCGCGGTCGTAGATCGTCAAGTGCTGGTGAATATGGAAGACGCTGCTCTCTACCCGGTCGCAGCGAATGCCGTCGATGGGGGCGCCGGTAGGCGGATCGCCCAGTGCGGCGCCGGCCACCACGAGGACCGGGACCAGAAGGGCGACCGCGACCGCGCTCAGCCGTGGCGCTTCAAAAAAGCGACGCATGATTTGTGGCTCCGGTTCTGTGAGTATGCGGTGGATTTCGGCGAATAAACGTAGTTTCTTGTGGAATCGTTGTGAGCAGCGGGTTTGACCACTTGAATCGAGGTTTTGGCGTTGGTATAGTCAGGTCACTTCAGCAATGAAGTGTGGTGAACGTGACACCGCGGTCGATTTTTGAAGGGAACACCGCTTCGCGGCGGACATCCAGTCGAGCGACCGAAACGCACGACGAGCGAGATGCGGGCCGAGCAATCGGCATACGCGCGAGACGAGTGCCAGAAACACGTCGACGGGGTCCTGCGAGCAATCGTGGGGCCTCGTTAGCTTTCGTAGCGCGCGAGAATCTCGCGCGCCAGGTCGGCCGCGCTCGCCCGCACTTCGGGCGGGTCGAGGATCTCCGCCTCGGGGCCCCACTTCATCGTCCAGCGCACGAACTCGGCTGCGTCGGTGACCGTGTAGACGATCTCGACCGAGCCGTCGGGCCGTTCTTCGATCGTTCGCTCGCGCACGACGCGGTCGGCCGTCGCCGCGCGCGCGACGACCGGAGAATACCGCACCGTGACGTGCAGCGCAGGGCCGCCGTGCATGATCCCGCTGACCGAGCGCGCCGCGAACGCCTCGATGTCAAAATCGGAGGGCATCGTGAAGCGCTGCGGTGCGATGCGGGCGTCGGAGATTCCGTCGAGGGCGAAGACCCGCTTTGCACCGCGACCCCGATCGTGCGCCACGAGGTACACGCGACCGCTCCAAACCACGAACCCATAGGGGTCCACGTGGCGTTTCGAGCCATGCCTACGCTTGTCGAGGTACGAGAAGCGGACGCTCTGCCGGTCGAGCTGCGCGCGCTGCAGAATTCGGAAGATCGCGTCTCGCTCGGGGTCGAGTTGCGGGTCCGCGATCTGGACGCGCACCGTCGGCTGGGTCGCTTTCCCCGAACTGCGGCCCGCGACGCGCGTCAAGCGCTTGGCGATGCCGTCAATCGAAGCGCCGATGTTGCCGCCGAGCGAGGCGGCAATTCCCTTGAGGGCAAGCAAGCCGAACAGCTCGTCGTTCGACAACTCAAGCTTCCGTAGGGAATAGCCGTGCTCGAACCGATAGACGTCGGCCTCGCGATCGTAGTACCACGGAAAACCCGCGGCCGTCAGTTCGGCCAGATAGCGTCGCATCGTGCGCGTCCCGGGTGGATGCTCGGCGTCAAGATGACGGCGGAGCGCGTCAAAGCTGTGGCGTCCTTCGTCCACCGCCGCGAGCAGCTTCAAGAGCAGCGCGACCTTCGGGGCTTTGAACGCCGGCTCCGACATGCGCGCCGCTTCAGGGGCGGGGCGGAAGTCCCTACCGTCCCGACAGGCGAAAAAGGCTCCCGGCAGGCGGAGGAAGTTTCCGTCCGTGGTCTTATCAGACAGGACATCGTTCGAATTCACGATTGTTTCTTTAGCTGACAGGAGCAAATTCTAGATGAAGGATGAAACCGCTACGTCCGAGGTTTCACGCTCGGAATTTTTGCGCCGCACCGGCGCGCTCGGGGTCGCCGGCGCCGCGTCTCTCGGGTTTCCGTTACTCGAGACGCGCCCACTCGACGCCAAGCCTCTTCCTCCACCGAAAGATGTTATCGCAGCCGGCGGCGGCGCGACGGTCAAGCTCGGCCACGTCGACAGCTTCTCCGGCGTCTATGCCGCGGCAGGCGAGTCGCAGCACACGGGCCTCGAAGCCGCAATCGCTGAATGGGAAAAGAAGAACAATCGTATCAAGTTCGAGCTCGTTCGCGGCGACGACGCCGTCCAACCCGCGGTCGGCACGACCGAGACCAAGCGACTCATCTCGCAGGTCAAGGTCGACGTTATCACCGGAGGCCTTTCATCGGCCGTCGGGCTCGCCATCTCGGCGACATGCCAGGAGAACAACGTCTTCTTCCTGGCGATCGGGACCCACGACACCAACATCACCGGCGCGAAGGCGAACCGAGTGTGCTTCCGTCAGACCTGCACGAACGCGATGCTCGCGAGCGCGGTCGGTCCGGCTCTGCTCAAGAAGGGCAAGCGCTGGTACTTCCTGGTCGCGGATTATGCGTTCGGGACCGATGGCTACGCCCGACTCTCGAAGATCCTCCACGCCAATGGCGGAACCGAGGTCGGTGCCGACAAGCACCCGCTCGGCGCGACCGACTACTCGGCGTATTTGACCAAGGCGCGCAACACCGATGCGAACGTGCTCGTCTTCTCGAACTACGGTCCCGATACGCAGAATTCGTCGAAACAAGCCGTCGGTCTGGGTCTTCACAAGAAGATGGCCTTCGGCGGCATCCTCTGCGGCAACGAGGTCGCGGTCGGGATGCCCGCCGACGACATCGCCGACGCAAACGGCGGGCTCTTCGGCTATATCTGGGGGCCGGAAGCGGGCGGCACTCGCACCAAGCACATCTACGACCTCCTCAAGGCCCGCGCAAAGGCCTTCCCGACGAATTGGCGCCAGTACCTCGGTTTCATGGCCGGCGAAAATCTGATCGAACGGATCAACGCGGCCGGGACGACCGACACCGAGACGCTCATCAAAGCCTTCGAAGGCTACCAATACGATGCGGCCAAGTCGAAGCCGGCCTACTTCCGCAAGTGCGACCACGAGGCCGTGCAGCAGACCTACGCCGGAGAGATCCTCCGCAAGAGCAAGCGGCGGAGCCCCGACGAATATTTCGTGATCGCCTCGACGGTCGGCGGCGAGTTCGCTGCCGGTCCCTGCGACAACCCCGACAGCGCGGCCGCCGAGAAAATCATCACCACCGAGAAGGTCGGCCCGCGAGCCGACTACACGCCCGTCAAGACAAAGTAACATGAAGACAAGCATGCGCCACGTCGCCGCCGCGCTCTGCGCGGCGGCATTCGCCCTTTGCGCCGTCGCGGCCCCGCTGCGGCCCACGGTCGCCGACAACGGCCCCGACCAAATCGTCGTCGGTGCGGCGTTACCGCTGACCGGCGACGAGAGCCGTATCGGCGGGTTCTACAAGGCCGCTTATGAACTCGCCGTCAAGGAAATCAACGACCTCGGCGGGCTCGAATTGCGCGTCTATCACCGCAAGATTCCGGTCAAGTTGATCATCTACGACGACAAGACCGATCCGGCGACCTCGCGCAACCTCTACGAGCGCCTCGCCGTGCAAGACCACGTCGACGCGTTCCTCGGCGGCTACTCGACCGAACTGGTTCAGGCCCAGACGGTTGTCCCGCAGGCGCACCAGATTCCGTACGTCAACGGTGGTGGCGCCGCGACCGAAATCTACCACCGTGGCTTCAAGACGGTTTTCGGCGTGCTCAGCTCGATCGAGAACCTCGCTTATTCGGAATGCGACTTCATCGAGGTCATGCAGGCCCAGGGAAAACTGCCGAAACCCCTCAAGATGGCCGTCGTCTGGGAAAACACCTCCCACGGCAAGGATTTCGTCGCCGGTCTCTCGGCACGCGCGAAACAAAAGCCGAAGAACTACAAGATCGTCCTGAACGAAGCGTTCGACCTGCATGGCAAAGACTTCGCGCCGCTGCTCCAAAAGGTGAAGGCCACCGACGCCAACGCCTTTATGTCGGACGCTCACCTCGACGATTATATTACGATGCAGCGCCAGTACCGGCAGGCCGGGCTCCATCACGCGTACGTCACCTACGGCGCGCGGGGCCCCGAGAAGGCGGCGCGCGACGCGCTCGGCGACAGCGTCAACTATATCTTTGCGGCGACCTGGTGGAACTCGCAGATCCCCAACGCCGCAGTTCGGGCCTTCGACGACAAGTGGGCGAAGGCGTATCCGAAGATTCCGCAAGAGTGGTATGCGGCGTTGCCTTACGAGACGGCGCGGACGCTCTTCATCGCCATGACCGAAGCCGGTTCGGTCGACAAAGTGAAAGTCACCGAGGCACTGCGGCACATCGACATCCGCGATACCATCATCCCCGGCGGCCACATCCGCTTCGAGGCCGATGGCCAGATGGTCGCACCGTTCGTGGTGACGGAGAACTTGCCGGGCGGTAAGGTCGTGATCGTCTACCCGAAGTCGGAATCGACGGGGAGCGCAGTCCTACCCGTTCCCAGCACCTAGACATCGCCCTAAGCCTTTCGGCGAGATCGCGGGTTTCGTGCAGGACACGCTAGCGACGCTGATCTCGGCATTGCTGGCCGCCGGACTCTACGCCACGATGTCCTACGGCCTCGCGCTGATCTACGGCGTCCTCAAGGTCATCAACCTCGCCAACGCCGGGGTCCTCATGCTCGGCGCGTACGTGACGTGGTGGATGTGGGACGCCTTCCACGTCGATCCGTTGCTCGCTCCGATCGTCGTCCTACCGCTCTTCTTCTTATTCGGGATCGTGCTCGAGCGCGTGGCGATTCGGCGCGTCATCGAGCAAGAACCGATCGTCTCGCTGCTGCTGCTTTTCGGCGTGTGGCTCATCTTGCAGAACGTCGCGTACGCCATTTGGACCGGCGACACGCGCTCGATCGAGACGCCCTTCGTCGAGGCGACCTTCAAACTCGGCGGCATCCAATTGGCCTGGCCGCGCGTCTACGTTTTTGTCGCCGGCGCGCTCACGCTCGCCGTCCTCCAACTCTTCCTCACCAAGACGCAATTCGGACGGGCGATTCGCGCCGTCTCTCAAGATCGCGAGGCGGCGCGACTCGCTGGGATCGACGTCGAACGTATCTACGCGGTCGCGTTCGGAATCGGAATCGCCCTGTCGGCGTTTGCGGGCTCGCTGCTCTCGCTCTTGTTTCCCTTCGGCCCCGATTTCGGCGGGGCGCTGCAGCTCAAGTCCTTCTGCGTCGTCGTCCTCGGCGGCCTCGACTCGTTCGTCGGTGTCGCCTTCGGCGCGATCTTACTCTCGCTCGCGGAGGCCTTCGGCTTGCGCTGGATGCCGGCGTCGCTGCAAAATCTCATCTCGTTCGTTCTGCTCGTGGTCGTGCTGATCGCCTTCCCGAAGGGCATCGCCGGCATCATCCGGAGCCTGCGGCGTGTATAGACTCATCGCGTTAGGCGTCGCGGTCTTTGGTTTCCTGATTTTCCCGATCGCCGCGCCGCACGCCGAATACGCGCTCGACGTCCTCTTCTTGATGTTCCTGTACGGCGCGATGGCGACGAGTTGGAACGTCTTGGGCGGTTTCTCAGGACAAGTCTCGTTTGGCCATGCCGCGTTTCTCGGAATCGGGGCGTATGCGACCGCGCTGCTCGCCGCAGCCGGCTGGCCGCTCTGGGCAACCTTCCCGGCGGGCGGGCTGCTTGCAGCCCTCTACTCGCTGCTCATCGGACCGCCGGCGTTTCGACTCCGCGGGCCCTACTTCGCGATCGCGACGATCGGCATCGGCGAGGCGACCCGTTTGATCGCTCTCAATTGGAGTTCGTTGACCGGAGGCGCCTCGGGAGTGACGCTCAGTTCCGCGCCACCGGCCGCCGTCCAGTATTACGTCTCGCTCGGTCTCTGCGCCGCCACGGTGGGCGCCGCCGCCTGGATCAAGCGTTCGCGTTTCGGCTACGCGTTGGCCGCCGTCCGTTCCGATCCCGACGCCGCCGAGACGCTCGGTGTCAACACGACGATCGCCAAGACGCAGGCGCTATTCATCTCGGCGTTCATGCTCGGCGTCGCGGGCGGGGCGTACGCGATGCACTACCTGTACGTGAGCCCCGATTCGACGTTCGGCTTCTCGACGTCGATTTCGGTCGTCATCATGCCGATCATCGGCGGAATCGGAACGATCTTCGGACCGCTCTTGGGAGCCGCGATCTTCACGGCCTTGCGCGAACAACTCGAGGCCAACCCGTTCCTGGCCAAGTACAGCCTCGACCTCTCCGTCTTCGGGCTCCTGCTGTGCGGGATCGTCCTCTTCGAACCGCGCGGCCTGCTCGGCATCTTCGACCGGCTGGTGCGTCGCGGTGCCGCGAGAGCGCCGAAAGACTCGGTAACGCAATGAACAGACCTGAGCCGATTCTCGCCGGTCGCGGTCTGACCAAACGCTTCGGCGGACTCGTCGCCGTCCGCGACGTCGATCTCGCCGTGCAAGCCGGCGAGATCTTCGGCCTGATCGGCCCCAACGGCGCCGGAAAGTCGACGCTCTTTCGGCTGATCGCCGGGATCATGCGGCCAAGCGGCGGCGAGGTACTGTTCGCCGGGAAGCGTATCTCCGGCCGCCTCACGAGCACCATCTGCCGGTTGGGTGTCGTCGCGACGCATCAGATCGTCCGGCCGTTCAAGAATCTTTCCGTCCTCTCCAACGTCATGGTCGGGGCGTTCTTCGGTCGGCAGCCTCGCCCGGCACACGAGCGTGCCCGCGAGCTTGCCCTCGAGACGCTTGAAACGTGCGGCCTGCGCGATCGCGCCGACGCGGCGGCGAGTACGCTCAATCTCGCCGGCCAGAAGCGGCTCGAGATCGCGCGCGCACTGGCGACCGATCCGGAAGTGTTGCTGCTCGACGAAGTCTTGGCCGGACTCAATCCGACCGAAACCGATCGGACGCTCGAGTTGGTGCGAGCGATCAACGCGCGCGGCGTAACGATCGTCATCGTCGAGCACAATCTTCGCGCGATTCGCGGCGTCTGTTCGCGGCTCGCCGTCCTCGACGAAGGCCGCAAGATCGCCGAGGGTTCTCCCGACGAGGTGCTGCGCGATCCGAAGGTCGTCGAAGCCTACTTGGGATCGGCCGCCCATGCTTGAGATCGAGCGCCTCCAGGTCGGCTATGGCGAGATTCGCGTCCTCGAAGAGTGCTCGCTGCACGTCGAGCGCGGTGAGATCGTCGCGCTGCTCGGCGCGAACGGCGCAGGGAAGACGACGCTCATGCGCGCGATATCGCGCTTGATCGATCCGAGCGCGGGGACGATTTCGCTCGAAGGCAAAGATATTACGCGCGCCTCAGCGGCCGACGTCGTCGATGCGGGCCTGGCGCAGGTACCGGAGGGCCGAAAACTCTGGCCGGAGATGACGGTCGAGGACAACCTGCTGCTGGGTGCGTTTGCGCGCCGCGCCCGGCCGCAAACCGCAGAGAGCCTCGCCGAAGTCTATGGGATGTTCCCGCGCGTCAAGGAGCGCCGGAGGCAAATCGCCGGAACGCTCTCCGGCGGCGAGCAGCAGATGGTGGCGATCGCGCGCGGCCTGATGTCGCAGCCGTCGCTCTTGATGTTGGACGAGCCTTCGCTCGGCCTCGCCCCGATCATCGTCGCCGAGGTGTTCGCGAGCATCCGGAAGATCAACGCGCGCGGGACGACGGTGTTCTTGGTCGAGCAGAACGTCGCCGGCGCGCTCGAGTTAGCCTCGCGCGGCTACGTGCTTGAAACCGGTCGCATCGTGATGGAAGGCTCGCGCGAACAGCTCTTGGGCAGCGAGATGGTCCGCAAAGCGTACTTGGGTCTCTGATTTGCCGATGGAATCCTACCCACCGCCCCACCTTCTAACGATTCTCTTAGCCGGCGCCGCGACTGCGATTTTCGCTTACTATTACAGGGGCTTTCTTGGCTCGAGGAGCCCGGTTCTAGCGAAGATCATTTTCTTGACATCGTCCGGCGCGGCGGCGTTCTTCGTTTCTTGGGGCTTTCAGATCGGTCGCGGAAATAGATTGCCGCCATTGATGCTTTCGGTTGTCGTTTTATGGATCATTACAGCGCTCACCCAAATTTGGAATATCAAGCCCCAATCTGATCAGGACGACGCGGAATGATAAAAACGCCGGGGGGCCACATTTCGCGCATCTTTCCGGAAATCACGGTTTGGGAAAGAAGCGGCGCTTTCGAATTCGGCCATCACGCCAGAACTGCCGTCATTCTCATGCCGCACCCCACCTCGCGCCAGATGAATGGTCAACGGGCCGAGATGTGCCGTATTGCCGCGCAGATCGTCAGCGAGGCGCTACTTGGATTGTAGAAGAGCTCACGGGCGATTGCATGGATTAGCGATCCATTTTCGGTCGTATTCTTCCTCGAATTTGGAGCCCGCCTCGGCCCGCGACAAATTCTTTAGCTCGACCTCGTGTTCAAGCCGTTGCGCGACCGCAATTCGAATTGCCAAGAACACCTTGATACATCCTTGGGCCTCCTTCGTTCTCTTCGCGTGAAGATATTTTGCGATTGCCAAGGGAAAGTCGCCCGTCTGAGCGGCCACATTCCCGGCCATTATGAGCTTGTTGTATGCGACGACCTCAGGACTCTGGGCCGTCAGCCCGACGTTGGGATGGATGAAAAGCGACGCAAAGATGCAGCATGCAATCGGCGTGATTCGCGCGCGATGGGAATCCACGCAACCTCCGAAGTACCTGAGATCATAGATGATTCGGATCGCAGTCGCAGGCAGCCTGGCCGTGATTCTTCTCGAAATGTTCGGCTCGGTCGCCTCGAGCCGATTCGGGGTTCCGTACAGTTCCATCGCGATCATCTTACTCTTGATCTACGTCTGCGTCGGCATCGCAACCGGGCCATGGGCAGTCCGGACCAGACACAGTGCCGCCTTGTTCGGAATCGCCGGCGGAGCGATCGTGGGTCTCGTCGACGCGACGATCGAGTGGGGCATCTACGCTGCGACCGGTCCAGGACGGCCGCCTGCAACACCCGGATTCATCGCGCTTGCCGGAGCATTTGCCGTTCTCACCGGCCCCGTCGTCGCACTCCTGGGCTCGGTTACGGCCGCGGCGATTTATCGCGGTCCGCGGAGTTGACGAACGCTTCCGAAAGTGCTAACTTACCGTAAGTGCAGACTTACGGTAAGGCGTTCGACGCTCTCGGCGATGCGACGCGCAGGGCGATCCTCGAGGCACTCGTGCGCGGGCCGCGGACCGTCGGGGAGCTAGCCGAACGCTTGCCCGTCAGCCGGCCGGCCGTCTCGCAACATCTGAAAGTTCTGAAGAACGCGCGGCTCGTCGTCGACCGGCAGGCCGGGACGCGCCGCTATTACCATATCAGCCCGGAAGGCATCGGCCGTTTGCGCGCATACCTCGACGCGTTCTGGCAACGCGCGCTGACCAAGCTCAAGGCATCCGCCGAAGGCAAACCGCGGAAAGGAATGTGATGACGACCAAGACCTCACCCCAAACCTTCACCATCATCTCCGAGGTGCGAATCGCCGCTTCGCCGGCACAGGTGTGGAAACTCATCGGCTCGCGCGAGCAACTGGCGCGTTGGATTCCGGCGATTCGACTCGACCAGCAGAAGGGCGGCCGGATCGAATTCCATTTCACGCCGGACGAGCGCCCGGCTACGCAGGCCTTCGGAGAGATCACCGCCTACGATCCGCCGAAGCGACTCGCGTTCATGTGGGATTTCGATATCAAGCCGATCGGCATTCGCACCGAGGTCACGATCGACCTCATTCCTGAAGGCAAAGAGACGCTGGTTCGTTTGACGCATAGTGGCTTCGTCGACGAAGAGTGGGCCAACGACCATAAGGGCGGTTGGGATTACTTCCTCGGCCGACTCAAGACGCTTGGCGACGGCGGCGACCCGGGTCCCGACGGTCACGTCCGAGGATTGCCCCACCATCAAGCGGTCCGCGCGTTGCTGTCCCAGGAAATCGGGTTACGTAACGAGATCGAGCGCGTCGCCGCACTACGTCGCAAGCTGCCGATGCTGCCACCCTTCAAGCGCGACTACGCGCTGCACGATCTCGCCGGCAAGGTCGTCAACTTCAGCGAGCTCTTCGGCGAGAAGGACGATCTGCTCGTCTACAACTTCATGTTCAAGCCGGAAGACGAGCTGGCATGCCCGATGTGCTCGATGTGGATCGACGGCTATAACGGCGTCGCCCGGCACATCCACGACAGAGCGGCGTTCGCCGTGATCGCGAAGGCGCCGGTCGAGAAGCTCAAGGCTTGGGCCGACGAGCGCGGCTGGAAGAACATCCGGCTGCTCTCGAGTCATGGCACGAGCTACGGCACCGATTTCCACGGCGAAGACCCGGACGGCGACCAGATTCCTTCGATCAACGTCTTTCGTCGAACGCCCGACGGCATCGTCCATTTCTACCAGAAGTTTGCGGAGATGACCGAGGACGTCAACCGCGGCATCGACTTGCTCTCACCGGTTTGGAATCTCTTCGATCTGCTGCCGGGCGGCCGCGGCGACGACTGGTACCCGAAACACCGCTACTGAGGCTTAGGCGGGTTGAAACCAGAGGCGGCCGCCGTCGTAATCGAACCACCATTCGAACAATGATAAGATACGCGAGCCGATGATGCCGTCGAGCGGTATCTCGATCATGTCGCCCGCGTTGACTTGTTCGATAAAGGCCGGGATATCTCGAACGGTTACCCGACCGATGCGAATCGACGGCAGAATAGCATGTTGAACGGCGACCGAGCCTTCGAGAAAAGACAGCACCCTGTGGCCGGAGGGCGTCCCGATCCCAATGCTGCCAAACCCGATGCCGTCGCGGTCGTTGAGATACTGCAACAGAAGCAAGTCCGGCGAACCCGTATCGAGTGCAAACCGTTGCCCGACCGTGTCGCCGAAGGGGACGGCAATGAGCGGAAGCCCTTCGCCGTACCACGCATCGAGAGCGCGGGCCATCGCAGGAGCCGAGAATCCCGAGCGATCGATGAGTTCGACGCGCTCGTGCCGGTAATCGATGTGAACGACGTGTCCAGCAAAGAAATCGTACCCTAGAATCCCCTGGACGCCGAAACCTCCGAGCGGAACCGTCAACACGCTTGCGTTCTCAAGGCGCGCCGAGCCGACGGTCAACTCCTTCACGAGCGCATGACCCAACGTCGAGCGTATCCCGAGCCGCTTGGCGACGCCGTCGTCGAGGATGATCTGCGTCGTTCCGCTGTCGAGGAGGAAATCAAAGCCCCGGCCATTGACGACCGTCCTTAGGATAATGTCTCCTTCGCCAAAATGAGCCGGCAGCGGCACGGATTGAGCCTGAGAGAGAGCCGCCAAATTCGTGTACGACAGAGGGATCTCGAGCGCCGCAGGGGCGATCGGCGCAAATTCGAGATCGTCGAGCGAGACGCCAAGCGGCCCACCGGCTCCCGTCACGCGCCAATGATATGGCCGCTGCGTTCCGGCGATTGGCCGGAAGTCGTCGAAGACGATCGTGTTCACTCGCGAGCCCTCACGCATCACCTCACGCGTTATCAAGCCGCTTGTCTGGTCGACGTAAAACCAGTGGGGATACTCGTGCGCCGGCCGATACTCGACGACCCAAGCCGGTGACGAACCGGTCGTTTCACCGACCAAGGCACAATCGGCAGCATGGACGGGCAAGAGCGCCAACGGCCAACGGTCGAGATCGTCCCCTTGGATGTCACTCTCGATGATGCGGACAAGACCAGCCGGCGTGCGGCGCCAGCGTAGACTTTCGTGGCGGCCCTGTTCGTAGACCGAGCCGTCGATCGTCGTGGTTACCCGAAAGTCATCGTTTCGAACTGAAAAATTCGCGACCAGTCGTACGTCGTTGGTCTGCAGTATGTAGCGCTCGGTTCTCTGGGCGTATCGCGCTTCAGGATTTCCCAGCGCTCGAACCTGTTTGGCAAGCACTTCTGACAGCGACGCGGATGCCCGCCGTATGTCGGGCGGTTGCCAGCGGCCGTTGAGCGCGACAGCCTCGGCGCCACAAGAGAGCCAAGTCGCGACCGCGACAAGATAAAATACGATTGGCCTCAAGGGCTTAGGCGGTAACGACTTTGGCGGCGGCTTCGAGGCCGAGTTCGGCGGTCGATACCTCGCGCATCTTGTACTTCTGCACCTTGCCGGTCACCGTCATCGGGAACTCGGTGACGAATTTGACGTAGCGCGGCACCTTGTAGTGCGCGATCTTCCCGCGACAGAACTCGCGGATCTCTTCTTCCCTCGGCGCGGCATCCGGCTTGAGCACGACCCACGCACACAGTTCCTCACCGTACTTCTCGTCGGGTACGCCGATGACCGAGACGTCCTTGATCGCCGGGTGCGTGTACAAGAATTCCTCGATCTCACGCGGGTAGACGTTCTCGCCGCCGCGGATCACCATGTCCTTGATCCGCCCGGCGATGTTCAGATAACCCTCGTCGTCCATCGTCGCGATGTCGCCGGTGTGCATGTAGCGCGCCGGATCGATCGCCGTCGCCGTATTCTCGGGATCGTTCCAGTAGCCGAGCATCACGCTGTAGCCGCGCGTGCATAATTCGCCCGGCGTCCCGCACGGGACGATCCGACCTCGCCCGTCGACCACCTTGACCTCGACGAACGGATGGACGCGACCGACGGTGCCGGTGCGCTTGTCGAGCGGGTCGTCGACGGCGGTCTGCGTCGAGACGGGCGAAGTCTCGGTCATGCCGTAGCAGATCGTGACCTCCGGCATATGCATCTCGTTCTGCACGCGCTTCATGATCTCGACCGGGCAGGGCGAGCCGGCCATGATCCCGGTGCGCAGCGAGCTGCAGTCGTAGTCTTTGAAGTTGGGCAGCGCCAGCTCCGCGATGAACATCGTCGGTACGCCGTACAGTGAGGTGCAGCGCTCCTTCTGAACCGCCTCCATCGTCAGCTGCGCGTCGAAGGTATAGTTCGGGATGACGATCGTCGCGGCGTGCGTCACGCAGGCCAGGTTCCCGAGCACCATCCCGAAGCAGTGGTAGAACGGCACCGGTATGCAGACCCGGTCACGTTCGGTGTAGCGACAGCCCTCGCCGATGAAGAATCCGTTGTTGAGGATGTTGTGATGCGAGAGCGTCGCCCCCTTGGGAAATCCGGTCGTCCCCGACGTGTACTGGATGTTGATCGGCTCGTCGAACTGGGTCGCCTCGAGACGTTCCCGCAAGGCGCCGGCTGAAAAATCGCGCGCGGTCGCCTTGACGTCGTCCCAACGGAGATCGCCTTGAGTGAGGTCGCCATCCGCGGCGCCGATATAAACGATCGTCCGCAAGTCGGGCAGCGCGCCACGGATCTCGCGTAGGATCCCGGCATAGTCGCTCGTCTTATGGCGCGCCTGCGAGAGGAGCACGGAGATGCCGCTCTGGCGCAACACGTACGAGGCCTCGGAACTGCGATACGCCGGATTGACGTTCACGAGGATCGCCCCGATTTTCGGCGTGGCGAACTGGGCGATCACCCACTCGAGGGTGTTGGTCGACCAGATCCCGACCCGATCGCCGTGTTGCACGCCGAGCGCGGCGAGGCCACGCGCAAATACGTCGGTAGCCTCTTGCAACTGCCCGTAGGTCAGGCGTGCGCCTTGGTGGACCGAAACCACCGCTTCGCGCTCGGGATGCGCGAGCGCGACTCGATCGATGTACGCGCCGATCGTCTCGCCGATCAGCGGAACCGCGCTTGGGCCCGAGGCGTAACTCGGCTGCTGCATGGTCGGCGCTTCGGCGAGCGCAAAACCGCCCCCGCCGCCGGCTCATCTACTCTTAATTTCTTAGTTGACAGTTCCTTTCGAGTCCGCTACGATGCGAAACATGAACGTCCGAACGGCGCGGCTTGCCGCGCTTCCCATGTTTGCGCTGGTCGTCGGCACCATCGCACTGCCGGCCGGTGCCGACCAATCGCGCGACCTCAACTGGAGCGGATCCGTCCGCGCCGGGACGACCCTCGCGGTCCACGATGTGAACGGCGCTATCGTCGCCGACACCGCGGCAGGTTCCGAGGCCTCACTACAAGCGCACGCGACCTCGAAGCTCGGCGATCTCTCGCAGGTCCGGCTTCAGCTGAAGCAGTCCGCGAACCGCATCGTCGTCTGCGCGGTGACGCCGTGCTCCGTCAGGAATTTCGTCGCCGCGATCGCGCCAGCGCCGCCGCGCCCCGAGAGCTCGTCGTTCTCC
>Ga0209422_1000164_pt1 | contig 16253 bp, 13 predicted proteins | sample BlaSpr_A8_OM2_M3_FD_187983 | JGI IMG/M metagenome (GOLD analysis project Ga0209422, IMG submission 187983) | Forest soil microbial communities from Thunder Bay, Ontario, Canada - Black Spruce, Ontario site 2_A8_OM2_M3 (SPAdes) (version 2) | ecosystem: Environmental > Terrestrial > Soil > Boreal... | reverse complement strand
CCTCAGCGGTTGGTGTCAAGTCGGTGGAGGCAACTCCGCCGATGACGGAGACCAAAAAGCCCGAGCTCCGGGGAGAGCACGATATAAGCCGTAAACCATTGCGTGCGGGAATGCCGGGTGATTTCCGGTGGACCTGTGGTGACTAACTCGTGTGCTTTTTTTGCACGCGAGGCTGCGGGTGCACTGGGCGCCCGGCATTCCCCACGCCCTTTGGGGCGGATGATTTGCATGACTCGGGCAAAAGTGTGCCGCGGGAATGCCGAGGCGTGTCTTCAATTTCGTCGTCCCTGCGAAAGCAGGGACCCATAACCACAGGTGTTCCTTGTTGTGCGAAAGCCGTCGAGCAGCATCTTTCAAAACAAGGGCCGCGGCGTATGGGTCCCTGCTTTCGCAGGGACGACGCTAGAAGAGCGCTCCTCGCAATGACGGCGAGCTCAAAATGGCTTGCTCAAGAACTTCGACCCCTTCAGCCCGTACCGCCATGGCAACTCCACCGCCTTGGTGAGGCCGATCCGCACGCCGGCCATGATCTCCGGTCGGTCGGAGCGCGCAAACAGTGCGATCGGCGGAGTGTCGAGCGGCAGGCCGTTATATGCGTGGGTGATGGCAAGCGCCTGCGTCAGCTTGCCCGGACCCGAGCACAGCAATCGCTCGTCCCGCAGTTTCCGCCGCCGCCGCATCGCCGCAAGGCCGTGGGTCGGCTCCAGCGCGCGGATCAGGACCGCGCTGGCGGAGCCTTCCTGTTCACAGACGAAATTGATGCACCAGTGAATGCCATAGGAGCGGTAGACATAGGCGAAGCCGGGCGGGCCGAACATCACGCGGTTGCGCGGCGTCGGTCCGCGGAAGGAATGCGCGGCCGGCTCGGTGTGGTGATAGGCCTCGACCTCGACAATGATGCCACCGACGCCGTCGACCAGCAGCGTCGCGCCGATCAGATCGGGCGCGACTTCGTGGACGCTGCGGCCAAAAAAGGCGCGCTTGAGCGGTTTGCCGGGTTTTTGCGCGCTTACGCTGGGGTTTTGGGCCATTCGGGCAGGCATGCTAGGAACCATGCTAGGACCGAAGGCGGCCCAAGGCGAGCGGTTGCGGTTCCCGGTCCACCGGATTAGCTATAGCGTTTTCGAGCGAAGTGGATACCGGTTCGCGTGAAGGAAACGCGTCAAAACCAAGAGCTGGAGCTTTGGTTCTGGTCAGAACCAAAGCTCTGGACTGTCAAAACGGATTCCCCATGGTCGTCGTCGTCGATACCGTTTCAGCCACGCCGCTGCGCCCGCGTCACCCCGAAAAGGTGAACCGGCCCGACGCGCTGTCGCCGCCGAAGCCGGACTGGATCAGGGTGCGCGCGCCGAACACGCGCGGCTATGCCGATACCCGCGCCATCGTCAAGGAAAACGGCCTGGTCACGGTGTGCGAGGAGGCCGGCTGCCCCAATATCGGCGAGTGCTGGGACAAGAAGCACGCCACCTTCATGATCATGGGCGATACCTGCACCCGGGCCTGCGCGTTCTGCAACGTCAAGACCGGCATGCCCGGCGCGCTCGACCAAAGCGAGCCGGAGCACGTTGCGGAGGCTACTTTCAAGCTTGGATTGGCGCATATCGTCGTCACCTCGGTCGACCGCGACGATCTCGCCGATGGCGGCGCCGAACATTTTGCCAGGACCATCCGCGCCATCCGCGCGCGCTGCCCGACCACCACCATCGAGATCCTGACGCCGGACTTTTTGCGCAAGCAGGGCGCACTTGAGATCGTGGTCGCCGCCAAACCCGACGTGTTCAATCACAATCTGGAAACGGTGCCGTCGCATTATCTGAGCGTGCGTCCGGGCGCGCGCTATTTCCATTCGATCCGGCTGCTGCAGCGGATCAAGGAGATCGATCCCGCCATCTTCACCAAATCCGGCATCATGGTGGGTTTGGGCGAAGAACGTCACGAAGTGTTGCAGGTGATGGACGATCTGCGTTCGGCGGATGTCGATTTTCTCACCATCGGGCAATATCTGCAGCCGACCCGCAAGCATCACGCGGTGATGCGCTATGTGCCGCCGGACGAGTTTTCCGGCTACGAGAAGGTCGCCTACACCAAGGGCTTCCTGATGGTTTCGGCGAGCCCGCTGACCCGCTCGTCCCATCACGCCGGCGACGATTTCGCGAGACTCAAGGCGGCGCGCGCTGCAAAATCTGGCTGAAACGGAAGCGTGATGCCGAAATTCAACTCCAGGCGCCGGGTCAACCACAGCGCGGCGCAGATGTTCGATCTGGTCGCCGACGTCGAGCGCTATCCGGAATTCGTGCCGTTGTGCCGCTCGCTGAAGATACGTCAGCGCACGCCAAAGCCCGACGGCACCGAGATCGTCGTCTGCGACATGACGGTATCGTTCAAGCTGGTGCGGGAAGGCTTTACCAGCCGGGTGACGCTGGATCGGCCCAACCTGAAAATCCTGGTCGAATATCTGCAAGGCCCGTTCAGCAATCTGGAGAACCGCTGGAGCTTCGAGCCGAAGTCGGAAACGACTTGCGACGTCGGGTTTTATCTCTCTTACGAATTCAAGAGCCGGATGCTGGCGATGCTGATGGGCACGATGTTCGACGCCGCCTTCCAGCGTTTTGCCGCGGCGTTCGAAAAGCGCGCGGATGCGATTTATGGACCGGGGCGCATCGCACGCCGGAACTGACTACGTCCGTGGCGGCCGCCGCCGCTTGACCGCACTGCGGCGCGGCGAGCGGGCGACGCGCGGCCGTAGGCGGCTGGCGGCTTCGCGGCGCGGTTTTGGTGCGGCCTGCGGCCCGCGCGCCAGTTCCATCAGTATGCGCAGCGCCTCGACGACGGAGCGGGCGCGCACCGCGCTGCGGCCGATCGCGCCGAAGCGGCATTCGCGGTTGATGATCCGGCCGTCGCGGGCGGCGACCGCGAAATGCACCAGGCCGACCGGCTTGCCCGGCGTGGCGCCGCCGGGGCCGGCGATGCCGGTGATGGAGACGGCGAGATCGACGCCGGCCCGCTCCAGCGCGCCGACCGCCATCGCGATCGCGGTCTCCTTGCTGACGGCGCCAAAGCTTTCGAGCGTGGTGGCCTTGACGCCGAGCATCGCGCGCTTGGCTTCGTTGGAATATGTGACAAAGCCGCGGTCGATGACGTCGGAAGAGCCGGGGATATCGGTGAGCGCGCCGGCGACCAGGCCGCCGGTGCAGGATTCGGCCGTGGCAATCGTCAGCTTGCGCATCCGGCAAAGATCGAGCAGCGAGCGGGAGAGGGCGCGGGCGTCGCTGCCGCTCATGTCAGTCGCTCCAACCTTTGTCGTCCCAGGGCAGGCGGATGGTGGCGCTCGCGGTGGCGGCGATGCCTTCCTCGCGGCCGGTAAAGCCGAGCCGTTCGCTGGTGGTCGCCTTGACGGCGACACGCGAGACGCTGACCCCGGTGATTTCGGCGATGCGCGTGCGCATGGTGTCGCGCAGCGGCCCGATCTTGGGGCGCTCGCAGATCAGCGTGACCTCGAGATTGGCAATGCGCCCGCCGCGCGCGGTCACCCGATCGACCGCGTATTTCAGGAAACGGTCGGAGGCGGCGCCTTTCCATTGCGGATCGCTCGGCGGAAAATGCGAACCGATATCGCCATCCGCCAGCGCGCCGAGGACGGCGTCGACCAGCGCGTGAAGGCCGACGTCGCCGTCGGAATGCGCCAGAAAGCCGCGGCTGTGCGGCACGCGGACGCCGCAGATCATCAGATGATCGCCGTCGCCGAAGGCATGCACGTCATAGCCGGTGCCGGTCCTGACATCGCCGAGCATGGCGCCGAGGCGCGCTTCTTCGCGGACAAAATCTTCGGGCGTCGTCAGCTTCATGTTCGCAGGATCGCCTTCAAAGGTCGTCACCGTCAATCCCGCCCATTCGGCGAGTGCCGCATCATCGGTGAAATCGCCGCGGCCCTCGCGCGCGGCGCGGCGATGGGCGTCGAGAATCACATCGAACCGGAACGCCTGCGGCGTCTGCGCGATCCGCAGCCGCGCGCGCTCGGGCGTGGCTTCGACGTTGCCGCTGGCGTCGATCAGCTTGACGGTATCGGCGACGGGAATTGCGGGGATCGCCGCACCCGTGCGGCCGGCGGCATCGATCGCGCGCGAAATCAGCGCCGCCGAGACGAACGGTCTGGCGGCGTCGTGGATGAGAACGACATCGGGCTTCTGGCTCGCGAGCGCTTCGAGCCCGGCGTGCACCGAGGCCTGCCGCGTTGCCCCGCCGATAGCAGGGGGCTCATGACGCAGCGCGCTGGCCGCGTCGTTGAACATCGCGGTGTCGTCGGGGTTCAAAACAGGCTGCACCGCAAAAACCTGTGGATGGCGGCAGAACGGCTCCATCGCGCGGAAAATGACGGTCTGCCCGCCGATCGAGCGATACTGCTTCGGTCCTCCCGCGCCGGCGCGAAGGCCGCGTCCGGCCGCGACAAGGATGGCTGCAATCCGCTCAGGTTTTGGCATTGGACTCGATTGGGGGATCAAGGGGTTGACGAGGAGAGCGTTGGTTCGAAGGCCGCACAGCCCTTATCATGCCGGGGCCGCGAAAACAGAGCGATTCACCATGGCTGTGGGAAAGGCATATCTTGCTGCAGTGCACTTGCAAGATTGCCAGAACTGTCTAAAGTGTAGGCATGGAGCTTGACTGCACAAGATTTGTGCTCAAAATGAATCGCGGTAGTCGCGATGAGGCGGCTGCCAGAAAAATGAGAAGCCCGTGACCGGCTCGGAACGCCTACGCCTTAAGCCGTTGAAGATAGGCGATATTGGGGTCGCCAACCGGGTCCTTCTGGCGCCCATGTCGGGCATCACCGACGCGCCTTTCAGACGGCTGGCTGCGCGACTCGGTGCCGGACTCGTCGTTTCCGAAATGACGGCGAGCAACGACCTCGTCAACCGCCGTCCCATGTCGCTGCTGCGGTGCGAGGCGGCCGGCATTGGCCCACATGTTGTTCAGCTTGCGGGCTGCGAAACCGGCTGGATGGCGGAGGGCGCGCGGATTGCGGAAGCCTCGGGCGCCGACATCATCGATATCAACATGGGCTGCCCCGCGCGCCACGTGACCGGCGGCCAGTCCGGCTCGGCGCTGATGCGCGATCTCGACCACGCCATGACATTGATCGAGGCGACCATTGCGGCGGTGAAAGTGCCGGTGACGTTGAAGATGCGGCTCGGCTGGGACGAGCGTTCGCTCAATGCGCCGGAACTGGCGCGCCGTGCGCAGGCCGCGGGCGTGCAGATGATTACGGTGCACGGACGCACACGCTGCCAGTTCTACAAGGGTGACGCCGATTGGGCTGCGGTGCGCGCGGTCCGCGATGCGACCAATCTTCCGCTGGTCGTCAACGGCGATATCACGTCATTCGAAAAAGCCGTGTCCGCGCTCGAGATGTCCGGCGCCGACGCGGTGATGATCGGCCGCGGCGCGCAGGGCCAGCCCTGGCTGCCAGGTCAGATCGGACGGCGCCTCGAAACGGGCGTCGCGGAAGCTTCGCCGCAACTTTCGGAGCAGCTCACATTCGTCCGCGCGCTCTACGATGAAGTTTGCAGCCACTACGGGCTGCGTGTCGGGCTGCGTCATGCGCGCAAACATCTCGGCTGGGCGCTGGAAGTGGCCGCCCGGTGCAGCCGCGCGCCGGCGGCCACGCTGAAGAGCTGGCGCGAGAATATTCTCACTTCCGACGATCCCGCGGGCGTTCATCGATCGCTCGGGGACGCCTTCGACGACTTTGGATGGAGCGCTGCTGCATGACTTCAGCCGCAGAATATCGCAGGCCGATTCCTACCGATGGCGAGGCCATCCTCAACGCCTTGCCCAATCCGGTGCTGCTGGTTGCACCCGACGGCAGGATTGTCGACGCCAACATGGCGGCCGAATCTTTTTTCGAGATCTCCACCCAATTCCTGCGGCGGCAGTCGCTGAAGGAACTGGTGCCGTTCGGCAGTCCGCTGCTGGCGCTGATCGATCAGGTGCGCAGTAGCGGCTCGCCGGTCAACGAATACAAGGTCGATCTCGGCACCCCGCGGATCGGCGGCGATCGCCAGGTCGATCTTCACGTCGCGCCGCTGACCGAACGGCCCGGCCATATCGTCGTGATGCTGCAGGAGCGCACCATCGCCGACAAGATGGACCGGCAATTGACGCATCGGAGCGCTGCGCGTTCGGTGATCGCGCTGGCTGCGATGCTGGCGCATGAAATCAAGAACCCGCTGTCCGGCATCCGCGGCGCGGCGCAACTGCTGGAGCAGGCGGCCTCGTCGGAAGACCGCATGCTGACGCGGCTGATCTGCGATGAGGCCGACCGTATCGTCACCCTGGTCGATCGGATGGAAGTGTTCGGCGACGACCGGCCGGTGGCGCGCGGTCCGGTCAACATCCATTCGGTGCTCGATCACGTCAAGCGGTTGGCGCAATCGGGCTTCGCCCGCAATATCCGCTTCGTCGAGGAATACGATCCGTCGCTGCCGCCGGTGCTGGCCAATCAGGATCAGCTAATTCAGGTGTTTCTCAACCTGGTGAAAAACGCCGCCGAGGCGGTGGCGGATCTCGGCAGCGACGCGGAGATCCAGCTAACCACCGCATTCCGTCCCGGCGTCCGTCTCTCGGTCCCGGGCAAGAAATCCCGGGTGTCGTTGCCGCTCGAATTCTGCGTCAAGGACAACGGTCCCGGCGTGCCGGAGGATCTGTTGCCGAACCTGTTCGATCCGTTCGTCACCACCAAGCCGACCGGCAGCGGCCTCGGGCTGGCACTGGTGGCCAAGATCGTCGGCGACCACGGCGGCATCATCGAATGCGAATCGCAGCCGCGCAAAACCATCTTCCGCGTGCTGTTGCCGATGTTCAACAGCGCCAAACACTTCGATCAAAGCAACCGCGATGACGTATCGGGGACGCCGTCGTTGCATGCCTCACAGGACGCAAGATGAGGAACAATGATGCCCGCAGGTAGCATACTTGTCGCCGACGACGACACGGCGATCCGTACCGTTCTGAATCAGGCTCTCTCGCGCGCCGGATATGAGGTGCGGCTGACGGGGAACGCGGCCACGCTGTGGCGCTGGGTTAGCCAGGGCGAGGGCGATCTGGTCATCACCGACGTGGTGATGCCCGACGAGAACGCGTTCGATCTGTTGCCGCGGATCAAGAAGATGCGGCCGAATCTTCCTGTAATCGTGATGAGCGCCCAAAACACCTTCATGACCGCGATCCGCGCTTCCGAACGCGGCGCCTATGAATATCTGCCGAAACCGTTCGACCTCAAGGAGCTGATCGCCATTGTCGGCCGTGCGCTGGCCGAGCCCAAGGAGCGGGTCGCCAACCACGTCGACGAATCCGAATTCGATTCGATTCCCCTGGTCGGCCGCTCGCCGGCGATGCAGGAAATCTATCGCGTGCTGGCGCGGCTGATGCAGACCGACCTCACGGTGATGATCTCCGGCGAGTCCGGCACCGGCAAGGAGCTGGTGGCGCGCGCGCTGCACGATTACGGCAAGCGGCGTAACGGGCCCTTCGTCGCCGTCAACATGGCGGCGATCCCGCGCGATCTAATTGAATCCGAATTGTTCGGCCATGAACGCGGCGCCTTCACCGGCGCCAACACCCGCGCCTCCGGCCGCTTCGAGCAGGCCGAGGGTGGAACGCTGTTTCTCGACGAAATCGGCGACATGCCGATGGAGGCGCAGACCCGCCTGTTGCGGGTGCTGCAGCAGGGCGAATACACCACCGTGGGCGGCCGCACCCCGATCAAGACCGATGTGCGGATCGTCGCCGCCAGCAACAAGGATCTGCGTATTCTGATTCAGCAGGGCCTGTTCCGCGAGGATCTGTTCTTCCGCCTCAACGTGGTGCCGTTGCGCTTGCCGCCGTTGCGGGAGCGGATCGAGGATTTGCCCGATCTGATCCGGCACTTCTTCACGCTCGCCGAGAAGGACGGTCTGCCGCCGAAAAAACTCGACACGCTGGCGCTGGAGCGGATGAAGCAGCATCGCTGGCCCGGCAATGTGCGCGAACTGGAAAACCTCGCTCGCCGGCTCGCCGCGCTTTATCCGCAGGACGTGATCACGGGCTCGGTCATCGACGGTGAGCTGGCACCGCCGGCGGTGACGTCAGGCGGCAGCGTGCATCACGGCGTCGATAATCTCGGCGGCGCGGTCGAAGCCTACCTGTCGTCGCATTTTTCCGGGTTCCCCAACGGGGTGCCGCCGCCGGGGCTCTACCACCGCATCCTCAAGGAAATCGAGGTTCCGCTGCTCACTGCCGCGCTGGCGGCAACCCGGGGCAACCAGATCCGCGCCGCCGATCTGTTGGGCCTGAACCGCAACACGCTGCGAAAGAAGATTCGCGACCTGGACATCCAAGTCTACCGGAGTGGAAGCTAGCGGTTTATCACCTGATCTGCCCTTATAGGGTTCGGGACAATGGGCAATCTGCGCGTCTGAAGCGCAAACGCGCCGCGGAATTGTCGCAATTCGGCAACATTGTGATATGAATGCATCAGGTCCGCTGTCGGCTTTTCCCGGCAGACGGAAAGGCCTTCAGCTCACCTCCCTTGCCGGAATGACCAGCGCAGAGACCTCGGCCGCATCGCTCGATCCGTCGTTCGCCGAATCCAAGGGGTGGTCCCCGTGGCGGTGGCTGGCGCCGTTCGCAATCGTGCTGGCGCTATTGTCCGCATGCCTGACCTTCGTGGTGCTCACCGGCCTGACGCCGATCGAGCCGACCCGCGAAATCGTGCTCTCCTTCATGCTGATCAATGGCGCGACCATCCTGGTGCTGGTCGGCATCATCGTCCGCGAGGTCTGGCTCGTCATGCAGGCGCGGCGCCGTGGCCGGGCGGCGGCGCGGCTGCACATCCAGATTGTCAGCCTGTTCTCGGTGATCGCCGTGGTGCCGGCGGTGCTGGTGGCGATCGTGGCCAACGTGACCATCGAACGCGGCCTCGACCGGCTGTTTTCAGGTCCGATGCGCGAGGTGATCCAGAACTCCCTGACGATTGCCCGCGCCTATACCTACGAGCACGCCCAGCTTATTCGCGGCGACATTCTGGGAATGGCCAATGATATCGCCCACGCGCGGCCATTGTACGACCAGGACCGCGGCTCCTTTCGCGAACTGCTGACGGCGAGTGCCGCCTCGCGCGACCTGCCGGGCGCCATGCTGATCGACAAGGACCGCAATATTCTGGAGACGGCGCAGGCCGGGACTCAACTGGGCGTCTCGACGCCGCCGCCGGAGTTCTTGAGCAACGTCAACGAGACCGAGCCCGAGATCGCGGTGCTGCCCGAAGAGAACTACGTTGCCGCGGTGATCCGGCTGCGGGCGTTCAACGACACCTTCCTATATGTGGCGCGCCCGCTCGATCCGCGGGTGGTCGCTCAACTCAAGCAAACCGAGACCGGCGTGGCCGAATATGCCGAGATCGAATCGCGCCGGCTCGGCATTCAGGTGAATTTCGCGCTGATGTTCGCCGTGATCGCGTTGACCATCCTGATGGCATCAATCCTGATCGGGCTGAACTTCGCCAATTGGCTGGTCGCCCCGATCAGGCGACTGATGGACGCCGCCAACACCGTTTCGACCGGCGATCTGCACGTGCAGGTGCCGGTGCACAGATCGGAAGGCGATCTGGCGCAGCTCGGCGAGACCTTCAACAAGATGACGCAGGAGCTGCGCAGCCAGCGCGACGAACTCGTCAACGCCAGCGACCTGATCGACAGCCGGCGCCGCTTCATCGAGGCGGTATTGTCCTCGGCGAGCGCCGGCATTATCGGCGTCGACGCCTCGGGCAGCGTCGGCATCCTCAACCGCTCGGCGGAAAAACTGATCGGCCATGCCGAATCGGAGACCCTGGGTCATCCGCTGTCGGACGTGCTGCCCGAACTCGACGACATGATGAAAACCGCCCGGCAGGGAACGCAGCGGCTGGTGCAGGGCCAGATCACGATCACGCGCGACGGCCACGAGCGCAACCTTTCGGTCCGCGTCAGCGCCGAGCAGACCAGCCAGTCGCGCGACAGCTACATCATCACACTGGACGACATTACCGAACTGGTTTCCGCGCAGCGCACCTCGGCATGGGCCGACGTCGCGCGCCGCATCGCGCACGAAATCAAGAATCCGTTGACCCCGATCCAGCTTTCGGCCGAACGCATTCGCCGCAAGTTCGGCAGGGTGATTACGGAGGACAAGGCGGTTTTCGAGCAGTGCACGGATACGATCGTGCGCCAGGTCGACGATATCAGGCGGATGGTCGACGAATTCTCGCGCTTTGCGCGGATGCCGAAGCCGGTGATCGAAGGCGAGGACGTCGCCGACACCGTGCGCCAGGCCGTGTTCCTGATGCGGGTCGGACATCCCGACATCGACATCGAGGCCGAGATCAAGGAAGAGCCGATGCGGGCGCAGTTCGACCGTCGGCTGATTTCGCAGGCGCTGACTAACATCATCAAGAACGCCACGGAAGCGATCGAGGCCGTCCCGCCGGATCAATTGGGGAAGGGACGCATTGAAGTCATCGCCGCGCGCGAGAACGATGATATCGTGATCGACGTCATCGATAACGGGATCGGCCTGCCCAAGGTGAGCCGGGCACGGCTGCTCGAACCCTACGTTACGACGCGCGAAAAGGGGACCGGGCTTGGGTTGGCGATCGTCGGTCGCGTTCTCGCGGACCATGGCGGGCGGATCGAACTCCACGACGCCGCCGACATCCGGCCGGCCCAGCGGGGGGCCTGGATGCGGCTGCGCTTCGCGATATCGGGCCATGCGCCGAACGCCGAAGCCAAAGAGCCGGCCGCTCTCGAAACAAAACAATCGGCATCCGAAACCACGGAGCCGGCAGACGCGACTAACAATGAAGCAAAAATCAAAGCCGCAACCGGCAACTGACAAGACAGGGCGCAACCCATGGCAAGTGACATTCTGATTGTCGATGACGAAGCCGATATTCGCGAACTGGTGGCGGGCATTCTCGACGACGAGGGTTTTACAACCCGCACCGCGCGCGACAGCGATACGGCACTGGCGGAAATTGCCAACCGCCGCCCGCATCTGGTGTTCCTCGACATCTGGCTGCAGGGCAGCAAGCTCGACGGCCTGCAGTTGCTGGAGCAGATCAAGCGCGACCACGCCGACCTGCCGGTGGTGATGATCTCCGGCCACGGCAACATCGAAACCGCGGTCGCGGCGATCAAGCGCGGCGCCTACGACTTCATCGAAAAGCCGTTCAAGTCGGACCGCCTGATTCTGGTGGCGACACGGGCGCTCGAGACCTCGCGGCTGAAGCGCGAAGTCAAGGAACTCAAGCAACTCGCGCCGGCGGCGAGCGTGCTGACCGGTCGCTCGGCCTGCATGAATCAGCTGCGCCAGACCATCGAGCGGGCGGCCAAGGCCAATAGCCGGATCCTGATCGTCGGTCCCTCCGGCTCGGGCAAGGAGCTGGCGGCGCGCACGCTGCATATCGCTTCAAGCCGCGCCGAAGGGCCCTTTGTGGTGATCAACGCCGCGGCGATCACCCCGGAGCGCATGGAAGTCGAGATGTTCGGCGTCGAGCAGACCAATGGCGAGCACCAGCGCAAGGCGGGCGCGCTGGAAGAAGCCCATGGTGGCACGCTTTTCATCGATGAAATCGGCGACATGCCGCGCGAGACGCAGAACAAGATCCTGCGCGTCCTGGTCGATCAGACCTTCCAGCGCTCTGGAGGCACCACCAAGGTCAACGTCGACGTCCGCATTATTTCGTCGACCGCGCGCAACCTGGAAGAGGAGATCGCCGAAGGCCGGTTCCGGGAGGACCTTTATCACCGGCTGTCGGTGGTGCCGATCCGGGTTCCGCCGCTGTCAGAGCGCCGCGAGGACATTCCTGAACTGATCGACTATTTCATGGACCAAATCTCGGTCGCCACCGGGTTGCCCAAACGCCAGATCGGCCAGGACGCGATGGCGGTATTGCAGTCGCATGTCTGGCCGGGAAACGTCCGGCAGCTTCGCAACAATGTCGAGCGCGTCATGATTCTGGCAAGCGGCGGCCCGGAGGTGATCATCACCGCCGATATGCTGCCGCAGGACGTCGGCTCGATGGTGCCGGCGATGCCGACCAGCAACAATGGCGAGCATATTATGGGACTGCCGTTGCGCGAAGCGCGGGAGGTATTCGAGCGCGACTATTTGATCGCCCAGATCAGCCGCTTCTCGGGCAATATCTCGCGCACCGCGGAATTCGTCGGCATGGAGCGCTCGGCCCTGCATCGCAAGCTCAAGGCGCTTGGGGTGGGCTAAGCGGGCGGCGTCGATATGTTCATGCATTTGCTTGAGAAATTTGCCTTCTTTCTAGGCGTTTCCCGGGATATGCGCTGACGTTCTGCCTTGGCGGGGCGCGAACCGGCTTGCCTAAAAACCGCGCCTGCCCTCTAATCATGCGGTCGCGCGCCCGGAGGGGGATCTCAGGGGATGCCGGCAGCCGGGGACGCTCCGCAAGAGAGCAGCCATCGGTTCAATAAATAAGAAGCCAACAAGACTGCGGGACAACAACAATGGCGGCAGACCGCGCACAAAACCTACAAGACACCTTCCTTAATCACGTTCGCAAAACCAAAACGCCACTGACGATCTTTCTGGTCAATGGAGTGAAGCTGCAGGGAATTGTCACCTGGTTCGACAATTTCTGCCTGCTGCTGCGGCGCGACGGTCATTCGCAGCTTGTCTACAAGCATGCGATCTCGACCATCATGCCCGGCGCTCCGATCCAGTTGTTCGAAGGCGGCGAGGATGCGCCGGCTTGAGAGTGATCTGATTGGAACCCCGGAATCTGGAAGGGGGTGCCGACCGTCCGCGGTCGGCAGGGGGTAATGCAACCGGGCGGGTGATTGTCATCGGCCCTTACCTGCGCATGCGCCGCGGCGATCCCGAGGCGCAGCCGGATGGCCATTCCCTGCGCAATAGCGAGGCGCGGCTGGAGGAAGCGAAAGGTCTGGCGCGCGCCATTGACCTCACGATCGCCGATGCGCTGATCGCGCCGGTCGGTCAGATCCGGCCGGCGACCTACCTCGGCAAAGGCAAGGTCGAGGAGATCGTGGGTCTCATCACCGGGCACGACATCGAACTGGTGGTGATGGATTGCGCGCTGTCGCCGATCCAGCAGCGCAATCTCGAGAAGGCCTGGAACACAAAGGTTCTCGACCGCACCGGGCTGATCCTTGAAATCTTCGGCCGGCGGGCCAAGACCAGGGAAGGCGCACTGCAGGTCGAGCTCGCGCATCTGAATTATCAGCGCTCGCGCCTGGTGCGGTCATGGACCCATCTCGAGCGCCAGCGCGGCGGTTTTGGATTCATGGGCGGTCCCGGCGAAACGCAAATCGAGGCCGACCGCCGCCTGATCGGCGATCGCATTTCGCGCCTCGAGAACGAAATCAGGAAGGTTCAGGCGACGCGCCGGCTGCATCGCGCCGGCCGGCAGCGGGTGCCGTATCGCGTGGTGGCGCTGGTCGGCTACACCAATGCCGGCAAGTCGACGCTGTTCAACCGCCTGACCCGCGCCGACGTGCAGGCCGCCGACATGCTGTTTGCAACCCTGGACCCGACCTTGCGGGCGCTTAAGCTCCCGCATGGCGGCAAGGCGATGCTGTCGGACACCGTCGGCTTCATTTCCAATCTGCCGACGCAATTGGTCGCGGCCTTTCGCGCGACACTGGAGGAGGTGCTGGAGGCCGATGTCATCCTCCACGTCCGCGACATCTCGCATGAGGATGCGGAGGCGCAACAGCGCGACGTCGACACTGTACTGCGTCAGCTCGGTATCGATCCGGATGCCGGACAGCGCATTCTCGAAGTCTGGAACAAGATCGATCGGTTCGATCCGGAGGCACGCGCGAACCTGAAGAATATCGCGGCCCGCCGCCCGCCGGAGCACCCGTGTTTCCTGGTCTCGGCCGAAACCGGGGAGGGCATCGACGCGCTACTCGCCGCGATCGAGGACCGTCTGGCGGCAAGCCGCGCGACGCTGGATCTGTCGATCGACGCCTCCGACGGCGCCGGTATCAGCTGGCTGCACCGCAATTCGGAAGTGCTGAACAAGGAGCTGCATGACGGCCGTTTCGACATGACCGTCCGCGTCGATGAAACCAAACGCGACATCGTGGTCAACCGTTTCGATGCCGTGCCGCACGCTTGAATCACCCCAGGATGACGCAAAAACCTTACTCCTTCTCTTTCGCCTCGTTCCACAGCGCGTCCATCTCGGCAAGCGTTGCGCCTTCCAGCGAACGCCCCTGCGCCGCTAGCGCCCGCTCGATGTAGCCAAAGCGGCGCTCGAACTTGGCGTTGGTGCCGCGCAACGCCAGTTCCGGATCGGCGCCGACGTGGCGGGCCAGATTGACCAGCGCGAACAGAAGATCGCCGGTTTCCTCCTTTAGCTCGTCGGCGTCACCGCGATCGAGCGCTGCCTCGATCTCGTCGGCTTCCTCGCGAATCTTGTTGAGCACCGCGCGCGGATCGTTCCAGTCGAAACCGACACTTGAGGCCTTGCGCTGCAATTCCATCGCCCGCGCCAGCGCCGGCTGGCCAGCCTTTACGCCCGACAACAGCGACCGGTGCGGCGCCTGTTCCGGTGGCCGCCGCGCCGCGCGTTCGGCTTTCTCCTCGGCCTTGATGCGTTCCCATGCTTCCTTGACATGCGATGGCGTCAATCGGCCGTCCTTGTCGGCGAAGACATGCGGGTGCCTGCGTATCATTTTGGCAGAGATGGCCTCCACAACGTCGCCAAACGAGAATGCCTTTTGTTCCTCCGCCATGCGGGCATGAAACACCACCTGGAGCAGGAGATCGCCGAGTTCATCGCAGAGATCGACAAGGTCGCCGCGTGCGATGGCATCCGTGACCTCATAGGCTTCCTCGATCGTGTAGGGCGCGATCGTCGCGAAATTCTGCTCGAGATCCCAGGGGCAGCCGGTGCCGGGGGTTCGCAGCGCCGCCATGATTTCGAGCAGGCGTGAAATATCGCGGGAAGGGGTCATCGTGCACCGGGGTCCGAGGAGGTCGGACCTATATGCCGCAAGACGCGCGTCGATCCCAGCGAAACACACCGAAGAGGCCGGCATTTCCACCGATTGGCCAGGGCATCGGTGAGTGCTAAGGGCACACGAATGGGCGAGCCATATCAATCCGAGACCGCGCTGGTGTTGTTTTCCGGCGGACAGGATTCCGCGACCTGCCTTGGCTGGGCGCTGCAGCGCTTTGCACGCGTCGAGATGCTTGGTTTCGATTACGGCCAGCGTCACGCGGTCGAGTTGGATTGCCGCGAGCGCTTGCTCGACGGCATCAAATCGTTGCGGTCGGACTGGGCGGCAAGACTTGGCGAAAGCCACACCCTGACGATCCCGACCTTGGCCAAGATCTCCGAAACGGCGCTGACGCGCGAGGTCGCGATCTCGGCGGGGGCGGACGGCCTGCCCAATACCTTCGTGCCCGGCCGCAATCTGGTGTTTCTGACATTTGCGGCCGCCTTGGCCTACCGGCGCGGCATTCGTCACATCGTCGGCGGGATGTGCGAGACCGATTATTCCGGCTATCCGGATTGCCGCGATGAAACCATCCGGGCGCTGCAGCAAGCGCTCAATCTTGGCATGAACCAAAGCTTCGAGTTGCACACGCCGCTGATGTGGCCGGACAAGGCCTCCACATGGCGGCTCGCGGAGGCGCTCGGTGGGGCAGGGCTGGTCGATCTGATCCGCGAGCACTCCCACACCTGTTATCTCGGCGAGCGCGGCGCACGGCATGATTGGGGTTACGGCTGCGGCGAATGCCCGGCCTGCGCTTTGCGCGTCAGGGGGTGGCGGGAATATGCCGCGGGCGGGGCGGCCTCGTAAGTTACGGCGCAAAATCCGCCGGCCGCAATTCGATCGGTGAGCCGTGCGGGGTGCGGTCGGCGGCGCGGTCCCAGGCATCGCGATAGCGGCGCAGGGTCTCGGAACTTGCCACGCCCTTGGCGGACACCAGCCGTTCCAGCGTCGCCAACCAGTGCCGGTAATAGGTCTCGCCGTGATCGGGGTCGCCATTAGCCTGGGCGCGCTTGATTTCATCGGCAAGCGTCGCCGCCCATTCGTTCCAGGTGAACAACCCGCGGCCGTGCAGCGCCAGCGCCATCGCAAAGGCCTGGGCTTCCCAAGGTTCGCGAAACACCGGGCCTTCGGCGTCGCGCGGAATGCCGGGAACGGATCGGGTCGCCTGATCGGCGGCCGGATCCA
>Ga0209422_1000163_pt1 | contig 16275 bp, 18 predicted proteins | sample BlaSpr_A8_OM2_M3_FD_187983 | JGI IMG/M metagenome (GOLD analysis project Ga0209422, IMG submission 187983) | Forest soil microbial communities from Thunder Bay, Ontario, Canada - Black Spruce, Ontario site 2_A8_OM2_M3 (SPAdes) (version 2) | ecosystem: Environmental > Terrestrial > Soil > Boreal... | reverse complement strand
GCGAGGATCCTCGTGCAGGATCTCTTCACGGACCGCCGCCGGCACCACTAGCCGGAACTCCTCGAGCAGGAGCCTCACGAACCCAATCCGTACGGCGATCGACCAGAAGGAGGTATCGACGACCGCCTCGTCGCGCGCGGCGCTCGAGCGGGTCCCGTGGTTGACGTGCGCGAGGACGACGCGAGCGCCGCGTTCCGCCGCGTGCTGCGCGAGCAAGGCAGCGAGCGCCGCGGAGTCCGGCCCGCCCGAGACGGCGGCGAGCAACGTCTCACCCGCAGACGCCGCTACCGCTTCCTTGACGGCTTTCTCCAGGGCCCGTTCCGGGTGACTGCGTCTCATCGCGATCGTAGCTCTCGCGCGATTTCGCGCGCCGCTTCGCGGTCTTTGGTCGCGCGGCGCTTGTCCCAGAGTTTCTTTCCGCGCGCAAGCGCGAGGTCGATCTTCGCCCGCCCGCCTTTGAAGTAGAGCCGCGTCGGGACGACTGTGTAGCCTTTCTCACCGGCGGCTTTGGCGAGCCGCACGATCTCTTTGCGGTGCAGGAGCAACTTCCGAGGGCGGGTCGGCTCGACGTTCGAGAAACTGCCTTCTTTATAAGGAGGGATGTGCATACCGTAGAGCCACAGCTCGCCGTCGCGAACCCGGGCGTACGCTTCGTTGATGCTGATCTGTCCGGTCCGGACGCTCTTGATCTCGGTCCCGGTCAAAACGATCCCCGCTTCGAACCGCTCGAAGAACTCGTACTCGAAGCGCGCGCGCCGGTTTTCGACGCGCGGCTCGGCAGCCTTCGCCATGACGTCCTCTGCTACTCGCCGAGCCGGCGGCCCGGCGCGAGTTCACCCTTCACGACGACGAAACTGCCCTCTCCGGTCGCCAACTCGGAGCCGTCCTCGAGGGCGACGGCGGCGGAGAGTCCGAGCACGCTGCGTCGCTGCCAAGCGACGCTGCCGCGAACCAGCAGCGGTTTGCCGATCGGCACCGCCTTGCGAAAACGCATCTTCAGCTCGCCGGTCATCCCCAGATAACCGCGCGCCCCCGCCGCATAGGCCATCGCCTCGTCGAGCAGCATCGCGATGATGCCGCCGTGGGCGATCCCGCGCCAGCCTTGATACGGCTGGTCGAGCGTCAGGCGACTTTGCACCGAGCCGTCGGCGAGCGTCTCGAAGCGCAGCCGTAACCCGATCTCCGATTTCTGTCCGCACGCAAAACAGTGACCGTCGTCGACCGGCGTCGCGGACTCGAGGCTCACGAACGCTTCGCCGTCGCCACCGGATTGGGGGCCGGCGTTCCGTAGTCGCCGTTCTTGAGCTTCTCCAAAAGCTTCTTGGCGTAGATCGCATCAGCGTTCTTTTGGATCGCGGTGTTGAGCATCTTTTCGGCATCGGGGAACTTGTGCTGTTCGATGTCGATACGTGCGATCAGCGTGTAGCCGTGCTGGCCGGCCTCGCCGACGCCGCCTGTGTCGAGATCGATGCCGCGGCGCAGCGCGGCGATCGCCGCGTCGGGTTGTTTGAGATCGTGCAAAATCGAGCCGATGTGAAATTCGATGTCGGCGTAGCCGGGGACGAGGTTGGGGACGTCGATCGCGTACGACATCCCGCGCTGCGGATCGCGCAGGTCGATCTGGTAGATCTCGGCGAGGTATTCGCGCGCCAAGACGTTGTTGGGGTCGGCCTTCAGCGCCGCAAGCATCTCGGTCTTCGCGCGATTGGCGGAACGTTCGTTGTAACGAAGCACGCCCATGCACACGTGCGCGGCCTGCCCATCCGGGTTGAGATTGATCGCGCTGGTCAACTCCTCTCGTGCGTCCAGCGTCCGGTCGCGGACGACCGCGAACAAGTAGGTGACGCCCAGACGGACGTGATTGACGTAGCTCTTGGGCGCGCCGCCGACGGCGTCTTCCTCGATGTTGGTTAGGACGTCCAATTCGCCGGTCTGTTGCGCCGCGGACGCGTTGAGGAAGAAAATCGCGAGGGTATTGTCGGGGATGACCGCCAGCGCGCGTTCGAAATCGGCCTGAGCTTCTTTGAACGAGCGGCCGTAGAAGTGCTTGAGACCCGCGGCGAGCGGCGTCGTGAACAGCGCGTTGGCGTAATCGTTGCGATCCTTCGCGCCGTTGCCGGCGGGCGGCTTGGGAGCCGGTGTCGCGGACCGCGCCGGAGGTGCGGGGAGCAGCGACAACAGCAACGCCAAGGCGAGCAGGCCGGCCGACAGATTTCTCATGGCGCCGTTACTTGGCCGTGCGGGCCGCATTTATCTGCCGACGCTCAACCGCGTCGCCAGCGCCTCGGGAAGGTGGGCCTCTTCGATCTTCTCCTGCACTCGCGCGATGGGGTACGCGACGCGTTCCCACACGACGGTCTTCGCGGCGGCGTCGTAGACGGCAAACGACGCGTCGGGATTGAGGTCGCGCGGCTGACCGACGCTGCCGACGTTGATCAGGTACCGCTTCCCGTCTTGCAGCGCCAACTTTCCGCCGAACTGCATGTGCCGGTGCTCGACCCTCCCGTCGGAATCGAGGGCATAGTACTCGGCGATGTGCGTGTGCCCCACGAAGATCAGCGGCGCGTCGGTGGCGTGAAAGGCCAGCGAGGCGCCCGTCTTGTCCAGGATATACACGAAATAGTTGACCGGCGCGCCGTGCACCATAAGGTAATCGGGCCTGCGCAGTTCGTAGCCCAAGCTATCGAGCCAGGCACGATTCTCGGCCGTCAGCACCCGTTGGGTCCACAACATCGCTTCCAGCGCGAACGGGTTGAAATAATTCAAGCCATGACCGTCGACTGCGGCGACGTCGTGGTTGCCGAGGACGCAAGCCGTCGCGCGCTCGCGAATCAACGCGACGCACTCGTTCGGGTTCGGGCCGTAGCCGACGATGTCGCCGAGGCACAGCAGCCCATCGCCCGGTGAGAGTTTTGCCAAGACGGCGCTCAGCGATTCGAGGTTGCCGTGGATGTCCGAGACGACCGCGTATTTCACGGACTCGGCGATTTCGCGACCACGTCGTCGAGCGCCTCGGCCAAGCGCGTCTCGAACGCGGCGCGCTCTTCGCCGGTGCCGACCGTTACGCGGATGCAGCGATCGATCGGAGGCGCTCCCGGCTTGCGAACGAACACGCCGGCGCGCATCAAGGCCGCGAGGACGGCATCGGCCCGTTCGCGTGTCCCCAGATCGAAGTTGATGAAGTTCGCAAGCGACGGTAGAGTCGGGAGGCCGAGTCGGCGTCCGAGCGCGGCATACTCTTCGCGGCCGTCGGCGACTTCGGCGACGACGGCGGCGACGAACGGCTGCTCCTCGAGCGCCGCGAGCGCGCCGATCTGCGCGGTCCGGTTGACGTTGTATTGGATCCGGATCTTATTGAAGGTCGCGGTCACGCTGCGGTCGGCGAGCGCGTAACCGATCCGCGCACCGGCAAGACCGTACGCCTTCGAAAAGGTCCGCATGCGAACGATGCGCGGATCGATCTCGTCGGGCAGCAGCTGCGTCGAGGCTGCGAAGTCGCCGTACGCTTCGTCGAGCACGAAGAGCGTATCGGCGGGGAGGGCCGCGAGCGAGCGCTCGAGCGCCGCGCGACCGATGAAACTGCCGCTTGGGTTGTCGGGATTGGCAAGATAGACGATGCGCGCACGCGCCGAAACGGCGCGTTCGAAGAGCCGCGCGAGTGCGACGCTACCATCGGGTTCGTACGCGATCGTCTCCATCCGGCCGGCGCGCGCCGCAACGTGATAGGCGAAGGTCGGATACGTGCCGAGCGTCGCGACGGCGACGTCGCCGGGTGACAGGTAACCGCCGACGGCCATTCCAAGCAAGTCGTCGATCCCCGCTCCGACGACGACGTTCTCCGGCGCGCAGCGATGTCGCGCCGCCAGCGCTTCGCGCAAGTCGGTCGACTCGGGATCGCCGTACCACGAAATGCGCGGGAGCGCATCGCGCATCGCCTCGAGCGCGCGCGGCGGCGGGCCGAAGGCGCTCTCGTTCGCACCGAGACGCAAGAGCGACGTGTGGCCCGCCAGGCGCGCCAATTCTTCGGGCGCGACAAATGGACGGGTCAGCGGCAGCGCGGCGACCGCCGGCGCCGGTCGCGGCGGCCGCTGGTTCATGGAGAGCGCTCGATCGGTGCTCCGCCCGACGAAAAGAGCGTAAGGCGCACGCTTTCGCCGACCTCGACGTTCGGCGCGCTTTCACCGAGCGTAACGTAACCGCCGGCGCGCGCCAGCAGGCTGACGTGAGACGAGCGTAGCGGCAGCGGTTCGGCCAACAGTCTTCCGCCGGCGTTGCGCACCTTCGCGGGGACGAACCACGTCCAGCCTTCGCGCCCGCGAAACGGTTTGTCGGCGATGGCATCGAGGGTCAGCGGCGCATCGTTCGTCACGCCCGTACAGGCGACGACGATCGGCCGCGCGACGGCTTCCAAGATCATCAGCGCCGACGCCGGGTTGCCGGGCAGCCCGATCACCGGTTTGCTTCCGATCGCGCCGAGCAACGTCGGTTTCCCGGGCTTGACGCGCACCCCGTGAACGACCGGTCCCGGAGGCCCGAGCTCGGCGACGATCTGCGGCGTGAGGTCGCGTTCGCCGACCGACGAACCGCCGGTCAAGACGACGGCGTCGCAGCTCTCGAGCGCGGCGCGCAACGCGTCGCGCAGCGCGTCCGCGTCGTCGCGGGCGCGCGGCAGCTGCACCGGCTCGGCGCCGAATGAGGCGAGCGCTGCGCCGATCGCATAGCGATTCGAATCGCGAATCTGCCCGAGCAACGGTGTGGCGGCGACGTCGATCAATTCATCGCCGGTCGAGATGATCCCGAAGCGCGGACGCGCGAACACCTCGACCATAGCGCAACCGAGCGTCGCCAGCACGCCGAGTTCGGGTGCGCCGAGGCGCCGACCGGCGGTCAACACGCGTTCGCCCTCGCGTAGGTCGGCTGCACGCTGCGTCAGATTCTCGCCGGCTGCGACCTTCGCGCGCATCACGATCGTCTCGCCTTCGAGATCGACGTCTTCGATCGGAATCACCGCGTCCGCGCCGTCGGGGAGCGCGCCGCCCGTTGGGATACGCAGCGTCTGGTTCGCATCGATCGCGCGCGGCGCCGCGGCACCCATTCGAACTTCACCGACGATCGTCCGACGCGCGCCGCCGCCGCTGAGAATTGCAAACCCGTCCATCGTCGAACGCGCATGCGAGGGATGATCTTCGCGCGCGACCGCGTCGCTCGCCAAGACGCGCCCGGCCGCCGCGCCGAGCGCGACGCGTTCGACCGAAGGCGGCACGATCTCGACGCGAGCGAAGTACGCGCTGATCGCTTGCGATGGCGCGAGGAGCCGTTCGGCGGCGAAACTTCGTTCGCCGCGCGTGCCGCCAGGTAGGACCGCGCTTGAATCCGGCATAATGTCGGAGAAGGTTCTCCCCGAACAAACCCGGCGCCCCCGCGGGCGCCTTGTCGTATTCAGGGAACTCAAGAGACGATGCTCGATTTGATGCTGCTGCGCCGCGATCCCGAGCGCGTCCGCCGCGCTGCGGCGCGACGGCCCGCGGGCGCGGATTTCGTCGACGAGGTGGTGCGTCTCGATACCAAATTACGCGGCGCGATCACCTCGGTCGAACAACTCAAAGCCGAAAAGAATGTGCTCACGCAGGCGATCTCCAAGGCCGCCGACCGCGCCGTCGAGGCGCAGCGCCTCAAGCCGCAGATCGCGGCGCTCGACGCGCGCATCGTCGAGGCCGGCCAGTCGATCCCCGAACTCGAACGGCAGATCGACGCGATCCTCGCCGACGTCCCGAACCTTCTTGACGATTCGGTCCCGGACGGCGCCGGCCCCGACGACAACGTCGTTTTGCGCGTCAGCGGACCGCCGCCGTCGCTCGGCTTCACGCCGAAACCACATTGGGAATTGGGCGAAGCGCTCGGGATCGTCGACTTCGAGCGCGCTGCGAAACTCGCCGGCAGCCGCTTCGCCATCTTGCGCGGGGCCGGTGCGCGACTCTCGCGCGGACTCATCGACTTCTTTTTGAACCGCGCGATCGAACGCGGCTACACCGAGATCGTACCGACGTATTTGGTCAACCGTAAGACCATGTGGTCAACCGGACAGCTCACGAAATTCGCCGACGCGATGTTCGCCGACACGGATTCGGATCTGTTCCTGATCCCGACCGCCGAAGTGCCGCTGACCGCGCTGCACGGCGACGAGATTCTTCCCGGCGAGAACCTTCCGTTGAAGTATACGGCGTATTCGCCTTGTTTCCGGAAAGAAGCCGGCGCGGCAGGGAAGGACACGCGCGGACTCATCCGGCTGCATCAGTTCGAAAAGGTCGAACTCGTCTGGCTGACCGAGCCGGCGCAGTCGTTCGACGCGCTCGAGTCTTTGACGCGCGACGCGGAGTCGCTGTTATCCGAGTTGGGGCTGCCGCACCGAGTGGTGGCGCTGTGCAGCGCCGACGTCGGCTTCAACGCCGCGAAGACCTACGACGTCGAGGTTTGGCTGCCGGGCCAAAATCAGTATCGCGAAATCAGCTCGTGTTCCAACTGCACTGATTTTCAGGCGCGCCGCGCGCAGATTCGCTTCCGGCGCGAAGCAAAGGCCAAACCGGAGATGGTCCATACGCTCAACGGTTCTGGCCTCGCCGTCGGACGCACCTTGGTCGCGATTCTCGAAAACTGTCAGCAGGAGGACGGTAGCATTCGTGTCCCGGAGGCACTGGTACCGTTCGTCGGTTTTGAAAAGATCGGTTAAGCGGGAGCGATCTCGCTGAGGGCGACGCGCCGGATGCCTTTGATCTCGCTCGCCTCCAACGCGACGCGCCGCAGTTTTTCGCGGTCGGAGGTATACAAGATCAAGAGCCACGTCGCGAGGGCAACGCCGTCTTCTTCGCGAAGTTCAAGACGGGCGCTGCGCTGAACGTCGAGACAGACCCGCGCGAACAGGTCCACGATTTGCTCGGAGGCGATCGTCCGCGGCTCGAACGTAATCCAGGCGTCGACCTCGTAGCGCGAGCGATAGAGCCGCTCGAGTCTGTCATCGGCAAAGGATAGCGCCGCGAGGACGATGGCGGTCGTTAGCGCACCGACGGCATACGATTCGGTGGTCCCGTAACCAAGCGCGAGACCGATCGCCGAGACCGCCCAAATCGACGCCGCCGTCGTCAGGCCGCGGGTCGTCAAACCTTCGCGCACAATCGCGCCGGCGCCGAGGAAGCCGATGCCGGTGATCACCCCCGCGGCGATGCGCGAATCGCCCGTCAAGCGCGAGATCTCCATGAACGCGCACGAACCGACCGCGACCAAGAGATGCGTACGGAATCCAGCCGGCTTGTGCGCCGCCTGCCGTTGCGCACCGATGACGCCGCCGAGCACGGCCGCAGCGATCAGGTGGACGACGAGCCAAACGTAGCTCACGATGCGAGCGCCGGAGTCTTTTGGACGAGACGGCGCAGCGACTCGTCGATGTTCAAGCCTTCCACTCCCGGTAGGGGAATCCACGCCACCTCGTGCGATTCCTCGCTTGGAGCGAGCGGCGCCGCCGGGTCGGCGAAGAACGCGAAGCGGATATCGTAGTGGAGATGCGCCGGCTCGCTCGGTCGAGCCGGAATCTCGTGGACGTCTACGTCGAAGATCGCCGCGCGAGCGAGCGCGATCTCGCTCAGGCCCGACTCCTCGCGCGCCTCGCGCAAGGCCACGCGGCGCAAATCGGCGTCGCCGTCGGCGTGGCCGCCCAGTTGCAGCCACTTACCAAGTTTTCGGTGATGCGTGAGCAACACGCGTTCGAGCGCGCGATCGATGACCCACGCCGAGCCGGTCAAATGCCCGATCGCGAGGCTTCGCTCGAAACACTGCGGCTCCGTGGCGACGAAGGCGCCGAGGCGCTCGACCATCAGGCCCTCGCGCTCGTCGCGCGGGCGATAGACGGCGAGCTCGTCGAGCAGCCGCCGGCGGCCGGAACTTATCGCAGGGAGAGACACGTGTCCCCGAGCGGCTTCCGCGGCGCGTTCGCCTTTCTTGCCGTCCGCAAGGTTCGGACGCGCTTCTTCATAAGAAACTGACCCATGAGTCGATGGTTGTTCGTCCTGGGCGGGCTGGTCGTCATCGTGGTGATCGTCGTGGCGAGCGTGGGAGGAACCTACAATCGCTTGGTCACGCTCGACCAGGCCGTCCAGTCGCAGTGGGCCCAAGTCGAAAGCGTCTATCAGAGACGCGCGGACCTCATTCCGAACCTGGTCGCGACCGTAAAGGGTGCCGCGAATTTTGAAAAGAGCACGTACGTCGCCGTCGCGGAGGCGCGAGCGAAGGTCGGACAGCTCAATCTTGGTGGCGGAGCCCCAAACGATCAAGCCGCATTCAACAAGTTTGCCGGCGCGCAGGACGGTCTCTCCTCCGCACTGTCGCGTCTTCTGGTCGTCGTCGAACGCTATCCCGATCTCAAGGCGAGCCAGAACTTCGCCGACCTTCAGGTCCAACTCGAGGGAACCGAGAATCGCATCGCCGTCGAGCGGATGCGCTATAACCAAGCCGCCCAAGCCTTCAATACGGCGCGCAATTCGTTCCCGACCGTGTTGATCGCGGGATTCTTCGGCAATCGCTTCAACGAGAAGGCCTACTTTAAGTCGCAACCGGGTGCACAGACTGCGCCGCAAGTGAAGATGTAACGCGATGGCCGGTCTTCGGTCCCTGCTCGGGACCGTGGCGCTCTTCGCCCTTGGCGCGACCGCGGCTCTGTGCGCCGAGGTTCCGATTCCGCCATCGCCGACGCAGTGGGTTACCGATACGGCCGGATTCCTCTCGTCGCAAACGGTCGACCAGCTCAATACGCGTTTGCGTTCTTACGAGAAAAAGACGGGTCATCAGGTGCTGGTCTACGTGGCGCCGACAACCGGCCAGACGCCGCTTGAAGACTGGACCGTGCGCGCCTTCAAAGCCTGGAAAGTCGGACGCAAGGGATTAGATGACGGGCTGGCTCTGTTCATCTTCCCAAGCGATCGCAAACTGAGAATCGAGGTCGGCTACGGACTCGAGTCGACGGTTCCCGATGCGACCGCCGCGCGCATCATCCGCGACACGATCACGCCGGAGATCCGCGCGGGGCACCCCGATCAGGCGGTCGTCGCGGGAGTCGATCGCATCCTCGGCGCCATAGGCGGCGAGGCGCCGCAACCGGCCGGCTCCGCCGGCGCAGGGACGCAAGGCGAAGGATCGGCTTCCGAGCCTTTGTCGACTCAGGACATTTTCGTACTCTTAATCGCCGCCATGGTCGTTCTCGTCGGCATCGTCATCTCGCTCCGGTGGACGGCGCGTCACGGCCAGGTCTTTATCGGATCGGGCCGCGGCCACTCGAGCCCGGGCGGATTCTTCGGTTTCAGCGGAGGCGGAGACTCGGGTTTCAGCGGCGGCGGCTTTTCGGGTGGCGGCGGCTTTTCGGGTGGTGGAGGAGCGAGCGGATCGTGGTGAATTCTCGCCTCCATCAATTCGTCGACAAGGAACGCGTCCGAGAAGCGATCCTTAAGGCCGAGCAATCGACCGATGCGCCGATCTCCGTGTCGATCGTACCGAATTTCTCGGGAGACGTGCGCCACACGGCTCATCATGCGCTGCGGCGGCACGGCTTCACGAAATTGCCGGCGCGCAACGCCGTGCATTTCTTGGTCGTCCCCTCGCGACGCGAGTTCGCCATCGTCGGAGACGCCGGTGCGCACGAACGGGTAGGTCAAGCAGTTTGGGATTCGGTCGCGGCGACCGTGCAGGAACACTTCCGCCGCGGCGACCCGACGGCCGGACTGATCGCCGGGATCGAGGAAATCGGCCGCAGCCTGGCACAGCATTTTCCGCGCAAACGCGCCGCCGGCGAGCATCCGTAAACAAAGGGGACGCCGCGCCCGCGCGACGTCCCCCGATTTGGCAGAGCCGGCTTTCTAGTTGCCGATCTGCGCGTTCATGGTGGCGATGTCGAAGCTTCCAAGGCCCGTCGTATAGTCGTATCCGGGCAGAGCCTGATACAAGCCATTGGCGCCGTTGAGGATGTCATGGAAGCCGCCATCGGGCTGCCACGCCGGTGGTCCGGTCTGGATAGCGCCCGCCGCGTGACTCGTGAAGTTATGATACCAGCGCAGCGGAGCAAATCCGAGACGGTTGCCGTGGGCGGTTTGTAGCCGCGCCCACACGCCGGCCGAGAGCGGCGACGCGAGGCTCGTTCCACCGGTGACGCACGGCGTGCACGCCCCGTTGGTCGCCTGCCCGCCCCAGAGCAGCGCGCCGGTTTCGAGCGCAGCGTCCATCGCCACGTCGGGTACACCGCGGAAGCTGCCGGCATTATCGACCGGCTGCACCGCCGTCTCCCAATAGGGCGAGTATTCGAACTGACTGATCCCGCCGCCGCCGGCTTCCCATGCAGTCTCGCCTTTATAGGTGCCGTCGGCGTTGGTGAACAGGTCGGTTCCTCCGACCGCATTGGAATACGGCGAAGCCGCTGGATACTCCACGAACGGAGCTCCGGCCGGAACGCCGTTGGCCGACGCCGCGACGCCACAGAAGCTGCCGCTGTCGCCACTGGAGACGAACATCGTCTGACCTTGGATCGCGCCTTGCGCCAAGACCTCATCCATCAGCACCATCGAGCCGTCGACGTACGAGAAGAACTCGCAGCCACCGAAGGACGAGTTGCCGATTTTACTTAGGTGGTCCGTGACCCACCGGTTGTACATGAGCGCGATGTCGGAATCCGTGAGCGAGGTCGTGTTGTACAGATACAACTGCTGCACGGCGCCCGCCATGCCGGTCGAGTAGGTCATGTCGAGCGTCCATTCGCCGACGCCCTGCGTGTCGGTGCTGGGCAGGCCGACTTGGACGATCTTGATATTCGCCTGCGGCAGACCGAACTTTTGTTCGTTCAGACGGAAATCGCTGATCGATTGCGTCAGCGTCCCTTCGGTCATGATCGCGACGTTCGTCTGACGGCCGGTCGGCGTATTGCCCACGTCGTAGGCGATCGAATACGTCGACGGATCGTAGAAGCGCAGGCACTCCTGCGACGGCGTTCCGACGCCGAAAACGTTGCACGGGGTCGGTTGAAGCGGTTTGGGCTTCATCGCTTGCGCGTTCGTGAGGCCGAGCACGGCTATTGCATTTCCGGAGAGCGACGCCGGCACGTAGGCGGGCGTCGTATTGGCGTAGATGCTCAAGCCGTTCTGCGAAAATGAATGCAACGTCGTGTTGAACGCCTTCGAAACGTTGGCCGCCGAAGCGGTCGCGCTGACGATCAGGTTATTCGGCTCGACGCTGATATTGCTGAAACCTTGACTCGAAAGGTACGCCGTCACGGCGTTCACTTGGGTCGTCGTCGGTGCGAACGTCGCGTTGAACGTTCCGGGATCGATCTCTTGACCCGCCGCGATGCCTTGTTTGAGCTGATCGGTGTTGCGCAGCTGTAAGCCGACGCGAACGGTGATCGACTGAGACGGCGAAAGCGCGCCGAGGTCGGTGCCGTTCGCCGGCGCGATCGCAAGCGTCGCCGTGCTCGCCCAGCCGTCGGCCGGTGCGGTGAGCGCCTGCGCGGCCATCGACTGCATGCCGAACGCCGAGGCACCTGAGGTTGAGAGCGATTGAGATTGGGCCGAGCGGTGCGAGCCCATCCCAGACGAGCCGGGCCCGGACGGGGTCAATGATGTGTTTCCGTGGCTTGAGCAGGCCGCCGTGGCCAGCCCCGCCACCAAAGCGAGAGCGCTGATCTTTTTCATAGGATAGTCCTCCTCGACGGTGACGATAGCGTCCCGAGGCGAGCGAGGGCATACCGAATTTCGGGTAGATGGCCACCCAGGACGTGGGGCGCTAGCCTATAGGCTCGTAACTGCTCCGGACGCTTTCGAGGCGGGTCTGACCCGCGACCGGATTGCGCCGGCGATCGAGGACGTCCACTTCGAAGCCCGGGTACACGCGGGCGAAGCGCTTGCGCCTCCAATCGGCGACCGTCCACGCGTCCTTCGCGGCGTGATCGTAGGGCCAGGGCGGCATCCCCGCCCGGTCCGAACGCACGTCAACGCCGTGCAGATGCTTGATCCGCACGCGGAAGCCCTCGACTCTCGAAATGCGGTTCTCGACGCGGCCGACACTGGTCATGAAATCTACTGTTTATAACCCGTTTTCAGCCCGCAAAGTTGAGACGCCGTGACCATGCATCTGGGAGGCAACCGCGGAGAGGGTGAGATTCGAACTCACGGAACGCTCATCACGTTCAGCGGTTTTCAAGACCGCCGCATTCAACCGCTCTGCCACCTCTCCGTACCGGAAAGCCTTGTTCCCAAGAGATTCCACCTCCCTGTCAGAGTCGGGGAAACCGCCGGATGACATCCGAGGCCTGCTTGTGGCCCCTCAGCGCAGCCTTCCGTAGCCACTCGAGCCCCAATCTACGGCTGAATCTTACGCCGTCACCATCGAGATAGCAAAGTCCCAAATTGAACTGGGCCCGAATCACGCCCGCCTTTGCCGCAAGTCGATAATATCGAACGGCCGCCGGCAAGTCTTTATTAGTTCCCTTCCCTTCGTGGTAGCAATATCCGAGATCGCTTGCCGCATCTATGTCGCCACCGCGCGCAGCTTCTTGAAACCAATGGAACGCAACCCGCGCGTTTCTTTTCACACCGATCCCGTCGCGATATATGAGGCCGAGATTGTATTGAGCTGTCGCATGACCAACTGCTGCGGCGAGCCGATACAAATAGGCCGCCAGCTTAGCGTCGCGAGTCCGTCCGCGACCGAAGTCAAAGCACGTCCCCAGATAGAAATACGCTCTTACGTGTCCCGACCGTGCAGCGCGATCCCACCAGTTAGCGGCTGACTTCCAATTGGGCCGAGCGCGCGCGCGATCAAATGCGAGCCGATAGCCGAGACGAAATTGCGCGTCCGGATCTCCCTCACGAGCTTTACGCCGAAGCGTTCCTGTGGTTTCCATGCTTGCATCTCGGTGAACGCCGCCTATGCGGCGGTCTTCCGCGGCCGCCCTCCCTTGGTCCCATTGGCGCGTGACGCCGCAGCTCGCGCTGGCGACTTTTTTGAGGCGTTGATACGAGCGCCGATCGTTCCAAGCGTTGCCTCTCCTGCGGCCAAGATGAGGAGCTGCTCTAAGAGGGCACCATCGTCGGCGGCTTCCGACCAAAGCCCTTCACCGCCCGGCGTAATCGCGACGTCGCCGAGCGCTTTCCGCGGGGCCTCAGCGAAACCGAGAATAGCTCGCCTTGGCACCGTGAGGGTAACTCCCGTCGAAAGATCGGCCACAATCTTGTCCCGGTCTCCGTCGTAGCGCACTGCACGAATCTTCGTCGCCGTCCGCTCGCGCTGACGCGCGTTCTTAATCGCTCGGCGCATTTCGGCAGCCGTCGTTAAAATGCGACCGCGCTTCTTGCTCGTCGCCTTCATTAAGGTTGACTCGCTTTCCAAAGATTCATGAGGTCAGAATAAGCGTCTCGGGCGGTCTCCAGAACGATACGGAGCTCGCGGGCAGTCACGGTCCCTCGGATTGGGTCGCCGTGCGTAACGGAGAGGCGCACGGCATCGGCAGGCAAGAGTTCGATGACGACTTCTCCGCTCCCGATATCGGCATGAAGATGTGGAACGGCCGCGCCCGGGTGGTCGCCCGAGATAGCTCGGAATCGGACCTGCCCAATGCGCCTACTTCCCACTGCCCGTTAGCATAGAACCTAGGCCTAGGTTTGTCAACAGTATACTTCGCGATTGATTCGACTACGGATCAGAACGTCAAGTTGCCAACATCACGAAGGGCCAGTCTCTTCGGCGCTGACCTGCCGCGTCGTTTACGACAAATAGCCCTAACGCGCCGGGCAGCAGATCGTCACGGTGCCGCCCTTGATGGCGGTCGCTCCAGTACTCTGCACGAGGGCTTTGCTCATCCCTTGAAGCGTGGCCGAGCTGGTAGCGCTGATATCGATGTTCCCACTCTTAAGATTGATGTTCTGGCTACTCTCAATCGCAATGGCCTGACCCTTGATCGTGACGTTGCCTGAGGGATTGACGAAGAAGTTCCCACTACTCTGAATCCTGATGTCCCCACCCTTGATCGTGATGTTGCCTGAGGCATCGACGGAGACGTACTTCAAGAGCGTCGTGAGCTGCGGATCTTGTGCGGAGGATGCGCTGGCGGCGATGGCCGCGCGCTCAACGACGGCGCTGACGAGTGCGCCACTCAACGCGGCAACAGCGATGACCGCGATGATCGGGATGGTCCTCTGTGAAGGGTTCATAGCGCGAACTCCTTACTGAAACGCGTTAGGTGGTTCCGGGTGTTCGGTTTTTCACGCCACCGGGACGCTCCCTCCAGGAACTTTGGTTCGATCCGAACAGGTTATCAGGGCAAGCGCGGTCGGCGGCGTCTCGGCGTCAAAGGCCCGCTTTTCTAGCGAGGTGGATCATGAAAACTCTCCTGCCCGCTCTCTTTGCGATTGTCATCGGCTCAACGGGCATCGGAGCCACGGCTTTCGACTCTCCGGTCACGAGGAAGGTGACGATGCCGTCGGGGCTGAGGAAACCGCCGACCCCCGTGCCCACGCGGGCGCCGTTGGCGCGGCCGAGCGGCGTCGGCGTGGCGACGACCGGATCTCAATGTTCGAGGCTTGGCATGGAAGCCTCCGCGTGCGTTTCCGCGATCGCCGCAGGGAAACTCGTACTCATTTGGTCCTTCACCGCTGGGGCGGGTCCGAAGCCCGCCGGTTTCAATATTCTTAGGAACAGGAATCTAGCCGTGACGAACGTCAATCGGAACCAGACCGGCTACGTCATGCAAGAGGGGCTGGTTGATGCCGCCGGCGATTGTTATTCGGTTCAAGCCTACTCGAACGCGCCCGCAAAAACCGGTCCGGTGAGTAAAGCGTACTGCATCGTTGCGCCGACTGTGCTGTCTCCCTCTCATGTCAAACCGAGCTATGCGATCGATACGTACGGTTCGCAGCCCTGCCCGAAAGCAGCAGCTAATAATGGCCGCCAACAAGGCCCCAGTAGTCCCGCAGATGAAAAACGCGGATGGTATACTGCGAACGACAACCTGGGTCCCTCTATCAGCGGAACGATCCTTGTCGGCTATTCACACTCCAGAAATTCAATGGGGTGCGGTGACAACCTGAGCTCCTCCCAGTATCGATCGGGAATCTCGTTCGATCTAAAGCGCATCTCGGCTAAGAATTTCACGAAGGCGACACTCTCCCTGAACGTCGCGCAAGCCTGGATCGACTCGTACCTCGGCGATCTAGCGAGACGTCCCACTTCTCAAGCGGGTATCTGCGGATCTTGTCCGGGGGGTCACTACGTCGTCTTTGTCAGGAGCGAGCAGCAAACCAACGTCAGTTGCACGAGTTCGATCGGCTATGCGAAGAACAAGCGCTGGATGAGCTCCGCGAGCAAGAAATCGCTGATCGGCTTCGATCCGGCGATCAAGGTCGGCGCATCGAAGGGCACAATCTCGGTCGACGTCACGACCATGGTCAAGACCTGGCTCTCCGGCGGCCGGCCTAATAATGGCTTCGTTCTTAGCCCCCACGACCCGGCGCCTGGCAGGGTCAGCAACGCCGAATGCTTGACGCAGTACGGCGCGCCAACGCTGACGCTCCAATACCGCTGATCGGGGTATTCTGCTGTCCTAAGGACCACAGCCGGGCGAGCGATTACCTGCAATCGGCGCGCTCAGGACCACCTCAGCCGGGAAGACTATTCTGAGCGAAGGCTTTTTCTGAGGACCTGATGGAGGCGAATTCCCTGCCGGGCGAACAGCCGATGACCCACGTGAATCCTATCGCCCGCTTCGCGGTGGCGCGCCGGCTGGCCGTGGCCATGATCGCGACCGCGATCGTCGTGCTTGGCGTGTTTGCTCTGCCGCGGCTGCCGATCGCCTTGCTGCCCACGTTCTCGCCGCCCGTCATCAACGTCAGCGTAACGTATCCCAATGTTGCTCCCGAGTCTATGGAAACGCTGGTTACCCGCCCGCTCGAAAACGCAGTGAGCCGCGTCTCGGGGATCGATACGATCGAGTCGACCAGCTCCGAGGGGAACAGCCGGGTCCGCGCTCAGTTCCACTACGGCGTGAACATCGACACGGCGGCGATCAACGTGCAAGAGCAGGTCGATCGAATCCGCGGGTCGCTGCCGAACGATCCGACGCTGCAAACCCCGGTCATCACCAAGTTCGATCCGAACTCGTTGCCGGTGGTAACGGCTTACATCACGGATAGCACGATGTCGCAGCGCGACCTCAACGATCTCTTCACCAACCAACTGGCTGATGAGTTTTCCGCC
>Ga0209422_1000162_pt1 | contig 16275 bp, 15 predicted proteins | sample BlaSpr_A8_OM2_M3_FD_187983 | JGI IMG/M metagenome (GOLD analysis project Ga0209422, IMG submission 187983) | Forest soil microbial communities from Thunder Bay, Ontario, Canada - Black Spruce, Ontario site 2_A8_OM2_M3 (SPAdes) (version 2) | ecosystem: Environmental > Terrestrial > Soil > Boreal... | reverse complement strand
ACCGTCGCCTGGCGCTCGCGGTCGTAGCGGTTGATGCTGGTCGGACCCTGGTCGAGCTTGATGTCGGCGACCACCGACAGCGGCACGCCGCCCTTTTCGCCGTGCTCGCCGAGCGGCACCCGCAACTGGTCGAGCAACGCGATATCGCCGCGGGCGGCGTCTTCGAGCTGGACGCGGATCGGCACCAGCCGGTCGCCGGCGTCGAATTTCGCCAGCGCCGGACCGACGTCGCCGATGGTGGCGACGCGGATGGTCTGCGACAGGCTTTCGGTGGAAACGCCGAGGCGGGCGGCGAGATCGGCGCGCGGCTGGATGCGCAGTTCGGGCCGGTCGAGCGAGGTTTCGGAAATCACGTTGGCGATCAGCGGAATCCGCTTCATCTGGGTGGCGAGTTCGCTGGCGACATTGCTAACGATATTGCTGTCGACGCCGGTGACCACCAGCGAGATCGCGCGCAGACCGTTTTCGTCGAGGAACCAGAAGCGGATATCGGGGACGCTTTCGAGTTCCTTGGAGATCGCGAGTTCGAGCTCGCGCTGGGTGATGTTGCGCTTGTTTTTCGGCGTGTAGTTGATGATCAGCGCGGCGCGGCGCACCTCGAAGGTGCCCGGCGGCACCCGGCCGCCGTCGACGAAGATGCTCTTGATCTCCGGCCGCTTGCGCAGCCGCGCGACGATTTCCTCGGTGACCTTCTCGGTGAAGGCGAGCTGGGTGCCGGGCGGCAGCTCCATCGCCAGCAGCGAGCGCGCGGTGTCCTGCGCCGGCAGGAAGCCCTGCGGCAGCAGCGTGATGCTCCAGATCGAGGCGGCGAAAATGCCGAAGCCGATCAGCACGGTGATGAAGTAATGCCGCACCGACCAGGTGACGAGTTTGGTGTAGCCCTTCAGCGCCCGTCCCGGCGGCGGGTCGTCGTGCTCATGGTGCTTGAGGAAGTAGGCGGCCAGCACCGGCGTGACGAAACGGGCGGCGAGCAGCGAGAAGAACACCTGCACCGACACCGTGATGCCGAACTGCTTGAAGAATTGCCCTGCAATGCCGGACATGAAGCTCGCAGGCGCAAAGATCGCGATGATGGTCAGCGAGATCGCGATGACCGCGAGGCCAATTTCGTCGGCGGCCTCCAGCGCCGCGCGGTAAGGCGTCTTGCCCATCCGCATGTGGCGCACGATGTTCTCGATCTCGACGATGGCGTCGTCGACCAGAATACCGGTCGACAGCGTGATGGCGAGAAAGCTCACCAGGTTGAGCGAAAATCCCAGAAGATCCATCGCCCAGAACGCCGGGAAGATCGACAGCGGCAGCGATATCGCGGCGATCACGGTGGCCCTGATGTCGCGCAGGAACAACAGCACGATGATGACGGCTAGAATCGCGCCTTCGAACAAGGTCGAGATCGCGGCCTCGTAATTGCCCTTGGTGAATTCCACCGAGGTGTCGATCCGTTTCAGGTCGACATCGGGATAGGCTTCCTTCAGCGCGTCGATGCGCTTCTGCACCGCGGCCGCCACCACCACGTCGCTGGCGCCCTTGGACCGCTTGATGCCGAGCGCCACCACCGGCTCGCCGTTGAAGCGCGCAAAGGTGCGGCGGTCGGCGATGGTGTCGGTGACGGTGCCGAGATCGTCGAGACGAACCTCACCGCCGCCGAACAGGGGAATCATGGTGCCGGCGAGTTCATTCAGCGTCTTGGCGCCGGCCAGCGTGCGGATCGCCTGGTCGTTCTTGCCGATCTCGGCGCGGCCGCCGGCGAGGTCGACATTGGTGCCGCGCAGGCTCTGGCTGACATTGACGGCGGTCAGGCCTGCGGCCTGCAGCCGGTCGGGATCGAGCGAGACCAGGATCTCGCGCTCGACACCGCCGATACGCTCGACCTGGGCGACGCCGCGCACGCCCTGCAGCGCGCGCTTGACCACGTCGTCGACGAAATACGACAGTTGCTCCGGCGTCTTGCCGGGCGAGATCGCGGCATAGGTGACGATCGGCAGGCCGATGACGTCGACGCGCTGGATCAGCGGCTCGTTGACGTTCTGCGGCAGGTTGGAACGGACGCGGGTGACGGCGTCCTTGACGTCGTTCAGCGCGCGGTCGGTGTTGGTCTCCAGCGCGAACTGGATCGTAGTCAGTGACAGCCCGTCGGTGATCGACGATGAAATGTGCCGCACGCCCTCGACGCCGGATACGCCGTCTTCGATGGTTTTCGTGACTTGGGATTCCAGCTCGGCGGGCGCTGCGCCGAACTGCGATACCGCGACCGAGATCACGGGAATGTCGGCCGAGGGCAGCCGCGTCACCGCGAGCTTCGTGAAACTCACCCAGCCGAGCACCAGCAGGATGATCGAAAAGACGATGGACGGAAGCGGGTTGCGGATCGACCATGCCGAGATATTGAGAGCCATCAGCGTACCCGCGTTCGATCGAGGTCCTCGGCGAAACTGGTCTTGATCTGGTCGCCGTCATGCAGCGACGAGCCGGCATCGGCCACGACGATTTCGCCGACGTCGAGGCCTTCAAGGATTTCCGTCGAGGTGTCCGACACCAGGCCAACCCGGACCCTGCGCGTTTCGACCGTGTTTCCTTTGACCACCTGGACGGTCAGATGGTCAATGGCGGTGCGCGGGATCGCGACGCCGCAACTGCGCTTGGCGTCGATGTTGGCGCGGGCAAACATGCCGACCTTGAGCTGCGGGTTGCTGGCCAGCGTAATCCGGACATGGCCGAGCTGGGTGGCGCGATCGATTTGCGGTGAAACCAGCCGCACCCGGCCGACCAGGTCGGGCGCGTTGTCCCGGCTGATCCGTACCGTCGCGCCCGGATTGAGTTTTAATACCTGGAAGGCCGGCACCTCGGCGTCGAGCTCGAGCTCGTTGTTGATGGCGATGCGAAACATCGGGCCGGCCTGGGGCGAGGCCGGTGCGCCGGCGATGGTCCTGACCTCGGTGACGAGGCCCGGACCCGGCGCGCGCAGCGATGTCGGCGGCGCCGGCCGGCCGCTGTTGGCAGCCCCGGGTTGCGCCGGCGGCGGCGTCAGCCGGGCCAGTTCCTGATTGTCGGCGACCATGTCGCCCTCGCGGACCAGGACATCCGAGACCTTGGACCCCTCCTGATCGACTCCGACCACCGCTTCCCGGCGCGGCACGACATATCCGGTGCCCCGCACCATGTCCGAGAAGCAGGCATTGGTGGATTTGGTCACGATGACGAGCGCGTTGGTCTGGGTTTCCTTTTCCTCCGGCGGCGAACGATGCTCGAACCAGTACCATGCGCCGATCAGGGCAATCACGAAGGCCGCGGTCAGCGCAGGCTTGAGGTATTCGGAGCGTGTCATCGCCGGATCAATCCAGGGCTAAAGTCGTGCAGCCAGCTGCATAAGGGATTTTAGATTGTCATTGCGAGCGCGGCGAAGCAATCCAGAGGCTGGACCGCGTCATGGCCTTGCTTGCCGCGACGACGAGGAAATTCGGCCGATTGCCGAAAATATCCTGGCGAAATGCACAAGCGTCCCGCTGGATGCGGGACGCGTTTCATGGCCGGAACGCTACTTGGGCTCGTCACCGTCTACTTGGACGCCGTGGCCTTGTTTTCCATATTGACGACCTGCACGCGGCGGTTGGCTTCGGCCATCGGGTTCGCCGGATCCTTGAGCTTGCTCTTGCCGTAGCCGACGGTCACGAGGTCGGTGCCGGTAATGCCGTATTTGTCGATCAGATATCTCTTGATCGAGTCGGCGCGCCGTTCGGACAGATCCTGATTGTAGCTTTCGCCGCCGGCGGCATCGGTATGGCCGGCGACCACGAAGGTCGAGCCCCTCAAATCGGGATTGGAGAGCGCGCGTCCGAGCGCCTGAACCGAGGGCAATGATTTGGCGCTGATATCGGCCGAGTTATAGTCGAAGTTGATTTCCAGATCGATCTTCGGCTTGTCCTTGACGATGGTGGCGATTTCCTCGCGCTCGGTGGACGACAGCGAGCGCGTCGCCCGGTCACGGATGGTCTGGACGAATTTTCCCTCGGCGGCGATCGCCGCCGGATCGGCCTGCGGTCCGACCGACAGGCCACGGGTCAATGGCTTCTTCACCGGCGCAAGCGCGCGGACGATCTGGTCCTCGCTGACGTTCTCATCGCCGGCGATGGCGGTTGCGGCGCCAAGGGAAAGCGCTGCGCCCATCGCGAGAAGCGAAAGGATCGCGGTAAGACTACTCCTTCCAGACATTTTCGACATTGCCAGTCCCTCCTGCCCACTTCGAGCGGTTCCAATCAATTTGCCAAAAAGCCGCAAGGACAACTCGGTCCAACCGGTCGCGGCCAATTTCCTGTTAGTCTTGGCACCCGCCCCGGGGTTCGAAAAGGCGCCGATCTTTCCAACTCAAATTACCGTCAATTTACCCCGTAATCAGCGAATTCCTTAACAATATTGGGGTCCATCGCCTTGGCGTTGGTGATGTCCAGGTCGCCTTCGGCAAACGAGCCGTTGCGGCGCTTGGCGAGGCCGCGCCCGTACAGCGACGAGGTCAGCCTCGGATTGATTTTCAGCGCGGCGTCGAAATCGGCAATGGCGTTTTTCGTCATGCCGCTCTTCAGGTTAACGAGGCCGCGGCTGTCCAGCGCATCGACGAAATTGGGGCGCATCCGGAGCGCCTCGTTGCAATCCTTCAGCGCCGCCTGCAGGTCGCCGATTACCGCGCGCGCCCAGCAGCGGTTGTTGAAAGCCTCGACGTCCTTGGGGTTCAGCCGGATCGAATCGTCGAAATCCCGGATTGCGAGGCTATAAGCCCCCTTGCTGGCATAGACCTGCCCGCGCCGGTAGAGGGCGTTCTGGTCGTCGGGATTGTCGATCAGCTTCTGGGTCAGGCTCTTGATGGTCGGATCTTCGGCCAGCGCCACCTGCGAGGTCGGTTCATTCTTTTGCGGGCTTACCGGCGGCGGCAAAATCTCGACCCTTGGCGGGTCCCGTGGCGGCGGCGGCAGCGGCGGCGGTTCGGGGGGAGGGGGCAGCGCCGCCACCGGCCCGGGCGCTGGCGCCGCCGGCCGCGCGCCGGTGCCGGGAATGAACGAAAAGTCCTCGGCCAGCGAGGATGAAATCCACGGCACCTGCTCGCTGCGCGAGGCGCGGGTGACGCCGACGCGGGTGCGGTTGAGCGTCTCTTCCGCCATCAGGTCGGGAACGCGGATTTCCTTGAGCAACTCCTGCACGAAAAGGCTGCGGTCGCTGCCATTGTCGGAGATGACGGAGGAGAGCGCCGCCGAATACATCACCAGCGTGCCGTTCGGCGCGATCACCGGCGCGAGCCCTGCGGAAAAGCTGCGGAACCGGCGCTCGAACGGATTGCGTCTGGAGGCATCGATCAGGGCGATCTTGACGCCGGCGCCGCGGCTGTTGATTTCGCCCAACACGCTCTCGAGGCTGAATCCGTCGCGGCGGACATCGGCTTCGGTCCAGATCTGGGCGTCGACCGGAATCATGTAGCTCTGGCGATTGGACTGGACGCCGAATCCCGAGAAGAAAACCAGCGCGACCGAGCCCGGCTTGATCTTGCCGTAGAGGCGGTCGAAGGCGCGGCGCATCGCGTCGCCGGTCAGGTTTTCACCGATCTCGACGACAAAGCCGTCGCGCTTGAGCTCGTCGGCGATATCGCGGGCGTCGTTGATCGGCTCCTTCAGCGGTGCTTCGGCGTCGGGATATTTCGAGTTGCCGATCACCAGCGCCAGCCGGTCGCCGCGTTCCGCGGCCCCCGACGCCACGATGGGCGCGAACGAAAAGATCAAGGTCGCAAGCAATGCGAGACGAATTCTCATGCCACCGCGGTCCAGCCAACAGGGCGCCGATTCCAGCTCGCGCCTCGGCGACCTTACTCTACGCAAACCGCATTATCAAACCGGGCCGGCAGGCTCTGTCAACTGTCCAAAAGCCGCGCCACTTCCGTCAATTAACCGCAACAAATCTTTCAACCGCGCGTCGTGCCGAGCAGGGACGAGAATGACGCCATGAGGCAGCTATGGTGGAAGATGCGCGACGCGCCGTGGCCGGCGCTCGGGCGCGCTTAATGTGACCGAACTCACATTGCGGCAACGGGGCGCGGTTTGACCTTTTGACAGCGCGGTGGCTTGCTGCGGTCATCGGCCGATCGCCAGCCCAACAACCCAACCAGCAAGAAGTGGACCCATGGGAAACGCCTACGAAATCTACGCGCTCCGCTATGCGACCATGGCGCGCACGCCTCATCTGAATTTTCTGGCACCCGATCCGCACGAGACCTCGGCGCAAGACCTCGATTATTTCGTCTGGCTGATCCGCGGGCATGGCCGCGAGATCCTGGTCGATACCGGCTTCAACGCACAAGAGGCTTCGGCGCGCGGCCGCAAGCTCACGCTCAATCCGGTCGAGGCGCTGGAGCGCTTCGGCGTCAAGGCGGACAGCATCCGGGATATCGTGGTCACGCATCTGCACTACGACCACGCCGGCAATCTCGATCGTTTTCCCAACGCCCGGTTCCATCTGCAGGACAAGGAGATGAGTTATGCGACCGGTCGCTGCATGTGCAATGGCCTGTTGCGCCATCCGTTTTCGGTCGAGCACGTCACGCTGATGGTGCGCCATGTCTATGGCGAGCGCGTCATGTTTCATTCAGGCGATGGCGAGGTTGCGCCGGGCGTGACGCTGCATCGGGTCGGCGGTCATTCCGACGGCTTGCAGGTGGTGCGGGTCGACACGGCGCGCGGACCGGTCGTGCTGGCGTCCGACGCCGCGCATTACTACGCCAACCTGCATCGGCGCAGCCCGTTTCCGATCGTCTATAATATCGGCGACATGGTGCAGGGCTGGGAGATCGTCGAGCGGCTTGCCGGCCACCCCGACCGTTTCATCCCCGGGCACGATCCGATCGTGCGCGAGATCTATCCAAGCGCCAGCGACAAGGTCGACGCCTATGCGCTGCATCTGCCGCCGTCGCGCTCGTTCGTGAAATAGCCCGGAGTTAGCCATGATCAAACGCTTTGCCGGCCTCACACCGACCCGCAGCCGCGCGGTTGTTCACGACGACCCCGTGTTCACGGTGGCGGTCGCGCCCGATCCGGTCACCCCGTCTATGTATGAGCAGACCGTCAAGGCGCTCGGGCGCATCGATGAGAGCCTCGCGCTGTGCGGCTCGGACAAGAGCAGGATTCTCTCGCCATCGTCTACATCGCCGACATGAAGCGGAAGGCCGAGATGAACAAGGCCTGGGACGAATGGGTCGACGCCAAGAATCCCCCGATGCGCGCCTCATCGGCGTCGAGCTCGAACCGCCGCATATCGTCGAGATACTGGTAACGGCGGCGAAGTGAATCCACCTTCGTGATTCCGGGGCGATGCGAAAGCATCGAACCCGGAATCTCGAGATTCTCAGATGTGCAGTTGCACATCGAACGTTCGCGCTGACGCGTGCCCCGGAATGACGGGCCTTTTTAGTCTCGTCATGCCCGGCCTCGTGCCGGGCATCCACGTCTTTCTTCTTCCTTCGGGCCGCGGCAAAGACGTGGATGGCCGGGACGAAGCCCGGCCATGACGGAAAAACTCAATACCCGCCCGCTTCCCCCGCTTCCTTGATGGTCTGCACCAGACCGAGGCTCTTCTCGATCTTGCCGAGCAGCTGCGCAAACTCCTTGCGCTGCCGTGCCGTCAGACATGACAGGATTTCGCTCTCCCGGCGCTTTAGGCGCGGGATCAGCTTCTGGTACAGCGCCTTTCCCTGCCGCGTCATGCGCAACAGCCATTCGCGGCGGTCGTCCTTGTTCTCGACGCGTTCCACCAGTTGCCGTTTCAACAGCGCCGTGACGGCGCGGCTGATGGTGGATTTGTGGGTCCGGGTGCAATGCGCGATGTATTGCGCGCTGCAGGCCGGGTTGCCGAAGCCAAGCGTCGCCAGCACCCGCCATTCCGGAATATCGAGCCCATAGCGCTCCCGGTATTCGCTTGCCAGAGCGGCCGAAACCTCGGCCGCCAGCCGGTTCAGCCGGAACGGGGCGAATCTGAACAGGTCGAGGGTCGGCAAAAATCGCTCCAATTTGAGTTGACGGCGGGGACGGGTAGTCTAGATAGTTGCAGGCGCGACTATCCTAGCGAGGTCGCCGTTCTTTGGCCAGAGCAACGAAAAGCGCATGGCGCAGTCCAGGACCCAGTTCGGTTATCGCCGCCACGCCGACCAGGATCGCGGGGAGGGCGAGGCGGCGCGTCACGCCGTTGTCGTGGTCGGCGCCGGACCGGTCGGGCTGTCGCTCGCGATCGACCTGGCGCAGCGCGGCCAGGCCGTGGTGCTGCTCGATGACGCCGACCGCATCGGCGAGGGCTCGCGCGCGATCTGTTTTTCAAAACGCTCGCTGGAATATTGGGACCGGCTCGGCATCGGTCAGCGCATGGTCGACAAGGGCGTGGTGTGGAGCGTCGGCAAGATCTTTCACGGCGCAGCCCTGCTCTATCAATTCAACCTGCTGCCGGAGCAGGGCCACAAGCGGCCCGCCTTCATCAACCTGCAGCAATTTTATGCCGAAGCCTATCTGGTGGACCGGGTCGAGGAACTGCCCGCGATCGACCTGCGCTGGCGCAACAAGGTGGTCGCGCTGGAAGTGCGCAACGATCACGTCGTGCTGACGGTCGACACGCCGGATGGACCCTATCTGCTGCGCGCGACTTACGTCGCCGCCTGCGACGGCGCGCGATCGTCGCTGCGGCAGATGGTGGGCGCGGAATTTTCCGGCAAGGTGTTCGAGGACCAGTTCCTGATCGCCGACGTCAAGATGACGGCCGAATTCCCGACCGAGCGCTGGTTCTGGTTCGACCCGCCGTTTCACGCCGGGCGCTCGGCATTGCTTCATAGACAGCCGGACGACATCTGGCGGATCGACCTGCAGCTGCATCCGGATGCGGACGCGGTAGTCGAGAAGCGCCCCGAAAATGTCCGCCCCCGGATCGCGCGCATGCTCGGGCATGAAAAATTCGAGTTCGAATGGATCTCGCTCTACAAGTTCCAGTGCCGCCGGATGGAGAAATTCATCCACGGCCGCGTGATCTTCGCTGGCGACGCCGCGCACCAGGTTTCGCCGTTCGGCGCCCGCGGCGCCAATTCCGGGCTGGAGGACGCCGAGAATCTTTCATGGAAACTCGACCGCGTGCTGAAGGGGACATCGCCGGAAGCCCTGCTCGAAAGCTATCACATCGAGCGCAGTGCGGCGGCCGACGAGAACATCAGGGAATCGACCCGCTCGACCGATTTCATGGCGCCGGCCTCCCGTCAGGAGGCCCGGCTGCGCAAGGCGGTGCTGTCGCTGGCGAAGGAGACCGAATTCGGCAAGCGCATGATCAATGGCGGGCGGCTCTCGGTGCCCTCGGTCTATGATTCTCCGCTCTCGACGGCCGACGCCGACGCATGGCGCGGCGGCCCGCGGCCGGGCGCGTCCATGCCGGACGCGCCGATTACCGCGCGCGACGGCGAGCCGGCGTTCCTGACAGACGCCTTCATCAAATGCGGGAAGCGCTTCACGCTGCTTGAGTTTTCCAACGGCGCCTCGGTCGATGTTTCAGGTGATGTCGGTGTTATCAGTATCGGCGGCGTCGATGGTGCGCTCGATCCGGCCGGGCTGGTCGGCGCGCGCTACGATGCCGAGCCAGGCACCGCCTATTTGTTGCGGCCGGATGGCTATGTCGTCGCGCGCTTCCGCCAGCCGACGCGCCAAACGCTCGAAGCCGCATTGGCGCGAGCCTGCGGCATGAATTGAGGCTCATGATGGCATTGTCGACCAGCTCGAATTTCACCAAACCGGACGACGCGTTTCGCGCCATCGTCGAGGCGCATCGCGGCTTGAGCGACGAAGCGAGCGCCGATCTCGACGCGGCGCTGGTGTTGGTTCTCGCCAACCACATCGGCGATCTCGACGTACTGCGCGAGGCGATTGCGCTCGCCAAACGGCGGATGATGGATGTGAGCCAGCAGGCGCAGCAGCAACAATAAACGCAAGAGGGAATCGGAAGTAATGGCAATAGGTTTTGCGTCCACCACGGACCTCGCGGAGAAGAAGGTCACCTTCTCCGAGATCGGCGCCGATCTTTACGCCTTCACCGCCGAGGGCGACCCCAATTCGGCTGTCATCGTCGGCGACGACGGCTGCCTGGTGTTCGACGCCCAGGCGACGCCGGCGATGGCGAACAAGGTGATCGAGCGGGTGAAAAGCGTCACCGACAAGCCGATCAAATATGTGGTGCTGTCGCATTATCACGCGGTGCGTGTGCTCGGCGCGTCCGCCTACAAGGCGCAAGGCATCGTCGCCTCAGCGGAAACCCATCGGCTGATCGAGGAGCGCGGCCAGCAGGATTGGGATTCCGAATATGGCCGCTTTCCGCGCCTGTTCCAGGACGCCCAGAGCATTCCGGGCCTCACCTGGCCGACGCTGACGTTTGAAGGCGAGATGTCGATCTATTTGGGCAAACGCGAAATCCGGCTGATGCAGCTCGGCGCCGGACACACCTCCGGCGATATCGTGGCCTGGGTGCCGGACGCGGAGGTGATGTTTTCCGGCGACCTGATCGAATATCATTCGGCCTGCTATTGCGGCGACGCGTGGTTGCGCGAATGGCCGGCGACCTTGAACGAAATCCGCGCCTTCAATCCCAAGGCGATCGCACCGGGGCGCGGCGATGCGCTGAAGGGGCTTTCGACCGGGCGCGACGCCATCGCCATGACACGCGATTTTGTCACCACGCTCTATGGCGCGGCGGAAAGTGCGGTCGCCAAGGGCCGCAACCTCAAGGAAACCATGGCGGCGACGCGCGAGGTGATGGACCCGAAGTTTTCGAATTTCGCGATCTACGAACACTGCCTGCCATTCAACGTCTCGCGCGCGTTCGACGAGGCATCCGGGATCGACGACCCGGTGATATGGACCGCCGAACGCGATCGTCAAATGTGGGCGGCCCTGCAAGGAGGATGAAATGAATATCAACACTTCGCCCGATGCGATCAGCCGCAGCACCGCCGGCATCACGCCGGGCTACATGTCCGGCTTCGGCAACAGCTTTGAGACCGAGGCGCTGCCAGGCGCGCTGCCGGTCGGGCGCAACTCGCCACAGCGCGCCGCCTACGGGCTCTATGCCGAGCAACTGTCCGGCTCGCCGTTCACGGCGCCGCGCGGCAGCAATGAGCGCTCCTGGCTCTATCGCATCCGGCCGTCGGTCAAGCATTCCGGCCGCTTCACCAAAGTCGATGCCGGGTTGTGGCGTTCGGCGCCGTGCCATGAATACGATTTGCCGATCGCGCAATTGCGCTGGGACCCGACGCCGATCCCGACGGAAGAGATGACCTTCCTGCAGGGCGTGCGGACCATGACCACGGCAGGCGACGTCAACACCCAAGCCGGCATGGCGGCGCATGTCTTCCTGATCACCAAGTCGATGGTCGACCAGCATTTCTACAATGCCGACGGCGAGATGCTGTTCGTGGCCCAGCAGGGCGACGTGCGCTTTGTCACCGAGTTCGGCCGCATCGACATCGAGCCCGGCGAGATCGCCGTGATCCCGCGTGGCGTGAAATTCCGCGTCGAGATTCCCTCAGGACCCGCGCGCGGCTATGTGTGCGAGAATTACGGCGGCGGCTTCACGATGCCGGAGCGCGGCCCGATCGGCGCCAATTGCCTTGCCAATGCGCGGGATTTCCTCACCCCCGTCGCGGCCTATGAGGACAAGGACACGCCGACCGAATTGTTCGTCAAATGGGGCGGCTCGCTGTTCAAGACCGCGCTGCCGCATTCGCCTGTTGATGTGGTGGCCTGGCACGGTAATTACGCGCCTTACAAATACGATCTGCGCACCTTCTCGCCGGTCGGCGCCATCAGCTTCGACCACCCCGACCCCTCGATCTTCACGGTCCTGACCTCGCCGTCGGAAACCGCCGGCACCGCCAACATCGACTTTGTGATTTTCCCGGAGCGCTGGCAGGTGGCGGAAAACACCTTCCGCCCGCCCTGGTACCACATGAACATCATGTCGGAGTTCATGGGGCTGATCTACGGCGTCTACGACGCCAAGCCACAAGGCTTTACGCCGGGCGGCATGAGCCTGCACAACATGATGCTGCCGCACGGCCCCGACCGCGACGCCTTCAATCATGCGAGCAACAGCGAATTGAAGCCGGTGAAATTGACCGGCACCATGGCCTTCATGTTCGAAACCCGATATCCCCAGCGCGTCACCGCGCATGCGGCGAAGAGCGCGACGCTGCAGGGCGATTACGCCGATTGCTGGAAGGGACTGGAAAAGCGCTTCGATCCGAACCGGCCGTGAAGTTTGCGCAACTCGTCATCGCCGGGCCTGACCCGGCGATCCATCTCGTCTCTCCGTCATTCCGGGGCGCGAGCGAAGCGAGCGAGCCCGGAATCCATAACCACGATTGGGGGTTATGGATTCCGGGCATGCGCCAAGGGGCCATCCCGGAATGACAACGTTTTAATTGGAGTACTTCGTGCCCCACCCCAACGACCCCGCGCTCCGCTCCTTCATCGAAGTCGACCCCGCCTCCGATTTCCCGATCCAGAATCTGCCCTACGGCGTGTTCACGTCGAAGGACGGTCTGGCGCCGCGCGTCGGCGTCGCGATCGGCGATTATGTGCTCGATCTCTGGGAGCTTGAACAGGACTGCCGGCTGCCGGTACGCAACGTCGGGGTGTTCTCGGCGTCGACGCTCAATCCCTTCATGGCGCTGGGGCCGAAATTGTGGTCGCAGACGCGCGAGCGGATCAGCGAATTGCTGCGTCATGACAACCCCGAACTGCGCGACAATCCAGCCCTGCGCGAGCGTGCGCTGGTGCCGATGGCGCAGGTGACGCTGCACATGCCGATCGCGGTCTCGGGCTACACCGATTTCTATTCGTCGAAGGAGCATGCCACCAATGTCGGCGTCATGTTCCGCGGCAAGGACAATGCCCTGCAGCCGAACTGGCTGCACATGCCGATCGGCTATAACGGCCGCGCCTCGACCGTGGTGGTCGGCGGCACCAAGGTGCGCCGGCCGCACGGGCAGTTGAAACCGCCGGCCGCGGATGCGCCGAGCTTCGGCCCCTGCAAGCGGCTCGATTTCGAGCTCGAAATCGGCGTCGTGGTCGGCCAGCCCTCGGCGATGGGCGATCGGCTCAGCGAGGCGCAGGCGGAAGCGATGATCTTCGGCTTTGTGCTTTTGAACGACTGGAGCGCGCGCGACATCCAGCAATGGGAATATGTGCCGCTCGGGCCGTTCCAGGCCAAGGCGTTTGCGACCTCGATCGGCCCGTGGGTCGTCACCCGCGAGGCGCTGGAGCCGTTCCGCGTCCACGGCCCGGCACAAGACCCGGTGCCGCTGCCGTATTTGCGGCAAACGCTGCCGAACAATTACGATCTCGAACTCGATGTCGGCTTGCGCGCCGCGCCGATGAACGAGGCGGCAAACATCTGCCGCACCAATTTCAAATACATGTACTGGTCGAGCGTGCAGCAATTGGTGCACCACGCTTCATCCGGCTGCGCCATGAATGTCGGGGATCTCCTGGGGAGCGGCACCATCAGCGGTCCAGAAAAGCATCAGCGCGGGAGTCTGCTGGAAATCTCCTGGAACGGCACCGAGCCGCTGGAGCTCGCGGGCGGAATCAAGCGCACATTTCTCGAGGACGGCGATTCGCTCGTGATGCGCGGCTGGTGCCAGGGTAACGGCTATCGCGTGGGATTTGGCGAGGTCGAGGGGACGATTTTGGCGGCGATATAATTCCGTCGCCAGCGTTTGAATTCCCTCATTGCGAGGAGCACTTGCGACGAAGCAATCCATCTAAGCCCAGTACACGTCTGAGAGATGGATTGCTTCGCTCCGCTCGCAATGACGGCGGAGGGCAATGCAACCCGCGCGTATCACCGCTCTTCCGGCGGAATATCCGTGATCCGCGCCGAATGCGCGGCGACGTCGTCGAGATCAAACGACAGATGCACGCGCTTGGCCGATGGCGGATGTTTTCCGACCGACACCCCCACCCGCCATTCCCTTTTCGGGCGGATCGGCCGGCTGACAAAACCGCCGCCGCAGTTCGGGCAGACATTGAATAGTTTCGTCTCGACGCAGCCCACGCAGAACGTGCATTCGTAGGAACAGATCCGCGCCTCCGTCGCGTTCGGGGCTAAGTCCTTGTCGCAATATTCGCAGTTCGGCCGGAGTTGCAGCGCCATGGTGGTCTCTCGTCGCGTTGGGCAAGGATGATCGCAAATCGAGCGTGCGATTCGAATGTCGAATCTCCCTCGATTTCGGCCACCAGTGTCATTCCGGGATGCGCCGTCGGTCGGCAATTGCCGACCTGAGGCGCAGGCCCGGAATCCATAACCCCCAATCGTGGTTATGGATTCCGGGTTCGCGCTGACGCGCGCCCCGGAATGACGACAGAGCGGGTAGGTCTAGCGCCGTAACTCCTTCAGCGGCAGCTTCGAACTTTCCTTCAGCCGGTCCAGCACGATCGAGGAGCGCACATGGGCAACGCTCTGGTGCGGCATCAGCACATTGTTGACGATATCGGACAGGCTTTTCAGGTCGCGCAGCACCGCCTTCAGGAGATAATCGGCATCGCCCGTGAGCGAATAGGCTTCCTGAATATCGTCGACGCGGCCCACCAGCGCGCGAAATTTTTTGGCGTTGTCGGGCGAATGGGTCGCCAGCGTAATGTGGATGAAGGCGATGACGTTGAAGCCGAGCGCTTCCGAGGCGAGGTCGGCGTGGTAGCCGGATATCACCTTTTCTTCCTCCAGCCGCATCCGCCGCCGCGAGCATTGCGACGCCGACAGGCCGGCGATTTCGGCCAACTGCTGGTTGGTGAGGCGGCCGTCTTCCTGCAGCGCGCCGAGGATTTTGAGGTCGAAGGCGTCAACCGAGATCATGCGCGAAATGCCTAATCCATGCGCGAACCGTGCACAACATAGCGAAAATCCCGCTCATTTGCATGCACATTGTACGTCTGGCGAGCGAAAATCCAGGCCTCGAATCAGGGAGATTCCGCCATGGGTCCATTTCCGCACGACGCACCGGCTGCCGTCATCAGCGCCGACAATCCGATGGGCACCGACGGCTTCGAGTTCGTCGAATACGCGCACCCCGATCCGCAGGCGCTGCACGCGCTGTTCGGGCTGATGGGCTATGCGCCGGTCGCGCGCCACAGGACGAAAAAGATCACGGTCTATCGGCAGGGCGACATCAATTATCTCGTCAACGAAGAGCCCGGCACCCACGGCTTTGCCTTTGTCGCCGCGCACGGGCCGTGCGCGCCGTCGATGGCGTTCCGGGTGGTCGATGCCAGGGCGGCCTACAGCCGGGCGCTGGCGCTGGGTGCGGAACCGGCCGACATTTCTTCGGCTCAGAAGACGCTCGACGTCCCCGCCATCAAGGGCATCGGAGGCAGTTTGTTGTATTTCGTCGATCGCTACGGCGCCAAGGGCTCGGCCTATGACACCGAGTTCGAGTGGCTCGGCGAAAGAAATCCGCGGCCCGAGGGCGCCGGTCTTTATTATCTCGATCACCTCACCCACAACGTCCATCGCGGCCGCATGGATGTCTGGACCGGTTTTTATGAAAGGTTGTTCAACTTCCGGCAGATTCGCTTCTTCGATATCGAAGGGCGTGCTTCGGGCCTGTTCTCGCGGGCGCTGACGAGTCCCGACGGCAAGATCCGGATTCCGATCAACGAGGACGCCGGCGAAAGCGGCCAGATCGAGGAATATCTCAGCGTCTATCGCGGCGAGGGCATCCAGCACATCGCCTGCGGCGCGCGCGATATCTACAAGACCGTCGAGACGCTCCGCGACGCCGGTCTGCCGTTCATGCCGTCGGCGCCCGACACCTATTTCGAGAAGATCGACGCGCGGCTGCCCATGCACGGCGAGGACACAGCCCGGCTCAAGCGCGACGGCATCCTGATCGACGGCGAGGGCGTGGTCGACGGCGGCCACACAAAAGTGCTGCTGCAGATCTTTTCCGCCAACGCCATCGGCCCGATCTTCTTCGAGTTCATCCAGCGCAAGGGCGACGACGGCTTTGGCGAAGGCAACTTCAAGGCGCTGTTCGAATCGATCGAGGAAGACCAGATCCGCAGAGGTGTGCTGAAGGTGGATCACGCGGCGTAGGAATTTGTAATGGGGGCAAAATAAGACTGTCGTCCCGGCCAAGCGAAGCGCGAGCCGGGACCCATACGCCTTGTCATTAGATGTTACGGGAAGTGTTAGTTGCCTTCGCTTGCGTCGCATCAATGAAGGCCT
>Ga0209422_1000161_pt1 | contig 16279 bp, 14 predicted proteins | sample BlaSpr_A8_OM2_M3_FD_187983 | JGI IMG/M metagenome (GOLD analysis project Ga0209422, IMG submission 187983) | Forest soil microbial communities from Thunder Bay, Ontario, Canada - Black Spruce, Ontario site 2_A8_OM2_M3 (SPAdes) (version 2) | ecosystem: Environmental > Terrestrial > Soil > Boreal... | reverse complement strand
AGCCGATCGCGAAGCGCCTGCCGTATCCGCGAAATGCCGCCGATGTTGCGGCCCATCCGCCACGCCTGGCTGTCGTAGCCGAGTTCGCTGAGATACCGCCGCATCGGCGCCATCGACAGATCGCTCGCCAGAAAGCCCGGCAATGTCAGCACCGGATGGCCGTCACCCCTTGGCGCGCGCAACAATAGCGGTGACAGCATCAGGCTAAAGTTGAATTCGAAGATCCCTCTCGCTTCGGCCAGCAGCAGGCCGAGGCCGGGTGGCCGAAGCCGGCCCGTCGCCGGCGGTTCGCGGCGGTCAGCCGGCATGGCTATTTCTTGTCACTGGGCACGCGCGCGCCGCCGAGCCCCGCCATGGTCACGAACATGTCGGAGAACCGCTCGGCGAGCTTCGGGTCGAAGGTGAACCAGCTCTGCAGCAGCGCTTCCGGAGAGACCTTTTCGATGTTGCTGATCATCTGCTTCTGGAGGTGTTCCATCACCGCGGTCTGCATCGGCTGCACGTCCGGAAGTCCGAAAAACTGCCGGGCTTCGAGGGGCGTGCAATCTATCTCGACGTTTATCTTCATCTGCGCTCCTGACTGCGTCTTGACGGCGGATCGCAGTATCGCCGCGACTGGCCGTGCGACGCAAGCGACCTGACGGCGCGAGGCCATCTCCGGAGCCCGCATTCGGCGAATATGGTCAACCGAAACGCTCAACCGCAAACGGGGCCGGATCGGCAATCGGCGTCTCGCCGGTCATCATTTCCGAAAGCAGCCGGCCGGTCGCGGGCCCCAGCGTCAGGCCATGATGATGGTGGCCGAAATCGAACCACAGCCCGGCATGGCGGGGCGCCTTGCCGATCACCGGCAGCATGTCGGGCAGGCACGGCCGCGCGCCCATCCAGGGTTTTGCATCGACCGCCTCCCCCAACGGAAACAGCGCCCGCGCCCGGGGCAGCGCCCGCTCGATCTGGACCGGCGTCGGCGGCGCATCGCGGCGGGCGAACTCGACCCCGGTAGTGAGGCGAATACCACGGTTCATCGGCGCCAGCAGAAGTCCGTGATCGGTATCGAGCACCGGATGATGGAGCACGGCATTGCCGCGCGGCGCAAGGTGCAGATGGTAACCGCGCTTGACGTTGAGCGGGATCGAATAGCCGAGCGGCGTGGACACGAGGTCGGACCACGGCCCGAGCGCCACCACGGCCTCGCGTCCACTGACCTTGCCGTTGGATGTCGCGACCTGCCAGCGCCCGCCGGAATCCTGTTCGAGCGTGCGCGCATCCGCGGCCACGAAGCGCCCGCCCTTGCGCTGGAACAGCGCCGAATAGGCCTTGGCGAGCCCGCCCGGATCGGGGACGAAACCGGGCTCGGTGAAATGGACCGCACCGGCGAAGTCGCCGTTGAGATTGGGCTCGCGTTGCTTGATCGCCCTGTCGTCGAGAATTTCGCCTTGAACCCCGAATTGTTTTGCCCGCTCGAAATCCCGAACTGCGCCGGCGAGCGTCGATTGCTGCCGAAACATCTTGATCCAGCCGCTCCGCCGCAGCAGCTCCGGTACTCCGGCTTCGGCGATCAGTGCCTCGTGCTCGATCAGGCTGCGGCGGATCAGCGGCATCACCGCCATCGCACTGCGATACGCCCGCTCCGGCGCGGAGGCCAGATAGTAGCGCACGATCCATGGCAGGAAGGCCGGCAGATCGGAGAACTGATAGCGCACCTTCGGCGAGCGGTTCATCGCATAGCGCAGGATCTCGGCGAAATCCCGCGGAAACATGTAGGGGAAGACCGAGGCGCACTCGATCAATCCGCCATTGCCATAGCTCGTCTCTTCGCCGGCGAGTTCATGCTTGTCGACGAGGATGACGTCCCGCCCCCGCTTTTGCAGATGCAGGGCGGCGCTGACGCCGACCATGCCCGCGCCCAATACGAGAACATCGGCCTTGAGTTCCGCCATCCGGCCTCCGAAAGTTGAATGTGACGCGATCGCGCCCGCTGCTTAGACTAAAGCTAGCCATTGCGGCAGGCCTGCGCAAACCGGCCTGGCTTTTGGGGAAATCGCGCTTGCGCGGCGGCCAAACTCTGGCAACATGGAATGGCCGGAACCTTCGATATTGGTGTTTGAACAGTGCGTCACAGCGGAGAACGTGAACAAATGTCGGTACGTCAAACCTTGCTTGCGGCGACCACCGCCTTAATCGCGGCCTTTGCGATGTCGCCGGCATCAGCCCAGACCCTGCGCTACGCCAACCAGGGCGACCTCAAATCGCTCGATCCCTACACGCTGAAGGAAACCACCACCATCGCCCATCATGCCCATGTCTATGAGGGCCTGGTCACCCGCGACAAGGATCTGAAGATCGTTCCGGCGCTGGCGGAGAGCTGGGAAACGCTGACTCCGACCCACTGGCGCTTCCATCTGCGCAAAGGCGTCAAATTCCACAATGGCGACCCCTTCACCGCCGACGACGTGATCTTTTCCGCCGAACGCGTGCGTGATCCCAAGGGATCGAACTTCACCAGCAACGTTCCGGCCGACGCCAAGTTCGTCAAGGTCGACGACAACACGGTCGACGTGATGCTCGACTCGCCCAATCCCATTCTGATTTCGCAATGGGACGGCTGGTTCATCATGGACAAGAAGTGGTGCATCGAAAACAACGCGGTGGCGGCGACGCCGGCTTCGGCCACCACGCCGAGCTACGCCTCGCTGCATGAGAACGGCACCGGCCCGTTCTACATCGAGAGCCATCAACCCGGCGTGAAGACGGTGTTCAAGGTCAATCCCGACTGGTGGGGCAAGCCCGAACATAATTTGAAGGAAATCGACTTCACCCCGATCGCCTCGGCGGCGACGCGCGTCGCCGCGCTGCTGTCGGGCGAAGTCGATGTGATCGAGCCGGTTCCGATCCAGGACATCGCAAGGGTGAACGGAAGCGGCAACGCCGAGGTGATGACCGGACCTGAATTGCGCACGATTTTCCTCGGCATGGACCAGTCCCGCGACGAACTCTTGTATTCGAACGTCAAGGGCAAGAACCCCTTCAAGGATATCCGGGTTCGCGAAGCCTTCTACAAGGCGATCGACGTCGACCTGATCAAGACCCGCGTGATGCGCGGCCTGTCGACCCCGTCCGCGCTGATGATCGCGCCGCAGCTGTTTGTGCTTTCGAAGGAATTCACGCGGCCGAAACTCGATCCCGACGGCGCCAAGAAGCTGCTCACGGAAGCCGGCTATCCCGATGGCTTCGAGGTGACGATGGACTGCCCCAACGACCGTTACGTCAACGACTCCGCGATCTGCGAGGCGGTGGTCGGCATGCTGGCCCGCATCGGGGTCAAGGTCGACCTGATGGCGCAACCGAAGCAGCAGTACTTCGCCAAGGTGCTGAAGCCGGGCGGTTACAAGACCTCGTTCTATCTGTTGGGCTGGACTCCGGCCTCGTCGGATTCGCAAAACGTGCTGCACGACATCATGGGCTGCCGAGGCGATGAAAAAGATCCGACGCGCGGCGAAGCCAATCTCGGCGGTTATTGCAACAAGGAGCTGGATGCCCTCACCGACAAGGTGCTGCTCGAACCCGATACCGCCAAGCGCGATCAGTTGATCAAGCAGGCCTTCGAGATCGGCATCAAGGATTACGGCTATATCCCGTTGCATCAGCAGGCGCTGGCATGGGGCGTGTCGAAGAAGGTGAAAATGCATCAGCGGGCCGACAATGAGGTGCTGTTCTACTGGGCGACCAAACAGGAGTAGGCGATCTTGATACGACGGTCCCGGTGGCTTTCGCGCTCCCGGGACTTTTCATTTGGGGTTCGCAATGACGCGCGCCCCATCCTGAGAAACCACATCCTGAGAAAGAAGTGAAAGGATCACATGCTCGCTTTCACTCTTCGCCGGGCGATCCAGGCCATCGGCGTCATGATCGCCGTCGGGATCATCTCGTTTTCGATGTTCCGCTTCGCCGGCGATCCGGTCAACCAGATGGTCGCCATCGACACCTCGGCCGCCCAGCGCGCCGAGATCCGCAAATCGCTCGGCCTCGACGATCCCGTGCCGGTGCAGTTCGCGCGCTATTTCGCCGACGCCGCGCAGTTCAAATTCGGGGTCTCCTACCAGTTCCGCCAACCGGTCGCGAACCTCCTGAAAGAGCGGATGCCGGCCACGCTGGAACTCGCCACCTGCGCCACCATCCTGGCGATGGTGTTCGGCATCCTGATGGGGGTCTATTCCGCGCTGCGGCGCGACTCGTTTCTTACGAAAATATTGCAGGCGGTGTCGCTGATCGGAATCTCACTGCCGACCTTCCTGATCGGCATCCTGCTGATCTACCTGTTCGCCGTGGTGCTGGGCTGGCTGCCCTCGTTCGGTCGCGGCGAGGTGGTGCGGTTCGGCTGGTGGAGCACCGGGCTGCTCACCGTCTCCGGCCTCAAGGCACTGATCATGCCCTCGATCACGCTCGGCCTGTTCCAGATGACGTTGATCATGCGGCTGGTGCGGGCGGAGATGCTCGAGGTGCTGCGCACCGACTACATCCGCTTTGCGCGGGCGCGCGGACTGACCACGCGCGCCATCCATTTCGGCCATGCGCTGAAGAATACCCTGGTGCCGGTGATCACCGTCGCCGGGCTGCAGTTTGGCTCGGTTATTGCATTCGCGATCATCACCGAAACCGTCTTCCAGTGGCCGGGCATGGGATTGTTGTTCGTACAAGCGGTGCAAAACGTCGATATTCCGATCATGGCGGCCTATCTGCTGATGGTCTCCCTGATCTTCGTCACCATCAATCTGGTGGTCGATATCCTCTACACGGTCGTCGATCCGCGCCTGCGCTCGACCATCAGCCGTGCGGCCTGAAGGCGAGACCCCCGATGTCCGACGCCGTTGTCCCGCATAAAGTCGAACCGAGCGCAGCGCCTGCGCGCTTCGAGCCCGGACGCTGGTTTGGGCGGGCGATCGAGAGCGATCTGTTCTACTCCTTCCGTCGCTCCCGCCTCACCATGGTGGCGGCCGCGGTCACCGCGCTATTTTTCCTGCTGGCGATATTCGCTTCGGTGATTTCCGTACAAAACCCGTTCGATCCGGCGCAGCTGCAGCTGATGAACTCGCGGATCTCGCCGCTGTGGACCGCCGACGGCCAGAGCCCGTTCCTGCTCGGCACTGACGAGCAGGGCCGCGACGTGTTTTCCGCCATCCTCTACGGCCTGCGCATTTCGCTGGTGGTCGGCGTGCTCGGCGTGCTGTTCTCCGGCACGCTCGGCATCCTCCTCGGCCTGATCGCCGGCTATTTCGGCGGCGCCGTCGACGGCCTGATCATGCGCATCGCCGATGTGCAGCTCACCTTCCCGGCGATTCTGATCGCATTGCTCGTCAACGGCGTCGCCAAAAGCGTGTTGGGTAATCGCCTCGACGCGGCAAGCACGCTGGGCGTGCTGGTGCTTGCGATCGGATTGAGTTTCTGGGTGCAGTATGCGCGCACCGTGCGCGGCTCGGTGATGGTGGAGAAGAACAAGGATTACGTGGCGGCGGCGCAATTGATCGGCCTTCCCGCGCCGGTGATCATGCTGCGCCACGTGCTGCCCAACACCATGGGGCCGATCCTGGTGATCGCCACCATCAACCTGGCGCTGGCGATCATCACCGAGGCGACGCTGTCGTTTCTCGGCGCCGGCATGCCCGACACCATGCCCTCGCTCGGCACCCTGATCCGGATCGGCAACAATTATCTGTTTTCCGGCGAATGGTGGATCGTCGCCTTCCCCGGCTTTGCGCTGGCTGCGCTGATCCTGTCGATCAACCTGCTCGGCGACTGGCTGCGCGACGCGCTCAACCCGAAACTGCGATGACCAGAGCGTTTTCAAGCGAAGTGGAGACCGGTTCGCGTCAAGAAAACGCGTCACATCGAAACGGAAAAGGCTCTAGCGCCGTCATGACCATGCATCTGACCGAATGACCGACCCTGTTCTTTCAGTGCGTAACCTCAAGGTGGAGTTCGTCACCCGCCGCAGCACCCTTCACGCCATCGACGACATCTCCTTCGACATCGCCAAGGGCGAAGTGCTCGGCGTGGTCGGCGAATCCGGCGCGGGAAAATCCGTCACGGGTCTGGCGGTGATCGGGCTGATCGATCCGCCCGGCCGCATCGCCGGCGGCTCGATACACCTCTCGGGCCTGCGGATCGACAAACTGCCGCCGGAGGAGATGCGCCGGATCAGGGGCAAGCGGATCGGCATGATCTTCCAGGACCCGCTGACCAGCCTCAATCCGCTGTACCGGATCGGCGATCAGCTGGTCGAGACCATCAGGACCCATCTCAATCTTTCGGAAACCGGCGCGCGCAAGCGCGCCATCGACCTGCTGGCCGAGGTCGGCATTCCCGCACCCGACAAGCGCATCGATGCCTATCCGCACGAATTCTCCGGCGGCATGCGCCAGCGCGTCGTGATTGCGCTGGCGATCTGCGCCGAGCCGGAGCTGATCATCGCCGACGAGCCCACCACCGCGCTCGACGTCTCGGTGCAGGCCCAGATCATCTCATTGATAAAACGGCTCGGGCGCGATCACGGCACCGCCGTGATGCTGGTGACCCACGATATGGGCGTGATCGCCGAGACCTCCGACCGCGTCGCGGTGATGTATTCCGGCCGCATCGCCGAAATCGGCCCCGTTCAGGATGTGGTGCAGAACCCGCTGCACCCTTACGCCAAGGGCCTGATGGGCGCGATCCCGACGCTTGCCGGCGACGCCAAGCGCCTGGTCCAGATCCCGGGCTCGATGCCGCGGCTGTCCGCGATCCCGCCGGGCTGCGCCTTCAACCCGCGCTGCGCCTTTGCCTTCGACCGCTGCCGGGTCGAACGCCCCGAGCCGATCCGGCATGGCACGCAGGCCGTGGCCTGCCATCTTTATGACGACGCCGCCCAGCAAAACGCCAAGGAAACCGCGGCATGACGGCGACGCCCTTCATCGACGTCAAAAATCTGCGCCGCGTGTTCGACGTTTCAAAACCGTGGCTGAATCGGGTGCTCGAAGGCGGCCATCTGGAATTTCTCAAAGCGGTCGACGGGGTGACGTTCGACATCAGGAAGGGTGAGACGTTTGCATTGGTCGGCGAATCCGGCTCCGGCAAGACCACGGTCGCGCGGATGGTGGTTGGCTTGTTGCCCCCGACGTCGGGCGAAGTGATCATCGACGGGGTTTCGATGACGGATGTCAGGCGATCGCAGCTGCGCCAGCAACTGCGCCGCCGCATCCAGATGATCTTCCAGGACCCCTATGCGAGCCTGAACCCGCGGTTGCGGGTCGACGCCATCGTTTCCGAACCGATCCGCGCCTTCGATCTGATCCAGGGCGAGCGCGACGTCCAGGCGCGGGTCGGCGAACTATTGACCCTGGTCGGACTGCACGCCGACGATGGCTGGAAATTCCCGCACGAATTCTCCGGCGGGCAGCGGCAAAGAATCGCGATCGCCCGCGCGCTCGCCTCCGAAGCCGAGTTCATCGTCTGCGACGAGCCGACCTCGGCGCTCGACGTCTCGGTGCAGGCGCAGATCCTCAATTTAATGCGCGATTTGCAGGACCAGTTCGGCCTCACCTATCTCTTCATCAGCCACAATCTCGCCGTGGTCCGCCACATGGCGAACCGCATCGGTGTGATGTATCTCGGCCGCATCGTCGAGATCGCCGAGGGACGCGAGCTGTTCGAACGCCCGCGGATGCCCTACACTAAAATGCTGCTCGGCGCCGTGCCGGACCTGGCGATGTCCGGCCGCCAGCGGATTCCGGTCAAGGGCGAGATCCCCAACCCGATCGATCCGCCGCCCGGTTGTGCGTTCAACCCGCGCTGCCCTTTGGCCTTCGACCTCTGCCGCCGAGAGGCGCCGCAACTGATCGACGGCGTCGCCTGTCACGCCGTCAACCTCGCGCCTGTGCCCGCATGATCACGGGGATGGGAGCGAGCTGTTCCACGCGGCCGGTTGGCAGGCCGCCCTGGCTGTGGTCAAGTGCGCCCGCGCAGCCCCCAATTTGATGGATTCCCATGAGCAAAGTTAATCCCGATCCGTTCACGACCCGGCCTGAGATCGAAGGCACTTTCGGGGTCGTGACCTCGACCCACTGGATCGCCACCGCGGTCGGTATGGCCACGCTGGAAAAAGGCGGCAACGCCTTTGACGCCGGCGTCGCCACGGCGTTCACCTTGCAGGTGGTCGAGCCGCATTTGAACGGTCCGGGCGGCGACGTGCCGATCATCGTCCACGATATCAAGCGCGGCCGCACCGAGGTGATCTGCGGCCAGGGCCCCGCCCCCGCGGGCGCCACCATTGCGCATTACCGCAGCGAGGGCCTCGACATGGTCCCCGGCACCGGGCTGCTCGCCGCCTGCGTTCCCGGCACCTTCGAATCCTGGATGCTGCTGCTCCGCGACTACGGTACGCTTACCCTGCGCGAGGTACTGGAACCCGCCATCGCCTATGCCCGCGACGGCTATCCGCTGGTCGAGCGCGCCTCGGCGACGATCAGGACCGTCGAGCAACTGTTCCGCCAGCACTGGAAGACTTCGGCCGCCGTCTATCTGCCCAACAATGAGGTGCCAAAGCCCGGCACGCTGTTCACAAACAAGCGGCTTTCGGAAACCTATGCCCGCATCCTGAAGGAGGCGGAAAGCGCCGGTTCCGACCGCGTCGCGCAGATCGAAGCCGCGCGCAAAGCCTGGTCGCGCGGCTTTGTTGCGGAAGCGATCGACAAATTCTGCCGCACCCAGGAAGTCATGGACGTCTCAGGCTCGCCGCATCGCGGCGTGCTCCGGGCCGACGACATGGCGCGCTGGCAACCGACCGTCGAGGCGCCGCTGACGTACGAGTATGGCCGCTATACCGTCTGTAAGCCCGGCGTCTGGAGCCAGGGTCCGGTGATGCTGCAGCAGCTTGCACTGTTGAAAGGATTCGAACTCGACGGGCTCGATCCGGCGGGACCGGAGTTCATTCATTTGCAGGTCGAATGCGCCAAGCTCGCCTTTGCCGACCGCGAGAAGTTTTATGGCGATCCGAAATTTGTCGAAGTCCCGATCGCGACGCTATTGTCGGATGCCTACAACGACGAGCGCCGCAAGCTGATCTCGGAAAAGGCCTCGCTCGATTTCCTCCCCGGCTCGGTCGAAGGCTTCGGCTCGGTAGTCAAACTGCGCCGGGCGGAAGGCCATCGCGAGGCGGTCGGCGCCATGGGCGCCGGCGAACCCACCGTCGGCCGGTTGGGCGAGGTGCGCGGCGACACCGTGCATTTCGACATCATCGACCAAGCCGGCAACATGATCTCGGCAACGCCGTCCGGCGGCTGGCTGCAATCCTCGCCGGTGATCCCGGAACTCGGTTTCTGCCTCGGCAGCCGCGCGCAGATTTTCTGGCTGGAGGAAAACCACCCGGCGTCGCTGGCGCCGGGCAAACGTCCGCGCACCACGCTCTCGCCGACCATGGCGCTGCGCGACGGCGAGCCCTACCTCGCCTGGGGTTCGCCCGGCGGCGACCAGCAGGATCAGTGGACCACGCAGTTCTTCCTGCGTCACGTCCACGCGAAGTTGAACCTGCAGGAGTCGATCGACGCGCCGGCGTGGCATTCCGAGCATTTCCCGATCTCGTTCTGGCCGCGAACGGCGCGGCCGGGCGTGATGGTGGTCGAGAACCGGGTGTCGAAGGCGACCGTCGATAATCTGAAGAAGCGCGGGCATATCGTGGAGACCGGACCGGACTGGTCGGAAGGCCGCCTCACCGCCGCCTCCAAGGTCGGCCGCCGCCGCCGCGCCGCCGCCAATCCCCGGGGCATGCAGGGCTACGCGGCCGGACGATAGGATGACCTGGTCGATCATCGCCCGCGACAACTCGACCGGCCAGTTCGGTATCGCTGTTGCAACACGATTCTTCGCCGTCGGCGCCCGGGTGCCGCACATCGCCGCGCGCCTGGGCGGCATCGCGACCCAGGCGCTGGTCAATCCCTATTACGGCATCGACGGTGTCAGGCTGCTGCGTGAGGGACTTAAGCCCCGCGACATCGTCGACACCCTGATCGCAGCCGACCCCGGCCGCGAGAGCCGGCAGCTTCACATCATGGACGCCGGCGGCAATATCGCCTCGCACACGGGAAGCGGATGCGTCGACTGGTGCGGCCACATCCGGGGCAACGGCTTTTCGATCGCCGGCAACATGCTCGCGGGCGCGCGCGTACTCGACGACACCGCCGCGGCCTATGTCGGCGGCGAAAGCCTGCCGTTCGCGCAGCGCCTGATCGCGGCGATGCGGGCGGGCGAGGCCGCCGGCGGCGACAAGCGCGGCAAGCAGTCGGCGGCGCTGCTCATTTACGGCGACGACGAGTGGGCGGTGCTGGATTTGCGGGTCGACGACCATACCGATCCGCTGGGCGAACTCGAACGCCTGGAGGCGGTCAGCCGCGAGCGTTGGGTGCATTTCCGTTCATTCCTGCCGACCCGCAGCAATCCGGCCGGCATCACCGACCGCAAGATCATCGACGCGTCCATCGAAGCCGCCATCGCGGGGCGGAAATGACCGCAAGCCCGTTGATCGAAATCGAGGGTTTGCGGGTCACTTTCCATGGCGACAACGGCCGCATCACGCATGCGGTCGACGTCGATCTCAGCGTGGCCAACGGCGCGACGCTCGGGCTGGTCGGCGAATCCGGCTGCGGCAAGAGCGTCACTTCACTGGCCATCATGGGCCTTTTGTCCAAACAGTCGGCCGAAGTCACCGGCTCGATCCGGTTCGACGGGTTTGATCTGCTCAATGTGCCCGACCAGACCCTGCGCGACCTGCGCGGCAACCGGCTGGCGATGATCTTCCAGGAGCCGATGACCTCGCTCAATCCGAGTTTTACCATCGGCGACCAGATCATCGAGACCATCCTGCGCCACCGCGGCGGTTCGGGGCGGGCGGCGCGGGTGCGCGCGATCGAACTGTTGCGCCGCGTCCATATCCCCTCGCCGGAGAAGCGGATCGACGAATATCCGCACAAGCTGTCGGGCGGCATGCGCCAGCGCGTCATGATCGCGATGGCGCTGGCCTGCGATCCCCGGCTCCTGATCGCCGACGAGCCGACCACCGCGCTCGACGTCACCCTGCAGGCGCAGATTCTCGACCTGATGCGCGAGTTGAAGGCCCAGAGCGGCGCCGCGATCATCCTGATCACCCACGATCTCGGCGTGGTCGCCGAAGTCTGCGACGAGGTCGCGGTGATGTATGCCGGCGAGATCGTCGAGCGCGCCGCGGTCGACGAATTGTTCGCTTCCCCGCAGCATCCCTACACCGTCGGCCTGCTCGGCTCGATCCCGCGGCTCGACCGGCGCGCCGCGCACCTTGCCACCATCGAGGGCATGGTTCCGAACATGACCAGCCCGCCGCCGGGCTGCCGCTTCGCCGCGCGCTGTCCGTTCGTCGGCGATGCCTGCCTCGCCGCGCCTCCGCCGTTCGCGGCCGTAAGTCCCGGCCACTGGTCGCGCTGCATCAAGGCGCCGCTGGAGAGGCTGGTGTCGTGATGGCACTCCTTGAGGTCGAAGGCCTGGTAAAACATTTCGTCGCCGAGCGCTCGCTGTTCGGGCGGCCGACCGCGTTCATCAAAGCGGTCGATGGCGTCAGCTTCAACGTCGAGGCCGGCAAGACGCTGGCGCTGGTCGGCGAGTCCGGCTGTGGCAAGTCCACCGTCAGCCGGCTGGTGTTGCGGCTGATCGAGCCGGACGCAGGCCGCATCCGCTTCGAGGGCCGCGATCTGCTGGCGCTCGACGCCAACCAACTCCGCGCCTTCCGCCGGGATGCGCAGATCATCTTTCAGGATCCCTATGCCTCGCTCAACCCGCGCATGACGGTGAGCCAGATCCTGACCGAGCCATTGGCGCTGCACGACCTCGTGCCGCCGGCGCGGCGCCGCGAGCGGGTCGAGGAATTGCTGCGGCTGGTCGGGCTCGAGCCGCGCTTTGCCCGTCGCTACGCCCACGAATTTTCCGGCGGCCAGCGCCAGCGCATCGCGATTGCACGGGCGCTGGCGGTCGAACCGAAACTGATCATCTGCGACGAGCCGGTCTCCGCGCTCGACGTCTCGATCCGCTCGCAGATCCTGAACCTGCTGCGCGACCTGCAGGACCGGCTCGGGCTTGCCTACATCTTCGTCTCCCACGACCTTGCCGTGGTCAAACACATCGCCGACCGCGTCGCGGTGATGAATCTCGGCGGCATCGTCGAGACCGCGGAAACAGAAGGACTGTTCGCTTCGCCCCGGCATCCCTACAGCCGCGCGCTGTTGTCGGCGATTCCGGTGCCCAAACCTCGCGCCAGGCGCAACCGCGTGCTGCTGCAGGGCGAGATGCCGAGCGCGCTCAATCCGCCGGCGGGCTGCCGCTTTCATACCCGCTGCCCCTATGCGATCGAGCGCTGCCGCCTCGAGCCGCCGCAATTGCTCGACGACGCGGCCGGCCATGCCACCGCCTGTCACCGCACGGCGGAACTGCCGTCGCCGGACGGCGTGGTGCCGACCGATGGCGCGTTTTCACCGGCGCTGGAACGCTTGGTGGCGGCGTTCAGCGCGCCTGCGGATGTAGCCGGCTCCGCCGGGGTTGGTATAGTCGGGGCGGCGCCGCCGGCCGCCGGATGAAATTCTTGAGATGGAGACCAGTCCGATGAGAATCCTGCGTTTGGCTTTGACCGCGGCGGCGCTGTTGCTGTCGCTTGGCGCGGGCGTCCAGGCCCAGACCACGCTGCGGATCGGGCTCGCCGAAGACGCCGACATTCTCGACCCGACGCTGGCGCGCACCTATGTCGGCCGCATCGTGTTCGCCGCGGTCTGCGACAAGCTGTTCGACATCGACGAGAAGCTCAACATCGTGCCGCAGCTCGCGCTGTCGCACGAGACCTCGGCCGACGGCAAGGAGGTCACGATCAAGCTGCGGCCGAACGTCAAATTCCAGGACGGCGAGCCGTTCGACGCCGAGGCCGCGAAGTTTTCGCTCGACCGCCATCTGACCATGCAGGGCTCGTTCCGCAAGCCGGAGCTGGCCGCGCTCGATCATGTCGACGTCGTCGACCCCCTCACCATCAAGCTGGTCCTGAAGACGCCCTACTCGCCGCTGATCGCCCAGCTCACCGATCGCGCCGGGATGATGGTCTCGCCGAAGGCGGCGAAGGAGGCCGGCGACAAGTTCGGACAGCATCCGGTCTGCGCCGGGCCATACAAATTCGTCGAACGGGTGCAGCAGGATCGCATGGTGTTCGAGAAATTCGCCGACTACTGGAACAAGGACAACATCTTCATCGACCGGGTGGTGTTCCTGCCGATCGTCGACGCCACGGTGCGGCTCGCCAACTTGAAGTCCGGTGGGCTCGACCTGATCGAACGGATGCTCGCAACCGATATCAAGGACGTGCGCGCCGATTCCAGGCTCAAGCTGGCGACCGCGCTGGAGCTCGGCTATATGAGCCTCATCGTCAACACCGGCAACGACAAGAACAAGGGTCCGCTCAGCCAGTCGGAAAAAGTACGCCAGGCGCTCGATCTCTCGATCGATCGTGAGGCGCTAAATCAGGTGGTGTTCAATGGCGAATTCACGCCCGGCAATCAGTGGATCAGCCCGGAGCATCCTTACTACCAAAAGTCATTTCCGATTCAACCGCGCGATATCGCCAAGGCCAAGACGCTGCTGAAGGAGTCCGGCGCCACGCTGCCCGTCAGTGTCGATTTCATGGTGCCGAAAGGCGCGGAAAACGAAGCGGTGGCCCAGGTCATTCAGTCGATGGCGGCGGAGGCAGGCTTCGATCTGAAGATTCGTCTCCTCGAGTTCGCGACATCGCTCGCCCAAGCCCAGGCCGGCGAATATCAACTGTTCCTGCTCGGCTGGAGCGGCCGGATCGATCCGGACGGCAATTCCTACGTCTTTCTGCACACCAAGGCGCCGCAGAACGAGAGCTTCTATTCCAACCCGGAGGCCGACAGGCTGCTTGAAGAGGCGCGGCTGGTTACCGATCCGGCGCAGCGCAAGACGATCTACCAAAAGCTCACCGGACTCGTGCTTCATGATGAGCCGCTCATCTATCTCTATCACCGCAAGCTGCTGATCGCGCACACCACCAGGCTTGAGGGCTACAGGCAGATGCCGGACGGACTGGTCCGCGTGACCGGGCTGAAGTTCAAGTGAGGGCGGACTTGTCAAGCAGTTGCTCGTGTCCCGGACGCGGTGCAGCGTTCTTACGCTGCTCCGCAGGGCCGGGACCCATCGACCAAACAAGATGGATCCCGGTTCTGCAGCGCATCGTGGAGCCTGTGCTCGGCCCGCGCGAAGCGCGGACCCGGGTACGCTGCGCCGCGCCCGGGAAACGAACGCCATGCTGAATTTCCTTGCCAAGCGCATCCTGCAGCTGATCCCGACGCTGTTCTTCGTGTCGATCCTGATCTTTTCCCTGCAGCACTTGTTGCCGGGCGATCCCGCGCTGGTGATGGCCGGCGAGGAACGCGATCCCGACGTGATCGCGCACATTCGCGCGCAATACCGGCTCGATCAGCCAATCCCGGTGCAGTACGTCTACTGGGTCAAAGGCGTGTTATCGGGCGACTTCGGCGAATCGCTGCGCATCAAGGTGCCGGTGCGCGACCTGATCCAGCAAAAGCTGCCGGTGACGCTGCAGCTGGCGTCGATGGCGATCATCATTGCCTTCCTGATCGGGATTCCGGCCGGTATCGTCTCGGCGGTGAAGAAGGGCACCGCGTGGGATTACGGCGCCAACCTGTTCGCGCTGTGGGGCATCTCGACGCCGAATTTCTGGCTCGGCATCATGCTGATCTTCCTGTTCTCGATCGAGCTCGGCTGGCTGCCTGCCTCGGGCTATGTGCCGCTGTCCGAAAACTGGCGCGCCAGCCTCGCCTCCACCATCATGCCCGCTTTCGTGCTCGGCAATGCGATTGCGGCGATCCTGATGCGGCACACCAGGAGCGCCATGCTGCAGGTGCTGGAGAGCGACTACGTCCGCACCGCTCGCGCCAAGGGGCTTTCCGAGCGTTCGGTGATCCTCAAGCACGCCATGCGCAATGCGCTGACGCCGGTGATCACGCTCGGCGCGCTCGAACTCGGCACGCTGCTGTCGGGCGCGGTACTGACCGAACAGATTTTTTCGATTCCGGGATTCGGCAAGCTGATTGTCGATGCCGTGTTCAACCGCGACTATGCCGTCGTGCAGGGCGTCGTGCTGGTGACGGCGACGATCTACATCACGCTGAACCTGATCGCCGATATCGCCTATATCCTGGTCAATCCGCGGCTGAGGGCCTGACGCACATGACCGATGCCGCGCTCGGCGCGATCCCCGTTATCGCCTCTGACGAACTGGAGAGCCCGGCACGCCGCGCGCTGCGGCGGCTGTTGCGGCGCAAGGGCGCGGTGGTGGGCCTGATCGTGATCGCGACCTTCATCGTGCTCGCGGTGTTTGCGCCGCTGATTTCGCCCTATGACCCGATCGCGACCAGCTGGACGCTGGTGCGAAAGCCGCCGTCTTCGCTGCACTGGTTCGGCACCGACGATCTCGGCCGCGATATCTTTGGCCGCGTGATCTTTGGCGCGCGCGCCTCGCTGATCGCCGGCGCGATCTCGGTCGGGATCGCGCTCCTGATCGGTGTTCCCTTCGGGCTGTTGTCGGGTTACCGCGGCGGTTTCGTCGACGCGCTGATCAGCCGCATCACCGACGCCATGCTGGCCTGCCCGTTCCTGATCCTCGCGATTGCGCTGGCGGCATTTCTCGGCCCGAGCCTCGGCAACGCCATGATCGCGATCGGCATCACCACGACGCCGATTTTCGTGCGGCTGACGCGCGGCCAGGTGATGAGCGTCAAGGTCGAGGATTATGTCGAGGCCGCGCGCGCCATGGGCAACCCGCGCTGGCGCATCGCGCTGTTTCATATCCTGCCGAACATCATGCCGGCGCTGCTGGTGCAGGCGACGCTGTCGATCGCGGCGGCCATCATCGCCGAGGCCGCGCTGTCATTTTTGGGGCTCGGCCAACAGCCCCCGTCGCCGTCCTGGGGCAGCATGCTCAACGCCGCGCAGCGCTTTCTAACCAACGCGCCGTGGATGGCGCTGTGGCCGGGGCTGGCGATCTTCCTGGTGGTGCTGTCGTTCAACCTGGTCGGCGACGGCCTGCGCGACGCGCTCGATCCGCGGGAGCGGTAGGCACGCTATCGATTGTTGTCGTCCCTGCGACCCGTCTACGCCAACCGCCTTCGTCCGAAGGCGGACTTCGGCGGTCAAGAGGCTTCGCCGGGGT
>Ga0209422_1000159_pt1 | contig 16344 bp, 12 predicted proteins | sample BlaSpr_A8_OM2_M3_FD_187983 | JGI IMG/M metagenome (GOLD analysis project Ga0209422, IMG submission 187983) | Forest soil microbial communities from Thunder Bay, Ontario, Canada - Black Spruce, Ontario site 2_A8_OM2_M3 (SPAdes) (version 2) | ecosystem: Environmental > Terrestrial > Soil > Boreal... | reverse complement strand
CCTTCGTCCGAAGGCGGACTTCGGCGGTCAAGAGGCTTCGCCGGGGTCATGACGGTGGGCCGCCGAAGCTTTAGCGAAGGCGCCAAGCAGGGACCCATAACCACAGGGCTTAGTTGGCTAAGGCAACTGGCAGCGTGCCCGATCGATAAGCCGCGGCGTATGGGTCCCTGCTTTCGCAGGGACGACGAAAGAATGATAGGCGCGCCTCGTTCGCCTTAAATCACCGTCTCCCGCATCACGCGCCGGCAATCCATCTCGTATTCCAGATCGATCACCGGCGGCCGCGCGAAATGCCAGGTCAGGCCCGAACGGGCGGCGCCGCGGCGGACCAGTTCGGCGGCCACCACGGGATGAAAGTCGTGCACGGTATAGGCCTGCGCCGCCGTGGTGTCGTTCCAGCCAAACCCGAAGGCGCCGAGACGGCGTTCCATTTCGCCGACGGTGAAGCGGACCTTCTCGGCAAGACCCTCGGCGCTGAGATCGCGGTAGCGCACGATGCGCTCCGGGTAGCTGCCTGCCCCGCCCCGCGCCTCGGCGCCGCCGGCAATCACAAAACTCGGCGAAGGACCCAGGCTCGGACGCGTGAACGAGAACGCATAAAATGACGGTTCGGCCGGCGGATCGATCTCCGGGCACACATTGCTGCGCGCAACCGGGTTGGTGGTGCCGTCGAACAGGCCCCATTCCGCGAGCGTCTTGACGTAATGCTGATTGAAACTTCGAAACCCATCCTCGGTGAACGCCGCCGGCGAGCGCAGCTCGCAGGCGCAGAACGACGTCAGCGGCCGGCCCGCGCCTCGAATATATTTTGCGACTCGCGCAAATCCCTCGGCTAGCGGAACCAGCCGGTCGAAGCGCACGCGCTCGATCTCATAGTTGGAATCCGCCGCCGCTCCGCTCGAATACTGAAACACCGCCGGGATGAACCGGTAATTGCCGGCGGCAAAATCGCGCGTCATCGATGCTTCCTTTGGGTGGTTATTCGAGCTGCATGCGGACGCCCTTGGCGCCGTTGAGCAGCCGCCGCAAATGGAAGCCGGCCAGCGCATCGTCGGAATGCAGCCCGACGAGGGCGGCGAAGGCCGGCATCGCCGCGGCATCGCCGGATTCGAGTTTGGCAAACGCGTCGGAATATTGCCTGGTCGCCGGTCCATCGAACTTGGCCGGCGGCAGCGGCTCATAGGCGCGCAGCGGCTCGCTGCGCCCGCGCAGCACCAGATCGCCGACCGGCCGCCCCCTGAAATTCGGCGTGCCCTCGGCAACCGCGGCGCTGACGCAGATACGGGTGCCGAGAAGCTTGTTGGCGGCCTCGAGCCTGGAAGCGGTGTTGATGGTGTCACCATAGGCGGTGTAATCGAAGAAGCGGTTGCCGCCGAAATTTCCCACCATCGCCGGACCGGCGTGAACGCCGATCCGGGTTATCCCGAAATTCACGCCCGAGGCCTTCCAGCGGTCGCGAAACGCCTCGGCCCAGGCATCGAGATCATGTGCGCAGGCGATGGCGCGCGCCGCGTAGTCCGGCTGATCGCCGGGGGCGTTGAAGAGAATCTGGATTCCGTCGCCGATGACCTTCGCAACGGTACCCTCATGAGCGAAAACCCCTTCCGTCATGCCGCCGACATATTCGTTGAGCAGCGGGCCGAACACGTCAGGCGCCGCGGTCTCCACCAGCGAGGTGAAACTGGTGACGTCGGTGAAGATCACCGCGACGTCGCGCCAATGCACCGTCATGCCCTCGGCTTCGCCGTCGCAGGCAAGCCGCGAGGCGATCTGCGGCGAGAAATACCGCGACAACGAGGCGTGCGCGCGCTCGGCCTCGGCCTGGCGGCGGCGCGCCTCGCGCATCATTTCGACATGACGAACGGTCTTGTCGATGGTCATTTCGAGATCGCCGAAATCGATCGGTTTGGTCAGGAAATCGAACGCGCCGCGGTTCATCGCGATGCGGATGTTGTTCATATCGCCGTAGGCCGAGACGATGATGGTCGATTTCTTGTCCTCGCCCTCCTGCAGCTTTTGCAGCAGCGACAGGCCGTCCATCCGCGGCATGTTGATGTCGGACACCACCATGTCGACATGCGGATGCTGCTCGATCGAAGCCAGCGCCTCGATGCCGTCATGGGCGAACACGAATTGCATCGCGCCGTCGCGAATCTGCCTGCGGAATTTCTGCAGCACCAGAGCCTCGAGATCGGGCTCGTCATCGACGACGAGGATGGTGGCGGTCATGCGGCCTGCCCGAGCCTGGTATCGATCTCGTGGCGCAGCAGCGCGAAATCGAGCGGCTTGGTGAGAAGTCCCACCGCGCCGCGCTCGATCGCCTTGCGGCGCGTTTCGGCGTCGCCGTAGGCGGTGATCATGATGACGGGAACGTCGGGCCGCTCCGCGCGCACCCTCGGCAACATCTCCAGCCCGCTCATGCCGGGCATGTTGATGTCGGACAGTATCAGGATCAGCGACGGATCGGCAATCTGGGCGATGCGGAGCAGCGCCACCGGCGCCGACGGCGCAAACTCCATCGTGAAGCGCCCGGATTTCAGGTCGCGCCGGAATTGCTGGCGGAACAGCGCCTCGACATCGGGCTCGTCATCGACGACGAGTATGTAAACGGTCAATGGGTGCCTCCAGGCTAGGGGCTGATCCAGCTTCGCTGAACCAGACCCGTCGGTCATCTTGTTTTTGGCATGATCTGTTCCGAAAACCGGTCTCCACTTTTCGGGATCATGCCGTCGCTTGCGCCGCCGCGGCGCGCGGCAGCGTAATAATGAATTCGGTGAAAACGCCCGGTGTCGTATCGACGTCGATCTTGCCGCCATGCTGTTTCACCACGATGTCGTGGCTCATCGACAGGCCAAGGCCGGTGCCCTCGCCGGCGGGTTTGGTGGTGAAGAACGGGTTGAACATTTTCTCCTTCACTTCCAATGGGATACCGGTGCCGTTGTCGCGGATCCGGATTTCGACCTGGTTGCCGAGGCTCTTGGTGGTGGCACACAGCGTCGGCTCGAAACTCGCCTCGCCGGTCTCCTTGCGCTTGGTCGCGGCATAAAAGCCGTTCGAGATCAGGTTGAGAAACACCCGCGTGATCTCCTGCGGATACAGGTCGATCAGGCCGGCCGCCGGATCGAGGTCGCGCTTCAAGGTGATGTTGAAGCCGGATTTCTCCGCCCGTGCGCCGTGATAGGCGAGATTGAGGCTCTCCTCGACGATGGCGTTGATGTCGACCGGACGGTGTTCGCCCGATCCCTCGCGCGAATGCAAGAGCATGTTTTTCACGATCGAGTCGGCGCGCTTGCCGTGCTGCACCACCTTTTCGAGATTGCCCTTCAGCATATGGGTGAGCTCTTCGATCTCCTCCCTTGTCTTGTCGTCGAGGGCGGCGGTTGCCAGCACTTCGTTCAACTCGTCGATCAACTCCCCGGACAGCGCCGAGAAGTTGTTGACGAAATTGAGCGGGTTCTTGATCTCGTGGGCGATGCCGGCGGTGAGCTGGCCGAGCGAGGCAAGCTTCTCGGTCTGCACCAGGCGGTCCTGCGCGGTGCGCAAATCTTCGAGCGAGAGCGACAATTCGCGGGTTCGTTCCTGAACTTCCTCGAATAGCCCCACATTCGAAATGGCAATCACGGCCTGGTCGGAGAAGCTGTTGACGAGTTCTACCTGCTTGTCGCTAAATGGTTCGACCACTGTGCGCGCCAGAAAGATGACGCCGATTACTTCTTGATTGTGCACCAACGGTACTCCAAGCATCGTTCGGGCTTTGGATTGCTGTTGACGACGCCGATCGGTGAAGCGAGGGTCGGAAAGGGCATCATGCAAATGAATCGTTTGCTTCTCGGCCGCCACAATACCGACGGCCGAGCCATCTCCCGCGGTCACTGGATTGTCTCGCATCCAATCCATTAACTGCTGGCTGGCGTTGCAATGCGCGGCGATCCGATAAACGCCATCATCGGCCCGTTGCAGCATCAGCGCGTACTCTGACTGACAGAGCCGTCTCGCTGTTTGGACGATCGTATCCATTACCGGCTGCAGATTGTTTGGCGAGCGGCTGATGACATTCAAGACGTCACCGGTTGCGGTCTGATATTCCAAGGTTTCAGTTAGCTCGCGAGTCTTCGCCTGCACCTCGTTGAACAGCCGCGCATTCTCGATGGCGATGACGGCCTGGTCGGCGAAGGTCTGCACGAGGTCCATCTGGCGCTGGCTGAACGGTCCGGGCGCCGGCCTTCCGAGCAGCAGCACGCCTTCGACCGCGCCGTCGCGCATCAGGGGCACCGCGAGTACCGCCCGGAATGCGCCGATCGTTGGCGCCGCACCAAAATTATACTCGGGGTCGAGTTGCACATCCGGGACGTGGACGGCCTTGCCTTCTGTAAACACCCGGCCAGTGATGGTCTCGCGGCCTGGCTTGATCGGGTTGGCATGCATGAAATCGACGAACGCCGGCGAGCAGCCGGATTCGGCCTGCAGCCGCATGACGTCGCCATCGCGCAGGCAAATGATGCCAAGCGATGCGCCGCACAGCGCCTTCGCCGAATCGGTGAGCGTGGTCAGCACCGATTTCAGGTCGAACGCCGAGCGGCTGATGACTTTTAGCACTTCGGATGTCGCGGTTTGTTGCTCCAGCGATTCGCTGAGATCGTCGGTGCGCGCGCGAATCTCCCTGAGCAGTCGCGCATTTTCAATGGCGATCACCGCCTGCTTGGCGAAGTTCGCGACGAGGTCAATTTGCTTGCTGCCAAAAAGGCGTACCTCCTGGCGAGAGAGCAGAATAGCGCCGACACACTGGTCGTCCTTGAACATTGGAACGGAAAGCACCGTGCGAATGCCGGCTACGTTCACCGCCGCCACGGGCAAGGGATCACTGCCGCGATAGGCCGCAGTATCGCTCAGGTCCGCCACCTGTTCTGCTTTTCCGGTTTGCACGGCACGAGACAGGGGAGCGTCGGGACCCGGTCGGACAAGATTTCCGCTCCGCCATTGCTCAATATAGGCTTCGGGCCATGGTCCTTGAAATGCAGCGCTGCGGAAGCCGTCTTCCTCGCGTAGCCAAATCACACCGTGACTCGCCTCGCACAGCCGCATCGCGCTTGCCAGCATCGCCTGGAAAACCGGGTCCAGCTCGCCCGGCGACGAGCTGATGACCTGCAGCACCTCCGATGTCGCGGTCTGCTGCTGCAGCGATTCGCTCAACTCGGCGGTCCGCTGTTCGACCTTGCCCTCCAAATCCGCATAGGATTCCTGCAGGCGGACGCCCATGTCGTTGAACTGGTTGGCGAGGCCTTCCAGCTCGTCGCCGGTCTTGATCGAGATGCGCTGGGCGAAATCGCCGCCGCCGATGCGTTCGGCGCCGGCGCGCAGAGCCTGGATCGGGCCGACCATGCGGCGGGCCAGGAAGATCCCGGCGAGCACCGCGAAGATCGACGCGCCCGCCAGCACGATGGCCAGCCGCTGCAGCGCCAGATACAGCGAGGCGTAGGCCTCCTCCACCGGCAACTCCACGAACATGGTCCAGCCGAGTGGCACGATCGGCGCGGACGCCGTCAAGACCTCCTGCCCCTGGATGTTCTTGGTGCCCTGCAGCGATTCGAGACCGCCGGTGTTGCCGGCCTGCGCCGCCTGAACCTGCAACAGCTTCGACATGTCGGTGTTGCGCAGCACGAGCGAGATGTCGGGATGCGCGATCAGGCGGCCGCCCGCGCCGACCACATAGGCGTGGCCGCGCTCGCCGACCTTGATCTGCGACACCACGTCCCAGATCAGCTTGAGATTGACCTCGGCGATGCTGACCCCGGCATCCTTGCGGGTGCCGGCCAGCGACAGCGTCATGTAGGGCTCGGACTCCCGGCGGAAATACACCGGCCCGTAATAGACCTTGTGGGCGACGGCCTCGGTGAATTTTGGATCCTTGGAGAGGTCGAGCCCGGAGTCGACGACGTCCATGGCCAGACGCGACACCCGCAGGCGCTCCTTGCCGGTGGAATCGACCTGCGCCAGTTCGGTGATGGCCGGCACCTGCCGCAACAACCGCAAGGCATCGAATCGGCGGTTCTCGAGCGAGCTCGCCGACCACGGCAGCTGGGTGGTCCAGCCGAGCTGGCTCTCGATTTCCTTGATGAACTGGCCGATCTTCGCGGCCGCGGCTTCGGCCTGCTCGTGCTGAATCCGGATCAGCGCAGCCTTATGCTCCCGGTAATAGAAAAAGACCTCGAATATCCCGTTGGACAGCAGCGCGACGCCGACCACCGCGACGAACAGCGCGACGTATTTGGTGAACAGCCGGCTGCGGATCTTGGTCCCACCCGGCGCGGCCGCAGGCGCCGCGGCGACGGCCGGCGGGGCCGCAAGCGTTCGCCCCTCGGGCGTATCCGGGTGCAGGGAAATGCTCATCCCGCCCAAGTTAGCAAGAAGGCGCGGGCTTGTCTCTTGCCGCGGTGCGGGAGGGTTACTCGATGGTCGGCGATCATTCGATGATCTCGTCGGCGGTCGCCAGCAGCGTCGGCGAGACCTCGATTCCCAGCGCCTTCGCGGTTTTTAGGTTAATGATCAGTTCGAACCTGGTCGGCTGCTGCACCGGCAGATCCGCCGGCCTGGCGCCCTTCAGGATGCGGTCGGCATAGCCCGCCGCGCGCCGGTGCAGGTCCACCACATCGACCCCATACGACACCAGCCCGCCGTCGCTGGCACCGAACCGCCATGGAAACAGCGTGGGCACGCGATGGCTAGCGGCCTGGGCAATGATCGCCGGGCGATGCACGGCCATCGAGACATCCAGCATGACGATCAGGCCGCTACCCGGCACGGTTGCGAGCCCGGCTATGGCGCGCTCGATCTCATCGTCGCCGCGAACCGGAAATGGAAGCACTTCGACCTGCAGGGACGGCGCGGAAGCCCGGACCGAATTCAGGAAGAACCCTCCGCCACCGGGTGCGGTATCCGGATTGAAGATGACGCCGATCCGCGTTGCGCCGGGCACGATCTTCTTGAGCAACTCGATCCACTTGCCGCCCATCGTTGCTTCGAAATTGGTAAAGCCGGTGATGTTCCCGCCTGGCCGCGCCAGGTCGGCGACGAATCCGTTGCTGACGGGATCGGTGACGGAAACAAAGACGATCGGAATGGTCGTGGTTTGATCCGCAAGCGCTTTCACCGTCGGCGTGGTCTCGCAAACGATCAGGTCCGGCTTGGCCTCTACCAGTTCCTTCGCATAGTCGCGGACCCGATCCATTTCGCCGACACCGAAGCGATAGGTGAACGCAACGTCATGGCCATCCTTCCAGCCGAGCTGTTCGAAGGCTTCCCTGAACGCTTTCATGCGTGCTTGCGTATCGGGATCGTCTTCGGCGTATCCCATCAGGATGCCGACATGCCTGACGTGATCCGCGTGTGCGCGTGGCGGGAGCGAGGCTGCGACCGCCGCGCCACCGAGAAGCGTGATGAATCCGCGACGCTTCATCCCAAAACCCTGCTTCTGGCCGCCCGCAACGGTGCGTCCAGGCCGCAGGATATCACAGCCAAAGCCAAAGCAACGACGGCAATCGCCGCCATCCGGCCGTGAGGCCGGCGGCTAAATGGGTTTCAGGGCCTTCGAACCCAGATCAAAGTCCGCGATCTCCTTGGCCCGCTCGGATTCGGCGGACGCCCGGTGATCGGTGGCGATCGACACATAGACCGCCGGCAGCACGAACAAAGTGAACAGGGTTCCGATCGACATGCCCGCGACGACGACAAGTCCGATCGAGAACCGGCTCGCCGCGCCGGCTCCGGTGGCGGTCAACAGCGGCAAGAGGCCGGTGACCATCGCCGCGGTCGTCATCAGGATCGGACGAAGCCGGACGCGGGCCGCCATCTCGATGGCGGAGCGGCGGTCGAGACTTTCATTGAGCTGCAGCTCGTTGGCGAACTCGACCATCAGGATGCCGTGCTTGCTGATCAGCCCGACCAGGGTGAGCAGGCCTACCTGGGTGTAGATGTTCATGGTGGCGGCGCCGAAGAAAAGCGGAATCAGGGCGCCGACAATTGCCATGGGAACGCTGATCATGATCACCAGCGGATCCCGCAAGCTCTCGAATTGCGCCGCCAGCACCAGGAAGATGATGATCAGCGCAAAGCCGAAGGTGATCGCGAGCTGGTTGCCTTCCTGCACATATTGCCGGGAATCCGCGAGGTAGTCGTGGGTGAAGCCGGCCGGCAGTTGCTTGGCCAGGCTCTCGAGGAAGTCGACCGCCGTGCCCACGGTCACGCCGGGCATCGGCACCGCCTGGAAGGTCGCAGAGTTCAGCTGGTTGTAGTGGGTCAGCGCGTTCGGGTCGGTCGCGGTCTCGATCGAGACGACGGTCGACAGCGGCACCTGCTGACCGGTCGAGGTCGGCACGTAATAGAGGCCAAGCGATTCGGGCGACAATCGCCGGTCGCGCGGCACCTGCGGGATCACCTGGTAGGAGCGTCCCTCGAGGTTGAAGCGGTTGACGTAGTTTCCGCCCAGCAGCGTCGCAAGCGAGGCACCGATATTCTGCATGGTGATGCCGAGGTCGCTCGCCTTGGAGCGGTCGATCTTGACCCGCACCACCGGCTGGTTGAAGTCGAGATCGCTGTCGGAGACGATGAACAGCCCGCTCTTGCGCGCGGCGTCCTTCACCTTCACCATCTGCTCGTAGACCGCCTGGAATCCGTTGGTCGAAGAGATCACCATCTGCACCGGCAATCCGCCGGGGCCGCCGGGCAAGGGCGGCAGGTTGAACGCAAAGGCGTTGACGCCTTCGATCTTGCTGAGCTGCGCCTGCACTATCGGCTTCAGCGCAATCGACGAGCGCTTGCGTTCGTCCCAGGGCTTGAGCAGCATGCCGGCGATGCCGTTCTGCGGACCGTTGATGCCGTTGAGCACGAAGCGCAGGTCGGTCTCGGGGTAGCTGGAAAACACCTTGTCGAGCTTCTCGCCGTAAAAATCGATGTAATCGATGTTGGCGTATTTCGGCGCCTTGGTCACCGCGAACACGATGCCCTGGTCTTCCTCCGGCGCAAGCTCCTTGGAGGTGTGCAGATAAAGGAACCCGACCAGCCCGAGGATGGTCAGCGCGAACAAGCCGGTGATCGGGCGGTAGTCGAGCGAACGGTCGAGCTGGCGGCCGTACCAGCGCGTCATCGACCCGAAGACGCGGTTGACGAGCCTTGCAAACCGCCCCTCGTCGGCGCTCTTGAGGAAGATCGAGCACATCATCGGCGACAGCGTCAGCGCGATCACGCCCGAGACGATCACCGAGCCGGCCAGCGTGAAGGCGAACTCCCGGAACAGCGAGCCGGTGAGGCCGCCGAGGAAGCCGATCGGCGCGTACACCGCGGCGAGCGTGATGGTCATGGAGATCACCGGACCGACGATCTCGCGCGCACCCTGCATCGCCGCCTGCACCGGAGGCTTGCCCTCCTCCAGATGCCGGTGGATGTTTTCCACCACCACGATGGCGTCGTCGACCACGAGCCCGATCGCCAGCACCATCGCCAATAGCGTCAACAGGTTGAAACTGAATCCGGCGATCAGCATCAGGCTGCAGACGCCGATCAGCGACAGCGGAATCGTCACCACCGGGATGATCACCGAGCGGAACGACGCCAGGAACAGGAAGATCACCACCACCACGATGATGACGGCCTCGCCGAGGGTCTTCTCGACCTCGTCGATCGAGGATTGAATGAATTTGGTGGAATCGTAGGCCACCTTCATCTTCATCGACGGCGGCAGGTTGCGTTCGAGCTCCGGGAACAGCGCGCGGACGCCCTTGACCAGCGTCAGCGGGTTGCCTTGCGGGGTCGCCTGCACGCCGATGAAGATCGCGTGCTCGGCGTTGAAGGCGACGCTGGCGTCGGTGCTCTGCGCCGCCAGTTCGACGGTGGCGACGTCCTCCATGCGCACAAACCCGCCGTCCTTGGATTTGATGATCATGCGCTTGAACTGATCGAGGTTGCGCAGGTCGGAATTGGCCGACACGTTGGAGACGATCAAATAGCCCTTGGCCTGGCCGGCGGCGGCCTGGAAATTGTTGGCGGCGATCGCGGCCGAGACGTCGGCCGGCGAAACATTGCGGCCGGCCATCCGGATCGGATCGAGCCACAGCCGCATCGCAAAGGTTTGCCCGCCGAGAATATCGGCCGAGGCGACGCCATCGACGGTCGACAGCACCGGCTGCACCACGCGCGTCAGATAGTCCGAGATCGCCGACCCCGACAGCACTTCGGAGGAGAAGCCGAGATACATCACCGCTGTGGTCTGGCCGGTGGTCTTGGTCACGACCGGATCGTTCGACTCTTTTGGAATCAGATATTTGACCGAATTCACCTTGGCGAGCACTTCGGTGAGCGCCTGGTTCGGATCGAAATTCAGCCTGATATAGACCTGGATGGTCGAGGTGCCGAGCACCGACGAGGACGTCATGTAGTCGACGCCCTCGGCAGACGCCACCGCCTGCTCGATCGGCGTGGTGATGAAGCCCTGGATCAGGTCGGCCGATGCCCCGGGATAAGAGGTGGTGACGTTGACGACGGTGTTCGACAGCTTTGGATATTGCCGGATCGGCAGGCTGGTCGCGGCCCGGAAGCCGATCAGCAGGATCAGCAGGCTGACGACCACGGACAGCACGGGTCGCTTGATGAAGATATCGGTCCAGACCATCGCAAAGCGCTCCGAATCAATAACGTGGCGGATTAATAGCGTGGCGGATTGGCCGGAATCGGCGGCGCCGGGTCGGTCGAGATCGCGACCGCCGCGCCCGATTGCAGCTTGAGCTGGCCGACGGCAACGACGCGATCGCCCTCCTTCAACCCGTTGAGGACTTCGGCACGCCCGTTGATCCGGTTGCCGGTGCGCACGAAGGTGCGAACCGCGGTCAGGCTGGTCTTGCCGTCAACCTCCTTCTTCTCGGTGATGAGGAATACCGAGTCGCCGTAGAGCGTATAGTCGACGGCGGTCTCGGGAATCGTGATCACCGGCGGCTTGTCCGGCAGCACCACCGTCGTGGTCGTGAACATGCCGGGCTTCAAGATATGATCGGGATTGTCGAAGGTAGCCTGCACGCGGATGTTGCGCGTGTCGGTCGCGATCTGCGGTTCGACCGCGTTGATCTCGCCCTCGAAGGTGCGGCCGGGATAGGCGTCGACCGTGACACGCACGATCTGCCCGACCTTGAGTGCCGCCGAGTCCTTTTCCGGCACCGTGAAGTTGGCGTAGAGCTGCGACAAATCCGTCAGCGTCACGATCTGCGTGCCCGCGGTGAGGTACTGGCCGACCTCGACATGGCGGACGCCGAGTTCGCCCTCGAACGGCGCGCGCACCAGCTTCTGCGAAATGATCGCCTGGGTCTTGGCGATGCCCGCTATCGCCTGATCGTAGGTCGCCTGCATCGCATCGACCGTCGACTGCGGACCGAACTGTCGCGCCGCCAGCTGCTTGGCGCGATCGAGCGCCGCCTGCGCGCCGGTCGCCTGGGCCTTGAAGCTGGCGAGATCGCCCTGATCGGGGCCGTCGAACAATTGCACCAGCGGCGTCTCGGCCTTCACGGAAGCGCCGGGCGTGAACAGGATATCGGTGATGCGGCCGGAGACATCCGAGGTAACGTTGACCTGATGCACGGCGGCGAGATCGCCGACCGCGACCAGCAGGTTCGGGATCACCTCGGATTTGGCATCGGCCACGGTGACGGTCGACGGCGGCGGTTTGTTGTTGGCGAAGAACTGCGCGATCATGTGGCTGCGGAACGCGTTGAAGCCGACCAGCGCGCCCACCAGCAGCGCCAGCACCAGGCCGACGATGGCGAACCAGCGCACCATCCGCACCGGACGCGCGCGCGGCTTTTCGGCGATCGGCCGCCCTTCGATATTGGCTTCGGTCACAATGTTCATGTCATGCACCCTCTGCGTCTGCTTTCTGCTCCGCATCCAGCGACAGGTCGCGATTCAGATGGGAGGCCGTAGCGGTTTCGTTCAATCCAATTCCGCGGAGTATGAATTCGCAAAGCTGCCGCTCGAAATCGGCCGAGTTGCCGTAACTGAGGCATGGCACCGACGGCAGCCGCGCCAGCGTCGCCATCAGCACGGCATGATGGGCGAACCAGAACAGGTTCAAAGGATCGCCCCCTGTCCGTGCGGCGTCGCCGGCTTCCACCGCCCGCTGCAGCGAGGCGGTGAACACCGGTCCGATCAAACTTGCGATCTTCTGATAGATCAGCCGCGCGAATTCTCCGTCGTCGAGGTGGCTGGTCAGCATCAGCCGCAGCCGCTGGGCCTCCTCCTGATCGGGCGCCTCCGCAACGCCCTGGAAATGGCTGACCATCTCCCGGATCAGCACCACCAGCGTCTGCGTCGACGGCGCCAGCCCCAATAGCCGGTGCAGCGCGGGGTCGGCCGCACATTCTTCGGCCAGAATCTCCGCATACAGCGCCGACTTCGTCGGGAAGTGCTTGAACAGCAAACCCTCCGAAATCGAGGCCGCCGCCGCGACGCTCTTTGTGGTAGTGCCCGCAAAGCCGTGGCGGGCAAAGCACCGCTTGGCGGCGCCAAGGATCAGCTGCCGCCGCAGGTCGCCGGTCATGCGCAACGTGCTCATCTTGTGAGTAAGCACTCACCTCCGGCAAAAGTCAACAATTTTTGCTGCGGTGCAACCGTTTAATTGAATATCCGATCGACCCAAGCCCGAGCGCCGGTCACGGTTGGAGGTCGCCGGGTTTTGCGAAACGGCGAAAACGGCATATCGGTCTCCCCCAAAGAGAATGGCAGCATGAATGCGAACGCGCGTGAACTGGCGGAAAGTTTCGACATCGAGAAACTGACGGCCGGGTTCTATGCCGACCCCTATCCCGTCTATCGCGCCCTGCGGGAGCATGAGCCGGTCAAGCGGATGCCGAACGGCTCCTACTTCCTGACGCGCTATGACGACCTGGTCGCCGCCTACAAGAACACCAGGGCGTTCAGCTCCGACAAAAAACGCGAGTTCTCGCCGAAATACGGCAGCTCGCCGCTCTACGAGCATCACACCACCAGCCTCGTCTTCAACGACCCGCCGGCGCACACCCGGGTGCGGCGGCTGATCATGGGCGCGCTGTCGCCGCGCGCGATCGCTGCGATGGAGCCGGACCTGATCGCGCTGGTCGAGCGGCTGCTCGATGGCCTCGCCGCCCGGGGCAGGATCGATCTGATCGACGATTTTGCCGCCGCGATCCCGATCGAGGTGATCGGCAACCTGCTCGACGTGCCCCGCGACGAGCGCGAGCCGCTGCGCGACTGGTCGCTGGCGATTTTGGGCGCACTCGAGCCGGTGATCGGGCCTGAGGTTTTTGCGCGCGGCAACAACGCGGTGCGGGATTTTCTCGGCTATCTGGAAACCCTGGTCGCGCGGCGCCGCGCCAAACCCGGCAATCCCGAGCGCGACGTGCTGACGCGCCTCATTCAGGGCGAGGACAATGGCGAGCGGCTGACCGAAAAGGAATTGCTGCACAATTGCATCTTCCTGCTCAATGCCGGCCACGAGACCACCACCAATTTGATCGGCAACGGCCTGGTGGCGCTATCGCAAAATCCCGCGCAGAAACAGCGCCTGATCGAACACCCTGAAATGATCAAGACCGCGGTCGAGGAAATCTTGCGGTTCGAGAGCTCGAACCAGCTCGGCAACCGCATGACGACCGAGCAAGTCGAGCTCGGCGGCGTCACCATGCCGGCCGGCACGCCGGTGACGCTGTGCATCGGCGCGGCGAACCGCGACCCCGCGCAGTTTCCCGACCCGGAAACGCTCGACGTCGGCCGCACGCCGAACCGGCATCTGGCGTTCGCCACCGGCGCGCATCAATGCGCCGGGATGGCGCTGGCCCGCCTCGAAGGCGCCATCGCGATTTCGCGATTTTTGGCGCGGTTTCCGGATTACGCGCTGAACGGCGCGCCGGTGCGCGGCGGCCGCGCGCGGTTCCGCGGATTTCTGAGCGTGCCGTGCGCGGTGGGGTTTGAACAGGTCGGACGGGGACGCGCGATGGAAGCCGATGACGAGCCGGAACAGCGCCAGTTCCTTTGCTCGCGCTGTTTTCAGGTCTTTCCGGAAAGGCTCATCCATGTGATCCCGCATTTCAACGACGACGTCAGGCGATATGTCACGACCTACCGGTGCGAGACCTGCTGGTTGCCGTCGCTGGAGGAGACCCGGAAACGTCTGGCCAGGACGGAGGACTGGGCCGAGATGCTGTCGCTGATCGATTGCCTCGAACGCCACGGCGTATTCCTGTTCGAATACCGCCGCGGCGATCCGATGCCGGCGGTGCGCGCACTGTTGGAACCAGCCATCGATCTATTGGCGCAGGGCACCATCAAGCTGGCGGCCGGGCCGCTGCAGTGAACGCGCCATGATAGGCATGAGATGACTGAAGTGGACACCCTCATCGCCGAGATGAAAAACAACGAGCGGCTCGCCGAGGCCGCCTATGACGCCATGTACGAGGCAAGGCCGTCGGCGGCGAAGGATTTGTTCGACGATGCCTGCGGCTTTTTCGCCAAGGCCGTCGATCTGGCGAAGCGTGCCGGACTTGCCGATGAAGCGGCGCGGCTAACCGCGAGATGCGACCACGTTGTCAGCGTCTATAATGCGCAGTTTCGCCACATCTGGTGACGGCGAAAACAAGTGCATGCCGATCACTTGAGAAAATCGAGCATTTGCTTGACGTCGTTGGCGTGCGCGCCGTCGGGAGCGAGAACGAGATACTGTTTTAGCGCTTCCACCGTTCCGGGCGGCACCGTCATCTTGCCATTCTTGCCGATCGCTCCCTGGCCGACCATGACCGAGCCCTTGACGAAATAGGCATCCGCCTTTTTCGGATCGGCGGCGATCGCCTTGTCGCAGGCGGCGAGCGTCTTTGTCGTCTCGCCCATATTGTAGAGCGTCGCGCAGATATTGAAGTAGGCGGTGCCCGGATTGGGATCGAGCGCCGCCGCCTTGTTGTAGGCGGCAATCGCCGCATCGTTCCGCTTCAGCTTCAAATTGGCATTGCCGATCATCGTGTAGATCCGGCTCGGGACCGCATTGCTAGGCGCCAGCTCGATCGCGCGCTGATAGGATGCGAGCGAATCCTCGTAGTGTGCCTGGTTATATTGCGCGTTGCCCAGGGCCTCGGAATATTCCGGGCGCGGCTCGGATGATGCGAGCGGCTTCAGCGCCGCTTCCGCCTCCGGCCACTGTTTGGCGTCGAGCGCCGCCTGCGCCTTGGCCACGGCAGCGTTCTCGTTTGAGCCCTTTGCCGCCGGCAGCGGCGCGGCGGCGCGGGTCTGTGCCGAGGCCGCGGCGGCAAAACTCGCCAGTAACAGCAAAGCCCCCAGTTTTCGGCGCACAGATTTCTCCCCCGCGATCAAAATGCTGCCACCGAAGCGTATGGAAACCGCGGCTTCGGCGCAAGCTGGCCGGGCGGCGACCGGCGGCGCTCCGAATCCGCATCCGGATAGACACTCCGCCAGCTCGGCAATAAGCTTTGCAAACGGTTTACCTGTTCCTGGTGACGGGAGGATGGTCTCTATGCCGCGCAAGGGAGTCACGGGCCACGACGAATGGGTGATCACGGAAGCCCTGGCAACGGCGCTGGTCGCGCTGGAGCAGCTTCCGGAAAAGAACCAGCCGCGCACCCACATGGAGGACATCAGAAAGCTGCTGGTCGCCGGTTCCGCGCCCGCCAGCCTCAACCTGCATCTGGCCCAGGCCAAATGCAGATTGTTCCCCGACCTCGATCCCCTGGAAATCTATCGGGAATACGGCCTGGGCGACGATATGGGATGAAGGCCTTCAAACCACCGAGCGGTGCCGCTCGATGCAGGTCCGCAATACCTCGTCGATCGGGCGGTCCCACCAGGCGTTGGAAAATATCTCGATCTCGGAATAGCCGGCAAAACCCTGCGCCTCGACCGCGGCGCGCAGCTGTTTGATATCGATCACGCCGTCGCCCATCATGCCGCGGTCGTTGAGGATGTCGGTGGTCGGCACCAGCCAGTCGCAGACATGAAACGCCTTTAGGCGCTCCTTGCCGGCGCGCTCGATCTGCGGCAGCACCTCCGGGTCCCACCAGATGTGATAGACGTCGAGCGCCACGCCCAGCGCGCCCGATCGCTGCGGGTCGAGCCGGTCGCAGATATCGAGCGCCTGCCTGGTCGTGTTGACGCAGGCGCGGTCGGCGGCATAGGCCGGATGCAGCGGCTCGATCGCCAACGCCATGTTTGCCTCGCGCGCGTATTGCATCATTTCGGCGATGGCGTCGTCAACCTGCCTCCGGGCGGCCGCGATGTCCCTGGAGACCACACTCCCCGGCCGCGAATATTGCGGCAGGCCGCCAGCCA
>Ga0209422_1000158_pt1 | contig 16574 bp, 25 predicted proteins | sample BlaSpr_A8_OM2_M3_FD_187983 | JGI IMG/M metagenome (GOLD analysis project Ga0209422, IMG submission 187983) | Forest soil microbial communities from Thunder Bay, Ontario, Canada - Black Spruce, Ontario site 2_A8_OM2_M3 (SPAdes) (version 2) | ecosystem: Environmental > Terrestrial > Soil > Boreal... | reverse complement strand
CGTGCGCGGCGATCAGCTGTCGCGCCAGTTCGCGCGCCAGATGAAAGCCGGCGTCGACATTGACCGCCCGCATCCGCTCCCAGGTCTCGCCGCGGACGCCGAGCGCATGATCGGCCTCGCGCCGCGGCGGCGAGGCCGAGTGAACGAAATGCGTCACCTGCCCGACGGTGGATTTTGCATCCGCCAGCAGCGCATCGCAGGCGGCGAGATCGGCGAGATCGCCGACCCAGGGCACCGCCAGCTCCGGTCGCGGCGAAGCTTTGACAGCGGCTTCCACCGTGTCCCGGTTGACGTCGGCGAACACCGTTCGCACGCCCTCGCCGACCAGCGCTTGGGCGATGGCGCGGCCGATGCCGTTGCCCGCACCGGTCACCAGCGCCGCCTCGCGTGCGGGATCGAAGGGCGCATCGAAGAGGCTCATGTCAAACTCCCAAGGGGCTGCGGCCGGCATCCGCAGCGATTGCAAACAGACTTAGCGTCCGCGAAAGACCGGCTTTCTGCGCTCGTTGAACGCCAGCACCCCTTCGCGGCGGTCTTCGGTGGAGACCAGCCGATTATAAGCCTCGATCTCGAATGCCAGCCCGTCCCACAACGACATTTGCATGCCGCGATGGATGGCCTGCTTGGCCTGACGCACCGCGATCGGCCCGTTGGCCGCGATGCGCCGGGCCATCGCCATCGTGGCCTCCAGCAGGTCCGCCGGCTCGACCACCCGATTGACGAGCCCCCAGGCTTCGGCCTCCGCGGCGGTGAAGGGCGCGCCCGACAGGATCAGTTCCTTCGCCCGGCGCTCGCCGACCGCCCGCGCCAGATTCTGCGTACCGCCCGCGCCGGGCATGATCCCGAGCGTCACCTCGGTCAAGGCAAAGCGCGCGGTGCTCGCGGCATAGATGAAATCCGAAGCCGCCGCGATCTCGCAACCGCCGCCATAGGCGGCGCCGTTGACGGCAGCCAGCAGCGGGATCGGGCAGCCCAACATCGCCCGCACCATACGTTCGAAGATCAGATGCTGCGCGCGCCAGCTTTCGTCGGTCATCCCGTTGCGTTCCTTGAGATCACCGCCGGCGCAAAACGCCTTGCCCCCGCTGCCGGTGATGGTCACAACCCGAAGATCCCCCAGATCGGTCGAGAACGTTTCGAACAGCTCGACCAGATCGAGCCCCATCCGCGTATTCAGCGCATTCGACACCTCGGGCCGATTGAGCGTGACAAGGAGGATGTGATCGTCGATGCGGGAAACAACGATGGTCTCGAAGTCAGTTCGCATCCCTGCTCTCCTAATCGGCCAGCCGCATCTTCCGCCGCCGTCCGACCGGAGGCAACCGCCGAAGGAAGCGTAGCCCGGACGGGAGGAGCCAAATCCGGGCTACGACCTTCAATACGGCGGCTTCTTTCGCTCCCGCTGCGCCTTCGCCGCTTCGACCCACCACGCCAGATCATCGGCAAAGCGCGGAAACGCGTACTCCAGCGCCTTGCCGCCCTCGCCGATCGGCTTGCCGTCCGCCGACAGGGTCATCGCGATCGGTCCGACCGCGATGGTGCTGGAGATCACCACCATGCCCATCTCGGAAAGCGTGCCGTGCCAGGCGGTCGCGGCGCGGGCGCCGGAGAAGCGGCCGGCCGAGTAGCTCGCAATCGCCGCGGGACGCCAGAACCATTCCTCGAGAAAATGGTCGGTGAGGTTCTTCAAGCCCGGCTGGACGCCCCAATTATATTCGCCGGTGATGAAGACGAACCCGTCGGCGTCGCGGATCTGGCCCGCGAGCTTCTCCAGCGCCGGCGGCGCGCCACCCTTGGGATATTCCTTGTACATGCGGTCCAGCATCGGCAGGCCAACCGCCCTGGCATCGATCAGCTCGATATCGCAGCCGCGCCCGCGAAGGCCCTCGACGACGAATTGCGCAAGCCGAATGCCCATGCGGTCGGATCGGTACGAACCGTAAAACACGAGGATGCGATGGCTCATGGCATCCGCACGATATCACCAGGTCCTGCGGGTATGAAGGGCGCCATCTTGTTCCGTCTCGGCTGGACGATCGCGAAAATCATTCAAAAGCAGAGATTGGTGACAAAATTTCCGCGCTTGTCCTTGATCACATAAGGACATTCCAGGTGCTTCAGCGCCTTCTTGGCGTCTTCATCGCCGAGTGCCGCGGCGCGCTCGTAATAGGCTTTGGCGGCAGCGGAATCCTTCGGGCCACCGCGGCCTTCCTGCGCGAACGCACCCATGCGTTCGAGCGCACCGGGATGATTTTGCGCCGCCGCCTTCTCGAACAGGCTGCGCGCGCCGACATCGTCCTTGGCCCCGCCGACGCCGTCGGCCAGCATCAGGCCGAGCTGATACTGCGCTTCCGCATTGGTTTCGGCGGCCTTTGCGAGCAATTCCCTTGCCCGCACCGGATCGGACGACGTCGCGTCGCCGCCGAGCGCCGCCAGATTGGTGACGCCGCGCGGGTTGCCCGCCTCGGCTGCTCGCTCGAACAATTTTCGCGCCTGTGCCTCGTCTTTGGCGACGCCTTTGCCAGTGCCATAGAGCACACCGAGTTCGACCATCGCCGAGCTCGAGCCCTTGTCGGCAGCCTTGCGCCAGGCGCCGATCGCTTCCGGCAATTGCCCCTTGGCAGCGTAGGCACGGCCGAGTTGATACATCGCGCGCCGCGAAGCGCCGGCGGAGACCTTGCAGAACCTGATCGCTGTCGTGATATCCGCGGGCGCGACATCGGGCACACCCTTGACGTCGGCCGGCTTGTCCGGGTCGGTGGGGTCGGCGGCGACCCGGTCGCACAGCACGAGGTCGGCCGATTGCGCGCTCGGGTGCGACGGAACGGCCAAACATGCCAACGCTGTGATCACCGTCGCCCGGAAAACGGGGCGACCTGTCAGAGCCAACCAATACGCGCGAAACCGTCTCATCATGACGCCCACATTGACGGGCGCAAGTTAGCTGCCAAGGACGGGCCGATTCAAGGCTCAAGACTGGACTCGCTCGGCACTTGGGCGGCTTTGGGCGCGACGAGGGTGAAGCTGGGACCTGTGTCAGGAAAGTAATAGTGGTCACCCAAACGCAATGATCCGCCAAAGCGTTTTCGCCTTGGCGGATCAGATTGCGGCCCGGACGCCCCCAGTCCCTGGCGGCTTGCCTTTAGCTCTAGGCCGCGGCCGCCTTGGCAGCGGTCGGCACTGAAGCAATCGTCTTCAGGATCTGCGAAGCGATCTGGTAGGGGTCGCCTTGCGAGTTCGGACGGCGATCTTCCAGATAGCCCTTGTAGCCGTTGTTGACGAAAGAGTGCGGCACGCGGATCGAAGCGCCGCGGTCTGCAACACCGTAGGTGAACTCGGTGATCGCGGCGGTCTCGTGCTTGCCGGTCAGGCGCATGTGGTTGTCCGGGCCGTAGACCGCGATGTGGTCGGCGCGGTTGGCCTCGAACGCCTTCATCAATGCCTCGAAATACTCCTTGCCGCCGACTTCGCGCATGTACCTGGTCGAGAAGTTGGCGTGCATGCCGGAGCCGTTCCAGTCGGTGTCGCCGAGCGGCTTGCAATGGAATTCGATGTCGACGCCGTATTTCTCGGTCAGGCGCAGCATCAGATAGCGGGCCATCCACATTTGATCAGCGGCGGTCTTGGAGCCCTTGCCGAAGATCTGGAATTCCCACTGGCCCTTCGCGACTTCAGCGTTGATGCCTTCGTGGTTGATGCCGGCGGCGAGGCAGAGATCGAGGTGCTCGTCCACCATCTTGCGGGCGACGTCGCCGACATTCTTGTAGCCGACGCCGGTGTAGTACGGTCCCTGCGGCGCGGGATAGCCGCTTGCGGGGAAGCCGAGCGGGCGGCCGTCTTTATAGAAGAAGTATTCCTGCTCATAGCCGAACCAGGCGCCTTCGTCGTCGAGAATGGTGGCGCGCTTGTTCGAGGGGTGCGGGGTCTTGCCGTCGGGCATCATCACTTCGCACATCACCAGCGCGCCATTGGTCCGCGCGGCGTCCGGATAGATGGCGACCGGCTTGAGCACGCAATCCGAATTATGGCCCTCGGCCTGCAGCGTCGAGCTTCCGTCGAAGCCCCACAGCGGAAGCTGGTCCAGTGTCGGAAACGAGCTGAATTCCTTGATCTGAGTTTTGCCGCGCAAATTCGGCGTCGGCGTATATCCGTCGAGCCAGATATACTCGAGCTTATACTTGGTCATTGAGCCTCTCATAAGTTGATGATGCGAAAGGTGGAAACCGAAGCCTATTGGTCACCACAAGCGTACCCGGCCACCATCGGCCACACGTTACCAAGCAATTAAAGTGCCAAGGGCTGGGCTAAACGGCATCCGCCGCAGGCCGGACCGGTCCTGTCCGGCAGCTCTGAAAGCAGGATTTGGGGTGCGGCAAAGACGCGCGGGTAGAGCTTTGGGAGCCAGGTGGCACGGGGTGACATAGGCCTAATTCACGCCCGATTCCGCGGCAGAGCGCAGCCCGCTCCGCTGTTCCGATTAAAGCCGCGCCATCGGCCGGCAACATTGATCAAGAAAGCCAGACGCTTCCGCAACCTCAGCGATGGCCCAAGCCTTGGCCCGTCAACGAGTGCTCTCCAGCGGGCAAAGTCCGAACTGCTCACATTTTATACAGAAAATGACGTTCTCTTGATCAGGTTGCACCCATCGCATGCACGGACGATATCGAATTCAGTAACCAGTCGAGAACGAGTCGGGCGCAGCATGAGTTAACGCGTCACGACTTACAGGAGATACGAGAATGAATTCGAGTTTGAATCACGGGTCAGCCAGGATCTACCAATTCCCTCCCGGGGGCCGCGCGGCTCTCGGCGGACGTCGCTACGACGAAGTCAAGCCCGCAGCTGAGACGCCCCGCGTCAACGAAGCGGCCTGCAGCGGCAGCTGGTACCACGAAGCGGCCATCCAGGAATCCAAGCCGGGGTGGGAGCGTTGATGCCCGCGCTAAGCCGGATGCCAATTCGATGCAGGTTTTTGGTGCGATATCGAGTGCGATGAAAGGGCCGGGACGAAATGTTCCGGCCTTTTGCTTCAGGTCAGTCCGCACGCCGTCGCCGGCCGCCTGGCGTGTTTGACCGTGGCGCCGTCCCTGGTGATTTTCAGCGTGACCCCGCTCCCCGAATAGCGCGCGCCGGAAAGGCCAAAACGCCGGGCAAGCGTCAGCGATCTGCCATCGATCTGCAGATAGGCGCGCTTGTCATATTGGTAGAATGCGACGATGAATTGAGTTCCGTCGACGCAGCGGTAGCTCTGGAAGGTCTGCGCCCGTGCCGGCGTTGATCCCGCTACCGCCGCGGATAACACCGCACCGATGATAACACTGGCCTTGCGCCGATCCATCTTGGTCCCCCGCAAAAGTGTGTATAGACCAGACCGAAGCAGGCGATGCAATCTCCCGGTCGTTCTCCCCCGCTCGACGATGGCCTAAACTTATTCCATGTCAGAATCCCCTGCCCGCCACCTCAATCTCGCCGGCGCCAGCAATTTCCGCGACCTCGGCGGCTATCCGGCCAAAGACGGCGGGACCGTGCGCTGGCGGCAGATCTTCCGCTCCAACCATCTCGGCCATCTCACCGCGGCCGATATCGAGGTACTACGACCGCTGGGCCTGAAGAGCGCATTCGATTTTCGCGGCACCGAGGAGCGCGCGGAGGCGATGTGCGGGCTGAAGGAGATCGCGGTGCACTCGTTGCCGGTCGAACCCACCGTCGTCGCGTCGCTGCGCGCGCGGCTCGCCGGCGGCGTGGCGCTGTCATCGGCCGACGCGCTCGATGTAATGCGCGAATCCTACCGCAATTATGTACGCGACAACACGCCGAGCTTCCGCGCTCTGTTTGCGCACCTGCTCGAGGATCGCGCGCCGCTGGTGATCCATTGCACCGCCGGCAAGGATCGCACCGGATTTGCGTGCGCGCTGATCCTGCACGCCCTCGGGGTGCCGGACGAAGTGATATCGGAGGATTATCTGCTCACCAACCGATTCTACCGGCGCGACCCCTCCGGGTCCAGCGATCTTCCCGGCGAAGTCCACCAGGTGCTGGGGTCGGTGCAATCATCCTTCCTCGCCGCAGCCTTCGAGGCCATCGACACCGATTACGGCGATCTCGAAAACTATTTCAGCGAAGGATTGGGTCTTGGCGCGCAGCAGCGCGCCGCACTCGCGGCCCGCTACCTCGAACGCTGAACAGGTTCTACGCCCGGAAACGAGAGCGGCTTACGCTACGCTGCCGCTTCCAGTTCCGCGTCGAGGTCGGCGATGACGTCTTCAAAGGCCGAGATCGCCTGCTGAACCGCGGCGATCTGCATCAGCTCCCAGCCGCTGACGGGGCCGTTGCGGTTTTGCAGTGCGACGATCAAATCCCGCCGCTGTTCCTTCAGTTGAACGAGCGGCAAACCGTGGTCGGGCAGACTTCTCATGATGTTTTCCATCCCCTGCATTGAACGTGCATTTGCAATACCCTAGCCGGACTGGTCTGCGATCCGCTTACAGAAGTCGGGCAAATTTTAGCTAATTGCGCGGGGAAGGCGGATGTACAGGCTCAGACCGTCGGGGATGGTGCGCCCGCAATGGCTCCATAGAGCGCCTGCGTGACGCAGTTGGTGGCCCACTCGCTCATGTGAAGCTGATAGGGGTCGGTCGGATCGGTCAGTTCCGCGATCGGGATGCCGTCTTGAATGCACCAGCGCTGCATCAAGGCGAAGCGGCGAAACACATTGACGTGCGCTTGCTCGGCCGCCGCAGATATCCGCGACACCATGTCCTCCGCCGCCCCGATCTTTTGGACGATGGCGGTCGTGTATTGGAGGTCGATCAGCACAACATCCATCGCGAGACCCGCCAGCCAGGCGAGTCCCGCGGCGATCGCTGCCGCCACTTCGTCGGGACTGTAGACTTCATTGTGAAATACCGCGTTGGTGCCGACCTGCCAAATCACCAGCGCCGGGGCCTCGCCGATGACGTCAGCCTCAAAACGCGACAGTTCGTCCTGCGCCTCCTGCCCGCCGAAACCGCGGTTGAGCACGTCGATCATCCGGCCGTAATTATTGCTGCTGCGCCTCATCTCCAGTTCGAGCCGGTGAGGAAACGGCACGATATTGCCCTCGCCCGCCGTCGACGACGAGCCTATCGCGACGATCTTGGTTCGCCGCTGGCGTTTGAGACTCTGCGCAAGATGCGGCAGCGGATACTTGAAGGAAACGACGTCGGGGTGGGTCTCGCAAGGCCGTGGCGTGTCGGGCATGTCAACATCCTCTGCGGGAATGATCTATCGTATGCCCGCATTTGGAGGCACAATCGCGCAGCATTGCAAATGATATTCTTCTGACGATAGTGTGCGCTCCTCAATGGCGGCACGCGGAGACCCCTCATGGACGGAAAAGTCGTTGTCGTGACCGGCGCGCTCGGCGCCCTCGGCAAAGTGGTCGCGGAAACAGCTCTGGCGCGGGGTGCGCGGGTGGCCGGCGTGGATCACGCGGCGTCGCAATTCCCGGCGACGGCGACCAGGATCGAACTCGGCGGCGTCGATCTCTCCGACGCCGCGCGGGCGAAAAAGGCCATCGACTTCGTCGCGGCGCATTTCGGCAGGATCGACGCGCTGGTCAATATCGCCGGCGGTTTTGCCTTCGAGACGGTCGCCGAGGGCGACCCAACAACCTGGCAGCGAATGTTTGCCCTCAACGTCCTGACCGCGCTGAACGCATCGCGATCGGCGATCCCGCATCTGCTGGCTTGCGATGCGGGACGGATCATCAATGTCGGCGCCATCGGCGCGCTGCAGGCGGCATCAGGCATGGGCGCCTATGCCGCGTCGAAGTCGGGCGTGCATCGCCTCACCGAAGCGCTCGCGGCCGAATTGAAGGGAAAGATCACCGTCAACGCGGTGCTGCCTTCAATCATCGACACCGCGGCCAATCGCGCCAGCATGCCGAAGGCAGATTTTTCGAAATGGGTGACGCCGCAGGAACTCGCTCACGTGATCCTGTTCCTTGCCAGCGACGAGGCGGGCGCCGTTACCGGGGCGCTTCTGCCGGTGAGCGGGCGGGTCTAGTCCTCACGCGTCCGCCAGCCGTTTCAGGACCGCTGCGAAGCGGATGCTGCGCTTGCCGGCGAGCGCGGTGGCTTCGCCGACCGCGCCGTCATCGGTGTAGGTGCCGGAAAAACCGATGCCGACCTCGTAGCCGCCGAACACCGGCCGCTCGCCCCTGCTGGGCGTGTGCTCATGATTGATGATTTCGCCCTTCCAGCGGCCGTTGGCGCTGGTGTAAGCGCCGACATAATCGAAGAAGGCGTCGCCGCCGCGGATTTTGCCGTCGTGCAGCACCATGACGCCGGTGTTGCCGCCGTCGAGACCGTCGAGCATCCGGATGTGAATGGAGTAGAGACCATTCCGGATGCCACCTTCGCCGACCGGCCCCACCGGCGGTGCCGCCGCTTCGCTGATCGGGGTCATCACCGAGTTGAAGGCGACGCCGGGCAATTGCGTGGTGCCGCCCTCGAAAAAATATTGCTCACCCTGCTGCCGGCCCTTGAGCGAGAGCGTGATCTTGTCGGCCTTGAACAACGGCTGAAAATTCGGATCGTCGTGGTGGCGCATCGTCGATATTTCGACCGACACCTCGCCGGCAGCGGTTTCCTGAAAGGTGCCGATGAACGCGAATGCCGAATTGCCACCCATCATCTTGCCGTCATAGACATAGAGAACGCCGCGGCGCGAACCGTGCACCGTGTGCATCTCGACCTTGTACAGCCCCTTCAACATTGGCGTTTGCGGCCTTCCTGGCCAGCGCCCCCTAGTCCGGCACCAGCAGACGCAGCTTCGATTTGAATCGAATGCTTTGCTGGCCGGCGAGCGCAATGCCGTCGCTTTCGGCCGAGTCGTCGGTATAGGTCCCGGTAAATCCAATGGTCACGACTTTGCGCTCCCATACCGGCCGCTCGCCGAACGTCGGCGAGTGTTCCTGGTTGGTCACCTCACCCTTCCACTTGCCGTTCGCGCAGGTGTAGGTGCCGTAGGCATAAAAAAACGAGTCGCCGCCGCGCAACGTACTATCGCGCACAACCATGACGCCCTGATTGCCGCCCTGCACGCCGTCAAGCATCTCCACGGTGATGTGGTAGAGCCCATTCCTGATCATGACACGCTTAGCGCCCGTCTGGTCCCGCATCGACGATAGCCGGTCCGGCGTGGTTTGATCAAATCCGAAGGGCCGGCCTTTCGCGATCCGGGCTAGACTATGACAACACTGAGTCGCATCGGCGACTCCCCGGAGCCGCCTTGGAAACCGCGCTTTATCTGCCCGTCAAACGCTTCCTCGAAAACCTCGGCTTCACGGTCAAGGGCGAAATCGGCGGCTGCGACCTCGTGGCGCTGAGCGGCGACGATCCCCCGATCGTCGTAATCGGGGAATTGAAGCTTTCGTTCAATCTCGAACTGGTCCTGCAGGCGGTCGACCGCGCCTCCGCCTGCGACGAGGTCTGGCTTGCCGCCAAACTGTCCGCCCGCGGCAAGGGACGCGAGAGCGACGCGCGCTACCGCAACCTCTGCCGCCGGCTCGGTTTCGGCATGCTCGCGGTCACCAATACCGGCGAGGTCGAGGTGATCGTCAAGCCGCCCACGACCAGCCCGCGGCGCGATCCGAAGAAGCGCTCCCGTCTGGTGGCCGAACACCGGCGTCGCAAAGGCGACCCGGTTCTGGGCGGCAGTACCCGCGCCCCGATCATGACGGCGTATCGGCAGCAGGCGCTGGCCTGTGCCGCCGCGTTATCGCGGGGACCGCGGCGGGTGCGCGATCTGAAACCGGAAATTCCCGACGCCCCGAAAATTCTGCTGCACAATGTCTATGGCTGGTTCGATCGCGCCGAGCGCGGCGTTTATGTCCTGACCGATGCCGGGCGGGCCGCCCTGAAACGCTGGCCGCAGCAGCCGGTAGACTTTGTGTCCGGCGCCGATTCGGTGCCCTGACGGTGATGACGGGAGAACACGATGATCATCGTGACGGGCAGCGTGACCGCCCGGACAGACACGCTCGACGCGGTCCTCAAATTGAGCCTTGAACACGTGCATCGCTCGCGCCGCGAGCCGGGATGCATCGCTCACGCGGTTCATGCCGATTGCGAGAACCCGTTGCGGCTGGTGTTCATCGAGCAATGGGCCGATCGCGCCGCGCTGTCGGCGCATTTCGCCGTACCGGCGTCGCGCGATTTCATCCGCGCGCTGCAACCGCTCGCGTCGGTGCGTTCGACGCTGGAGATTTACGAAGCCACAAGGCTGGAAGGTCTTTGAAGGCGACAAATGCATGGCTGGATTGCCACACCAATTTCATATTGCAATGCAACATTGGGCCGCTTAGGTATTCCTGATCAAGTGAGAGGCCCCGATGAGCGAAGACTGGAATACCAAGTATGGACCGCGGCGCGTCCGGCGCGATCCGCCGACGCTGGATGAAGCGATATTCGCCGCGATCGGGATCACGGACGACCAGAACGAGCAGGCGGAGATCGCCGCTTCGCTGATGGGGCTGCCGCTCGAATCGGTCCAGGCCGAAGTGAGGAAAGTCGCGCGCAGCTCTGCGCGTTCCTCGACCCGCGTGATCGCGGGTGAACAGGGCGCGCAGCGCTCGGTCGTGGTGGAACGCCGGGTTGTCAGGAGATTCGGCAACGACAAGCGCACCGGGACCTGAGCTGAGGCTTCGGCGCGAGGCGCCGTTTGGGCGATTCGCTTGTTCGGAGGTCGGTCTATCGCCGCCAGCAGGCGCCGCAGGTCAGGCCGTGCGGCCCCAGCCGTACATTCGCAGCACCATCTTCCAATAGGCGCGGTTGAGGCTGGCGGCGGCGCGCAACGAATCGGCCGACGCCCCGATCGCCAGCTTTGCAAGTTCGAGTTGCGATTGCGGCTTAAGATTGATGGTACCGGTGGATTCGCCGTGCCGGAAGGCGAGGCGCGCACCGAACTTGTTGGCGAGCGCGCGCATCGCATGATTCTGCTCGCCGGTCGTGATGCGCAGGGCGCCGTAGCCCTTCCACCGCGCTTCCGCGATCAGCCGTTGGAACAAGCTGCTGCCGACGCCGCGACGCCGCACGCTGGCTTCGACGCTGAAGGCGATCTCCGGCAGTCCGTCGGGCGATTGCTCGGGCGGATGAAGCTCCGCGGCACCGCGGACCACGCCGCCCTCGATATAGGCGACGATCAAGGTGCCGTCGTCGGCGCACTTCGCGGCATAGCGTTCGATGAAGCTGTCATCCAGGAAGCCGTTGAAACGGTCGTGACGGCTGCGCGGATCGAGCCGCAACAGATGATCCCGCAACAGCGGCAATTCTTCTTGTTGACGGAGGGTCCGAACGTAGCCACGGGGCAGTGTCGACCGGGCGGTGTCTTCGTGCATTGCAAAACTCCTCTTGGAAGCCCTCGAGGAGGCGTTCGAATCCCTAGATCAGTTATATTGTGCATTGCAACATGGAATTCAAGGCCGCTTCCCGCCTCAAATATCGGCAGAGTCTCGCGACCGAATAGTTAACAAATCTGCAACACCCTGTTCATACGAGGACCATCTGCGTCTGAGTCACCACCGCCACCAGCTTGCCCTCCTCGGTCTCCAGCCGCGTCTGCCAGACCTGGGTGCGGCGACCCCGGTGCACCGGTGTCGCGGTCGCGACGAGCGTGGTTCCTTCCTTCGCGCCGCCGATGAAATTGGTCTTGCTTTCGATCGTGGTGGTGCCCTTGGCATCGTCCGGCAGATTGATCACGGTCGCGGCAGCACCGACCGAATCCGCCAACGCCATGATCGCGCCGCCATGAATGGTGTGGCCCAGCGTGCAAAGATCCGGCCGAACCAGCATCCGCGCCACCACGCGATCCTTGTCCGCCTCGGTGAAGGTGACGCCCTTCAGATTAGCAAAAGGCATCTGCATCGAATTGACTTTTTCAAGTGGCGTCATCTGGCAGTGCTCCCGTTTTCTTCTCCCGTCATACCAATTTTTTGGAATGATGGATTGCCGGGTCAAGCCCGGCAATGACGTCCGAGGTAGCTGCCGTGACAATACCCGCATAATTCTGCATATCATCCCGCCATGCGCCACTTCCCTCCCCGCCGCATCGTCTGTCTCACCGAGGAAACCGTCGAGACGCTGTATCTGCTGGGCGAGCAGGACCGGATCGTCGGCGTCTCCGGTTACGCGGTGCGGCCGCCGCGAGTCCGGCGCGAGAAGCCGCGGGTATCGGCCTTTATCTCGGCGGATATTCCAAAGATCCTGGCGCTCGAACCGGACCTCGTTCTGGCCTTCTCGGACTTGCAGGCCGGCATCGTCGCCGACCTGGTGCGTGCCGGCGTTGCCATCCACGTCTTCAACCAGCGCGACATCGCCGGCATCCTGGCGATGATCCGCACCGTCGGCGCGCTGGTCGGTGCGGCCCCGCGCGCCGACCAGCTCGCCGCTGCGTATGAGGCCCGTCTCTCCGACATCGCCTCGGCCGACCGTCCCTCACCCAGGCCAAAGGTCTATTTCGAGGAATGGGACGATCCCTTGATCAGCGGCATCGGCTGGGTTTCCGAACTGATCGAGATTGCCGGCGGCGAAGACGTGTTGCCAGACTTGCGCTTTCAGCAGGCCGCCAAGGACCGGATCATTTCGCCTGATCTCGTTCGCGACACCGCGCCGGATGTGATCCTGGCATCCTGGTGCGGCAAGAAGGTCGTGCCCGACCGGATCAGAAAGCGGCCGGGCTGGAGCGAGATTCCGGCGGTCCGCCACGACCGCATTGTCGAGATCAAGTCGCCCTTGATCCTGCAGCCCGGCCCCGCCGCGCTGACCGACGGGCTGGATGCGATCGTCGCGGCGCTGTGGCCCGCCGCTAGATAGCCTCCACCCCTCGGCGCCGCGGGTCGATGGTATCGCGACGAAAGCCTTCGTGGTCGCAAGCTGGGCGTCGAAATTGGCGTCGACGGCATCGAGGATTTTCCGTCTGGCATCGATGACGTTCATATCCGTTCCATCCCGGTTTGCGGCTTTCAGAATCAGGAGCGCGCCAATAGGCTCCACAGTCGGCCCCCTTCCATGGAGACACGGATGCCCGCTAACCGCAACATTCTCTATCTGATCATCGGCGCGCTGATCGTTGCAGTGGGCGTGCTCGGCTACAACGCCTACCAAACCAAGAAAGAGCCGGAAGGCCTGCAAATCAACGTCGGCCCGAACGGGCTGAAGATACAAAACAAATGAAACAAGCCGCCACGGAGGTCGCGAAGATTTCGCGGATCGGGCTCTTGTGCCTGCTATTGCTCGGCGCGCTTACGTTCACCGCGACGCCGGCGATGGCGGATCAGGTATCGCGCGAACAGGACATCGTCAATTTGCGGCTGGGGCAGCGCATTCTTGTCGACGACGGGTCGTGTCCCGCCGGCCAGATCAAGGAAGTATCCGGCGCCAGGATGACCCCGAGCGGAATTCTGCGCGCGGTAAGGTGCATCCCGCGTCTGGGAACCAAGAAATAACTGGAACCTGGTTCGGTGAGGCCTAGTTCGTCGCCGGATCGAACATGCATTGCAGCGTCGGCTTGGCGATCTTGGTGAAGGTCGGGCCGATCTCGGATTGCTTCGATGCCGGCACCCATTCGGTCTCGATGGTGGGTACGCCGGTCTCGCTGATGCCGCGCAGCAACGCCTCCCGCAGATCGGCATCTTCAACGGCGGCGGCGGCATAGTCATGCAGACAGCCGCAGACGGATTCGGGATGCGCCCAGCGTCCCACCATGTGGGGCGCGCAAAGCCGGACGAATTCGCCGCGCGGATCGGGAAGCTTTTGCAGCGACCGGAACTGGATCTGCTGAACCTGCGCCTGCTGCTGCTGTACCGGGGCTTGCTGGGGCTGGGTCGCCTGGACCTGACTGGGCTGGACCTCGGCGCGTGCCGAACCCGCCAGAATGACAGAGCTAACAATGGCTACCGCAACGATTCGAAAATACATGATGTCCTTTACCGGAAAACGCTGGATCTCAACTCGGCCGCGACCTAGCGCGTCGCCACAATGATGGGATTGGGAGCCAACGGGACGACCGGCGAGCCGGTGTAGGCGAAGGTCCCGATCCCCGGCAAATTATCCACCGAACCAGCCATCGATGAGCCGCCGATCACGAAGGCGAAGGCAAGGATGAAGCTGAGGGTTCGCATTTGACTGTCTCCGGGTCTGTCCACCGGCTTTCCGCCGCTCTTGTTGTGAGCTTGATAATCGTGGGGCGTTTCAGGCCGTCTGCGCCAAAAGCGGAAAATGGTTTCGCCGCACAGCAGAATTGTTTCATCGCTCTGACCGGACGAAATAATTCTCGAAAAAAACTAATAATTTCAACGGAGCAAGATTCTGTCCGTCGATCGGTCATTGGCCGAATTGGTGGTTCACTGGCCGATAGCGGCAACCAGTTCAGGCGCCAGGGTCACGATGGGCGACCCGCAATAAACGAAGGTGCCAACACCCGGCAGGTCGCGATCGGCCGAGCCTGCCAGCGAGGGTCCGGTGAGGACGAAAGCAAGAGCGATCAGGTAGTTGATGGCGCACATCGGATTTCTCCACGAAGCATCTGAATTTGAGACGCTCGCAAAGACGCGATGGTTCGAGCCGAACCCGACTTTTTAACCTTTCTCTGGTGGAGAAGCCGCGCGGCAGGCCGATGCACCGTGAACCAAAACATCGACCCCGCCGACTCAATCAGATCGCGCTGCAACTTTTCCGTGCAGTCGCGCGTTGTAATCCAACAAAAGGATTTCAGTCGTGGGCAATGGCAACGTCGAAGTTGGCAACAAGACCCCGACTCGCAGGCCCGGCCAGCCCGTCGTTAGGCGCTCCGGCCGTGCCGATGACGTTTCCGACCTGCGAGGCGAGACGCAAAATCCCCCGAAATCCGCGCGGCCGAAGATTTGTGGCGCGATGTCGCAGCAACGCTCCGATAGCGGTAATGAATCGGCGCCGCAAAAATTCGTTCAACTCGTGGGTTGCCGCGACCCCAAGGCCCGGCAGGCGCCGGAGGAACGCGCGCGCTCCGCTCCGAAAAAGCCTTAAGTCACAGGCCCCTCATTGAATGAATTCACCGCATTTCTGAACCACGGCATCCGTGGCGCCCCAAGGCATGATCGGCACCGAGGAGGTCGAATTCTTCGGTGAACCTTCGATCAGCTTGTCGGAATAGACCATATAAACCAACACGTTCCGCTTGGCGTCGCAGCCGCGGACGATCTGCATTTTCTTGAAGAACAGGGAGCGGCGCCGGCGGAACATGTCGTCGCCCTGCTCCAGCTTGGCCTTGAAATGGATCGGGCCGATCTGGCGGCATGCCAGTGAAATATCCGAGACTTGCTCGGAAAGCCCGAGCCAGCCCGTGTAGCCGCCCTTTTCCGGCACCGTGAAATGACAGGCGACGCCCTCAACCTCCGGGTCGTCGACGCCATAGGTCGCCAGTTTGTCGTTCGGGCTGAGCAATTTGAACACGGTGGAGCGGCGGAAGATCAGGTCCGGCTCTTCGGCGGCCGAGGCACCCGAAACCGGCCACAACACCAAAGCCAGCGCCAGCAAGACAAGAGGTTCCCACCCCGTGTCATAAGGAATTAGGGCTTTGCGTGTCATGGATGTCTCCGTGGGCGGGCTTCCGCCCATGTAGGTGCGGGAAGGCCCGGCAAAAGGGTCGCCGGTAACCGGCGCAACCGGCGCATTTAACGGAGTGTGAGGCTTTTTTGTTACGCTCGAGACGAAAACCGCAGGCTAAACGAGCGCTTGCGCTGGTGAACGCCTATCTCGTCTGTAACACTAAAGATAGAAGGATTGAGGATTCGAGGATGATGCGTGTGGGCGTACAAGCGACGGCGATGACGACCGGACGGCTTTGGCGGATCGTCGTATTGGCGGCGGCAGGGGCGGTTGGCAGCGTCTCGCAGGCGGAAGCAGCGCTCTATTACTGGTCCGATTCCGATGCCGGATATTATCGGCCGGAATCCGCCCAGCGGCGGCAAAAGCCGCGCCACCATCAGGCCGGCAAGAAGATCCAGGCGCCGGAGAAGGAATCGGCCAAGCCGCAGGGACCGCTGATCATCGCGATCTCGATCGAAAAGCAAACTGTGAAGATTTACGACGACAACGGGTTCTTCGCCGAAGCGCCGGTTTCCACGGGCATGAAGGGCCACCCCACGCCGATGGGCGTATTCAGCATCATTCAGAAGCACAAGCTGCACCATTCCAACATCTATAGCGGCGCGCCGATGCCCTATATGCAGCGGATCACCTGGTCGGGCGTGGCCATGCATGCCGGCGTCCTGCCCGGATATCCGGCGTCGCACGGCTGCATCCGCATGCCGATGGCGTTCGCCGTGAAAATGTGGAACTGGACCAAGATGGGCGCACGGGTGGTCGTCACCCCGGGCGAGATCAAGCCGACCAGCTTTTCCCACCCGCTGCTGGTGGCCCAGAAAGTCGTGCCGCAGCCTGCAGCCCCCGAGCCGCAGGCGGATACGCCGCCGGCGGCAAAATCCGACAAGGCATCCGACGCCGGCACCGCGAACAAATCCGCGATTTCCGAGGCGAATCTCGAATTGAGATCAA
>Ga0209422_1000157_pt1 | contig 16576 bp, 13 predicted proteins | sample BlaSpr_A8_OM2_M3_FD_187983 | JGI IMG/M metagenome (GOLD analysis project Ga0209422, IMG submission 187983) | Forest soil microbial communities from Thunder Bay, Ontario, Canada - Black Spruce, Ontario site 2_A8_OM2_M3 (SPAdes) (version 2) | ecosystem: Environmental > Terrestrial > Soil > Boreal... | reverse complement strand
TCGATTCCAAGTACTGGAAGGAACACGGCGACGACGTCGGCCACTCGAGCGGTTATCAGGCCGAGCATCCGATGGGCAGCGGCCCGTACATCTTCAAATCGTGGCGGAAGGATGAGCAGTTGGTGATGGAGGCCAATCCCACGTATTGGCACGGCCGTCCGTCGGTCGATCGCGTTGTCTGGAAGCCGATTCCCGAAGCAGCCGCGCGCGTCGCGGCATTGCGGACCGGCGAGACCGATCTGATCACCAACGTCCCCGCGCAGTATCAGCTGCAGCTCGCCGGCGGCCGCAATACGCGGCTCACGAGCGCACGCAGCATTCGTGTTTTGTTCTTTGCGTTCAACACGCTCAAGCCCGGGCCGCAGCAGAACAAGTTGGTGCGCCAGGCGCTCAACTACGCGCTCGACGTTCCGGCGATCATCCAAACCGTTTTGGGCGGTCGAGCCTATGCCGTCAACACGCCGCTGCCGCCCAATTTCGTCGGCTACGATCCGAAGATTCCGCCCTACCGTCACGATCTCGCAAAGGCCAAAGAGCTCCTCGCGAAGGCAGGTTACCCCGACGGCAAGGGGATCGACATGGTGATCAACGCGCCGATCGGGCGCTACAACAAGGACAAGGAAATCGGGGAGGCGGTCGCCGGCCAGTTGAACCAGACCGGCGGCCATTTTACGACCAAAATCCAAGAGTGGACGACGTACGTCAACTCCACGAGCGCGCGCGCGCTGACGCCGGTCTACGAACTCGCTTGGGGGAACAACAGCTACGACGCCGACAATACGCTGACCAGCTTGTTCACGAGCGACGCCCGGCTTTCGACCTACGCGAACCCGGCGCTCGACAAGTTGATCGTCGACGCGCGTTACGAGACGGATCCCAAGAGTCGGCAAGCGGTCTACGACAGAGCGCTCGAAATCATCCACGACGAAGCGCCGTGGCTGTTCATGTTCCAGTACGAAGATCTCTACGCGACGACCAAACGCCTCGTCTGGGATGCGCGCGGCGATGAAGACATATTCTGCGACGAAATGAAACTGAGGTAGGCTGCGGCTCTTTCGCTCGATGGCTTCGTCAACTCGGGCCTCATGTGCGTTCCGGTGCACACTTCGGCCCTCGTTTCCTCGCCCTCGAACGAAATAGCTAGCAGATGAAGACGTGACTGCGTTTTTAGTTCGGCGGGCGATCGGCGCGGTGTGGGTGGTCGTCGGCGTCGCGGTCGCGGTCTTTTTGATCCTGCATTTGACCGGCGATCCTGCGGCGGTGATGATGCCGCCGGAAGCGACGACGCAGCAGATCGCCGAATTCCGCCACAATCAGGGCTTCGATCGGCCGCTGTGGGTCCAGTTCGGGAGTTTCGCGTGGGCGGCGCTGCACGGCGATTTTGGAAACTCGCTGCGCCACGGCGAGCCGGCGCTCGGGCTTGCCCTCGAGCGCGTCCCGGCGTCGGTCGAACTCGCTTTTTCGGCGCTCATCCTTTCGGTCGTGGTCGCCGTCCCGATCGGCGTCCTTGCTGCCGTCCGCCGGAATTCGCTGCTCGATCTAGCTGCGCGAATTTTCGCCCTGATCGGGCAAAGTGCGCCGGTCTACTGGATGGGGATCATGTTGATCCTCTTGTTCGGTGTCCAACTCGGATGGTTTCCGGTCAGCGGGATCGGCGGGATCAAGCACCTTGTATTGCCGACGGTGACGCTCGGGCTGTTTACCATGGCCCAACTGATGCGTTTGACGCGTGCTTCGATGCTCGACGTCCTCAAGAGCGATTTCTTGCGAACGGCGCGCGCCAAGGGGGTCCAGCCGCTGCGCCTGCTCTGGCATCACGCGCTGCGCAACGCCTGGCTCCCGGTCGTTACGGTGATCGCAACCGAACTCGTGACGCTCTTTTCGCAGGCGATCATCACCGAGACGATCTATGCGTGGCCGGGCATCGCGCGCCTGGCGGTGCAAGCGATCGTCGATCGCGATTACCCGATCGTCGAAGTCGTGGTCATTCTCGCAGCGCTGGCCTTCGTTGCGATCAACCTCCTGACCGATATCTTCTACGCCGCGCTCGATCCGCGGATCCGGTACGAGTGATGGCGACCGCCGCACTTGCGGGACTAGCGCTCGAGGAGCCGCTCCGCAGGAAGCCATTTGCCGCGGTCTTGTTTTCCGGAGCGCCGACGATTGCGGGCGCCGCGATCGTGTGCATCGTGGCCGTTCTCGCAATCTTGGCGCCCTGGATTGCGCCGCACGACCCGAATTTACAGAATCTGGCGATCGCCCTCAAGCCGCCGTCGTGGCTGACCGGCGGGTCGGCGTCGTACCTCTTAGGAACCGACGACCTCGGGCGCGACATCTTTTCGCGTATCGTCTGGGGCGCGCGCATCGCCGGAATCGTCGGCCTCTGCGCGGTCGCGATCGGCGGCGCCATCGGCATCGGGCTCGGCGTCGTCGCCGGCTATTTCGGCGGGATCATCGACGACGTGATCGGGCGAATCGCCGACGTGCAGTTTGCGTTTCCGGCGGTGTTGCTGGCGATTGCCGTCGTCGGTGTCGTCGGTCCTAGCCTGTTCACCGTAATCGTGACGATCGGCATAACGGGCTGGGTGCAATACGTACGGGTCGTGCGGGCCGAAGCGCTCTCGCTACGCGAGCGCGACTTCGTGCAGGCGGCGGTCGCGACCGGTTCGTCGGTGACGCGGATCTTGCTCCGCCACGTGCTCCCGAACATCGGCTCGTCGATCACCGTGCTCACAACCTTCGGGATCGCGCGCGCCATCATTTTGGAGAGCGCACTCTCGTTTCTCGCGCTCGGCGTTCCGGCCGACATCCCCTCGTGGGGAGCGATGCTCGCCGACGGCCGGCAATTCTTGGATACTGCCTGGTGGCTCGGTCTCTTCCCGGGTCTCGCGATCTTCTTTACGGTGCTCGGCGTGAATCTGTTCGGCGACGGACTGCGCGACGCGTTGGATCCGCATGCCCGGTAGCCGCACAATTGCCTGCTTGGCTTTCGCTGCGGCGCTGGCCGGCGGTCATCCGGCGACCGGTGCCGCGCCAACCATCGTCGCTGTAATCGTTTATGACAATGCCGACCGTCTCATCGATTCGGGCGATGGCTGTACAGATTGCAAGCTGATTGAACGGAGGATAGACACGATCCGCACTCAGATCGTTGCTGCCGTTTCGAAAGTTCCGGGCTTCCAGGGACGCAAGGCCGGCCTCCGGTGCGACAGCGCCGAACTCGGAGCGATGCACGTCAACGCCTCGATGTATATCGTCGGCGAACCCGATTTGCGCCACCAAACGATAAACCTGTCACTGTTTAAGGTCGGAAAAGCTGATCCACTTCAGAAAGCAACGGTTAAGCTCGTCGCCGATCAACTTCCCGCTGCTAAGGTTGTCGATTTGATGGACTCGCGACGCTGGCTCGCGATCAACAAGCCGAGCCGAACGTGCTGATCTCTTGACCAGGAGCCTCACGTGCCCACGGTATAGGACCGTTCGATGAGTCTTCCCGAGAATTCGACGCGAGCGGTGGCGCGCTCGACGCGCGCGATGGTCGCGTCACCGCACGCGTTGGCGAGCGCGGCCGGCGTCGACGTGCTGCGCCGCGGCGGCAACGCGGTCGATGCAGCGATCGCCGCCAACGCCGTGTTGACGGTCGTCTATCCCGCGAGTTGCGGGATCGGCGGCGACGCGTTTTGGGTCATCTACGAACCAAAGACGCGTGAAGTCGTCTGCTATAACGGGAGTGGACGCGCGGCGTCGGCGCTGACGGCGGCGCAGTTGCGCGAGCAGGGGATGACCGTGATGCCGCAGCGCGGCGCCCTCAGCGTGACCGTCCCCGGCGCGGTGCGTTCGTGGGAAGATGTCGCGCGCGCCCACGGAACCCGCGCACTCGAAGAACTCCTGACCCCGGCGGAAACGTACGCTCGCGACGGATTCGTTGCGACGGACGTGGTCGCAAACTACTTCGCGATCAACGAGGCGATGTTGCGTCAAGATCGCGATGCCGACGCATTGTTCTTGCGACGGGGCGTTCCCCAAGCGGGCGACATCCTGCAAAACGTTCCGCTCGCAGAGACGCTGGGTGCCATCGGCCGGCGCGGCGCCTCGGCGTTGTATACCGGACCCGTCGCCGATGCGATCGTTGCGACCCTGCGTCGCGGCGGCAACCCGATGACCCTCGACGATCTGGCGGCCCATGACACCGAACGAACGGAACCGATCAAGATCGCTTGGCACGGCGCCGAGATCTACGCGCACCCGCCAAATTCGTCGGCTTCGCTGGCACTGATGGTGCTCGGCGCACTGGCCGGCGACGGCGCCGCCGACGACCTCGATTGGACGCACCTTGCGATCGAGGCGATCAAGTTGGCTCTCGACGTGCGCGACGAACGCTTCGGCGAGCCGGCGACGATGGGTTCGATCGACGATCTCTTCAGGCCCGAGTCGCTCGCCGCGATGCGCGCGAGCATCGACCCCATGCGCGCGCGTCAGCGTCATTCACTCGCCGATCGCGGCGGTACGATTGCGATCGTCGCCGTCGACGAGGATGGCCGGGCGGTTTCGTTGATCGAAAGCCTGTATCAGAATTTCGGCTCGGGAGTGATGGCGACCGGGACGGGAATCTTCTTGCAAAACCGTGGCTCATATTTTAGGCTCGAGCCGGGCCATCCCAACGAACTCGGCGGAAGGAAGCGGCCGTTGCATACGCTGTCGCCGGGGATGCTGCTGCGTGACGGGCGGCCCGAGTTCGTGTACGCGACGATGGGCGGCGACGGTCAGCCGCAGACGCACGTGCAGGTGATTCACAACGTGTACGAACGCGGAATGTCGGTCCAACGTGCGATCGACGCGCCGCGATTCGTCTACGGACGCGATTCGGAGGCGGCGTTCGCCGACGCGGTGACCCTCGAGTCGCGGACGCCGCCGCAACTCGTCGCCGGCTTGCGCAAGCGCGGCCACGTCGTGCAGACGACCGAGGCGTACTCGAACATGCTCGGCCATTGTCACGCGATCTTTGTCGACCGCAAGCGCGGTTCGCTCGCGGGCGGATCCGATCCGCGCGCCGACTCGCTCGCGCTCGGACTCTAGAGCGGCTAGCGCGCGAACGCGCCGTAGGGCGGCGGGGTCGCCGTTGTGCCCTTGACGGCGTGCCACAGGATGTCGTTGCCGAGCGCCGGCGGCACCGCGTCGGCATCGCGTAAGTCGAGCCTTGCACTGTCGCGTGCGCGGTAGGACGTCGCGCTATTGCGCGCCTCGAGATCGACGCGAGCCGGCAGCACCGTAAAGGGCCGAACGTCGGGCTCGGCTCCGAACGCGGCGTACATCGGGCGAGCCGACGCGTCGTAGGCGGACATCGGCGGCAACCCCAAGATCAATTCGATCGTTCGCAGCACCGCGGCGCTCGAATAGTGCGCGTGTTGCAAGCCGCCGCGCGCGTAGGGCGAGGCCAAGTAGAACGTCGTCCGCTGTGCGCTGACGTGATCGGGGCCGTTCTGAGCGTCGTCCTCGATCGCCAAGATCGCGGTACTTTTCCAAAACGGCGAATGCGAAACCGCGTCGACGATTCTTCCGAAGGCGAGATCGTTCTGAGCGACCATCGCCGTCGGGGTCAACTTCCCTTTTGAGGTGTACGCCGTATGATCGTTCGGTAAGCGGATGATCTCGAACGTCGGCAGGTTGTTGTTCTTCACGTACTGGGCGAACTCGCGAGCCCACTCGGCTTCGCGCGCGAGATCGCTGATGTCGGTATCGTATCCGGCGTAGTTGTCGTCGGTGATGGCCAGCAGGTCGGTCAGCTTCCAATGGCTCTGGAACGTGGCCGACGGTTTGTCGTAGACGTACTCGCCATAGTTACGGATGCTGACGTGATGGCCGAGCGCGTTGTTCCAGATGTAGCCGGAATGCGGGTGGGCCGGCGACAAGGGATCTTCGAAATCGTAGAGCGCCCGGCGGTACGCGACGTTCTGAGGTACCATTTTCTCGACGTAGTCGTTGGCGAACGCGGCGGTCGACCAATTGTGGCCATCGGGACTCACCTCAGAATTCGCGTAGGTGTCGTCGAAGAGTCCGAAGCGTTCGGCGATCGCGTGTTCGTTAGGCGTGACCTGCGCGCCGAACATCGTCAATTTCGGGTCGCCGTTGCCGGCTTTCTCGTCGCCGAGCACCTGGTCGTACGTGCGGTTTTCTTTGATGACGTAGATGACGTGTTTGATCGGTCCGTTTCTTGCGACGATCTTGCGTCCGGGCTCATCACTCGGCGGCCCATCCCTTCGGGCAGCCTCGTCGGCGATCGACTTCCCGAGAAACGGTCCGCCATGCGCCCGGACGTCGTGCAAGCCGCTGGCCAGCGTCGCGTCGTCCGGCAGCGGGATGCGGCGAATCGACCCGATGGTCACCCTCGAAACATAGTTCGGGTCGCGCGAGCCGCGCGCCGGATTGAGATCGGGATCGGCGGGACTTCCTTCGCCTTTGCCGTCGGCGACGAGCAACGTACGCCCGCTCGAGTCAATCGTTACGGCAGTCGGATACCATCCGGTCGGAATCGCCCCGACGGTCCGGGCGCCGGCCCCATCTGCTCCCAACTCCAAGACAGCGATCGCGTTGGCGGCGGAGCACACGACGTAGAGCCGCCGTCCGTCGGCCGAGAGTGCCAGCGCCGTCGGCGAAGCGCCGTAGAGCTTCGCGTCATAGAGGTCGACGTTGACGCCGGCGATGCGCTTCGCCGACGCCAAGTCGACGATACCGATCGTATCGTCGTCGGTTTCGCTGACGAAGAGTTTCGTGCCGTCGCGCGAGAGCAGCAATTTCTCTGGGTGATTTCCGACGGCGATCGGATCACGCGCCGCCGCGGCGGCTACCTCGACGACCGACACCGAACGCTCGCCCCAATTTGCAACGTAGAGCGTCTTGCCGTCGGGCGCGAAGACGAGACCGGCGGGATGCCGGCCGACCTTCACGCTCGCAACGCTCTTGCCGGAAGCGACGTCGACGAAAAGGACGATGTCGACGAGATCGCCGCTGACCGCAAACGTCTTTCCGTCGGGCGATGCGGCGATGGCGCCCGGCCAGAAGCCTTTCGGAAGGTCGATGGTTCGATCGGTCGTGCCGTTGGCCGCATCGACGTGAACCAGCGAATTGTCGCCGCCCGTGCCGACCCAAAAGCCGGAGCCCTGCGCGTCGGGCAGCGGTTCTCCATACAAGCTCTTCGACGCGATGCTGCGCTGCGTCGCGAGCGTCACGGGGTCGAGAATCCGAATCGCAGGCTCTCCCGCGCCGGCCTCAACGACGATGAGATGCGCGCCGTCGGCGGTCAGGCCCACACTCTCCGGCAGCGTTCCGGTTGCGACCACGAGGTCGGGCGGCGGCGCGATCGACCATTCGGTCGGCAGCATCTTCCAACCCGCGGCCGCCGCCAACCCCGCGAGCAGCGCGAGCAACACGACGGCGAATACCAGCGAACGCTTGAACGCATGAAGCATGGCGAGGCTCTTGCGCTGTCCATTCGGCGGAGCCTGCGCGCCGTCCGAAAAATGCCTGCCGGGCTCGCCTCACGAAGGGTCCGACATGACGCTCTACGAGTCCACGGTGTACGCTCAGGGTCGCTTTCTTAAGTATGATGAAGCCCGTGTCGGCTTGTTGACACACGGTCTCAATTACGGGACGGGCTGCTTCGAGGGCATTCGAGGTTACTGGAACCCCGACGAACGCGAACTGAACCTCCTCCTGCTGCGCGAGCACTTCGAGCGCTTGCATACCTCGGCGCGGATTCTGCTGATGCACCTCCCGCATAGCGTCGACGAGTTGGTCGAAATCACGGTCGAGCTCTGCGCGCGCAATCGCTACGAGGAGAACGTCTACGTCCGGCCGCTGGTCTACAAGAATGCCGAAGATGTCGGCGTTCGCCTAACGGGCGTCGATGACGCGTTCGCGATCGCGACGATTCCGTTCAAGCATTACTATGACGCAACGGCCGGCCTCAAAGCCTGCGTCTCGTCGTGGCGGCGAATCGACGACACGATGGCCCCGGTGCGCGCCAAGATCACCGGCGGCTACATCAACGCGGCACTCGCCAAGAGCGAGGCGCAGATGAACGGCTTCGATGAGGCGGTCATGCTGTCGAGCGACGGCCACGTCGCCGAGGGTTCGGCGGCCAACCTGTTCTTGGTGAAGCATGGACGGCTGTTCACGCCCGACCCGACGCAGAACGTCCTCGAAGGGATCACGCGGCGCGCGGTGCTTACGCTCGCTCACGACGAGCTGGGCATCGAGGTTGTCGAACGTGCACTCGACCGCAGCGAACTCTATGCCGCCGATGAGTTGTTCTTCACCGGAACGGCCGCCGGCGTCGTGTTCGTGAACTCGGTCGACCATCGCCCGATCGGCGACGGCCGGCTCGGACCGGTAACGCGGGCGCTACGCGATCTCTACGAGCGCATCGTGCTGGGACGCGAAGCCAAGTACCGCACCTGGCTTACGCCGACCTACGCGGGTCGCCGCGTCACCGCCGCCTAATTTCGCAGATATCTTCGTTGCCGAAGGGCTTATTTGCCCTAGCAAACTGCGCCCTTCGGCGCCTCGATCTCTACGAAATTACGACTTTTCCGGCGATGCGGTAGGCGTCGCTGGTTCCCACAACATCGTGCCGCCGTCGATCGCTTGGGGAAGTGGGCCAGTGACGTTCCACATTTCGAGATCGGGGGCGAGCGCCTGGGTCGCGTCGCGGGGCGGCGTCACGCTCAGTTTGAAGCCGGGCAGACCCGCGTCTTCACGCCAGCGCGCAAGGCGCCCGAAGTGTTCGTAGGTCATCTTCGAGACATTCCGGATGAAGCGGCGTCCGACGGAAAGATTTTGAAGCCGCGTCGTCATCACCGCGATGATATACGGCTCGCCGGAAAGATAGACGATACCGACGTCGTTGAGCGTGTCGTGCAGCGAACCCGTCTTGTGCGCGATCTTCGTCTCGCGTGGCAGCGGTTGCGGCAACAGCGTGTTGTGCGTTTGTCCCGTCAATATCGCCAGCATCTCGCGCGATGACCACTCGTCGACGAGGTGGTTGCGCGCCATCAGGTCGAGCAGCTTGACCATATCGCGTGGGCTCGAGCGCAACGCGTATCGAATCTGGTTCCCTCCCGACCGGATGTAGTCGCCAAGCCGCGTCGCTCGCAGTCCGAGCTCGTTCATCGTCGTGTTCACGTGTTGCCGGCCGACACGGCGAATGAGCATGTTGGTCGCGGTGTTGTCGCTGTCGTCGATCATCAACCACAGCAACTGCTCGACGGTCTTCGTCTCGCCGACGCGGCCGCCCGCGAGATCGCCCGAGCCCCAATCGCGATCTCGGGCCAAGAGGTGCATCTTGCTGTTGAGCTCGATCGTCCCGTCGGACATCTGGCGGAACACTTCGACCATTACCGGGATCTTGATCGTCGATGCGGCCGGGAGGCTCGCGAACTCGTTGACGCCGGACGTGTAACCCGTGGCAAGATCTTCGACGGCGATTCCGACCGTACCGGGCGCGTGAAAAACGGCCCGATCGAGTTGATTCTGAAGGTCGGCGAGCGGCCCGGGGGCGGACGCGCATGCAGTTGCCCGGATGAGCAGCACGAACATGGCCGCAAACAAAAAAGCAAACTGACGACGAGCGAGCGTCATACGATTGTCGCTTCCGTTTGCCGCCGGTGCGGGTCATGCCCTCTCGCCCTAGCGTAAAGCTTTCGTCCGAAATGTGACTTGTGACAAGCTTTACACGAATTCTCGACCAACCGCTCTCATTCGGTATATGGGACGCCGTCGGCTTGCGGTGCGCGTGCCCGGCCGGCGATGCCCGTCAGCGCTGCGAGCGCGGCCAGGTACGGCAAGGCTTGCATCAATTCGCTCGGGACGCCCGTGCGCTGCAACACGAATTGCAGCGCGGCGAGGGCGCCGAAGCCGAGGGCGGCGCCGGTCGCTCCGAAAGGCGTCCAGCGGCCGAAGATCACCGCCGCCAGTGCGATGAACCCACGTCCGGACGTCATGCCGTCTGAATAAAGATCGAGCTCACCGAGGGAAAGATAGACGCCGCCCAATCCCGCCAGCGCCCCGCCCAGCATCGTCGCGATCAAGCGCACGTTGCGCGGGTCGATTCCCGCCGAGCGCACGGCGCGCGGGTTCTCGCCGGACGCGCGCGTGCGCAGGCCCCAAGGCGTGCGATAGAGCGCGAGATGCAAGAGTAGCGCGGCAACGAACGCGCCGACGACCAGAACGCGTTCGCCGGGAACGCCGAGCGCGCTCACTTCCGCCGACGCGCCCGGCTGACCGAAGACGACGGTCAACCCGAACGCGGCTCCTCCGAGCGCAAGCAAATTGATCCCCGTGCCGGCCACGATCTGATCGACGCTGAAGCGCGTCGCCGCGACGCCCAAGAGAAGTCCGACAAGCGCTCCGGCGACGACGCCGCCGAGCAATCCGATCACCGGGTTTCCGGTCGCAAACGAAACGGCGACCGCGGTGAACGCGCCGACCGTGAGTTGTCCCTCGAGCGCGATGTTCAAGATTCCCGCCCGTTCGCAGATGACGCCCGCCAGCGCCGCATAGATGAGTGGTGCCGCTTTGACGAGCGTGAGAACGACGAAATCTTGAATGCCGCTCACTCTTGCGCCACCGCCGTCATCTGCTTGCGGCCCGCGACGAAACGTCGCGCCGCGAGCGCGACGATCGCCAGTCCCTCGACGAAAGAAACGACGTCCTTGGGAACGTGTGCCAGCGCTTGCATCGTCAGCGCTCCGCTCTGCAGGATGCCGAAGGCGAACGAGGCGACGATGATCCGCAACGGATCGAGATCGCCGACGAGCGCGACCGCAATCGCGATGAAGCCGTAGCCCGGCGAGAGCGAGACGTTAAAGCGGTGAAGCACGCCGGTCACGATCGTCGCGCCGCCGAGCCCCGCCATCGCTCCCGAAAGCGCCATCGCGACAAACGCGGTTTTCGCCAGATTGATTCCAGCGCGGCGGGCCGCTTCGGGTGCGTCGCCGGCGGCGCGCAACTCGTAACCGAACACCGTTCGGTCAAAGACCCAGCGCAACACGAAAGCGAGCGCGAGCGCGATCAAGAGGGCGACGGTCAGGCGCGTGTCGGGCAACAATGCCGGCAACCACGACGAGCGCGGCAGCTCCGCCGTCTCGGCGCCTGCCGCGCCGGGCGAGTGCAGCGGTCCGACGACCAAATAGTTGGCAAGCAGGGCGGCGACGATGTTGAGCATCAAGGTCGCAATGACTTCGTTGCCGCCGAAACGCGCGCGCAAGACGCCGGCGATCGCGCCCCAGGCCGCGCCGCCGGCCGAACCCGCGATCAGCAAGAGCGGGATGGCGATGAGTCCCGACGTTTCCAAACGCGCGCCGATCACACCGGCGACGAGTCCGCCGATGACGAGTTGTCCCTCGGCCCCGATATTGAAGAGCCCCGCGCGAAACGCAAACGCAACCGCGAGCGACGGGAAAAGCAGCGATGTGGTCTGCACGAGCGTCTCGGAGATTTGGCGTTCGCCGCCGAGCGCGCCGCGGAACAGCGCCCAGAACCCGAGCAAAGGATTCGCGCCGGCGAGCAGCATCGCCGCGGCCGCGATAGCGGCGAGGCCCAAACCGATCGCCAGCCCGCGAATCATGCGGCCCCCGCCATCAACGAGCCGATGCGCGCGCGATCGATCCCGCCGCGCTCGAACGTTCCGACGACCGCGCCGCGATACATCACGATCACGCGGTCCGAGAGTGCGAGCACTTCGTCCAATTCGAACGAGATCAGGAACACCGCGACGCCCGCGTTGCGGGCTTCGATCAAGCGCGACTGGACGAGCGCCGCCGCCCCGACGTCGATGCCGCGCGTCGGCTGATAGACCAACAGAAACTTTGGATCGTGCGAGAGCGCGCGGCCGACGACGACCTTCTGCTGGTTACCGCCGGAGAGCGCCGAAACGCTCGTGTCGACGGACGTCGTCCGAACGTCGAAGCGCTCGACGACGCTATTCGCCAGCGCGCGGGCGGCGCCACGATCGAGGGTCACACCTTTGCGGAGCGAGGGACGGCGCTGGTCGCCGAGCGCGACGTTGTCGACGATCGACCACGAGAGCACCAGCGCTTCGCGGCGCCGGTCCTGCGGAATCGTGCGAATGCCCTGTGCGATGCGGCGGGCCGGATCGCCCGCCGCAAGCGCCACGCCGTCAAGTTCGATCGAACCACGATAGGGGATGACGCCGGCGATCGCGTCGGCCAACGCCGATTGGCCGTTCCCCTCGACGCCGGCGACACCGACGATCTCGCCACCGCGCACCTCGAACGAAGCGTTGCGGACGGCGAGCGAACTTTCGCCGGCGCTAACGCCGCGCACGGCGAGCGCGGGTTTGGGCGCCGTCTCGAGGCGCGCCGCCAGCTCCGGCAACTCGCCACCGACCATCGCGCGCGCGATGTCGTCGACGTTGGTTTGCGCGGTTTCGAGCCGCGCGACGACTTTGCCGGTGCGCATCACGGTGATGCGCGAGGTGTGCGCGACCACTTCCTGCAGTTTGTGCGTGATGATCAGGACGGCGGTACCGCGCGCCGCCAGCGCGCGCACCGTTGCGAACAGCGCGTCGATCTCGGCCGGCGCGAGAACCGCGGTGGGTTCGTCCAAGATCAGAACTGCCGGATCGCGCGCGAGCTCGCGCAGCAGTTCGACCCGCTGCGCGATTCCGACCGGAAGGCTCTCGATGACCGCGTCAGGGTCGACCGCTAAACCGTATTCGCGCGAGAGTTTCTCGACCTCGGCGCGCGCAGCGGCGCGGTCGAGCTCCGCGCCGCGACGTGGTTCGCGCCCGAGCACCACGTTTTCCCAAACGCGCAGCCGGTCGACCAATTCGAAGTGTTGGTGCACCAGACCGACGTTGCCGTGAGCGACCACGCTCCCGCCGGTCGCTTTGAGTTTTCCGGCGGCGATCGATGCAAGCGTCGTCTTTCCGGCGCCGTTCTCACCGCAGAGCGCGTGGATCTCGCCCGGAAAAACGTCGAGATCGACTCCCGCGACGGCGTGGACGCCGCCGGGGTACACTTTGTCGATGCCTCGTAACTCGAGCGCCGGCTCAGAGTTTGACGGGCTTGAAATTCGCGAGCTCCTCCCGCGTTTGCGGGGGCGTGATCTTTCCGGCGATGATCGCGTCGCGGAGCTTTCCGACCTCGGCGATCGTTTTCGGGCCGATGATCTGCTTGGTGTATCGGAAGTCGGTCAAGCCGACGCCGTTGTCCTTGAGGCCGAACTCGAGATGGCCCTTCAGCGGTTTTTTGTCAAGGACGTCTTTCGCGACGGTGAAGACCGCGACGTCAACGCGCTTGAGGACGCTCGTCAGGATCTTTCCGGGCGCGAGGCCGTCTTGATCGCCGTCGACGCCGATAAGATAGACGTTCGGCCGGCTGCGAATTTCGTCGATCGCGCCGATCCCGGATTTTCCGGCGGCGGCGTAGATGATGTCGGCGCCTTGGCTAAAGAGAACTTGCGCCAACTCTTTGCCCGAAGCGACGTCTTCGAACGAGCCCACGTACTTGACGAGCACTTTGACGTTCGGATCGACTTCGCGCGCGCCGGCGGAGAAGCCGGCTTCGAACTTGCGTAAGAGCGGGATGTCCATTCCGCCCAGGAACGCGATCGTCTTGGTCTTGCTGACGCGTGCTGCGAGCGCTCCGGCCAAGAACGAACCGTCCTGCTCGCGGAACGTCACCGACGTGATGTTCGGCTGATCGACGACAGCGTCGATGATCGAGAAATGACCCTTGGGATGGTTGCTCGCGACCTGTGCGAGGTCTTTGTTCATCAAGAACCCGATCGCAAAGATCTCGTCGTAACTTTCGTCGGCGAGCGCGCTCAGATTGGGTTGATAGTCGGCGGCCGATTTTGATTCGAGAACCTGAATCTCCGCGCCGAGTTCAGCCTTGGCGCGCTTGAGCCCGGCGTATGCCGAGTCGTTGAACGACTTGTCGCCGAGCCCGCCGACGTCGGTAACCATCGCGAGACGAATCGTCGCCTTACTCTTGGAGGCGCCCCCGCCGCCACAGCCGGCGATCCCGAAGGCGACGAGGATTGCAAAGGCCGCAGGTCCGTAGAAGCCGCGCGTGATCATGGCCAGCGAAGTACGAGCCCGAGCGGGCGAAGCCTCTCCGCTTCGCGAGGCGGGCCTCGGAAGGCTTCGGCGGGTCCGGCGGAACTTCGGGTGAAACCGAGCGAGGCCATGAAACCGAACGCGAAACCCGTGCGCCGCATCTCGCTCGTGGAGCGGCGCGTAACCTTCGCGCTCAAGATCGTCTTGCTCATCGCCGTCTCCGCAATCGTCCTTTCGGCGGTTGGGGACTTCATCGCGCGCATCAGATCCGTGGCGATCGTCCTAGTCGGCGCGGTATTTTTTACCTATCTCATCTACCCGATCGTGCGCCGCCTGCATCGGCGGCTGCCGCTCATCTGGTCGATCGTGATCGTCTACCTCGGCATCGCCCTCATCGTGGGTTTCGGTATCGCCTTCGTCGCGCCGGTGATTGCCGGCGAGCTTCAGGCGCTCGTCAAGCAATATCCGCGCATCATTCACGACGCATCGGCGCAGGTCAACGATCCAAACAATCCGCTGCTGGTGCGGCTCCCGCAGGGAATGCGCGATTATCTCGCGACCATTCCGTCCGAGCTCGGGACGCTCGGCCAAAACTATGCGGGCCGAGCCGCCTCGCAAGCGCTCGGCCTTGTCCTCTCGGCCGTGGGCATCCTCGCCACGATCGTGGTGATTCCGGTGATGTCCATCTATTTGATGGTCGAGGTCCCCGACCTGAAGAAATCGCTGCTCGAGTTCATCCCCCCGGGCAGCCGCCCAAAAGCGCTGGCGATCCTCAAGGATCTCGACACCGTCCTCGGCGGCTTCATGCGCGGGCAGCTTTTGGTCGGTGCGGTGATCGGAACCGCGATCACCGTGATGTTGCTGGTCACGCACGTGAAGTACGCCGTCTTGATCGGCGTCGCGGCCGGCATTCTCGACATCATCCCGTACGTCGGCGCTATCGTCGCCTTTATCCCGGCGACGACGATCGCCTATTTCAGCGATGGATGGGTGCACGCGGTGGTCGTCGCGGTGCTCTTCGTCCTCATCTTTCAACTTGAAGGCCACTTCGTCTCGCCGCGGATCGTGGGTGAGAGCGTCGGGTTGACGCCGCTCTTGGTGATCATCGCCGTCCTGATCGGCGCCGAGTTGGGAGGGATCGGCGGAATGTTCATCGCCGTCCCGATCGCTGCGATTCTCCGCGTTCTGATTCTTCACGCAAAACCGAGCTACGCGGCGAGCGCGACCTCTGCGGAGGCGCCCCGTGCCCGAAGCTAAGCGGCGCATCCCCGAACGAGTCGACGTCATCGGCGTTCCGATGGATCTGGGTGCCGATCGCCGCGGCGTCGACATGGGACCGTCGGCGATTCGCTACGCTCGTCTTCGCGAGAATCTCGAAGCGCTTGGGATCGCGCGCTATATCGATCATGGAAATATTCCGGTCCCAGTCGCCGAATCGCATGTCGCGGAGTCGGCGAAGAACGCGAAATATCTGCCGGTCATCTTAGCGGTGTGCGCCGAGTTAGGGCGGCTGGTCGAAGAGGTCGTGCGCCAAGGCGGTTTTCCGCTCGTTCTCGGCGGCGATCATTCGATCGCGATCGGCACGCTCGCGGGTGTCCGGCGCGCGCGCGGCCGCGAGCCCGGCCTGATTTGGGTCGACGCCCACGGCGACATCAACACGCCGCTGACGTCGCCCTCGGGGAACGTTCACGGGATGCCGGTCTCGATCGCCCTCGAGGAGCGTTCGATCGTTCCGGAACGAACGGTGCTCATCGGCTTGCGCGACGTCGATTCCGGCGAGCGGACGCGCATCCGCGAACTCGGCGTTCGCGCGTTTTCGATGAGCGACGTCGACCGGATCGGGATGGAGCGCGTGATGGAAGAGGCGCTGGCGATCGCGGGCGCCGACGGATCTCTTCACGTCTCGTTCGACATGGATGGGATCGACCCGACGGAAGCTCCGGGCGTCGGGACACCCGTTCGCGGTGGGCTCAGCTACCGCGAAGCGCATCTTGCGATGGAGATGGTCGCCGACACGGGCAAACTCGGATCGCTGGAAGTGACGGAGATCAATCCGATCTTCGATCAGCGCAACAAAACCGCCGAATTAGCCGTCGAGTTGATCCTCTCGGCGCTCGGGAAGACGATACTCTAGCCGGCGTCCTTCGCGTTGGCTAGATAACGATCGAAAGGGATGCGGAGCAGCGCAAGCCGTTACACTCGGCGGGGACGTAGCGCAGTGCCGTCAGGCGCTTCTCGATTTCGGGGCGCGCTTCGGCCGGAACCGAATTGGGGAACGTAATCTTCGTGGCGTGTCCGGCTTCGTCGACGCTCACCGTGATCGTCGCGGAGAAACGATACTTCGAACGGAGATCGTTGAGTGCACCCTCATCGGCGACGAGCGGACGTTCGAAGTATTGTCCCCAGCCGCCGTTGGGCGAATCGTAGCCGCGACCGGAAGCGGCTTGAACCGACGACGTCAGCGCCACCGCCGCCGCGGTCGGCTGGCTCGGCGGC
>Ga0209422_1000156_pt1 | contig 16586 bp, 20 predicted proteins | sample BlaSpr_A8_OM2_M3_FD_187983 | JGI IMG/M metagenome (GOLD analysis project Ga0209422, IMG submission 187983) | Forest soil microbial communities from Thunder Bay, Ontario, Canada - Black Spruce, Ontario site 2_A8_OM2_M3 (SPAdes) (version 2) | ecosystem: Environmental > Terrestrial > Soil > Boreal... | reverse complement strand
ATCTTCTGCCCATTGATGATAAAATCGTCGCCGTCGCTTTCGGCGCGGGTCTGTAGCGAGGCGAGGTCGGAGCCGGCGTTGGGCTCGGAATAGCCCTGGCACCAGCGGATCAGGCCGGCGGCAATCTTGGGCAGATGCTCCTTCTTCTGCGGGTCGGTGCCGTATTTTAGCAGCGCCGGACCGAGCATGGAGATACCGAACGAGGTCAGCGGCTGGCGGGCACCGATTGCTGCCATCTCCTGGCGCACGATCTTCGTCTCTTCGGCATCGAGGCCGCCGCCGCCATATTCCTTCGGCCAGTGCGGTACGGTCCAGCCCTTGTCGCGCATCCGCTCGAACCAGACGCGCTGCGGTTCGGAAGAGAATTTGGTATTGCGGCCGCCCCAAAACGTGTCTTCGTCTGATGTCATCGGCCGCCGCATCTCCGGCGGGCAATTGGCCTCCAGCCATTCACGGGTTTCGCGGCGAAATTTTTCCAGGTCGGTCATGGGCGTTTCCTTGCGATGTTGGATCGACCTTAGCCATCGGATGGCGGAATTCAATATGTCTCTGGGCCGCGCCTATGCGGCAGCGCATGTGGCCATGATCACCGATCCGGTGTATTCGCTGGACTGCAAGCCTTGAAAAACCAGAGGAAACGGACATGCGGTTGAAGTTGCTTTCGCCTGGCGAAATGAACGCCGACCAGAAACAAACCTACGACGAGTCGATCGCCGGCAAGCGCGGCAAGCCGCCGCCGCCGATGATGGCCTGGCTCAACAGCCCGGAAATGGCGCGGCACGCCACCCGCCTCGGCGGCTTCCTGCGCTTCGACACGCTGTTTCCGGCAAAACTGTCGGAGATCGCGATCCTGGTCACCGCGCGGCACTGGACCTCGCATTACGAATGGTATGCCCATAAGCGGCTGGCACTGCAGGGCGGCATGGACCCGAAAGCGATCGACGCCATCCGCGATCGCCGCACGCCGCATTTCGACGACCCCAAGGCCCAGATGATCTACGACGTCTCCAAGTCGCTGCACGAAGGCCACGGCGTTGCCAAGGCGCTGTACGACGAGGCCGTGAAGGTGCTGACCGAGCGCGGGCTGGTCGAGATCATCGGGCTGTGCGGCTATTACACGCTGGTGTCGATGACGCTGAACACGTTTGAGTTCGAACTGCCGGCGGGGGAAGTGTCGGAGCTTGCGTGAGTGAAGACCGCTGTCGCCTCTCCCTCTCCCCGTTCTTTACGGGGAGAGGGTTGGGGTGAGGGGCTCTCTCCCCATATAGGACTCGTGGAGAGTCCCCCTCGCCCGGATTGCGCGCTAATGCGCGCCATCCGACCTCTCCCCGCAAGCGGGGCGAGGTAAGAAAGACCAACGGAGAACGCCAATGCCGGAAAATCCACCCATCATCGGCGGCACCCGGATCGGGCATGTCCATCTCAAGGTCGCCGATCTCGACCGCGCGCTGGGATTCTATTGCGGCGTGCTGGGGTTTGAGCTGACGCAGCGCTTGAGTTCGGGCGCGGCGTTCATCTCGGCCGGTGGCTATCATCATCACATCGGCCTCAACACCTGGGAAAGCAAAGGCGGCCATCCGCCGCCGCCGGGAACGACCGGGCTTTTTCACACCGCCATCCTTTATCCGACCCGGCCCGCGCTGGCGGACGCGCTGCATCGCCTGATCGCCGCAGGCATCCCGCTCGACGGCGCCAGCGACCATGGCGTCAGCGAGGCGCTCTATTTGCGCGACCCCGACGAAAACGGCGTCGAGCTCTATTGGGACCGGCCGAAGGAGCAATGGCCGCGCACTGCGGACGGGAAGCTTGCGATGTTCACGCACCGGCTCGATCTGGATGATCTGCTGAGGCAGCGGGTGGCGTAGCTCCTCGTCATTCCGGGATGGTCCGAAGGACCAGACCCAGAATCTCGAGATTCCGGGTTCGATGCTTCGCATCGCCCCGGAATGACGACTCAACCGTCCCGCTGGCGGCTTCCCCGCACCATGATCAGCCCCGCCGCAATCAACTCCAGCCCGATACATCCGTAAAACGGCAGCGTGTAGCTGCCCGACGCATCGCGCAGCACGCCGATGACGCCCGGGCCGAACGCATAGGTGACCTGATTGATCGCCGTGATCAGGCTGATCAGCACGCCGAACGAGCGCGGATCGAATTCGCGCTGCACGATCAAAGACGGCAGCGTGATCAGATTGCCGACCGAGAAGCCGAACAGCGCGCAACATGCGATCAGCACGATTTCGTCGCGCGAATGGATGATGATGAGAAGCGCGACCGCCTGGCTTGCAAACGAGATCGCCGAGGCCAGCCGCTGGTTGAGGCGATCGATCACGGTCGAGAACAACACGCGCCCGGCCATCGCCATCGCGGTCAACAGCGCCACCGCGGTCGCGGCATGGGCACGTCCGATAATCGGATCGAGGAAGGCAATCAGATGAACGATGAAGCCGACCTGCGCGAACAGCACCAGCGCGAACGCGATCGAAACGCTCAGGAACGCGACATCGCGCAAGGCGTGGGCGCGAATTCGCGCGGCCGACGGCATTTCGGCGGTCGCCGATACCGCGATCAGACTGTGGCCGGGCGGGCGGCCGACAAAAATCAGGATCACCGGAATCATCACCGCGACCATCACCATCGCCGCCAGAATCATGGCACCGGCAAACCCGAAATGCGCGACGGCCAGGACCAGGAGCGGCACGCCGATAATGCCACCGAAACTTGCGCCGTTGAGCGCAAGGCTGATCGCCATGCCGCGCTTGCTGTCGAACCACAGGCCGAGCGTATTGGTGATGACGCCGAGGCTGGTGCCGGCCCAGCCGAACGCCAGCAGCGCGTTTGCCAGATAAAGCTGCCAGGGCGACGCCACCTGCCCCATCATGACGGCGGCGGCCGCCATCGCCAGGATGCCGGCGACGAGGCAGTTGCGCGGGCCGAATGAGCCTACCGCCTCGCCGACGAAGGCGATCAGCACCGCGCCGAACAGATAGAAGAACGTCGTGCCTGAGGAGATCAGCGAGGCCGGCCAGCCGTGCAGGCGATGCAGTTCGGCGAGATAGACGCTCTGGCCGTAGAAGCCGAACGCCCAGCCGAAGGTCGCCACCGCAAAGCAGACCGCGACGATCCGCCAGCCGTCGTAACGGGCGGAGGTTTCGTCGATCGCGATTTCTTCTGGATTGTTCAACGTTTTTTCTTCTTTTGCTTTTTGCACCGTCATGCCCGGGCCTGTCCCGGGCATCCACGTCTTACTTCACGGTGTGTCCAAGACGTGGATGGCCGGGACTAGCCCGGCCATGACGACAACTATTAGTAGATCAGCGATTGCAATGCTTCGATCGCTGTCGAAGTGTGACGCGTTAGGCCTTCGGCCGGGCCGGCTCGTAAAAAAACCGCTCGCGAAAGATCCGGTCGCCGCGCCATTCCTGTAACGCGATCTCGTCGAAGCGGTGCACCTTGCCGGACTTTTCCGTGAGCTCGAAGATCCAGTGAATGGCGACGCGGTCGCCCTCGACCACGGAAGTCACCGCCCTGGAATAGACATGCGACATCCGCGCGAGAACGGCGCTCTCATGCGCGACCAGCACGTCGCGACCGACGCGCGGGGGCGCGGCGTTTTCCTGCATGCTGGAATCCTCGGTGTAATAGCGCTCGATGGCGCCGACGTGATCGCCGGTCTCCACCAGCGCGATAAATTCATTCAGGCGTTCTCGCGTCGGCATCAATCCTCCAGCGCTCAAGCTGCGACCCCGAGAGGGCAGCGATCAAATACTTGGTTCGGGAAAGTCGGGCAGCGTCCGCAGCCTGCGCCGGCGCCTGGCGAACGACGCCAGCGTCAGGACCGTCAGTCCCAGCAGCACCGGCGGATACACCACCATGTTGACGGCGGACCAGCCGTAATTCGCCAGCAGCTGGCCGGAAGAAAACGAGCCGATCGCCATCATGCCGAACACCAGGAAATCGTTGAAGGCCTGAACCTTGTTCTTCTCCTGCGGCCGGTGCGTCTCCAGCACCAGCGCGGAAGCGCCGATGAAGCCGAAGTTCCAGCCCACCCCGAGCACCATCAGCGTGGCCCAGAAATGCAAGGCGGTGACGCCGGTCAACCCGATCGTCGCGCCGGCCGCTTCCAGCAACAGCCCTGTCGCGACGATTTTCGGAGCGCCGAACCGCGCGATCAGGGAACCCGTGAAGAAGCTCGGCCCGAACATCGAAACGATGTGCCACTGGATGCCGAAGTTGGAATCGCTGACGGAAAGCCCGCAGATCTTCATCGCCAGCGGAGCCGATGTCATCACCAGGTTCATCATCGGATAGGCCACGATGCCGCAGATGGCCGCGGCGATGAAGCGCGGTTGCCGCACGATCTCGATCAGCGGCCGGCCGCCGTGCAGATCCGCGGGCGCGGGTTTTGGCGCGTCGACGCCGGAGAGAATCGCCATTGCGACCAGCGCTACCACTGCCTGCACAACGAAAGAGAAGGCGAACAGGTAAGGCAGCCAGATATCCATCGTCCATTGCACGAGTTGCGGACCGAGCACGCCGGCGAACACGCCGCCGGCCATCACCCACGACACGGCTTTCGGCCGGAACGATGCGCTGGCGCCGTCGGCGGCGGCGAAACGATAGGACTGCGACACCGAGCCGTAGAGACCACCGAGGAAGGTCGCGCAGCAGAACAACGCGAACGAGGCATGCAGTATGGCGAACGAGGCGAGCAGGCCGGTAGCCACGCCGCAACCCGTGCCGATGATAAAGGCCACACGGCGGCCATAAGCGCGCGAGATCGCGCCGGTTGGCAAGGTGCCGGCGGCGAGCCCCACCACATATATCGAAATCGGCACGGTCGCGAGCGAGATATCCGGAGCCAGCGTCGCGCCGACGATCGAGCCGGTGGCGAAGATCACCGCCGAATTCGCGCCGGTCAGCGCTTGCGCCACCGCCAGTCGCACCACGTTGGACCGCGCGCGGGCGTCGTCGAAAATCTCGTCCATGGCGGTCAAGTCGATCATCGGGTATTTCCGCCCAGAGCGTGCACAAGGCTTTGTTGATTCCAGGCACTATGATGGCAGCAGCCCGCCCGATCAACCGATGCAAACGGGCGTGCGCTATGCAGCCGGATTTTGGGTCGATTTCGGCCGCTCGAACAGCAGAATCAGATTGTTGGCGGGCATCTCGACGATTTCGGTCAGCGCCAGGCGGGCGCTGCCGGCAAGCCTCTCCAGCTCTGCGATATCGCGCACGCCCCACTCGCCGTCCCGTTCCCGAAGACTTGCGTCGAACACGGCGTTGCTGACCGAGGTGTGCTTGCCGTTGCGCTTGAACGGCCCGTACAGCAATAGCCGCCCGTCCGTACCCAGATAGCGCCCCGCGCCCGCAAACAATCCCTCAGCGACACGCCACGGCGCAATGTGGATCACATTGGCGCAGAACACCGCCAGCAAATTCGCCGGCCCGCTGCCATCCTGCATGGCGGGGCACCATGCCGGATCGGACAGGTCGATCCGCAGCGGCGCGCGGATGTTTGCAAGCCCCGCATGCGCCTGCCAGGCGCTGATGCTCTTGAGATGCTGCTCGTTGAGGTCGCTCGGCCACCAGACGATGTCAGGCATGTGACGGGCGAAATCGACCACATGCTGGCCGGTGCCGCTGCCGGCCTCGACCACGTCGCCGGATTTGCCCGCAAGGCACCGCTGCAGCACGGCGCGGATCGGCTGATGGTTGCGATGGAACGCCGCCGCGTCGAGGCGGCCGTCGGGCTCGACCCGCCTTCCATCCTTGCCGAATTCCACGACATATTCAGCCATGTCAGCCTCGAGAGAGCCGGATTGAATTAATCAGGGTTTATCCGTTTTGAACTGCGATTGCTCCAGTTCCAGATAAATCCGGTAGGCATTGCCGCGGTTGTTGCTCGTAAACGCCGGCAGGTCGCGGTATTTCGACCAGTCGGTTTCGCGATAGGCGACGTCGAAATCGGTCCAGTTCTGCACCGCCGCGGTCATCCTGTCGCGCAGATATTGAATGTAATCGCGGGTAAAGGCGATCGCCTGCCTGGCTTCCGTCGAGGTCCGGCCATGACCGGGAATGATGAATTTCGGGTCGAGCTTTGCGACCTCATCGAGCGCATGAAGCCATTGCACGGTGGAAACGTCGTCGGAGTTCATGAAGGGGATGCGGCCGTTCTGCACGATGTCGCCGGCAAACAGCACCCCGTCGGGCTCGACCATCATCATGATGTCGCTGGAGGAATGCGCCGGGCCCGCGTAGAGCAGCGTCAGCCGGCGGTCGCCGAGCGCGATTGCCACGCGCTGGTTGAAGGTGAGATCCGGCGGAACGACGCGGGTATTGCCGTCAACCCATGGCGACAATGCAGTTCGCCGCTGGTCGAGGCGCTGGCTCGCCTTCTCGTCGGCGATCTCGTCGTTATCCCTGTATTCGCCCGAACGTTCCTGCGCGACGATGAGCGCGTCGGTATGATCCCTGAACGCCTGCAGGCCATAGATGTGATCGGCGTGGTAATGGCTCAGCACCACGTAGCGGATTTTCTTGTCCGTGACCTCGCGGACTTCCTGCAGCAAGGCCCAGCCGAGGCTCGGCGTGCCCAGCGCGTCGAACACCACGACCCCATCCGAAGTCACGACAAATCCGGCGTTGGAGGTATTGCCCTCATTGTCCTTGCCGGGAATGCCGGGATTGCCGGTGGAATACCACACCGGCTTGCCCGGCACCTGATCGATCTTCAGGGGAATCGTCAGGGGCGGATAAGGCGAACCGGTCTCCGCCGCACTGAAAAATACCGGGCATGCGGCGAACAGGGCGGCGATCAGCAGTCGCCTCATTTCAGGTTCCCGCAATAGATTTCCTTGAGCACCTGCAATACGCGCAGCGCCCGCTTGTCGATGACGCGATAATGCAGTGTCTGCGAGGTTCGGCGGAAGGTGACGAGCCCGTCGGCGCGCAGTTTTCCAAGATGCTGCGACAGCGCCGACTGGCTCAGCTTCACCACATCGACCAGTTCGCCCACCGTCATCTCGCCGCGCGCGGCAAGGAAGCAGAGCACCAAAAGACGCTTCTCGTTGCCGAGCAGTTTCAAAAGCTGTGCGGCATCGCCGGCCTGTTTTGTCAGTTCCTTCAATGCCGCCGCCTCATTGGCGCCGACGCCGGCGGGAATCTTTCTGGCGGTTGCTGCAGTTGCTCGCATTTCTTCGCTTCCGGATTGATGTCCGCGCCCACGGGAGGCCGATATCACGTTATCGCGCCATCAATAATTTAGCATTGACTAAATTAGCCAATGCCGATACCGCTGCAAAAAAGCAATGAATGATGCGGCGGCATGGCCGTGAAGGGAAGGAAACGTGCGGCCCGACCCCTGGCGCAGAATATCCTTACTCTCGAAGCCCGGCGGCCCGCGCGTGGCGCTGGGCCGGCGCTCATTTCTGGGGCTTGGCGCAGCGCTCAGCGGCAGCCTCGCGCTCGGCGCAAGGTCCGGACAAGCGGAATCGCAGCCGGCTTCCCCGCCCGCGGATGCACCGTGGTCGCAATCGCTCGGACCGGGCGTGGTCGACCGGCCCTATGGCCGGCCCGCCGACACAGAGGCCGGCGTGATCCGTCGCAACGTGCCGTGGCTGTCGGCGGGGACCGAATCCTCGGTCAGCTTTTCGCCGCTGCAGGACCTGCACGGCATCATCACGCCGAACGGCCTATTCTTCGAGCGCCATCATGCCGGACGGCCCGATATCGATCCGGACCAGCATCGGCTGATGATTCATGGCCTGGTCGAACGGCCGCTGGTTCTCACCATGAAGGACATCGTGCGGTTTCCGCAGGTGTCGCGCATCCATTTCATCGAGTGCCCGGCCAATGGCGGCATGGAATGGCGCGCCGCCCAGATCAATTCGCTGCAGTTCAATCATGGCATGATCTCCTGCGCCGAATGGACGGGAGTTCGGCTTTCGACGCTGCTCGAAGAAGTTGGGGTCAAGAGAGAGGCAAAATGGGCGATGGTCGAGGGCGCCGACGGCGCGCACATGAACCGCAGCCTGCCGCTCGACAAATGCCTGGATGATTGCCTCGTGGTCTATGCGCAGAACGGCGAGGCGCTGCGGCCCGAACAGGGCTATCCGCTGCGGCTGGTGGTGCCGGGCTGGGAAGGCAACGTCAACATCAAATGGCTGCGGCGCATAAAGCTCGGCGACCGGCCGTGGTATTCCCGCGAGGAAACCTCGAAATATACCGACCTGATGCCGGACGGCACCTCGCGCGGCTTTACGTGGCTGATCGACGCCAAGTCGGTGATCACATTCCCCTGCCCGGAAAAGCCGCTGCAAAGTCCCGGTCCTTACGAAATCAGGGGACTGGCATGGACCGGCACCGGCAAGGTCAAGCGCGTCGATGTTTCCACCGACGGCGGCGTCAACTGGCGGAGCGCGCGGCTGCATGAGCCGGTGCTGTCGAAGGCGCTGACGCGATTTACGCTGCCCTGGCAATGGGACGGCCGGCCGGCGCTGCTGCAATCGCGGGTGATCGACGAGACCGGCTATGTGCAGCCGACCATCGCCGAATTGCGCAAGATACGCGGCTCGAATTCGGTCTATCACAACAATTCGATCCAGACCTGGCAGGTCAAGCCGGACGGGAGCGTGTTCGATGTTCAGATCGCCTAGGCGTGCGCTGCTGCTCGGCGCCGGCCTGCTGATCGCAGCCAACAGCTTCGCGCGCGCCGCGGAGCCGGGACAGTTCGGCTATGGCGAGGGTGCCACGCCGGCGCAGATTGCGGGGTGGGATATCGACGTCCGCGGCGACGATGGCGCGGGGCTTCCTTCGGGCAAGGGCTCGGTCGAGCGAGGCGCCGAGGTGTTCGCGGAGCAATGCGCCGCCTGTCACGGGACTTTCGGCGAAGGCGAGGGCCGCTTCCCCAAACTGGTGGGCGGCGCCGGAACGCTCAAAAACGACCGGCCGGAACTCACGGTCGGCAGCTTTTGGCCGTTCGCGCCGACCTTGTTCGATTACGTTAACCGCGCCATGCCGATGCCTGCGCCGCACACATTGTCAGCCGATGACGTTTATGCTTTGACGGCCTATATTCTCAACCTGAACGACCTCGTTCCGAACGAATTCGTCGCCGACCGCGACAGTCTGCCGAAAGTCAAAATGCCCAATCGCGACAATTTCATCTGGACCGATCCGCGACCTGATACGGTGGCAAGAACGTGCATGAACGCATGTGCGGACCCGGCCGGCATCAAGATCATGTCGACAGCCGAAGGCAATGGCCTGACGCCGCGCACGACCGGACCGCTCGACACCATGCAGCCGAAATAAATCAGCGGGAAACGCCCTTGACCGACCACCTCTCGACCAGGCGCGCTGTTGTCCCGACGCTGGCTTTGGCGCTGTCGATCGGCGCGCTTGCCTCGATCAGTCCGGCTGGCGCGCAATCGGCCGCCTCCGAGGGCGAGAGGATCGCGTTCGACCGCGGCAAGGGCAATTGCCTGACCTGCCACGAGATCAGGGGCGGCGACCTTCCCGGCACCATCGGCCCGGCGCTGAAGGACATCAAAAGCAAATACCCTGACCGCAACGACCTCGTCGCCATCGTGTCGGACGAAACCAGGCGCAATCCGCAGACCGTGATGCCCCCGTTCGGACGCAACCGCATTTTGACCGAACAGGAAATCAACGCGGTGGTGGATTTCCTGCAGACCTTGTGACGGCGCGCCGCCCGTTAGGAGAATTTGAGATGACCATCGTCCACACCGGCCTTCCCGCCACGCGGCGCCTGATCCTGCAAGGCGCGGTTTCCGTCGCGCTGGTCGGCCTTGGCAACGTGCCGTTCGGCCTGGCGCCGGCGCTGGCCGCGGCCAACGACAAATATCCGGAAGACGCGTTCAAGCAGAAGAGCGACGCCGACGCCATCAAGTCGCTCTATGGCAAGACCGCCGAGCCGTCGGACAAGGTCAAGCTCGATGCGCCGGAGATCGCCGAGAACGGCGCGGTGGTTCCGATCTCGGTCAGTTCCTCACTGCCGGATGTAACCTCGATCTCGATCCTGGTCGCGGACAATCCGAACGCGCTTGCCGCGTCCTACAAGATTCCGGCCGGCACGCTGCCGAGCGTGGGTAATCGCCTGAAGATGGCGAAGACCACCAATGTGATCGCGATCGTGGAGGCCGGCGGCAAGCTCTACAGCGCGACCAAGGAAGTCAAAGTCACCGTCGGCGGCTGCGGCGGCTGAACACTTTAGGGAGTATTTTCCATGGCATCGACCATCCGCGTGCGCGCGACTTCGAGCGGCGAGACCACCGAAGTCCAGGCGCTGATCCAGCACCCGATGGATTCCGGATTCGTCAAGGACGCCAAGGGCGATCTGATTCCGCCGCATTTCATCCAGGAACTGACTTTCGAATATGACGGCAAGGCCGTGTTCGTCGCGGACTGGGGACCGGCGGTCTCCAAGGACCCCTATGTCAAGTTCGCCTTCAAGGGCGGCAAGAAGGGCGACGACCTGAAAATCAGCTGGGTCGACAACAAGGGCCAGAGCGACACGACGACGGCGAAGATCCAGTAACTTTTTTTGGAAGCGGAGACCTCAACGTGCGATCTGCGATCCATCTTGTTTCGGCCGCTCTCGCGTTGACAGCGCTGGCGTTGACCGCCACGCCGTCCGCAGCGGTCGATATGCCCGATCCGGTCGCCGATGCGAAAGCGTTCCAGAAATTCTACACCGATAGATTTCCCAAACTGAAGCTGGAGGATTTCGTCAACGGTCCGTACTCGATGAACGAGGACATGCACCGGCAGTGGGAAGAAAAAGAGCAATTCCCGCCCTATGATTTTTCGCTCGATCTCGGCAAGGAGCTGTTCGCAAAGCCGTTCAAGAACGGCAAGAGCTACGCCGATTGCTTCCCGAATGGAGGCATCGGCATCCGGCAGAACTATCCGTATTTCGACGAGAAGGAAGGCAAGGTCGTGACGCTGGAGCTGGCGCTGAACCGCTGCCGCGAGGCCAATGGCGAAGCGCCGATCTCCTATGTCAAGGACGACATGGCGGCGCTGACCGCCTACATGGCCTTCACGTCGCGCGGCAAGCCGTTCGACATCAAGATCCCCAACGATCCGCGCGCGCTGGAGGCTTACCAGAACGGCAAGCGCTATTTCTACACGAGGCGCGGGCAACTCAATTTCTCCTGCGCCAGCTGCCATGTGCAGAATCCGGGCGAGCGGATTCGCGCCGAAATACTGGCGCCCGCGCTCGGGATTCTCAATGCGATGCCGATCTACCGTTCCGAATGGGGCGGTATGGGCACGATCAGCCGGCGCTTCACCACATGCAACAGCCAGATCCGCGGCGTGCCGCTCGATCCGCAATCGGACGAGTACCGCGATCTCGAATATTATTTGTCCTATGTCAGCAACGGACTGCCGATCTCGGGCCCGGGCGCACGGCCATGAGGGACAAGATGCGGATATCGACACTCTCGATCGCCTCGGCGCTGCTGCTGATCGCAGGCGTGACGTCCGCGCTGGCCGCAGCCTCCGAAGCCGATTTCAAGGCCGCCTATGCCGCGGCCGAAGCGGCCAACAAGGAAGCAGGCGCCTTGCACAACCAATGGACCACGACTGCAGCGGCGCTGGCGGATGCGAAGAAAGCCGCCGAAAAGGGCGATTTCGACGCGGCGGTCGCATCGTCGAAGGAAGCCGAAGCGCTGGCCAAAGCTTCGATCTATCAGGCCACCAGCGAGAAAGAAGCCTGGAAGGCGCTCGAGATTCACTGAGCGCTTCGTGAAGCGCGGAGATTTCGCATGACCATCCGGCGCCGGGAATTTTTGACGCTTGCGGGCGCAACCGCGCTCTCGCCGGCGCTGCCCCGGCTGGCGCGCGCCGCCGACAATACGAGCGTCTACGATATCGAGCGCTTCGGCAATGCGCGCATCCTGCACATGACGGATACGCATGCGCAGCTGCAGCCGGTATATTTTCGCGAACCGAGCGTCAATCTCGGGATCGGCGCCATGGCCGGGAAGCCGCCGCATCTGGTCGGCCGCGCCTTCCTCGACCGCTTCGGCATCAAGCCCGACAGCGCCGACGCCTACGCCTTCACCTATCTCGATTTCGAAAAATCCGCCGCCCGCTTCGGCAAGCTCGGCGGTTTCGCGCATCTGAAGACGCTGATCGACCGGCTGCGCGGCGATGCGGGAGGTGGCCGCGCGTTGCTGCTCGACGGCGGCGATCTCTGGCAGGGCACGGGGCTTGCCAACACCATGCAAGGCGCCGACATGGTCGAGGCCGCGAACTTGCTCGGCATCGAGGCGATGACCGGCCACTGGGAGTTCACCTATGGCGAGAAGGCGCTGCGCGCCAATCTCGAACGCTTCAAGGGCGAATTCCTGGCGCAGAACGTCTTTCTCACCGAGGAAGCCGCCTTCAACGATGCCAGGGCCTTCGATGCAGCGTCTGGACGCGTGTTCAAGCCGGCCACCATCAGGGAGTTCGGCGGCTATCGCGTGGCCGTGATCGGCCAGGCCTTTCCCTATGTACCGATCGCGCATCCAAAGCGCTTCACGCCGGACTGGACCTTTGGCATTCGCGAGGACGAATTGCAGAAACTGGTCAATTCGCTCAGGAGCAACGACAAGGTCGATGCAGTCGTGCTGTTGTCGCATAACGGCATGGATGTCGATCTCAAGCTGGCGAGCCGCGTTAGCGGCATCGACGTCATCCTGGGCGGCCATACCCACGACGCCGTGCCGCAGCCGATCCCGGTAACCAATGCCGGCGGCACCACGCGCGTCACCAACGCCGGCTCGAGCGGAAAATTTCTGGGCGTGCTCGATCTCGAACTCGCCAGGGGCCGTGTCGCCGATCTGCGCTACCGGCTGCTGCCGGTATTTTCCGAATTGCTCAAGCCGGACGCGGCGATGGCAGCGCTGATCGAAAAAATCCGCGAGCCGCATGCGGCGGCCTACGCGGAAAAGATCATCACCGCCGATCGGCTGCTCTATCGGCGCGGCAATTTCGGCGGCACGGTCGATCGATTGATCTGCGATGCGCTTCGTAACGAATTCGACGCCGAGATCGCGCTGTCGCCGGGGTTTCGCTGGGGCGGTAGCCTGCTTCCGGGCCAGCCGGTGACGATGGAGGACGTGCTGAGCGAGACCGCCATCACCTATCCCGAAACCTACGTCCAGAACATGACCGGCGGCCAGATCAAGGACATCCTCGAAGACGTCTGCGACAATCTCTTCAACGCGGACCCGTATCACCAGCAGGGCGGCGACATGGTCCGCGTCGGCGGTTTTGGCTATACCTGTACGCCCGCGGAAGGCGTCGGGCGGCGGATTTCCGACCTCAGGCTCGACAACGGCCGCGCGCTCGAGGCCGGCAACAGCTACAAGGTGGCCGGATGGGCCTCCGTCAACGAGCAGCAGGGCAAGCCGGTGTGGGACGTTTTTGCCAAACATCTGCGTTCGGGGAAAATATCGGATCCACGCGGCAGCGTCACGCTGAAGGGGGTCGACGACAATCCAGGCATCGCGGGACAGGGATGAGCCAGTTTTGCAAATATCGACGGATCGTACACGCCTTCGGCAGCGGCGTGATGGCGGCGTTGACGGTAGCAACGATCTCGTCCGCCCGCGCCCAGCCTGCGCCGCTGCCCGATAAACCTTTCGCCGAGCACCGCATCGCACTGCAGCTCTCCGACAGCGATCCGAAGAAACAGAGTCTCGTGATCAGCGTCGCCAACAATCTGCTGAAAGCCTACGATCCCGATAAGGTAGCGATCGAGGTGGTGACGTTCGGTCCGGGAATCGATCTGCTGCGCGCCGAGAATGACAACCGCAAGCTGGTCGAGAGCCTGGTGGCGCAAGGCGTGCGCTTCGACGTCTGCCTCAATACCGTCGACACCATCGAGCGCACCACCGGCAAGCGGCCCGAGATCATCCCCGCCGCGACGCCGGTTCAGGTCGGGGTCGGGCAGATTCTGGCGCTGACCGAGAACGGATATACATTGGTTCGGCCATAAGGAGCTTTTCATGCGCGTGTCTCTTCGCCCAGCCGTTATTGCCATCATGGCGATGGCGTTTGCCTCTGCCGGCGCCGACGCCGACGGCAAGCCGCATCACATCGCCATCCAGATCGACCAGAACGATCCGCAGGTCATGAACATGGTGCTGAACAACGCCACCAACGTGATCGAATATTATCGCGCCAGGAACGAGGACGTTGACGTCGACGTCGTCGCCTATGGTCCCGGCCTGCACATGCTGCGCGCCGACACCTCGCCGGTGCAGGACCGCATCAAGCGGCTCAAGGACATGGTGTTTCCCGGCAAGATCCAGTTTTCCGCCTGCAACAACACCAAGCAGGGCATGGAGAAGACGGAAGGTCACGCGATCTCGATCCTGCCCGACGCCACCGTCGTTCCCTCCGGCGTGGTGCATTTGATGGAATTGCAGGAGCAGGGCTGGAGTTATGTGCGACCGTAAAGGTTCGTCGAAAATCAATTGAGGCCACGCCGGTCATGATCTTTCGCCAGCTGTTCGACAGCGTTTCCGGGACCTACAGCTATCTGCTGGCGAGCCGCGCCGGCGGCGAGGCGCTGATCCTCGATCCCGTGCTGGAGAAGGTCGACCGTTACTGCCAGCTTTTGCGCGAGCTCGATCTCAGGCTGGTCAAGGCCGTCGATACCCACCTCCACGCCGACCATGTCACGGGCCTCGGCGAACTGCGCGACCGCACCCACTGCGTCACCATCATGGGCGAGCAAAGCAAGGCCGACGTGGTGGCGATGCGGGTGGCCGAGGGCGACAAGGTGGCGATCGAGGGGCTCACGCTGGACGTGATGTACACCCCCGGCCATACCGACGATTCCTACAGCTATTTGATGGGCGATCGCGTCTTCACCGGCGACACGCTGCTGATCCGCGGCACCGGCCGCACCGATTTCCAGAACGGCAGCGCGCGAGCGCAATACGAGTCGATCTTCAACCGGCTGTTGAAACTGCCCGACGAGACCATGGTGTTTCCCGCCCATGACTACAAGGGCGACACCGTCTCCACCATCGGCGAGGAAAAGCGCTACAATCCGCGGCTGCAGGTGCGCTCGGTCGATGAATATATCGAGCTGATGGGCAACCTGAAACTGCCGAATCCAAAGATGATGGATGTGGTGGTGCCGGCCAACATGCATGTCGGCCTGCATCAGGACGATCTGGCGAGGCAGGGCCTGTCGTTTACCGCGCGCGAAGCGATCGACAGTCTCGGCCGGCCGGATATTCTGCTGGTCGACTTGCGGGAGAACAGCGAACGCGCCAAGCACGGCATGCTGCCGGGCGCGCTGCATGCGCCCTATCCTTCGATCGGCGAAAGCCTGAAGCCCGGCGGCATGCTGCGCGAGGTTGCAGCGGCGAGCGGACGCCGCGTCGTGTTCTTCTGCGCCTTCGGCGAGCGTTCCGCGATGGCGGTCGCCGCCGCCAGGCAGGCTGGCCTCCCCAATACCGCCCATGTCGCCGGCGGCATGGATGCGTGGAAGAAGGCGGGCGGTCCGGTGTCGACGGGGTGAGCGCCACTTCCTCGTCCTGAGGATCTCTTTTCTATCGCGTCACCCGCTGCAACTCCCTCACCAGCACATCCAGCGTATCCGCCAGCATGACCCCACCGCACACGGTCAACCGTTCCGGGATCACGATGCGCCTGGACGGCGGATAGAAGCGCTCCAGCGCGGGGTGCAGCAGAAAAGCGCGGCCATCGTCCTCGGCGCGGTCGCCGGCTTCCGACACCAGAAGAAAGTCCGGTCTGGCATTCAGGATCGCCTCGAGCGAGGCGTAGCCGCCAAAGCCGACGCCGAGGTCGGAAGCCGCGTTGAATAGGCCGGTCTCCGACAACAGCGAACTGACAAGGCTGTCGCCCCCCGAGACCCAGCCGCGCCGCGACAGCGGCAGCACGGAAAGATGCCTGTCGGTCACGGCCTCTCGCGCCCGCGCCATCGCGGCATCGAGCCGGGCGATTTCGGCCTCGGCGCGATCCGGGTGCCGGACGATCTCGCCCATCTCGCGAATCTGGCCCTTCACTTCGTCGAGGTTGCGCGGCACCGAAAATTCCGCGAGATGAAGCCCCTGCGCTTTCAACAATTCCCGCGTCGAGCGCTTGTCGAACAGACCGGCGACGACGATATCAGGCTTGAGCACCAGGATATCCTCGGCGCCGCCTGACAGGATCGGATAATGGCGTGCGTCGCTCGCTGCATAGGATTGCCAGCCATCCCGTGAATACCGGCTGAGCCCGAGGATCTGCTCGGGATCGGCCAGCGTTACCAGCAGTTGGTCGGTGCAGAGGTTCATCGACGCGATGCGCGGACCGGCCGCCAGCGCCGGAGCGAGGCAAACGGCGCCGAACAGCGCGAAGACTGTCGCGATCGATCGGGATGCGAATGCAAGACGCCCGCGCATCGCCGCCTCAGACTTCCGCCCAGGGCACGATCACCGCCTCGCGCCGAAATTCCGCGCGAAAAGCGCTGACCCGGAATACCTCGGCCATCACCTGCTCGGAGAGCGCATCGGCTGGAACGCCCAGCGACACCAGTCGCCCCTCCG
>Ga0209422_1000154_pt1 | contig 16699 bp, 17 predicted proteins | sample BlaSpr_A8_OM2_M3_FD_187983 | JGI IMG/M metagenome (GOLD analysis project Ga0209422, IMG submission 187983) | Forest soil microbial communities from Thunder Bay, Ontario, Canada - Black Spruce, Ontario site 2_A8_OM2_M3 (SPAdes) (version 2) | ecosystem: Environmental > Terrestrial > Soil > Boreal... | reverse complement strand
AAATCACGAGGAGTCTGAGCAGTGCTTTCTATCGGCAGTCGAGGAAGCTTTCAAAGAACCGGCGGTGTTCAAGGAATGGGTTCGATCCTGGATAAAGCGTAGGCTAATCGAGAACGCGATCAAGATTGTTTCGCCTGCGTTAGCTGGAAACGGTCAAAGACGGGAGCTCTGGAGCTCAGGGCAACGCGAGGCTCCGCAAGGAGTCCTCACACCCGGAGGAGCAAGTGAAACTTCTCGAAATTCAGTCGTCACCAAGAGGCGAATCTTCCGATTCGATAACTCTCACCAAGTCATTCATCGAGGCGTGCAAATCCGACAACCCCTCAATCGTTGTGGATACGTTGAACGTCTGGCATGAACGGCTACCGGAGTTCGACTACGAGGCAATTGGAGCGAAGTACAAAGCAGTGAAGCACGAAACGATGACTGAGGCGGAGTCCAACGTATGGAAGCGTATTCAATCGTTGATCCAACGATTTCAGAACGCCGATCGAATCGTTTTAGGAACTCCAATGTGGAACTTTGGCCTGCCTTACAAGCTCAAACAATTGATTGATCTCGTAGCGCAGCGAAACTATCTGTTTGCCTACGACGGCAAACAGTACGGCCCTCTCTTGCACGTGGAAAAGGCAATCGCCGTCTATACACGCGGTTCACGTTTTCTCGAGGGTACTCCTATTCCGCCCTCGCGATTCGATCACCAAGCAACTTATTTGGACTTTTGGTTGCGCCTTATGGGTGTTCGAGACCTTCGGAGCGTGATTGTGGACAACGCGTGGAATCAAAATCGTCAGGAATCAGAAGTGAGCCTGGCGAAGGGCAAAGCGGCTCTGGAACGACTGGTTGAGTGGTTTCTTAACTAGTGACAGAGCCGCAGCAATGAGTCCTGAACCAGCGGAGGCATCGATGGAAGACGAACATCAACAACAAGCAACCCGATCGTGGACGACCCGACGCGACGAGAAGAAAAGGCGGATGCAATTGGTCTCTTCGTGGATGAGCGGCCCGCTGCTGCCGCGAGAAAAGCTGGTGGAGTCCCTGGAAGCACTCATTGCGCCGGCGGACCGGATCGTACTCGAAGGCGACAACCAGAAGCAGGCTGACTTTCTTTCACGCTCTTTGGCCAAGGTCGATCCCAAGAAATTGCACAACCTGCATTTGATCATTTCCAGCATCAGCAGGCCCGAGCATCTCACCCTATTCGAGTTGGGAATTGCAAAAAAAGTCGATTTCGCGTTCGCAGGCCCGCAAAGCCTCCGAGTGGCGCAATTACTCGAGGACGGTGTCCTGGAGATCGGAGCCATTCACACATACGTTGAGCTCTATGCCCGCCTGCTCGTCGACCTCGCACCGAACGTCGTGTTGGTCTGCGCAGAGCAGGCTGACAGTGAGGGTAACTTATACACTGGCCCCGGGACGGAAGACACCCCGGTGATCGTTGAGACGGCCGCCTTTCACGACGCCATTGTCATCGTGCAGGCAAACCGGATTGTTGAAAAGCTTCCACGAGTAGACATTCCGTCTTCCTGGGTAGATGTCGTCGTCGAGTCCGACCGCCCCTATGCAATAGAACCACTCTTCACTCGTGATCCCCGGCAAATCAATGACCTTCAGATTCTCATCGGCATGATGGTCATTCGCGGGATCTACGAGCGACACGAGGTCCAATCGCTCAATCACGGTATCGGTTTCGACACGGCTGCGATCGAGCTATTGCTCCCCACGTATGGCGAGTCTCTGGGGCTGCGTGGAAAGATCTGCGAGCACTGGGCGCTGAATCCCCATCCAACACTCATTCCCGCAATCGAGAGCGGCTGGGTAAAGACCATCCACTGCTTCGGCAGCGAGGTTGGGATGGAGGATTACATTCGCGCTCGCTCCGATGTTTTCTTCACCGGCCGTGACGGGAGTCTGCGTTCGAACCGCGTTCTCTGCCAGCTTGCAGGCCAGTACGCAGTCGATGCGTTCATTGGATCGACTCTGCAGATCGATGGCGACTCCAACTCGTCGACCGTAACTTCAGGTCGACTGGCCGGTTTCGGGGGCGCGCCGAACATGGGCCATGATCCCCACGGCCGGCGGCATTCCAGCCCCGCGTGGCTGGATCTGAAGACAGATTTGAGCCCGATTGCGAGAGGAAGAAAGCTGGTGGTTCAGACCGTGGAGACCTTCCAAAAGGGCGGAGTACCCGCCTTTGTCGAGACTCTGGACGCAGTTGAGGTTGCTAAGAAGGCAGGTATGCCCATCGCACCTGTCATGATTTACGGCGACGATGTGAGTCATGTAGTGACCGAGGAGGGCATCGCATACCTCTACAAAGCACAGGGCATTGAGGAGCGGCGTCGCGCACTTGCAGCGGTAGCCGGAGTGAGTCCCATCGGCCTGCGTGCGAAACCTCAGGAGACTGCGGAGCTTCGACAAAGAGGCATTGTTGCGTATCCAGAGGACATCGGAGTGCAGCGTCTCCACGCCAAGCGTTCGCTGCTCGCAGCGCGGAGCATGGAGGACCTGGTCGCCTGGTCTGGCGGCTTGTATCAACCGCCTGCGAAGTTCAGGAGTTGGTAATGCAGCAAGGCATTCTCACGACGCAAATTGCAGAATTGGCAGGGCTTGATCATCGGCATCTCGCCTCACTGGCCAGGCAGTCGCTGGTCGCCGAAGCGCAGCTGACGCCGAAGCCTGGACTCGTCGACCGGCGCGGATCAGGATCACACACGGATTTGTCGTTGGAAATCGTGATTCGCTCGGCTGCCGCAATTGAGCCGTTCTTTCTCCACATGGCCGCAGTCTCTGCGTCGGCACGAGTCGATAGTGCACTCCGCGCGGTGCTGGCAGCAATTGGCAGAGAAGCTGAGAGCGCCATGTTCAGCGCCACCGGTGGAACGAATTCTCACAAAGGTGCGATCTGGATTCTCGGCCTGCTGATTGCCGGCGTGAGCAGTAGTCAAGCCACGGCGCCCGCCCGCGTGGCGGAGGTCGCGGGCAGCATTGCCCGGATTCCAGACCCGGCGCGTTTGCAACTTGTCTCGCATGGAGGCCTGGTGCGAATTCGTTACGGAGCAACTGGCGCTCGCGGCGAAGCCTGCGCGGGTTTTCCTCACGTGATCGATGTTGGATTGCCCGCTCTGACTTCGGCCCGAAGCCGAGGTCTGTGCGAAGAAACGAGCCGGCTCACGGCTCTGCTGCAGATCATGGCTTCCCTGGAGGACACCTGCGTTCTTTACCGCGGGGGTTCAGAAGGGTTGGAATTGGTGCGAAGCGGGGCTCGCACCGTACTCGAAGCGGGGGGACCGGGAACCCCGGCGGGGAATGCTGCATTGAATCGCATCGATCGCGAGTTGTTCGAACAGCGGCTCTCGCCGGGGGGAAGCGCGGACCTTCTCGCGGCCACGCTCTTTCTGGATGCGCTCGACGGTACTAAAGGAACAGTGCGGGAAGATAACAGCCCGAACAGGGGAACAAATGGAACACATTGAGTTCGACTATCCGAATGCTCAACGATGCATCACCAACAGGGCGCACGTTGGCGTCGTTGGCTCCGGCGACATGGAAGTGCTCTTCGAGCCGTCTGAAGGAGCAGGAGCACATGTTTCGATCACGTCCAGCGTGAACGGATTCCGGGACGCGTGGAAGGCCGTCTTTGATCGATTCTTCTCAAAGTTCGACGGCTCTGTTCGCATCCAGGTCAATGACGCTGGCGCGACGCCGGGAAGCGTCTTGCTGCGCCTGGAACAGGCTGTGGAGGCCCTCGGAAAATGATTGAGACTAACGCTATTCCCGCTTTTGTCAATCGCGGCAGCTTCATCGAACTAAACGGGCGTGAGCGGGCGCAGGCGCTCTTCGATAAGGGTTCGTGGCGAGAATTGGTCGGGCCCTTCGATCGTATGGTGTCGCCCTGGCTTCCCATGCAGGGGGTAGCGCCAGAATTTGACGACGGCTGCATTGTCATCAAGGGAAAGATCAGTGGCAAGCCTGCAGTAGCCATCTCTCTGGAAGGCGCGTTTCAGGGCGGAAGCATCGGCGAAGTGTCGGGCGCAAAGATGGTTGCAGCATTGGACCTCGCGACAATCGATTCCAGGGATGGAAAGCCAACTGCCGCGATTCTTTTGCTCGAAACCGGCGGTGTGCGACTGCAGGAGGCCAATCTGGGACTTGCGGCAATTGCTGAAGTTATCGCCTCCATTCTTGAGCTGCGTCAGCATGCTCCAGTGATCACCGTGATTGCCGGCACGGTTGGCTGCTTCGGAGGAATGGCTCTGGCGGCTGGCGTTTCAAGCTACGTCGTGATGACGCGAGAGGCTCGTCTCGGTCTGAATGGTCCCGAAGTGATCGAACAGGAGTCTGGAAAGGATGAGTTCGATGCTTCGGACAGAGCTCTGATCTGGTCGATTCATGGCGGCGAGCAGCGTGCAGGTATGGGGTTGGCAGACGATCTAGTCGAGGACTCGGTCGACGGCATCGCCTCAGCTGTCCAGCAATTTGTCAGGGCGGGTAAGCCCGCACAGCACCGTAGCGAACAAGTTGAACTCTATCGTCGGCGGATTGCAACCCTTGATGCTTCCAGCCAGATCGACCCGTTGGCGCTGAGGGAGCAGTGGAAGAGTCTCAACTCGAAGGGGAGAACGCAATGAGCGGGCATATTGGATTACGTGGCAAGGCATGGTTTCAGGCATTGACAGGGCAAAACGAAGCAAGGGAGCACGACGACCCTGCTTCGGTTCTCACCGCAGACGCGTTGATCGGAGATGAACATGCCTTATTTCTTTGTGTGATACCGAATCCAGGCAGCCGCTTCCCGTGCGTGCGTGATGGTCAAGTAGGCCTGGATGAAGGTTACACGCTGGCGCACCGGGTCCGTGAAGCGTTGAATGCGGACAAGGATAAACCGAAAAGCCAGAAGCGGCCCATCATTGCGATTGTTGACGTGAAAAGCCAGGCGTATGGCCGCCGAGAAGAGACCGCTGGATTGTTTTTGGCGGCAGCAGCTTCATCGGATGCATATGCCTCTGCACGAATGGCAGGCCATCCGGTGATTTCGTTTGTCGTCGGACACGCGTTCTCGGGCGGTTTTCTTACACATGGTTACCAGGCAAATCGAATTCTGGCGCTCGACGACGCCGGAGTAACGATCCACGCGATGCACAAGGAAGCGGCGGCGAAAATCACCCGGAGGTCTGTAGCGGATCTCGAACGGCTTGGTCAGCAAATTCCACCCATGTCTTACAACGTGCAGGACTATGCCAAGCTGGGTCTTCTGCATCAGTTGCTACATGTCGAAAGCCCGCTCGAGCCAAACCTGTCAGAAGTCAATGAGGCGAGGAGTGCGATCATCGCGGCCATCGTCGACGCGCGCAAGGGTCCGCCGGATTTGGGTGTGCGGCGGGAATCGCGAGCAGCACAGAAATCGCGAAGCGCTGGTAATGCTGCGCGGGCATTGATGGAGCATCAGTGGAAGAACGCTTAAGGGGACGTCATGGCAAATGCAATTGTTGATGCACTTGTGCCGATCTTCGCAGGCCTGCTGCTTGGCTTTGGAGCGGGCCGGAGAGGATTGATGGACAACCTGAATGTACGTAACTTGATTGCATTGGTGATGAGTATTTCTGCGCCGAGTGCGCTTTTCCTGATTATCATCAATACTTCTCGAACGATTCTCCGACAACAGATTTGGACGTCGTTGGCAATCGCGCTCACGTTCGCGGTTCTGTATGTTGGGTGTTATTTCTGGACACGGCGTACAAATTCAGTCTCCGAAAGCGCTGTCATTGCTCTCACGTTCGCATTTCCAAACAGCGCTGCAATCGCGGTATCTCTGCTTACAACTACCTATGGGCATGGAGCAGCTACACCGGGAGCCCTCTCCATCGCTATTGGAGCAGTCACTATATCCCCCGTCACGTTAGCTTTGTTGGAGGTTGGCAGTCAGGGGAAAGCCACTGCGATTGGGATGCGAACGCTTGCCGGTGGTATTATCCGCTCTCTAACCCGTCCGATTATCTGGGCACCGGCGCTGGCCATCGTACTTGTCTGTATCGGCATTCACATTCCCGAATATGTGTCGAATACGCTTGGCCTGCTTGGCGGCGCAGCTGCTGGCAGCGCCTTGCTCCTCACGGGTCTTATTCTTTCCGCTCAGCCCTTTACTCTTACCCGGCCGGTTCTGATCACTGCTTTTGCAAAGCTTATCTTTCAGCCCGTGTTGGCTTTCGGCATCGCTTTGGCAATGCCTGTAAGTCACGCACAGGTACGAGACATTACGCTGATCTTCGCGATCCCGGAAGGATTCTTTGGGATCGTGTTTGGCAAGTCGTTTAATACCATTCCGCAACTTGCGAGCTCTGGACTGATTGCGACCTATGGACTGGCGATCGCCACATTGCCTCTATGGATTGTCCTCTTGTCCCGGTTCATGTAGACCCCTATGTCCTCATTACATTCAACTCCCAAGACACATGATCTGCTTCACCTTTCATGCTTGGAACTGGAGCAGGCCGATGCGTTCAAACCCGAATGGTTAGACGCAGTGCTGAAGGGCTGCCCATGGGTGGTTGTGCGACGAGCAGTCAGCCACGCTAAACAAGTTCCTGTCGGTGTGCGCGGCAAAGAGCGAGCACAACGTTGGGCAGGATTCGTAAATCCCGAACAAATTGCGCAAATCGTCTCGCCGAATCAACTGCGGGAATCCGCGGTTGAAAGGTCAAGGCGCGGTCTCCGGGCTTTCCACTCCCTTCGCTTCCTCAAAACGAAGGCCGCGCTGAAAGGTCTCGATTGGGGTCCGGGAGGAAGCGCCGGGTTTGAGCTAGCGAGCGGGAGGCCGACCGTCACTGAGGCGAGCGACCTGGATATTATCATCCGTGCCCCGGAGCCTTTTGATCGCGCATTTGCAAACTCAATCCGTATTCAGCTTGAAGGTGTCCCCACTAGGGTGGATGTCCTCATTGAGACACCCTATTGCGGCTTCTCTCTGAACGAATATGCCCACAGTCCGTCGGATAAGGTTCTCGTGCGTACCGATACAGGCCGCATCCTCGCTGCAGACCCATGGGACGTTCCGAATAGGAGGCAATCGTGGATGTAGCGTTCTTGTTTCCTGGTCAAGGCTCGCAAGAGCCAGCAATGTTGCATCATCTGATGCCTGATCAGGGCATGGAAGCGGTGGTCCGAGAAGTGAGCAGCGTACTAGGTTTCGATATACTCTCACTCGATACCGCTAAGGCCCTCGAGTCGACGATCGGAGTCCAACTGTCATTGTTGGCTGCCGGAGTTGCTTCGGCACGCTGTTTGCTCAACCTCGGTATTCGTCCCTCTGTGGTCGCCGGCATGTCCGTTGGCACTTTTGCTGCTGCCGTTATTGCGGATGCGATCTCCCTTTCAGACGCGGCTAAGTTAGTGAAAAGCCGGGCAGAGCAGATGGAGCGCCTTTACCCATCTGGGTGTGGTATGGCTGCGATCATTGGTCTGTCTGAAACCCAGGTCTCAAGCATTATCGAACTTGTTACATCCGACGCTCAACCTGTTTTTATCAGCAATCTCAATGCTCCTCGCCAGATTGTGGTTGCCGGATTCGTTCGCGCCATCGAAGCGGTGCTGGCAAGAGCGCACGCACTGGGGGCACAAAAGACCGAGTTGCTGCGCGTGTCCGTTCCCTCCCATTGCCCATTGATGAAGTCTGTTGCTCACTCCCTTGAGCAACAATTGCAGGATATGGAACTTCGTGATCCCAAGTGCGTCTATATCTCAAACATGCGTGCGCGTGTTATTCGATCCGCTAACGGAGTGCAAGACGACCTTGCAAATAATATCGCGCACACTGTGCATTGGCATGAAGCCACAGTGGTGGCTCAGCAGCTTGGATCTCAGATGTACATCGAAATGCAACCGGGCCACGTCTTGAGCGATCTGGTCCGCGACAATCTTGTGGGGGTGGAAGCGCATCCTGTTTCTTCAACAAGTCTGAAGTGGTTAGTCGCACATGCCCAAGGCGTAGAGCATTTCGGATGAGGAGTGGCAGGCTGAGACATGGCAAGATCTCACTGTTTCAACGGTTCATGAAGGTGCACGCTTCGACAGCCGTGTGCATATGGCAAAAAGCGGAAGCGATTCCTGAGTTGCATGAATGGCCCTTTAAGGAAAACCTTAGTGGGTGTGTCGAACCCAAAGCGGACGAAGTGAAGGAGTAAGAATGGTGGCACAAACAAGCTGGGCAAGTGAAGCGTCCACAGTCGACAGCAGCGCATCCTTCGAAACCGAGGATACGAAGTCGGCGAAAGTCTCGCTCGATAATTACGTATTCCACAGCAGTGGCTTGCCAACGATTATCGGCACCAGTGCCGCTCTACGGAGCGTACTGGACTTGGTGCGGGTCGTAGCCCCGACCGACGCGACGGTGTTGATCAACGGGGAAACAGGAACCGGCAAGGAACTGATTGCGGAAGCCATTCACAAGTGCAGCGGGCGATCGAACAGGCCGTTTGTAAAAGTAAATTGCGCCGCCATTCCTGGTGGTCTGCTCGAAAGCGAGTTGTTTGGTCACGAGCGCGGCGCATACACCGGGGCGGTCGCGCGCAGTATTGGACGGTTCGAGCGGGCTGACGGAGGCACCTTGTTTTTGGATGAGGTCGGCGACCTTCCCCTGGATTTGCAGCCAAAGCTTCTTCGCGTTATCCAGGAAAGAGAGTTCGAGCGTCTTGGCAGTGCGGCGACCATTCACACCGATGTGCGCGTTATCTGCGCCACACATCACAACCTGGTTCAGATGATCAACGAACGTCGATTCCGTGCCGACCTCTTTTATCGGCTCGGCGTGTTTCCCATTGAACTGCCGCCGCTGCGTGAGCGCCCTGAAGATATCCGTTTATTGGCTCACCATTTTGCTATGGCTTACGGCACTCGCTTGCGCAGGCGAATTACGGCCATTTCGGAGGAATTCATCGCGGTTCTTGTGCGGCACTCATGGCCGGGCAACGTCCGGGAACTGCAGAACCTCATTGAACGCTCGGTGATTCTCTCGACCGGCCATGTGCTCAGTGGTTCGCTGCCCGAACCCCCTCGCGCACCGGATGGCTCGCCCTGGTCCGAGACGTTCAAGCCTGTCACTCTGGAAAATGCGCAGCGTTCGCACATCCTTAAGACCCTCCACCACACGAAAGGAAGAATCGGCGGTCGAGATGGCGCGGCCGCCCGCCTGGGCCTGCCTCGGACGACGTTGATCCACAGAATGAAGCGACTAGGTATCATAGTTGCGCCGGTTCCAACCTCGGAGTCAATTCCTCCGATGCCTCCGCCGAGTGGAGTTTCTCAGGACGCTGCACGTTCAAGAGACTCCAAGGCGCACTCTGACGCGGGAAGAGCGGGCACGCTGGCCAAAGCGGAAATAGAGCAAATCTTGAAGGCTACGGAGATGACTGATGGTTTGATTGATGGCGAGGGCGGTGCCGCTGAAATCTTAGGCATTCCGCCGTCAACTCTTCGAAGCCGCATGAAGAAGCTCGGCGTAAAGCTTCAGCAAGTATGAGACAACTTCGACTGGCCTTCACGTTCGAAGAACAGCAACTTCACGACCATGCGCAAGGAAGCGAATCGGACGATGGCGCCTGCCTTGCGAAAGGACGTTTCGCAAGTGCTCCTGACGAGCCATTGATCCCTCGCGCGTTAGAGAGGTTTAGCGGAGCAGCAGCCCGGTTCTTCAATCGCCCTACTGATCGCGAGAGTTTGGTCTCAGACCTCTTCCCATTTTTTCGATTTACCCTTCCGCAGATATAAACGGGGCACTTCGTGTCCGTAATTCGCGTCAATACCGCCACGCTTGGCGGTCGACAACTCACGTTTCTAATGACCTGATTCCTATAACCCCCTTTGAATTCAGGCTAATCGACCATCGCTCGGGTTGAGGGAGTTGTGGCGCGCGAAATGCTTTTGAATTGGAAGAGCGGATTTGGAGAAATTGAGAACGGAGAAACGTCTGTGGGTAATCGTCTTTACAAGATCGCACATTTCGAGGGCTTGAAGCGGCCGGCCACCCTGTCGTTCGGCATGGGGGAAGCCTTCGATGAAGCGAAGTTGCAAGCGATAAACGTCGGGAATTTTGTTTTCTGTGCCGAAGGAGATGCGGCATTCCGAGATGAGCAAGGGCGAGACGATGGCGCAGGTTCACGGCGCGTTGTTCGTAGCAGAAGTTATTGAGGAGTCAGGTCATGAACTACCGAACGTTAGTTGTATTAGCTACCGCCGGCGTTTGCGGGTTGGCCTTGTGGATGTGCTTTTATGCGCCTACCGTCTCGGCACAGAGCAACGCATCCGCTCCACCCATGCCGGTTTACAACCCGTACCCGCGTGGCATCCTCCCTCCCGACTTGAGTTCCGAGATAACTCGGGTTCTACGAGAGGTCGACCTCGTCGAGAGCCGAGCGATCACACGGTGGCATAACTTCAAGCCCCCGATTGTCACGGGTCAGCCGCCTGTGCTTCAGAATACGGGAACCGAGGCAACTGAAACACTTGGTGAACTTATGATGTTCGACAAGAATATCTCGCCGAACAAGAATCAGGCCTGCGCGTCTTGTCACATGCCCTACGCTGGGTTTAGCGGACCAATTCCGTCCGTTAACCTGACAATGATCGCTTATCCCGGAACGGTTCACTTTCGAGCGGGCAAGCGCACAGCGCAACGACACACGTATTCGCCGTTCTTCCCTGTTCTCCAGTTCAATCAAGAACAGAATCTGTTCTTCGGTGGAAATTTCTGGGATTCCCGTTCAACCGGATATTTACTAAGGGGTCCCGACGCCGAACAGGCACAGGGGCCACCCGTCGACACTCAGGAAATGGGCTTCCCCGACACTGCCTGCGTGGCCTTTCGGCTTGCGCATGCTGTCTACCGACCTCTATTTGAGGAGATCTGGGGTAAGGGATCGTTGGATATTAACTTCCCCCCTGAGACCGAACAGATTTGCGCAACCCCGGGAGGGGCCGCGATATTTGGCGGTAACACCACACCAATTCCGCTAAGTCCAACAGACCGCACCCATGCAAACACTGTTTACGACCACTGGGGACAGTCCATTGCCTCATACCAACAGTCGGTGCAGGTCAGCGCTTTTTCGTCGAAATTCGACGCATTCCTCGCCGGTAAGTACACGATGACCGCAGACGAGATGGCGGGTTTCCAGCTGTTCAATGGCAAGGGCAACTGCAATTCATGCCACATCGACGGAAGAGGAACCAATTTAAAGCCAGATCAGACCGACACAAGCTCAACTGCGCAGGTGAACCCGCTGTTCACCTGTTTCGGCTCGGCCAATGAGGGCCTGCCAGTGAATCCGCGAGATGCTTTCTATTACCAGACCAAGCCGGACTCCTTCGGGTTCACTCCGAATCCATATGGCTTCGGCTACAAAGATTTGGGATTAGGAACTTTCCTTAGAAGCGGTTTCGGTTCCGCTCCAAACCCGAATGCGAGCTGGAGAGAACTTGCACCAACTGTCGACGGCCAGATGCAAGTGGCTACTGCGCGCAACGCAGCGTTGGCACCGACACAGTGTCCCACCACTGAAGCGCCCGGACCCTACTTTCAGAAGGAGTTTTTTCACAACGGGTATCTCAAGAGCCTGAAGCAAGTCGTGCATTTCTACAACACGCGCGACAAGTACGCCTACCCGGTCACATCCGGACATTGCCCGGCCGGAACGACCGAAAAAGTAGATTGCTGGCCGGCGCCGGAGATTGGAAACAATATCGATATGACCACAGGCAATCTCGGATTAACCGACGTGGAGGAGAATCAGATCGTTAAACTTCTGGAAACGTTGTCTGACGGTTTCACAAGGCCTTACCGCAACCGGGATACCTTCACAGGTGCTTGCATGAAGGGTGGTTCGGCTGCGACCCAAGGCAACGAGTTCCTGATCCCGACTCCGCCTCTACCACCCTGCTCACCGGACATCTGCGGTGTTGCACCTGTCCCGAACCCTCCAATTCCATAGTGCAGCTCTAAACTCTCCCGGCTCGTCCGTCTTGCTCAATTGCGGGAAGCCGACGGGCCGGAGTGAGCTGGCCGCGGGTGAGATTCGATCAGGCTCAGAGGGCTGCGCCGTATTTTTCTCGAGAATTTGTGAGGTATGAAATGAGCAGAGCGCTTCCGATATTAGCGGCCTGGATTTTGAGCGGCATCCTGCTCGCTCAGGAAAGTCCAACGACACCAATCGCTCGGCACGTACGCATCATTCAAGGTCCCAGGATCGAGTTGTCGGGCGCGAATCTGACCATTATCAGATGGACAACGAATAATCCCGGCGGGTCCCCTGTGCATTACGGAGTTGTGCACTACGGTACGGACCCAAGTCGTCTAAGCGAGACAGCCAAATCTCCAGTCAGGTTGAACCCGCATCATGCTTCGACGGTGTTCCGTGTGCGCCTCGATAACCTTAGGGCGCAGACGACCTATTACTTCTGGGTTGAATCCATGCAAGCTAGTGGCGTGGACGACCGAATAGCGAGCCCCATTAGACACTTCAGTACCCCTAGAAAGGATTAAAGAAAATGAAATTCAACTTCTTACTTAGGCAACTCTCACGCCGCGAAATGTTGCGAGGCTCGGCCATGCTGTCCGGCAGTGCCTTTCTGGCGCACCTCTTTCCCGCGCCGTTGCTCCGCACCTGCGCAGCGGGCTACGCGCAACGAGCGCCTTCGGACGCGCTCGCGGCTGAGCGCGACTGGTTCAACGCCTTTCCCCTTGAAACGGAAAGGCTTGGTGAAAATCTCACGATGTTCTCCGGGCCCGGGGGAAGCGTGGTAGTCCTCAACGGCCCAGACGGCAAATTCGTCGTGGACACTTTCGTTACGCCGGCCTGGCCCAGGCTCAAAAAGGCCCTCGATGGCCTGGGCAACGCGCCAGTGAAATACGTCATTAACACCCACTGGCACTTCGACCACACCGACAACAACGCACATCTTCACGCCGCCGGAGCCGTGATCCTTGCGCACGAAAACGCAAAAATGCGCATGACAGAACCGCACGTTCTGCCGGTCTTATATAGAGGACCAAACGGCGCACTCGTCGACGTGCATGTCGACCCTTCGCCGGTAGAGGCCTTGCCACAGCAGACCTTCCGCACCAGTTACAAGTTGCAAGCCGATGGCGAAACCCTCGCGCTCCAACACCTTGCCCCCTCACACACGGACGGGGACATCTACGTTCATTTTGAAAAGGCCAACGTGATTCAGATGGGTGACCTGTTTTTCAACGGGATATATCCCTATATCGATGCCGGTACGGGCGGCACGATCACCGGCACCATTGCCGCCGTCGACAAAATTCTCTCGCTCGCCGGCAATGACACCAAGATTGTTCCGGGGCACGGCCGGCTCGGCAACAAAGCGGACCTCACGAAATTCCGGGACATGCTCATCACTTCGCGCGATCGCGTTCAGAAATTGAAATCCGCGGGAAAATCCGCCCTGGAAGCCGTCGAGGAAAAGCCATTCGCCGATCTCGAACCGGTCTGGGGCAAAGGCGTCGTCAACGGCGACCAGTGGGTCCAAATCGTTTATCTGACGCTCTGAGCTCTCCGCGAAACCATCGCGAACGACTAGACCAGAGCGTAACAAAATAAGAAGGAGCAACAAATGAGTAATTCGCTAAAGCCTATGCGAGCAGTACGAGGAATCTCTCAGCCCCTATGCATCGTTGTCTTGCTGTTTACGTGCGGCGTGCTATCAGCGCAGAACCAAGCACATGGCATTCGGAATATTGTTCTGGTTCACGGCGCCTGGGCAGATGGTTCTGGCTGGAAAGGCGTCTACGAGATTCTTGTGAAGGATGGCTACAACGTCAGCATTGTCCAAGAGCCAGAGACGTCTTTCCAGGATGATGTGACTGCCGTGAAGCGTATCCTCGCACTGCAAGACGGACCGAGCATCCTTGTCGGGCACAGCTATGGGGGAGCCGTAATTACGGAAGCAGGCGCGGATCCATCGGTTGCGGGCTTGGTGTATGTCGCGGCTCACATGCCGGATTCCGGCGAGAAAGAGTCAGACGACGGAAAGCGCTTCCCAAGTGACCTCAGCAAGTCTGGGGCTATAAAGAAGACGGCAGATGGATTCACTTACCTAGATCCCGCGCAGTTTCATGAGTACTTCGCAGCCGACCTGTCTGCGGAGCAGGCCGCATTCATGGCGCGCTCGCAGGTGCTCAACTTTGCGGACAATTTCTCAGCCACGATCACGACGGCTGCCTGGAGAACCAAACCGAGCTGGATGCTGGTGGCGGGAAGTGATCGAACCATCAGCCCGGACTTGGAACGTTGGTATGCCAAGCGGGCCAAGAGCCACACGGTCGAAGTCGCAGGCGCCAGCCACTCAGTCTATGTCTCCAGGCCGAAAGAAGTTGCAGCGGTGATCGAAGAGGCTGCAGCACACGTTCACTAGAAAAAGATGTCGCATGGGTTCGAGAGCGGCGGCCTGGCACCTGCAAACAGTCGTTAGGCTGATTTCTGTGCGCGGTGCTGCCCATGGCTTGAGTTCCCATCCTCAGGCGGCTTCATGGCTTGCGTCTGATTCGACATATCGCGCGGGGCGGCCGCTAATGGGACAGGAACAGGGGGAACGAGCCGCCTGGATACACCTTCACTTATCGATCAGGAGAGAGATTCCATGCCAAAGATTCCTCACTTCCGCCTGTTGCTTCGATTCGGAGGAATCGGATTCCTGTTGTTCGCGGGACTGCAGTTCGTCCGGTCCGAGCTGAGAAATCCGCCGGTCACTGCCGAGATACAGGCGCCTCCGGAGGTCAAGGCGATATTCAAGCACTCCTGTTATAACTGCCATTCCAACGAAACTCAGTTGTCGTGGTTTGACCGAATTGTGCCTGCCTACTGGATCGTCTCCCGGGACGTACGTCGGGCCAGGGCACACCTGAACTTTTCAGAGATCGGAGCGCTTCCGGAAGAGCAGCAGAAGTTGGCGTTATTCGACGCGTTCAATCAGATTCGACTTGGCGCAATGCCTCTGCCCTCGTATCGAGCGGCGCACCCGAACTCCGCGATCACTTCGCAACAGTTGGCGATTCTACGGAACTATCTGGCGCCTAGATCGCAGGAACCCCCGGCCACTGTCTCGCGAGTCCAGGCAGCAGATCGCGAATACATGCGGTGGATCGAAGGCGACGGAACAGTCCGCAGCGTTCAGAGCACGCTCGGGGGTGTCCCCTTTCATCCTGAGTACAAGACCTGGAAACAGATAGGCAGCACGGAGCGAATCGAAAACAACACCGTACGTGTTGTTCTCGGTAATGATCTCGCGGTGAAAGCAATCGCGGACAACCGTATTAATCCATGGCCGGACGGAGCCATGATCGGAAAGGTCACCTGGCATGAACAACCGGATCCCGATGGGGTAGTTCGGCCCGGACAGTTCGTTCAAGTCGAATTAATGATTCGAGATCAAGCGAAGTATCGCACGACCGCAGGATGGGGCTGGGGCAGATGGATCGGCATGGACATGAAGCCCGACGGCCAAACGTTGGACTTCGCAAATACTCACTGCGTCGACTGTCATCACGCGGTTGAGCGAAACGACTATGTCTTCACGATGCCGATCAAGAATCAGCAACGAGGTGCGCAGTGAAAACCATCCATGTGCTCGCCGCGGCTCTACTGCTGATGCTCATAGGATGCTCGCAACCGAACGCGCGGGTGACAACGCGGTTCAATCGTGACGCTGAGGTATCCGGAGACTTGCCCTACAACGCGCTCCAGTGGGAGGTCATCGCATCCACGCTCAACCATAAAAACCACACGTTGGCCACTGTTCTGGGCAATGATCGAGCCATCGCCTACGCACGCACGACCGCCGCGCATGCGTATCCGGTGGGATCTGTCCTGTCCGTAATCACATGGTCTCAAGAGGAGGACCCTCGATGGTTCGGTGGAAACATACCCGGCAACGTGCGATCCGTCGAGTTCCTGGAAGTGCAATCCAGTCCGGATCGCAGGGGGACCTACCTGTACAGCCTGTATGGCGGTTCGCCCTTGAGAAAGCTTGTCTCCGAAGAGGAACAATCCCCAACGGGCAGGGCGGCATATATTGTCGGACAACGGGCAGCTGTCATGCCCTGAAAATTCCCTCCGCCTAAAGAGAGTGCGGCATTCGTCTAAGAAGCCGTATCGCACGCTGGTAGAAGAACTCGCAGAGTCAAGTATTAGGTTGCTTCCTCTAGCACTGGCGTAAAGTCTCCGCGAAAAGCCAAGTGTCCTGAGCTCGCTGAAGGTTTCGTGGTTCATCCCAAAGGGTGCCGAAGCTGTGCCGCTTGCTTCAAATTCCTACACCCTAAATGGGCTATTTTCAGTTGCGCTGCCAAGTACTCCCGTGCTGGCTTTGCCATGTGTAAGTTGTTGACTCGGCAGCTTCTGAGCAATTGCAACCTGCTCACATCGGATAATCGGCCGTCAGCCGACGCAAAATGTGCAGCAGACCGGCTTCCGTTCCGATCCACAGATATCCATCCATAGTTTGTGTAATTGCATGCGGCGCGCCGCTAAAGACTCCGTCCTGAATCCTCCATGTGGCGTGTGCGTATTGGGAGATGTGGCGTGACGGATCGACCGCCCAGAGCGAGCTTACTGCGAAGAGAAATAACAAAAGGGAAAGAAAATGGCGTCGCGGAACTCCCAACGCCTCTGCTTTTGGAGCAGAGTCTGCACGC
>Ga0209422_1000153_pt1 | contig 16812 bp, 8 predicted proteins | sample BlaSpr_A8_OM2_M3_FD_187983 | JGI IMG/M metagenome (GOLD analysis project Ga0209422, IMG submission 187983) | Forest soil microbial communities from Thunder Bay, Ontario, Canada - Black Spruce, Ontario site 2_A8_OM2_M3 (SPAdes) (version 2) | ecosystem: Environmental > Terrestrial > Soil > Boreal... | reverse complement strand
ACATGCCGCGATGCGACAGCGCCTGCAACTTGAGGCGGAAAAGGGATGGCTTCGGGGGTATGTATTGTATCTCGGCGATCGGTCTTGTGCCTTCTGGATCGGAACCCTATATCGGGGCACCTTCCATACTAATTTTACTGGCTATGATGCGAGCTACAGCAAATACTCACCCGGCATGTTTCTTCTAATGAGAGCGATTGAGGAGATGCGAACTCAACGGGATGGCCCACGAGTCCACAACATCAATTGGGGGCTTGGAGATGCCGAGTACAAGGAAATGCTCGGCACCTCTCAATGGCAAGAGGGCCCCGTCCACATCTTTGCGCCCACCCGGCGGGGGCTCAGGCTTAAGGTCCTCGTGGTCGCGACAACTCTGATCGAACTGTTTTCCAAGAGATTTCTTGCGAGCACCGGATTCCTTGCAAGGATAAAAAAAGTTTGGAGAAACCACGTAACAGAAGAAGAGGCACGTCCGTCAGCGGACATGCCTTAAATCTCCTGTGCGACAAAAGTGTCTCGATACCTAATTAATGATGACGGTCAATCCAGAGGGAGGGACTGGCGCAGTGCTACTCCCATTCGTAAACTGAAATGCCCCTTGGCTAGAAGTTCGGGTCACTCCGTCCATGTCTTGGTTCAACGTCTCCACAAAACCGTTGGGCAGCGTGACGTTAGCCAATGGCGTCCATCCTGCGGTATCGGTTGCGAGATGAAAATTGTCCTCACCCCCGGCGCCCGGATTACCCCCATTAGGAACACTCACAAAGCGGTTGGTGTTATCCAGCGTATTGTTGCTTACGGTTGGCGGCCCGCAGTTTGTGGTGCCCGTGCTGACGGTGCAACTGAACATCCCGTTCCCAGAGTTGTACCAAAGATTGTTCTGGATGAACACACTGTTAAGTGTAGCGGGCCAGCCTCCGCCAAAGGAGATCGCCGTTCCCGATACGAGTGAATTCCAGTTGGCGAATGTGTTGTTATAGAAGTAGATGTTGTTCCATTGCGCCCCGGTATCCCCTAGGAGTTCCATCACGCCATCGCCACCACCACCCCGGAAGGCGTTGCCCGCTTCTTCGGCCTCATTGGCAAAAATTATGTTGCCGTAGATATACCAGTTCGAGCTGTTGCTTGCCCCGGTTTCCGGGGTGGCTAGACCTGGTGCAGTTCCGGGAGTGTTTTCGATGTAGTTGTAGCGCAGGGTGAAGTAGTTAAGACCCACGCCATGGCCGCGGACTGCGGGCGCTTCTGAATGGCAGGTATCATAGTATTGGTCACGCTCCAACCAGTTGTATTCGATCGTGCCGTAGTTTGTGTTGTCGAAGATAAGCGGGCCTGCCCCCGTGTCATGGATGTGGTTGTAGCCGATGTATACATTTGTCCAATTGCCGGAACCTCCTATCCCACCTGGATATTCGACCCAAATGCCAGAATCACAGACAGTCTGCGGGTTCGAGGATGAGCCGTTGTAGCTTCCGGCTATATCCGTATAGCTGAACTTGATGTCGTTGGCGATGATAAGAACAGCTTGGCTGCTATTAACCGCTTGGCCGGAACCAGCGGTGTTGTTGACGGCAAAGCCGTAACCGCTGGGATTATTCCAGCTCGTCCAGCTATTGCCTGAAGCCCTGTAAACTCCGTTCCACGTCCAATAGTCCGAACTGAACTCCAAAGGACCGAAATTGTACGCCCGCCCTTGCATCGTGGAAGCATTCCACCCCGTGTTGGTACAGTTGGCGGCTGGGGTTGCAGCCTGAATCGTTATGACGGATGTGCCACTAGCTGGTGTGTTGAAGTTATATTGAGCACCGCCATAATTTCCTGCGCCAACGTAGTAAGTATCCCCGCGCACCAACGATGCGACGGCGCAACTGCCACTGAACCCGGCGCAGGAGTTGTTCCAGTCCGCGCCGCTCTTTGTGCCAGAGCCAGAAGGAGTAATGGTATGGCAGCTCGCGGAAGCAATCGCGGAGCTGGCCAGCAACAGAAGGACAATGATGAAAGAAGGTCTGTAGGAAGCGTCAGTCTGGGGGAACCGCATGCTTTCTCCTCTTTTATGGCAATTTCGAATCGTCAAGCACGAACCGCCAAAACAGGTGCGGGCGGCGAGAAACTCGATATAACTCTTTCGAGCTAAACCATTTATCGCATTCGCTGTCGTGTGCGTCTAGTCACGGAAGTGCTACCGCAGGCAAGGCAACGGGACGGTGGTATTTTGGGCTTCAGTGTTGCCTCTGAATCTCTTCTAACCGAAACAATTATCGCGACTTATGGCAGGATGGTGCAGGACGGAACGGCAGTTCTGAAATTGAGGAAGCGGGTCAAAAAGGGAATCAAACGATAAAAATGAGAGTTCTAGTCGTAATAGCGAACTACGGACAGGCAAACCAACCCTACCTGTTCCGGGTCTTGGACGAATACCGGCGGATGCCCTACGATGTCGACATTGTGGTCGTCTCGGATGTCCCGAAGGACCTCGGTTCCGATGTTGAAGTCATAGTAGGACTGCCCGACCCAAATCCCTGGTCACTCCCGTTCGCCCATAAAAAGGTGCTTGCCGACCGCCGGAATGACTACGATTTGTTTATCTATTCCGAAGATGACGTGCTGGTGACCCAGCGAAACATTGAAGCATTCCTCGAAATGACCCGAGTTCTTCCCCCTGATGAGCTTGCTGGTTTTCTTCGAATCGAGACCAGTGACGAGGGAAAGACTTTCTTCATCGATTCCCACTCCCACTATCACTGGCAACCTGGGTCAGTGAGAGAATGTGGGGCGGAGATTTTTGCTTTCTTTACCAATGAGCATGCGGGGCTGTACATGCTCAACCAGGAACAACTTCGACGCGTGATCGAATCCGGAGCGTTTCTAGTAAAGCCGCACGAAGAGCGCTATAACCTTCCGGAGACCGCTGCCACCGACCCTTACACACAGTGCGGTTTCAGAAAGATGATACGTTTGTCCCGCCTTGACGACTTTACCGTTTCTCACCTGCCCAATAAGAAACACAAGGGCCGCCCCTATTCCGAGAAGGCGGAATTTTGTCGGCAGATCGGAACGCTGTTGCAAGTACAGAAGGAAGGACAGTCGAAAAGCGCGTTGTGCGAGGCCAATCCCAAGGTGGGACGAGGAAAATGGTCGAAGAACTATTACGAGCCTTATGATCCGTTCTCCGATCCCGGAACGATCCCTGATATTCGCTCCTACATCCCCCCGGAGGCGCAGAACGTCCTGTCGATTGGCTGCGGATGGGGGGCTATCGAAGGGGAACTGGTGCAAAAGGGTGTCCGGGTTGTGGGTGTACCGTTGGATCCGGTGATAGCCGCGTCTGCTCGAGCGAAGGGAATCGAGATCGTCCAGGGGGGCTTCGAAGGAGCGCGAAAGGCATTGACAAGTGAGCGCTTCGATTGCATCTTGATGTCTTATATTCTGCATCTGGTGCGTGACCCCGCCCATATAGTGTCCTTGTTCGCGGATCTGCTCTCCTCCGAAGGATGCATGGTCATCGCAGCACCAAATTTTGTTTGGCCGACGCTGCTGTGGAAACGCATCTCGCGCGATCCCCGGTACCAGGATCTCGGAAATTACGATAAGACCGGCATGCACCTGACAACAAAGAGCCAGATCAGCAGGTGGTTCCGGGATTGCGATCTTAAAGTTGGACAAACGGCTGACTTAACATCTCAGCGAGCTAGGCTCGCCAATCGCTTCTCTTTGAGACTGGGGAGGCTGTTAGCCTCAGACTTCATAGCGGTCGGCACCAGGAAATGAGCGCTCTTTCTTTCCTGAATCCCGAGGCTCGCTCTGATCGGTCAACCAGATTTCAATAACCATCCACAACCCAAGATTGCAATCGTATCTCAATAGACGGAAAGGGTCTGTTTCAATGACTACACGTTATTCTCCAGTAATCATCATCGGCATGCATCGTTCCGGCACGACCATGATTACCCGTCTGCTCGAAAGTCTTGGACTCTTCGTGGGCCACAATAAGGAGAGCAATCATGAGGCGATCTTCTTTCACCGCATCAACTTATGGATTGCATCGCAATGCGGCGGCTTCTGGGACCATCCTGAACCGATTCATGAGCTGGTTGAGAACCGTGACATTCGCCCTATGGTGACCAACTATATCGACGGCTACCTGCTGCAATCGCCGCGGACTGTCAGCTTTCTTGGCTGGCGAAAATACCTGCGATACAGGAATCCGCGTAATCTTGACGTCCCCTGGGGCTGGAAAAGTCCGCTGAACACGTACACGCTGCCGCTCTGGCTCGACCTGTTTCCTGAAGCCAAGGTGATCCACATCTACCGGCACGGAGTGGATATCGCACAAAGCTTAAAAGTCAGAGGCCGGCGGGAGATGCAGCGAAACAGACTTCAACAGCTGTACTACGATCTGCGCTTCCTGCACTGGATCAAGCCTAAGCCGGGATCGTTTATTGATAGCGTGCGTTGCGATTCGCTGGAGGGCGGTTTATCCCTCTGGGAAAAATATCTCTCCGAAGCCCGAACTCACATCGGTAGCATGGGCGAGAGAGCGGTGGAAGTGAAGTACGAGGACTTTTTAGCCGAACCGACTCAAACATTGATGCAATTGGCCGCATTTTGTGGCGTGACATCCGACCAGGCGGCGGTCGAACTGGCTGCGGGGCGCGTCAAAATCGAGCGCGCTTACGCCTACCGACGAGACCCCGAATTGCGCGCGTTTGCCGATCAAGTCGCGCAACGCCTTGTCGTGAATAGCTATTGACTCACCATGCTTTGCCCGGCAGCATACAACATGAGTTTCTCGTGGGGTTGAATTTAGAAATGGAAATTGGCAAGGGCTCTCTATATGCACAGCGGAGTTGTTCCGGTGAACAACCATGAGAGCGTGTATGGTTGCCTATAGTTTCTATGAAAGTGACAATCGAGTCATGCGTTACGCGGAGGCGCTGGCCGCCCGCGGCGATGAAGTTGAAGTGTTCGCATTAAGGCGCGAAGGTCACTTGAAACAGGAGGTTTTGAACGGAGTCCGCGTTTTTCGGATTCAAGCGAGAGTGAAGAATGAGAAGTCACAATGGTCGTACCTATTCCGTATCGTATTGTTTTTCCTCAAATCCATGTTGTTTGTAAGTGTCAGACACCTGCGGAAGCCGTATCGTTTTATCCACGTGCATTCTGTGCCCGATTTTTTGGTCTTTGCCGTATGGCTGCCGCGCTTCACCGGAGCTAAGATATGTCTTGATATTCACGATCTGCTGCCTGAGTTTTATTCAAGCAAATTTCAATCCAGTAAGAAATCCTTGACATTCAAGCTCCTTCAGTTCATAGAGCTGGCTTCAGCTGCTTTTTCCCATCACGTGATTGCGGCAAATCATATTTGGCAGAAGAAACTTATTGCGCGCTCCGTTGTCGGCTCGAAATGTTCCGTCTTCATAAACTATCCGGACCGCTCGATTTTCCGGCAGAACGGAAGGACGCGGACCGACGACAGAATTGTCGTCATTTATCCAGGAACGCTCAGCCGGCACCAGGGTCTCGATACTGCGATTCGTAGTTTCGCCAAGTTAAGAGATGAAGTACCAAACGCGGAGCTCCATATCTACGGCGAAGGCTCTGCCAAAGACAGCCTTGTTCAGCTTACGCGAGACTTGCAGCTTGAGGATCGAGTACTCTTTCGCGAGACGATTCCCATACGGGAGATGGCGCGAATCATGGAAAATGCCGACCTGGGCGTGGTTCCGAAGCGCAACGATACATTCGGGGATGAAGCTTTCAGCACCAAGATATTGGAATTCATGGCAATGGGCGTTCCCGTTGTTGTCTCCGACACGACCGTGGATCGATATTACTTCAATGAAAGAATCGTAACTTTCTTCCATAGTGGAGACGTTGATGATTTGTCCGTGCAGATCGTCAAGTTGATCCGGGATTCCGACGCTCGTCAGGGTCAAATAAACCAGGCTACTGAATTTGTGAAACAGCACGACTGGTCTACAAAGAAAGACGATTACTTGCAGCTCGTCGACACCCTGGTTACCGCTGGTAGATCAGTTGAGGACCGTTCAAGTTTGTCACAAACATGCTTTTGAAATCAGGCCCTTCTCGGTTTTGAGTCTCCGAGGGTAAACATCTCTCACGATCTCCCGCCGAGACTGCGGTGCACTCCCAAGAACAGCGTCATAAGCCTTGATCCACCTTAGATGTCTTTGCAGATCGTCGGCTTTTGTATTCTCTCGGATCTTTCCAACAATTTAGCGGAATCTTGAAATTCGAAAGCGCGTCTTGGGCGTTCGACACTCATGAGCCAAGAGACAACCAAGTGCGCACAAGAGGCTATATGAAACGAATTCTCCTTCTCGTAGTTTCTGTATTCCTAATGTTCACGAGCGGCACTGCGTTTGGATCCTGCACTGCCCCACAGAATCCGATCGAAGCAGAGAATTGCTTGCCGGGCAATCCAAGCAGTCAATGGGACGTGAGCGGTGCGGGTGACTCTACGATCCAGGGGTTTGCCACAGATATTAGTGTCGATGTCGGCCAGACAATAAACTTCAAAATTGACACAAACGCAAAAGCCTACACGATCCAGATCTATCGAATGGGCTACTACGGAGGGATGGGCGCCCGCCTTATTACTACTCTTACGCCCTCTGCAACGTTGCCACAAACCCAACCTGCCTGTTTGACCGACGCGACCACAGGTCTTTTTGATTGCGGGAACTGGGCTATCTCAGGGTCTTGGCAGGTACCCTCGACTGCCACCTCGGGGATCTACTTCGCGCATCTTGTCAGAAGCGACACGGGCGGAGCCAGTCATATTGTGTTTGTCGTTCGGAACGACGCGAGCCAATCCGCGATTCTATTTCAGACTTCCGATGAGACCTGGCAGGCGTACAACGGATACGGCGGTTCAAGCCTCTATGGTCCAACTGACGTATATAACCTCACCCAGCGTGCGTACAAGGTCAGCTATAACCGGCCCTTCGTTACACGTGGTTTCGGAGTTGAGGCTGTGACTTGGGTATTTGGCGCTGAGTATCCGATGGTTCGCTGGCTCGAGGCAAATGGTTATGATGTATCTTACTTCACGGGCTTAGATGCTGCACGGAACGGCAACCTGATCGAAAACCACAAGTTATATCTAAGTGTAGGACATGATGAATATTGGTCCGGTCCGCGCCGCACCAATGTAGAGGCGGCACGCGCGGCCGGGGTAAATCTCGCATTTTTTAGTGGCAATGAAGTCTTCTGGAAGACGCGATGGGAGGATAGTATTGATGGAACCAATACGCCCTATCGCACCCTCGTTTGCTATAAGGAGACTCTCGGACCGAACTCAGTGCCTACGGCAACGGCCGCTGTTGATCCACTAGATCCGACGACTTGGACAGGTACGTGGCGCGATCCCAGCAAGAGTCCCCCAGACGATGGCGGCCATCCGGAAAATGGCCTGACCGGCACAATATTTACGGTAAACGGTACGGGCATAGACAACCCGGGGACCCTTTCCATCCAAGTGCCAGCGGCTGACGGGCAGATGCGATTTTGGCGCAATACCAGCGTCGCAAAGCTTACCTCGGGGCAAACTGCAACCCTGCCTCCTTCGACTCTAGGTTATGAATGGGATGAGGATCTTGATAATGGTGCCCGCCCAGCTGGGACTATCGATCTTTCGTCTGCTACGTACAACCTGACTACAGATCTGCTACTTGATGCAGGTGGAACCTACGGTGCTGGTACCGCCACCCACCAGATGACATTGCATCGATACTATAACGATGTGGGTGAGTCAACACAGACACCGCTGGGGCTCGTTTTCGGCGCTGGGACGATTCAGTGGTCGTGGGGCTTAGATAGCACCCACGATAACCCCATAGCCTCGAATCAGGCAGCTGACCCTGATATGCAACAGGCGACGGTGAACCTGTTCGCCGATATGGGAGTGCAACCCGCCACATTGCAGGGCAGTTTGGTGCAGGCAACACAATCAACAGACACAATTGCCCCGACATCCCAGATTACTTTTCCAACAAATGCAACACAGGTGCTCGTGGGAACGACCGTGAAGATCACTGGGACAGCGGTAGATGCGGGTGGAGGAGTAGTTGGTGGTGTGGAGGTGTCTGTCGATGCTGGCAACACCTGGCACCCGGCATCAGGCCTCGCAAGCTGGACCTACAGCTGGACCTCAACTGTTTCTGGAAATTACACAATTCGGAGTCGCGCCACAGACGACAGTGGCAACCTGGAAATTCCGTCAGCAGGTGTTTCTGTTGTCGTGTCTACGACTGCGCAAACGCTCACTTCTTTGACGCTCAGCGCCAGCAGCGTTTCGGGAGGAAACACAGTACAAGGAACGGTAAAGCTGGGCCAACCCGCTGCTTCTGGTGGGGTGGTCGTGACGCTTTCAAGTTCCAATTCGTCCGTCGCAAGCGTGCCTGGCACGGTGACTGTTCCATCGGGGCAGTTCAGCGCCAATTTCACCGTCACCGGTCTCGCGGTGTCACTACCTACCTCGGTCACCATCTCTGCCACTTACGTTGCCACTAGCAGCGCCGCCTTGACGGTCACGAGTGCATTGCCGCCGCCGCCCGGGAGTCTGGTGATTGACGCATTGGTCGCGAAGGACCAATCGACGGCAGTTGCGACGGTGACCAGCGGAACGTTCTCAACTTCTGTGGGGAATGAGTTGATCCTGGTGCTCATGGCGACCGATGCTCTGTCTTCAAATATGTCGGTCACAAGCATGACGGGAGGCGGACTCACCTGGAACTTGGTGCTGCGGACCAATACGCAGTTCGGTACTTCTGAGATTTGGCGGGCTTTTGCGACGAGTCCGGTTTCCAATGTCGCAGCCACGGCGACACTTTCACAGAGTGTACTCTCATCAATGCTAGTCGTCAGTTTCGCCGGTGTCGACACTACGGGAACAAATGGCTCCGGAGCAATCGGGGCCACTGGCAGCGGCAACGCCAATCCAGGTGCTCCCACGGCGTCACTGACCACTACACGCAATAACTCGATTGTCCTCGGTGTCGGCAATGACTGGGACAATGCAATTGCCAGAGTGGTCGGGCCCAACCAATCAATCTTGCATCAGTATCTTGCACCAACAGGAGACACCTACTGGATGCAATGGCGGAGCGCGGCTGTACCGATCAGCGGCGCAACTGTGACGATCAATGACACGGCTCCGACTACGGATCGTTATGATCTCAGCATCGTAGAGGTTCTGCCAGCTCCTGCTGGAACGCTCAGCATCTCTGGAACTATTACTCCGGCCGCGACATCGAGCGGAACAACAGTGACCCTAAGCGAAAGTGCGACCGAAACGACTACAGTCAGCGGCTCTGGAACTTTCTCGTTTCAGAATCTTGTCAGCGGTTCGTATACGGTCACACCCAGCAAAGCCGGAGTAGTATTCACGCCGTCGTCTCAGACCATCACGCTCAGTGGCAGCAATGGGACAGCCAACTTCACTGCAGCTACTCTGCAGTCGATCGCGGTGACGCCAGCAACTGCAACTGTTCAGGCGGGAAAAACCCAGTCGTTTACGGCTACTGGCACTTACAGCGACGGTAGCACGCAAAACATCAGCACGCAGGTAACTTGGTCGTCCTCAAACGCCAGTGTTGCCAGCGTAAGCAGTTCAGGCGTGGCTACAGCAATTGCTGGCGGAAGCTCGAGCATCATCGCGTCGCAGGGTGTGGGGGAAACAGGAGTCAGCGGCAGTGCGGCTTTGACTGTGCAAGCTACCCCTCTCGTGATCGCCACTACGAGCCTGCCACCCGGCTTGCAAAACCAAGCATACGCAGCGACAATAACAGCCACCGGGGGTACGGCACCCTATACTTGGTCTCTCGCGAATGGCACAAGCTTGCCTCCGGGACTTACTCTATCGTCAAGCGGACAGATCTCAGGCGTGCCTACGGTGGCCGGAACGGGTAGCTTTACCGTACAGGTGACTGACGGCAGCAGCCCACAGCAAGCCGCATCGCAAGCGCTGAGTATCATCATTACATCGCCTCCGAGCTTCTATACGATCTGGACCCCCTCGACGGTGCCGACCACGGTAGACGCCGGGGCCGACTCGCCCGTCGAATTAGGCGTCTTATTTGAGTCCGCTGTAAACGGCACCGTAAGTGGCGTCCGGTTTTATAAGAGCGCCGGCAATACTGGCACGCACATCGGAAACTTGTGGAGCAACTCAGGCACTTTGTTAGCATCGGCGACATTTTCAAATGAGACCGCCTCTGGATGGCAACAAGTTAACTTCTCCACACCGGTCGCGATTACAGCCAACACTGTGTACGTTGCTTCTTACCACAGCACGATAGGTCACTACTCTGACGATGCAGACTATTTCGTGAGTGCTGGAGTAAATAGTCCGCCTTTGGCAGCTCTCCAGAACCAAACTAGCGCACCGAACGGAGTATTCGCCTACGGAACGAACAGTGTATTCCCAACCGGCGGATTCAACTCATCAAACTACTGGGTGGACGTTGCATTCGTACCGTCGGCTGCGCTGAGCTCAATTGCAATTACGCCTGCAAATCCGGCCATTCAAATCGGTGGCACTGAGCCATTCACTGCGACCGGCACTTACAGTAACAGCAGTACGCAAAACATCACCAACCAAGTGACTTGGTCATCATCGAACGCCGCAGTCGCCACTATTAGCAGTTCAGGCGTGGCCTCAGGTGTTGGGGGCGGGAGTTCTAACATCACCGCGACTTTGGGCTCCGTCACCAACAGCACAAAGCTGACGGTGCAACCGGCAACACTCGTGATCACTACCGCGAGTTTGCCTAACGGAAGTCAAGGTGCGTCCTACACAGCGAGCCTGACCTCAACTGGCGGCACGGCGCCGATAGTCTGGACGCTGACAAACAGTACGTTGCTGCCGGCGGGGCTCAGCATGTCTTCGGCGGGTCAGATTACTGGCACAGCAACCGCGAACGGTACCACAACTTTCACGGTGCAAGCGACTGACTCGGGCAGCCCGGCCCAGATCGCCACGCAGACCCTGAGCATTACGGTTAACATATCTGGCTGCCCTTGCAGTATCGGGGGGAATGTCAGCGGCACCGGCGGAAACGGCGCAACCGTGACGTTGTCGGGAGGAACGAGCGTCACAGCCGATACATCCGGCAACTACATTTTCAACGGTTTGAATAACGGCACGTACACCGCTACTCCTACCAAGGTGGGGTACGTGTTTACTCCGGGTAGCCAATCAGTTACGGTTAGTGGAAGCAGCATTAGTGCGGTGAATTTCAGCTCGACCGCGCAGTTGGCGATTGATCAGACTGTTTCAACAGATCGCAGTTCGAGCGCCACCACGATAGTATCGCCTATCTTTTCGACGACGAAAACAAACGAGTTATTGTTGGCTTTTGTCTCCACTGATGCCACAGCAGCTAACATGACGGTGACGGGAGTCACGGGCGCGAGTCTAACCTGGACTCTCGTTAAGCGTACCAACACCCAACTCGGTACTGCGGAAATCTGGCGCGCGTTCTCGTCCACCACGTTGAGCAGCGTGTCGGTCACGGCTACTCTGGCCAAGAGTGTGGCTGCTTCCATCACAATCGCCACATTTACGGGCGTCGATACGTCTGGAACAGGAGGTTCTGGAGCAATTGGCAACACCGGAACCGGTAATGCCAATCCCGGCGCTCCTGCGGCTCAATTGACGACTACTCGGAACAATTCATGGGTTTTCGGAGTGGGCGACGATTACGATAATGGGATTGCTCGGACGATCGGACCAAACCAAACAATGGTCCACCAATACCTGGCGACGGTTGGTGACACATACTGGGTGCAACGCCAAAATAGTACGACGCCGAAGTCAGGTACGGTGGTGACAATTAACGACACCGCACCGGCCACAGATCGCAACAACTTGAGCATCTGCGAGATTCTGCCCTCGCTCTAAACGCTCTGCGACAATACATCGGGGCAGTATGGCCCCAGTCGCATCTCGCTGCGCTAGGAGACTGCTGAAATCGTCCTCGATTTCTCTCTTGCAAGGGTCTCACTTTGTTCCTTAGAATGCCCTTATTCTGCTGAGAAATCATTCGTCTTCTCCGGCATTCCGCCCAAACGGGCAAAGATGGGCTCCTGCTTGCGACTTGGGGGCGGCCTTAACTCTTTTGCCCAAATTCTCTGACTCTTGCCTGCCAATGGCATTTCTCTGCCTTCTGCTCCTTACATTTCATTGCTGCTGTTGGGCGCAGACCCGGTCCCAGGCAAATCCTTCTGCTCGAATTCAGGAGGGATGTCCGCGCGAACCGGAGGGTAGCGTTGCTACCGAACCCCCGGACCTCAGAAGCAAAAACGGCCGTTTGAAAGTTGCTCTGAAAATGCGCAGTTCCCTGGACCCCAACGGGCACATGCGGTATTGCTACATCGATGAGCATGGAAACCTGGCGCCGACACTCCGGCTCCAGCCTGGCGATACTCTCATCCTCAGATTGAGGAATGAGATCTCGGTTTCGCCGTCGGCTTCATCGTCCGGCCAAACATCCACTTCGGTTCAGACGAGAAATGTCCTTCATCGCAGGCGCAATCCGTGCGAAGGGGGCGAAATGTCCGTAACGTCGACTAATCTCCACTTCCATGGACTTTCGGTTCCTCCCGTCTGTCATCAGGATGAGACGCTAAAGACTCTCATTCAACCCGGAGATCCTCCATTTGAATATCGCATTCAAATCGCGAAGAATCAGCCTCCCGGTTTGTACTGGTATCACCCGCATGTGCACGGTTTCAGTGAACAACAAATTCTTGGCGGCGCCTCCGGCGCGATAATTATCGAAGGAATGGAACGAGCCGCTCCTCGTGTCGCGGGACTGCCCGAGCGTGTATTTGTCGTCCGGGATGAAGAGATGCCCGAACCCTCGCCTGCGGACAAAGCTGATGCGGCCAGGCCAACGAAGCAACTCTCGATCAACTATATTCCTGTGCCTTATCCCAAGTACCCGCCGGCTGTGATCAAAATGAAGCCGCTGGAGCGACAGTTCTGGAGAGTAGTGAACGCCTCTGCGGATACGTATCTTAATCTCAGCGTAGAATTTGGTAGCAAGCGTCAGAATCTCGGAATTGTCGCGCTCGATGGCGTCCCGGTTCGCTATGGTGATCCGGGAGCCAAGAACTACGCGCCACAGCAATCACACGTCTTTCTCCCCCCAGCGACACGGGCAGAATTTATCGTGACAGGTCCTTCTGCAGGAGTAACCGGTCGCCTACTCACTAGCTATGTGTATCGCGGCGCCGCCGACGATGATAAGCCCGTAGTTCCTAAGAAAGATGGTCAGCCCGCTCTTCGAGTGGGGCAAGACGATGTGGATGCTGCCAGACCTCTGGCGGCTATTCTCCCCACCGAGACGAGCGAGCCGCCTTTTTTGGAAGCCGGTTCGGCAAATCCTGAACCCCCAAGCGCGCCTTTGTCAGCAGTGCGCCCGATCGGCAAGCGAACGCTCTATTTCTCTGAGAAGCTCGTAGATCCAGGTAACCCAAATAGCGCGGCCCTTTTCTTCATTACTGAGGAAGGTCATCAGCCGGCTGTATTCGACCCACACAGCTCCGACCCTACCGTTAGAGTTCATCAAGGAGATGTCGAGGACTGGACGATTGAAAACCGGTCGCAGGAGTCTCACACGTTCCACATTCACCAGCTGCACTTCATAGTGGTGGGGGGGCAAGGTATCGGTTGGGAAGAAGCTACTTTACGCGACACGATTAATCTGCCAGCATGGGATGGTTTTAGCAAGCATCCGAGTGCAACTTTGCGAATGGATTTCCGCGATCCCCGAATTGTAGGGACGTTTCCGTTCCACTGTCATATCCTGCAGCATGTGGACGGAGGCATGATGGGAACCGTGCTCGTCGAGCCAGTTTCGAATTCAAGCGGGACTCATTAAGACCTAATTCCGCGTATAAGCTCAATCCTGAAGATGAGCGTTTATGAGATCGATCCGCTGCGCGATCCTCGCTGGCCGGGTCTGCTGGAACAACATCCCCTAGGCTCGGTCTTTCACAGCCGCGGTTGGTTGGAGGCATTAAAGCGCACCTATGGGTATGAACCTGTTGCATACACAACGACGGCACCCAAAGCACCGTTAAAGAACGGTTGGGTATTTTGTCGAGTTCGGAGTTGGCTCACTGGTCGTCGCCTGGTTTCGTTGCCATTTTCCGATCACTGTGATGCGCTGTTGGGAAATCCGGAAGACTTGCAAGAAATATCACAGACCTTGAAGCGCGACTGTGCGAGAGATCATTGGCGCTACATCGAGTGCAGGCTTGCATCAGGTCAGCAGGTTCCGGAGAATTTTGAAAAAAGCGAAGAGTTTTGTCTTCACAAACTGGATCTGCAACCTGAATTGGACGAACTCTTCCGTGGTCTGCACAAGAATTCAACCCAGAGGAAAATCAGGCGCGCCGAGAGGGAAGCGATTACATATGAAGAGGGCTGCTCAGAGAGGTTGTTAGACCAGTTCTATCGACTGCTTGTTCTAACGCGGCGTCGGCATCGGGTTCCTCCTCAACCGCGCGAGTGGTTTTGTAGCCTGCTAGCCTTATTTGGAGACCAACTGAAGATTCGAGTGGCTTCTCGCGAAAAAACTCCGGTAGCTGGCATTATTACACTGCAGTTCAAGAAAACCCTTGTCTACAAATACGGGGCCACGGATGAAAGATTTCTTCGGCTCGGAGGTATACAGATGCTACTCTGGCGAGCCATAGCAGAGGCGAAGGAAAGAGGGGTGCAGGAATTTGATCTCGGTCGTTCCGATCTTCACGCCAAAGGACTGATTGTGTTCAAGGACAGACTGGGGGCTGCACGCAGCACCCTTAGTTACTTCCGTTACCCGAAACGAACCGGCAGGACAGCACTCTTTTTCGATCGCATGCTGCTCCGAGAGAGATGCTCGTCGTACATTCCAATCCGCGTCATAGCCTTTGGAGGGCGGTTGCTCTACCGGCACTTTGGCTAGGGTCTGATCCTGGATTTCAGGTCACACGATGAAGAGTTCGTTTATGATCGAGAAAAATCTAAGTGCTTATGAGCGTGGTTCCAAGGGTGTTGATAGATCGCTACCGCTGTCCGGACAGTCTTCTAAATCTCACGATTCAAGATGACATAGCCGACGACGCCGGGTTTTTTCGGTTTGGCCCCAAGACTATTTGCTATGGCCGCTCCGCGGTGGGTTACCGAAGGCGTAGAGTCGGGCCCGCTCTCTACGATGTAGCCCAGGACGTCACTCTAGAGGACGGCGAAGTTTGTCTTCCATTTGATCCGACTGAAATTGTCGACAATTTACGGCTCGAACGCTATCGGGGTGCGGAAGACTCTTGGATTCGTACCAACGCCAGAAGAGCGTACTACTTTGTCCGTCCTGCGTTATCCGGCTCTGTCCGGACACAAATTCAGAAGTTCCAATTGAGGGGATGGCGCAAGCTGGTATTCCCGAGTTGGCCCGTAGACCGGACAGTAGAGAACATCTGCGAACATCTGCTGCTATCAGTGTTGCGAGCCGCAGGAGCAGATCGGATTCCGTTCATTTGGTTCTGGCCAGAGGGTAACGCCAGTTGCTTTGTCATGACACATGACGTAGAAACTGAAACTGGGAAAGCTTTTTGTTCGGATCTGATGGACATCGACGATTCATATGGAATCAAGGCGTCCTTTCAACTGGTCCCTGAGGGTTCGTATTCAATTCCGAAGGACTTCCTTGCTGCTATTCGTGATCGCGGATTCGAGATCGCGATCCAGGATCTGAACCATGACGGTCGGCTCTACGACGAACGGAACGACTTTCTCCAGCGAGCAAGTCTAATCAATCGGTACGCAACGGAGTACGGAGCGAAGGGGTTCCGCGCAGCCGTGCTCTACAGACGACCCGAATGGTACGACGCTCTTAATTTTTCGTTCGATATGTCAATTCCCAACACTGCGCACCTGGATCCGCAGCGCGGAGGCTGCTGCACAGTTATGCCGTACTTCATCGGAAATATCCTGGAACTCCCCGTAACTACTACCCAGGATTACATGCTTTATCACCTCCTTGGTAGCCAGTCGATCGAATTATGGGAACGGCAAATCGAATTGATTTTGGACAAGAATGGACTCGTGAGTTTTATTGCACACCCTGACTATGTGATGCAGGACACGATGAAGGCGCTATACAAGAACCTGCTGAGCTGTCTGCGCGAGCATCAAGCCGCCAGAAAGATATGGATGGCCCTTCCTTCCGATGTAGATCGGTGGTGGCGTGCACGCAATGAGATGCAGCTTGTACAGACTGGAAATAGGTGGCACATTGAAGGCAAAGACGCGGACCGTGCTGTTCTCGCTTACGCGAGAAACGTGGATGGCAGATTGGCATATGAATTGGAGCCTACACTCACTCACTCCGCGTCGGGGTCTTCCTAGGCGCGGAATTAGCATTGCCGCGCGAGTGTCCTTCTCCTTCCAGCCATCGAGATAGCGATGGCGATAACGTCGAGGACAGGTTAGGTACTGACTGATCTGGGTGTAGCTGTAGGTCATCAGGCCACCTGCGGGTTGTCCAGATTTGCGGGAGAGAGTTCTTCCCAGCGGGCGGCGGAAACAAAGCCGTCGAGGCGGAGCAGGGAAGCGCCGTTAAAAAAGATGTGGCTGATCTTAACCACACCTTTCAGACCGACGAGCTGAGTTTCATCGACCTCATCGCGTCCCAGTAGCTCGGTATCGTAGCCGAAATCGCGCAGGAACCAGTTCAGCTTCCACAGCGCCCTTGGGTTGCAATAGAGCCGGCTTGAAATGACGTTATCGGCAAAGCGGCTGGG
>Ga0209422_1000152_pt1 | contig 16814 bp, 8 predicted proteins | sample BlaSpr_A8_OM2_M3_FD_187983 | JGI IMG/M metagenome (GOLD analysis project Ga0209422, IMG submission 187983) | Forest soil microbial communities from Thunder Bay, Ontario, Canada - Black Spruce, Ontario site 2_A8_OM2_M3 (SPAdes) (version 2) | ecosystem: Environmental > Terrestrial > Soil > Boreal... | reverse complement strand
ATTGCGTGTGAACACATCCGACAAGAAGACTCTGGTGGGGCCGGTCACCACGAGCGATGGCAAGGTCGAAGTTGCCACCAAGACGGCGGGCACCGTGGATGTGCCTCTCGGAAACATTGCCGAGATCAGCGACCTGGCCGAGTACGAGAAGCTTGAGCATCCTGGCCTGCTGCGCGGCTGGAACGGCGGGGTGAATGTGGGCTTCTCGTTGGCCCGCGGCAATAGCGAGACCAGCAATCTGGCGTTGGGGATCAATGCTGTCCATCCCACCTTGAACGACAAGACCTCGATTTACCTGAACTCAATCGACACCAAGAATGATCTGGCCACGCCCAGCACGGTGGCCAATTTGATCACGGCGGGAATTCGTTACGATCACAACATTAATCCCCGGATATTCGGTTTTGTGGGCGGGGATTTTATGAGCAACGCGCTGCAGAATCTCGACTTGCGCGGCGTATACGGCGGCGGACTTGGCTATCACGCCATCAAATCCGAAAACACTATCCTGGATTTCCTGGCTGGTCTCAACTACACCCACGAAACCTATTCGAACGGGCCAGAAGTAGTACCCGTCACGGTCCCCCCTGTTTTCGTCTCTTATGGCGTAACCCGTCGATTCGCCGCGCTGACTCTGGGCGAAGAGCTGACGCATAAGTTTGGCAAGAGCACCGTGATCACAGAAAAATTGTATTTCTTCCCGGACGTGTCAAACACCGGGCAATATCGAGCAACGTTCGACTTTGGCACAGTAACGAAAATCAGCAAGTGGCTGGGTTGGCAGAATCAGTTCACTGATATTTACGTCTCTAACCCACCACTGGGAACGAAGACAAACGATCTGATCCTTACGACGGGATTGAATTTTTCCTTTACCCACTGAATGCTCGGCTGCCGCAGAAGATTACCTCTTAGTAATACCGTGGAATACCGATAGTCATTACTACTAGATTAAGTAATATGTCGCGCGTGCCCTCCCGCTATCTTGAAAGCCGCATCCGCGATTTGTGCGCGAAGGTGATTACGGCACCCGAGCCCGAGTTGGAACCTTTGCTCTCGGAGCTCAAGTCTGCGCTTCAAGAGCACAGCGACCGGCTCAGGAAAATGGCGGCCGAAACTTTCGCTCGTAGGCCTGGCGCTAAGATCTCTTCTTAGAATGCCGACTGGTTGGCTCACCTCCGGTTGAAAGAAACGTCTACTCCCGAGTAGAGTACTGTTTCCCGTTCCCCGGGGTTCTTCAAGTCCCTCAACAACAGGAGTTTGCTCGATGCGCCATGCCCTGATTGTGTTGATTGCTGTGTGCTGTTGCGGTGCCGTTTCCCATTCGCAGACCGCTGACGAACTGATTGCAAAAAATATCCAGGCGCGTGGCGGAATGGAAAAGATGAAGGCCATCAAGACCCTCCGCATGACGGGAAGGTTCGAGGGCGGCGGAGGCTTTACGGCTTCAGTCGGCCAGGAGAATCAGCGCCCGGACCTGATCCGTGAGACCTTTACCTTGCAAGGAATGACGCAGGTGCAAGCCTACGACGGCAGCACCGGCTGGCAGATTCAGCCCTTTGGGGGAAAGAAAGATCCGGAGTTGATGGGCGAAGACGACCTGCGCGATCTACTGTTGGATGCCGACTTCGATGGCCCGCTGGTCGATTACAAAGAGAAAGGCAGCACGGTCGAATATTTGGGCCACGACGAGGTGGACGGCGACGACGCGCTGCGGCTCAAGATTACGCTGAAGAACGGCGACATCATTTATGACTACCTCGATCCCGACACTTTTATCGAGATTCGTAAAGAGATCCAGCAGTTCATTCGAGGATCGGTGCGAGACCGCGTGCAGGGGCTCGGATCCTACAAGCCGGTCGCAGGAGTGATGTATCCCTTCTCGATCTCGCAGGGGCCAAAGAACCATCCTGACGCGCAGACGGTCACCGTACAAAAAATGGACGCCAATGTGCCGATTGATCCAGCGGACTTTGCCCTGCCGGCGTCATTGCGAACGGAAGAAAAAAAGTCCGGGATAGTAGGGATTCACTGATTCGCCTGTTTGAGTCGGTGAAGTTGAAAACAACAACGAAAATCATTGTGTCGAAAAAGGACTCGCAAACATGAAAGCATCCGCTCGTGATTCATGGGCAATGACTGTGCTGTTCGTCTCAGCTTTATTTTGTGCACCTCTGCAAGCCGCAGCCCAGGCGCCGCCATATCGGTACGATGCGGCAACGGTCTCCGGACTGCCTGCGCGCAACATCGGCTCGGCGACCATGAGCGGGCGCATCGCCGCGGTGGATGCAGTGGAAGAGAACGGACGCATTACCGTGTTCGTGGGCGCGGCCAGCGGCGGCGTGTGGAAGTCAGTGAACGGCGGCACAACGTATAAGCCGGTGTTTGACCGCGAGGACGTGCAGTCGATTGGCGCGGTGGCCATTGATCCGTCGCATTCGAAAATCGTCTGGGTGGGCACGGGAGAGGGCTGGACGCGAAACAGCGTCTCGGTAGGCGACGGAGTGTATAAGTCGACCGATGGCGGTGAGAACTGGAGCAACGTCGGCCTGAAAGATAGCGAGCACATCGCCAAAATTCTAGTGAATCCGAGCGACAGCAATGACGTACTGGTTTGCGCACTGGGCCATCTCTGGGATGACAACGACGAACGCGGTGTCTACCAGACAAACGATGGCGGCAAGACTTGGAAGAAAGTTCTGGCAGGCGCGAATGGTTCGAGCGGATGCGCCATGATTGCACGCAGCCCGCAGGAGCCGAAGACAATCTATGCAGCAATGTGGGATTTTCGGCGGCAAGGATGGACCTTCCGCTCCGGTGGACCGGGTAGCGGGCTGTTCAAGTCTACCGATGGCGGTGTTCACTGGAGCGAGATCAATGACGGCAATGCCAAAGGCTTGCCTCCCAAACCATATGGACGCATCGCGGTGCAGGTAGCGCCGTCAAAGCCGCAGGTAGTCTATGCCAACATCGAGGCGGAAAAAGGAAGAGGACTTTACCGGTCTGACGACGGAGGCGCGAACTGGACGAAACTTGACGCCAGCAATTACATGGTCTGGCGTCCGTTTTATTTCGGCAATTTGATCGTCGATCCGAAAGATGAGAATAAGCTTTTCAAGCCCGATCTAATTCTTCTGCTTAGCAACGATGGTGGAAAAACCTTCAACGTGGTTTCAAGCAGCGATCATGGAGATTTCCATGACGTATGGATCAGTCCGAAGAATCCGAACATTGTAATCGCCGGCGACGATGGCGGATTGTGGCGCAGCGAAGATGGCGGCAATCGCTGGAAGCACCAGATGAATCTCCCGGTCTCGCAGTTTTATCACGTGAGCACCGACAATGCGGATCCCTACCACGTCTATGGCGGCCTGCAGGACAACAGTTCGTGGGTGGGCGATTCGTCATATCCGGGCGGTGTCAGCAATTCGCGCTGGGAAAACATGTACGGCGGCGACGGGTTCTGGATGTTCGAAGATACTTCCGATCCCGATTACATTTACGCCGAAGCCCAGGGTGGTGAGATCGGCCGGGTGAATCGATATACGCACGAGACTCGCAGTCTCAAGCCCTGGCCAAACTATGGCGAGAAGAAATTGCGTTTCAACTGGAACACGCCGATTCACATGAGCCCTAATGAAAAAGGAACGATCTACATTGGCGCGCAGTTCCTGTTTCGCTCGCGCGATCATGGCCAATCATGGGATCGAATTTCTCCGGACTTGACCACGAATGATCCGGAAAAACAGAAACAGGAAGAGTCCGGCGGAGTGACCATCGATAATTCTTCTGCGGAGATGTATACCACGATCTACTCAATTTCAGAGTCGCCCAAGAACGGCCAGATTATTTGGGTTGGCACCGACGACGGAAACGTGCAGATCACGCGCGATGGCGCCAAAACCTGGACAAACGTGGTGGGGAATATTACCGGGCTGGGCAAGAATTCCTGGGTAACCGCCATTGAAGCCAGCCGCTTCGACGAAGGCACCGCGTATGCCACCTTAGATCGGCATGTTTTCGGAGACAAGAACCCGTATGTCTACAAAACCATCGACTACGGGCAGACGTGGACGGCGCTTCCAGCGCAGGAGAGCGGCGTGCGCGGATACGCTCACGTGATAAAGGAAGACACGGTCAACCGCAATCTGCTCTTCCTGGGAACGGAATTCGGCCTGTGGATTTCAGTGGATGGTGGCCAGCATTGGGCGCAATATAAGGGTTCGGATTTTCCCGCGGCGCCTGTTGATGACCTCGTGTTACAGGCGCGGGAGTCTGACTTGGTGCTGGCCACGCATGGGCGCGGCATCTGGATTGTGGACGATATCTCACCGCTGCGGACCCTCACTCCCGAGATGATGGCGAAAGAAGCGTCCTTGATCCCGGGGCGGGCAGCGGTTCAATACTTTGATGTCGATGGCGGTTGGCCGGAGGGCGACGAAACTTTTCGCGGCCGGAGCCGTCCCGCGGATGCGCAGATCACGTATTACCAAAAAGGACGCCACATCTTCGGCGATTTGAAGATTGAACTTTTCGATCAGGACGGCAAACTTGTCGACACAGTGTCGGGTGGCAAGCATCGAGGATTGAATCGTTCGGGCTGGGGAATGCGAGTAAGGCCGCCGGCTGTCGCGCCAGCGGCATCGGCTCTGTTTGAAGCCGCGCAGGGACCGCGCGTGCTGCCCGGTACTTACACGGTGAAGCTGACGAAGGGCGACAAGACCTACACTGAGGAACTGAAAATTGCGATCGATCCGCGCGCCAAGTATTCACTGGACGAACGCAAGGCTCAATTCGATCTCTCGATGAAAGTCTACAAAGAACTGGAACACATGACTTATGGAGTAGAAGCGATCGAAGGAGTGCGCAATGCGGCAAATGCGCGGGCTGCCAAGCTACCGGAAAAAGATCCGCTGCGAAAACAACTCCAGAAACTCGCTGCAGATTGCGACGCGCTGCGATCGAAGATCGTGGCCACGAAAGAAGGTGGCATGATCACTGGCGAAGAACGAATCCGTGAACATCTGGGGCAACTCTACGGCGCAGTAACCAGTTACGATGGCAGGCCCACCGACTACCAAGTGGCGCGAACCGAGTCGCTGGGTCACGAACTGCAGGATGTGATCGATGACTTCCAGAAACTTGCTCAGAAGGAATTGAAGGGAATTAATGCAGGATTGAAGAGGAAGAAACTGGAATCGATCACGGTCGCGGCCGAATCAGACTGGCAAAAGAAGAAAGAGGAATCCGCGGTCGCTGCCGGTGCGGGAATGCGCGCGGCGGAAAACCAAATTCGCGAAAGAGATTAGAGAGCCGGAACTACGCCAATTCCAGTTCAATTTTTTTAGCGGCTGCGTCCAGCTTGGTGATGCGGAATTTGCGAATCTGACCGGCATGGGCGGCTTCCGGCTTGGTTTCGCTAACGGCCACACTGCCCTTCCATCGCGCTTGCAGCATCGATCCAAGAGCAGATAGATCAGGTTTCGAGGGCACCTTCCCGCTCGATTGCGAAGACGCTACTCCCGAAGGCTGAGGCGGTTTTCTGTCGGCGGCTTTTACTGATGCATCCATGCGGCAGCGAGCTTCGATTCCTTCGCCCAATTCCACGCGGGAGTGGCCGTCCGAAACCTCGACCATGCGGCCAGTGACTACGTCCCCTTCTTTGTGCTCGGCAATATATTCATCCAAACCGCTGGGAACCAGCTGCTTCATGCTCAGCCGCAATTGCCGCTTCTCCGTGTCGACAGCGAGCACCTGAGCTCTTACGACCTGGCCCATCTTCACGACTTCCTGCGGGTGATTGATGCGCTTCTCGGCGCTCATTTCGCTGATGTGGATCATTCCCTCAACCCCTTCGCTGAGTTGCACGAAGGCGCCGAACTTCGTGATGCTGACAACCGGACCTTCGATGACCGAACCCGCTGCGAGGCGCTGCCCAACTTCAGCCCACGGATCCCCTAAAGCCTGCTTCAGTCCGAGCGACATGCGTCGTTCCACAGGATTGATTCCCAGAATCACTGCATCAACGATTTCGCCCGGCTTGACCAGAGTGCTGGCGCTTCTCAACTTTTTACCCCACGACATTTCTGAAACGTGGATCAGGCCTTCAACGCCGGGTTCAAGCTCTACGAAGGCGCCAAACTCGGCGACGCGCGTCACGGTACCCCTCACGCGTTCGCCAACGTTGTACTTTCCGGTGACCGCGTCCCAAGGATGAGGCTGCAATTGCTTCATGCCCACAGAAATGCGGCGCTTGCCGGAATCGTTGGTGATCTTCAGAACTTTTGCTTCGATCATCTGCCCCACGGAAAGCACGTCCGCAGGTTTCTCGACGCGGCTCCAGGCAATGTCGCTCACATGCAGCAAGGCGTCGACGCCACCCAGATCAACGAAGGCTCCATAATCAGCGAGGCTGCGAACCGTTCCGCTCACCGTATCGCCTTCTTTCATCTCGGAATAAAAACGATCCTTCGCCGAGCGCTGTTCTTCCTCGAGAACGACGCGACGATCGACGACCACGTCTTCTTCGGCGACGTCGAGTTTGATGATGCGGCAAAGAATTTCCTGCTCGACCAACTTTTCCATTTCCGCAGCGTCGTGGGCTCCACTGCGCGAGCCCGGCATGAACGCCCGCACCCCGACGTCAACGCTGAGCCCGCCCTTGATCGCGCCCGTTACAGTACCTACGATAGTCGCTTTTTCGACGAAAGCCTTTTCCAGAGCCGCCCAGTCTTTCGGCCGCTCAACTTTGGCAAGAGTAAGCTGGTAGTAACCTTCCGGGTCGCGGCCTTTCACGGATACTGTGATCTTGTCGCCGGGCTTTGGGGTTTGGTCTGCTGCGGGGAGGCCGGCGAGGGGAAGGATGCCCTCGCTCTTGAATCCGATGTCGAGAAATACCGAGTCTCCGGTCACGACAATCACCGTGCCAATTAGTTGCTTACCGCCATCTTCAGTTTTACGAGAATGACTCTTCTCATACTGCGAAAGCATTTCACCAAATGACTCGTTGGTTTCGCCGACGGATTCGACGGCAGGGTGCGATTGCGGAACGACGGGATTGGACATTTTGAGTCGGAAGCTGAAAAGAAATGGTAGGAACTGAGGACTCGAACTCCAAACATCTACCGTGTCGCTCGTTCTTCCTTCAATATCTTACACCACCGCTGGGACCGCCCAAACCCTTGGAAACACGTGTAATCGATTGGGGTACGCCAGAAATGATGCGTGCCAATTTGGCCGGCATTTTGCAGTGAGCAGCAGTTGGGTTCTCCCACAACCTAACGAAATCTGCGGACTAATAGGTTGTGCGATCTGATCGGTATAAGCCGAGCACATACAGTGTCGCTTTCCCTTTGGTGGAATAGATGACCTGTCGGATTCTGATGAGCGGCTCATTGCGCGCAAGCTTCAGAAGATTTGCCGTTGCGGGAGTGGCGGCGGTCGCATCCATTTCCTCGTCGGCGTAGGCGATTTGAATTCCGTAACCGGATTCCGCAATGGAGAAGACTGACCCGTTGGGCAACCGCGTTGCGGGAAACACCGGCAAATTGTTCAGCGGGCAGGTAGTAGGTTTCAAACGCGAAGGGTTCGTCTGCCGCCAGCCGGAGGAGTTCCAGTTTGAGCAACCGACCGTTGGCCGTCAGCGCCACCTAACTGACAGCGCGGAGGGAATTTCCCTCTTGACAGTGTCGTTCTAACGGACGTAACCTTCCGAAATTCTAGTAGTGTTACTGGGGCTTCTTAGTTAAACAAACGAACAGGTGACGCCATGACTGGAAGACACTCGCTGTCCTTCACCCAGTGCAGTGTGTCCGCTGTGTCCCTTCGTACTTCGCGCTCCCTCATCGCTGCGGTAGCCTTGCTGACCCTGTTGCTGCTTCCCAGTGTCGCATGGGGCCAGGCCACCACGTCGGTGCGCGGCTCGGTGACTGATCCGGGCGGGAGCGCACTCGTCGGCGCCAACGTCGTGCTCGCGGACCCCGAATCGAGGACGGAGCGAACCGCGACCACGGGAGGTCAAGGAGAGTACCAGTTCCTTTTTGTTCCGCCCGGAACATATACGCTCTCGGTCAAGGCCGCAGGCTTCCGCAACTATGAGCAGAAGGGCTTGACGCTGCTGGTAAATACGCCCGCTACTGCGAACGTGCAGCTTAAAGTTGGTGCGGCAGCAGAAGTAGTCACGGTTACCTCGGAGATTCCAGCGTTAGACCTGGTGGACGCTTCCCTCGGCAATTCTTTTGACGAACGGCAAGTCCGCCAGATTCCGCTCGAGGGCAGAAATGTGCCTGATCTGTTGAGCCTGCAGGCCGGCGTGGCCTACACCGGCAATCGCATCGCAGACCAGGATCAGGACACGCGCAACGGTGCAGTCAACGGAGCGCGCAGCGATCAGAGCAACATTACGCTCGACGGTGTTGACGTCAACGATCAGTCAAACGGCTACGCGTTTACGTCGGTGCTGCCGGTGACGCAGGACTCGGTGCAGGAATTCCGCGTGACCACGACGAACTACAGCGCCGATCAGGGACAGGGATCAGGCGCCCAAGTGGCGCTGGTAACCAAGAGCGGCACGAATTCGCTGCATGGCTCAGTCTACGAATACCTGCGCAACACCATCACCAGCGCCAACGATTATCTGGTGAAGCAATCGGAGTTGAACATCGGCCTTCCCAACAAGCCCTTGCAATTGAATCGCAACATTTTCGGAGTGTCGATCGGCGGGCCGGTTCGCAAAGACAAGCTGTTCTTCTTTGCCAACTACGAGGGGACTCGCGAACGCGAGCAACAGCGCGCCGAGCGCGTGATTCCTACTCCCTCTCTCTGCCAAGGCATCTTTCAGTATGTAAACGTGAATGGCGGAACCACCGTCTGGAACGCCGCCCAGCTCCAGCTTCTTGACCCCAGGGGCATCGGGATTGATCCCGCGATGCTCGACCTGACCAATCACACCGGCTACCTCGACAAGACGTTCTGCACCGGGAACACGGTGACGAACGATCCTTCCGCCGGAGATGGTCTGAACTACGCCGGCTTCGTGTTCCGCGCACCCACGAGTCTGGACAACGATGTCGCGATTGCGCGACTGGATTACCGCCTCACCTCCGATGGCCGGCATACTCTGTTCTTGCGCGGAGCGTCCCAGGACCTGCGCAATCCGGGCGCTCCTTTTCTGCCGGGCGATGCCCCTGAGTCCACAATCGTCGATCACAGCAAAGGCTTCGTCGTTGGCTATATCTCGATTCTCACGCCCGCGCTGACCAATTCCTTTCACTGGGGCTTCACGCGGCAAAGCTTCGGTCTTGTCGGCAACACCGACCAGCAATGGAACGAGTTCCTAGGTCTGGACCAAGGCGTTACCTTCAGCCACAGCTTTCAGGTACCTCTCAACAACTTCGTAGACGACGTTTCGTGGACCAAGGGAACGCACACCTTGCAGTTCGGCACCGCGATTGGAATCGCGCGTGATCCGCGCACCAGTTACCTCCACTCGAACACCATTGGACTGGGCACAACCAACTGGACCTCTCCGATTGGTTTCGCGGGCACGACCAGCACACTCGACCCGACCAACACGGTCGGGCACCCGGGCATCAGCGGGCCGGAGCCCGAGACCGCCACCCAATACGACCGTCCGCTGCTGGCCTTGTTCGGCATGGTCTCGGACGTGGTCGCCAACTACAACCTGGACAAGAACGGCATTGCGCAGCCGCAGGGCGCTCCGGTGAACCGGCGCTATGGGCTCGACTGGTATGAGTTCTACGGCCAGGACACCTGGCGGGTGAAACCCAACTTGACGTTGACCTACGGATTGCGATGGTCGTTCTTCCCTGCCCCTTGGGAAACGAATGGGCTGCAAACCTATCCGACCTTTGGCTTGGGAACTCAATTCAACGAAAACGTGAAGAACATGAACCAGGGGATCGGCTACGGCGGAATGGGACCGATCGAGTTCAACCTCGGTCGTGGGCCGGGTTTCTATCCGCTCGAGAAAACAGATGCGTCGCCGCGGATATCGATCGCCTACTCTCCACGTCCTGCCGGAGGGATGTTCAAGAAGCTCTTCGGCGAGAACGACAAAACCGTGTTCCGCCTTGGCCTGAGTCAGGTTTACGACCGCGCCGGATTCGCGCTTCTAAACAGCTTTGACCAGACCGGCGCTGCGGGATTGTCCACGACGATTCAGAATGCCTGCTGCACGTTTGGCGTTACCAGCGCCGAGGATTTGCCGCGGATCACGGGCATCCACAATATCCCGGCCACAAATATCAACGGCAAGCAGTTCTTGCAGCCGCCACCGACATCGAACCCGCCCTGGCCACAGATACCCGCCACCAACGCTCAGGCCAACTTGTGGGGAAATGACAACACACTTAAGACTCCGCACGCCTACACCGCCGATTTCTCGATCGGACGAGAGCTGCCGAAACGCTTCTCGCTGCAAGTATCGTATGTCGGGCGCTTCGGCCGGCATCTGTTGACGCAGCGCGATCTGACACAGCCACTCGATATCAGGGATCCGAAGACGGGAATTGACTACTATACGGCAGCTTCAGCCCTATCCAATCTGGCCAGGCAGTTTGCGCTGGCAAACAACGGTGGGCAGCCGACCAATTATTACCAGGGCTTCCCGACGACCGCGCAGATACAAAGCGTCACCGCCGCAGGGCTGGGCAAGACGTCCCAGTACTGGATTGACATGATTCAACCGCTCCGGCCGGGTGCGTCTTACTACTCCGATACCTTTGGCACCGGTTTGGTTCCGACGCCGAATCCCAAAGACAGCCTGATTCAGGAAGTTTTCAATATGTATTACAACCCGGGCCTCTCGGTCATTGGTGACGAAATCGTCGGCCTGGCCGATATCGATTCTTACGGCGGCATCGGCGACAACCTAGGCTCGGGCTCGTATTACTTCAACGGCCCTCCCGGCTTGCTCGGCAACAACTCCGGCCAGTTCTTGAACAACCAGGCGTTCTCGACGTATGGCTGGAGTTCCATTGGCAATTCCAGCTATAACGCGCTGCAGGTCAACCTGAGGAAACAATTCAGCCAGGGTGTTCAGTTCGATTTGAACTATACGTACTCCAAGTCGCTCGACATCACCTCGGCAGCATCACGGGTCGGATTTGCGGTGTACGGCTACACAAATATCGGCCTGGTTGGAAGCCGCCTGGCGAACGCATTCTCACCGAATCTTGCGCGAGCGCCCTCGGACTTCGATCTCACTCATCAGCTCAACCTCAACTGGGTCGCCGAACTTCCTTTCGGCAGAGGACGCGCCTTCGCAAGCAATGCCCACGGTGTTACGAACGCCTTCATTGGAAACTGGCAGCTTTCCGGAGTCGCACGCTGGACCAGCGGATTTCCTTTCAGTGTGGATGGAGGGCAGCGCTGGCCCACGGACTGGTTCCTGACGGGGATCGGGCAGATGACGTCCAGACCGAAAACCGGGACGTTCAAAGGCAACGGCACGGTGAACGCGTTCGCCGATCCCGCCGCTGCCCAGCAAGACTTTACCTTGCCGCTTCCCGGCCAGGTTGGCTCGCGCAACGTTTTGCGTGGCGACGGCTACGCCGGTCTGGACATGAGCCTGGTCAAGAACTGGAAGATGCCCTACAACGAAGCCCACAGCATCCAGTTCCGCTGGGAGGTGTTCAATGTCCCGAACCTGACGCGGTTTAATGCGCAGAGCGTCGGATCGTCGTCACTGCTCACGTCGCTGACACAGCAACCGAACAGCTTCGGCGCCTACACCAGTTTGCTGACGCAGCCTCGCGTCATGCAATTCGCGTTGCGCTATGAATTTTAGACGAGCCTGCGCTCATAGCCGACTGCCGAATACCATTTTTTCGGCTGCGCCGTGGGCGGCAGCATGCCGTTCCTTCAGCCATGCCGAAGGGACCGTGCAGTAGGCATGGATTGAAAATGGATAAAGCGGCAGTGGCGAGATGGGCCAACGGTTCCAAGCCGTTGAAAAGAAATGGTAGGCACGAGGAGACTCGAACTCCTGACCTCTACCGTGTCAAGGTAGCGCTCTAACCAACTGAGCTACGCGCCTGTTCCAACCTTCCTAATAGTTTAACAAAACGGGAGATGAGAGTTGTAAAAGCAATCCGCGAGACCAAGTCTACCGCTTTCAGAACCATTCCGCCAAATTGTCGCCGCCCGCGCAGTCTGCAAGTAAAACGAGTCGTATGAGAAAGACGTCTGACCGCTGCCGCATTCACGACACTCCGTCGTCGCGAAGTCACTACGTTGTGTGACCGACGTCACCGAGGCCGCGACAAAGCTGACCGACAATGAGATGTCTCTTATCTGGCGGTACGGCAGTATCACGCCGCAGGCATTCGGTAAATGTTGTCGCGGCGAGACCCCAGAAGTCATTCCGAAGCGAGGAATTCTCCGATGGCAGCAAATTCTATTTCTACCTCCGATCTGAAATTGATCACGAAGCAGAAGCCTGCGATGGAGGATAAGGTCGCGGAACTTCGGCGCAAGCGATCACAGATCAAGCAAGGCGGGGGGAAACAACGAGTCGACAAGCATCACGCGGCTGGCAAGCTTACGGCGCGCGAGCGGGTAGAAGAACTCGCGGATCGCGGAAGTTTTCAAGAAATCGGCCTGTTTGCGAAACATCGAGCAACGTACTTCGGCATGGCGGGCAAAGATCTGCCCGCCGATGGAGTAATCACCGGGTGCGCGAGCGTCGACGGCCGGTTGATTCATCTCGCCAGCCAGGATTTCACCGTGGCAGGCGGTGCAGCCGGCGAGGTTCACTGCGACAAGATAACCGAGATGATGCAGCTTTCGCTGCGAACCGGCAGCCCGTTCGTATTCATCAATGATTCCGGCGGGGCGCGGGTGCAGGAAGGGATCGACAGCCTCGCCGGTTATGCCAGCGTTTTTTACAACAATACTTTGCTCTCGGGCACGGTTCCGCAGATTTCTATCATTTGTGGTCCATGTGCGGGCGGAGCCGCGTACAGTCCGGCGCTCACCGATTTCATTATTCAAACCAAGCAAGGGCGCATGTTCATCACCGGACCTTCGGTCATTAAACAGGTGACGGGAGAAACTGTGACTGCAGAGGAATTAGGCGGGCCCGCAGCGCAAATGAATCGATCGGGGGTGGTTCACCTGATTGCGGAAGACGACGCGGGTGCGCTGGCTTTGTGCCGCCGTCTGCTGAGCTTCTTGCCCTCCAATAATCTCGAAGAAACTCCGCGGCTTCCTTACGACATTGCGACAGAGGCCGACCCCGCGCTCAATCACGTGATTCCAGTCGATCCAAAGATTCCTTACGACGTACGTGCCGTCATCACGCGCATGTTGGATTATCACGATTTCTTTGAAATTCAACCCGGATTCGCGGCGAATGTCGTGATTGGGTTCGGACGTATCCAGGGCCGCACGGTGGGAATTGTTGCGAATCAGCCTTGCGTATTAGCGGGGGTGCTGGACATTGACGCATCGGACAAAATATCCCGCTTTGTGCGCTTCTGCAATGCGTTCAATACACCGCTGGTCACATTCGTGGATACTCCAGGGTTTTTGCCGGGCATTGAACAGGAGTACGGTGGGATTATTCGGCATGGGGCGAAATTGCTCTTCGCCTATTCCGCGGCGACGGTTCCAAAAATAACCATCGTCCTGCGCAAGGCGTATGGCGGAGCCTACATCGCCATGTGTTGCAAAGATCTTGGAGCGGACCGAGTGGTGGCATGGCCTACCGCCGAAATTGCGGTAATGGGCGCGGAAGGAGCGGCGGAGATCGTCTTTCGGCATGAGATCGATGCGGCGGAAAACAAAGAGAAGCGCCGCCAGGAGCTGATCGATAACTACCGACAGACTTTTGCCAACCCTTACGTAGCGGCGGGCCGCCGGCTTGTCGACGACGTGATCGAACCCGCGGACACGCCAAAATATTTGGCACAAGCACTGGCCGCGCTGAACTCGAAGCGAGAGCTTCGCCCTTCGAAGAAGCACGGATTGATTCCGCTTTAGGACTTACGAGATGGCACAAATGCTGATTGCCGCGCTGGTGATTGCAGGATGGCTGACGGTATATCTCAGCCTGCAACGCAGGCTAAGGCGTGGCTGTGCCGACCTTCGGGCTGATCTTCAGCGGGAAATAGATTCGCTGTCTGAGAAAGTGATCGGCTTGGAGCAAAGCAGCGCGGCAATGCGAGGACTCCAGGCTTCCGAGGAAATCTCGCCGGACACTTTGGCGGCAATTAGCAGAGCTGTGACCGACTTGTTCGGCAAAAGGGTACGGATTCGCTCCGTGAAGTTGTTGCAGACACCGAATGCAGCCAGCCAATGGGCGCAGCAAGGCCGCGTTGTGGTGCAGGCGTCGCACAATCTCACGCAGCGTCGACGCGAATCATGACGGCAAAGTGTGTCGCCGGCTCTGGTCATGACGCGATCAGTCAGGGAATTGAGCTGTGAAAATTCAGATCGCAATTGCCGGGAAGGCTTATGAAGTCGAGATTGAGGGTGAAGGCGAAGAATATGGGGTGGGAGAACTGCCGCGGGAAGCTCCGATCCAATCCCAGCGGGTACCGACAGCCAGCCGCCAGGAACCGACTTCGGAAATGAATGCGGCTGATTCAAGAGTGTGCCGAAGTCCGGTTGCCGGGATTGTGACGCGGGTGGCGGTGCAGCCCGGAGACGGCTTTCGCGTAGATGAACTGATCGTTGTGCTGGAAGCAATGAAGATGGAAACCAGCGTCACCGCGCCGATCGCGGGCAGAGTGAAGTCGGTAAAAGTGGTGCCCGGGCAAGCAGTCAAGCTGAACCAGGTTCTGGTTGAGTTCGAAGAGCTGCCGATCCAGGGCTGAAGGAATATTTATATGTCGCTCAAACCGTTTGTGATCAATAGCTATGGCCGAATGGTATTTCCCTGCAATTTTTTTCCGGAGCTGGACTTTTCGGTCTTCGACACCCTGGCACAGTTCAACACTGTTATCCGGCGAGACTTCGGGGAAAAGGCCCCCTCGGAAACAGAAATCGTGGCTCGCGTAGCAGCAGGAGAATACAAGAGCCGTTACGAAATCTGCCGCGATTTGGCGCTGAGCTTATTTTGGGCGCAACGCTACGTTCTAACTATGTATGAGAAACGTCCGACGCGCTGGGCGGATTTGCCGCGGCATCGGAGCGATATTTTTCTTCCGGTGTACAAGCCCCGGAATGCGGGCGGAATGTCATCGGAGATCGAAGCGGGGTATCTCGCTCTGCCCGCGATGTGGGATGAAGAGATGGAGGACAAGAGCTTCCGCACGTTGATGGACGTTTTTCGAAATAAACAAGGCGCGGGTGGAGAATTTCGCGGGATCAAACCAACCGTGGAAGAGATTTTGTCGGACCCAAAGAATCTTACCTATCAACTCCTAACCTACGACCGGGATTTCCCCGGATACGATCACGACGATGTCATCAATTGCATTCATACAGTGCCTGAGATCGAAGCGCTGATGCGGCAGGCGATGATCCTTCACAACCAGTATCGCTGGGACCCAGCCACCAGCACCAGCACCGAGGTCGGCAAACTACGGGATGAGGACTACGTGATCGCCTATCACCCACGGAACACCGACGTGCTTCAGTTTATCGAGCGCGTGAAGCATAACGGAAAAGCCGTCCACCTTCCGCATCCGCGGCCGCAACGGCCTGAGACGCTGGCGTTGAGTGAACCGAAGAAACCATATCCGCCAGTTGTGGTCTGCGAAAAATTTGCAGTGCTGCCGCGCATCGAGGCTATTGCGGTGTATGAAGGCGAAATTCCCTGCACGAACAAAGATCTTATCCGCAACCAGGCCTACTGCTGGTCGCGCATGACGGCGGAGGACGTCTCCGAGAAAACGGGGATCGAGCAGCGTTGTTATAGCGAATTAAGTCTGGAAGATATGTCTTTGATAGCCGTGCGGGCAGCTCTGGCCAAGTCGGGGCGCAAACCTGCGGAGATCGGAGCTGTGTTGTTCTGCAGTTGCACCAGCACCCGGCTCATTCCTTCAGTTGCCACCTGGCTGTCGGGGGAGTTGGGACTTTACCAAACGCATGCTTCCTGCGACATCGTGGCGGCATGCGCGGGCATGTCTTACGGCCTAGCCGAAGCTGTGCGGCTGCTGCAGGAGATTGAGCGGCCGATCGTGGTTGTCTGCGCGGAAAAGTTCTCCGACAAGATTGGAACCGTGCGGACCTCGCGCATGATATTTGGTGACGGAGCGGCAGCCATGATCGTTGGTCCTGCACCCGCCGGAGCGGCGTCTGACATTGAAGTATTTCAAACTTACGCCAGCGGCCCCTGGTCGGAGGTGAACTCCATCATCTGGCCGAACCCGGAGTTCGATAACAACATTACCGTTTACGGCCCCGAAGTGAAATCTCTGGCGAAGCGCTACCTGGTGCAGATGATCGGGGAACTCAAAGCGCTGCCGCATCCCGATGGTGGCGAGGGCTCGCTGATGGATGCAATCGATTTAGTGGTTCCTCACCAAGCCAACAAGACTATGGTGACGGATTTGGCGCGGGCCGCCGGGGTCGAACCCGACCAGCTTTATTTCAACATTCAGCGCCTAGGCAACACATCCTCCGCGAGTATTCTGCTGGCCATTCACGATGCGGTACGCGAAGGACGAATCGACCGCCCGCAGCGTGTGTTTGCGCCCGGATTTGGCGCTGGCGCGGTGGGTGGATATGTGGTGATGCGCGTAGATCCGGCAATCGTTTGCTGCAATTCTCAGGAGAGGAGTACGGATATGGAAAACAATGGAAGTGGCGGGCAGAATGGAAACGGAAATGGAAATGGAAACGGA
>Ga0209422_1000151_pt1 | contig 16831 bp, 10 predicted proteins | sample BlaSpr_A8_OM2_M3_FD_187983 | JGI IMG/M metagenome (GOLD analysis project Ga0209422, IMG submission 187983) | Forest soil microbial communities from Thunder Bay, Ontario, Canada - Black Spruce, Ontario site 2_A8_OM2_M3 (SPAdes) (version 2) | ecosystem: Environmental > Terrestrial > Soil > Boreal... | reverse complement strand
CGGGCGGAAAAAATCTCGAAGACACGATCGTCAAGACGAACATCGAGGCCGCGAGCGAAATTGCGCGTCAAGTGCGACTGCGCGACATCGGCGGCATCATCGTTTGCGACTTCATCGACATGTCGAGCGAGGCGTCGCGCAACAGGGTGCTGGCGACTCTCGAAACCGGGCTGCGCAAGGACCGCACGCGCACGACGATTCAGTCGTTCTCGGCGCTCGGACTGCTCGAATTCACCCGCAAGCGCGTCGGGAAAGATCTTTCCGGCCAATTGCGCGGTTCGTGCCCGACCTGCAGTGGACTCGGCTCGGTGATGTCGCCCGAGACCGTCGCGATCGAGGCCTTCCGCACGGTCCGCCGTCTCGGTCACGAACACGGCAACGGCAAGGCCAAAGCGAGGCCGATCGAAGTGATCTCGGCGCCGACCGTCGGCGCGCAGATCGAGTATTGGTATGAGAACGAGCGCGAGGCGCTCGAAAAAGAGATCGGTACGAAGGTCGCGGTTCGCGTCGACTCGACCTTGCCTCCCGAGAAAACCAAGATCAGCCTGGTCGACGATCCGAAAACCCTTTCAGCGCCGCCCGACGTGCGCGTCGGCGATGAGATCGAAATTGAATTGCTGCATGCGCGCTTGCCGAATCCGACCTCGGCGCTGGCGATCGTCGGCGATCGCTTGATCGAGGTCGAGAACGCCGCCAACGCGATCGGTCAAACCATCAGGATCAAGGTCATCGACGTCGATGAAGACGGCAACATCCTCGCCGAACCACGCACGCCGGTCGAAGCACCTGTCGAAGGAAAGAAACGCCGCCGGCGCGGCGGCCGCGGGCGGAAGAAAGAGCTCACGCCGGCGGAGCAGGAAGAGCAATTGCGCGAACTCGCCGAGGAGGCCGCGAAGGGCATCGGCGACCGGAGCGCGATCGGCATCTCGACGACCGCCGAAGCGGAAGCCGAGGAAGCGGAAGTGCGCGCGCACGCAGCGACCGCCCCGCCGCTCGCTACGGTCACGCCGATCCACGTCCCCGATTACGCCGCGGTCGAACCCGACGGCGAGCACCGCGCCTACGCATCGTATGGCGGAAACGGTACGAGCCATCGTCGTCGTCGACGCCGTCGCCGGCGTGGCGGACCCGCGACTGGAGGCGACGTCGCGACGATGGCCGCGATCGCGGCCGCGGCCGGCGTGCCCATGCCGCCGGGTCTCGAGCGCGGTCATGCGGACCAAGAGCATCCAGCGACGCCGCCAACCGATGGTGGCGGTCGCCGTCGTCGCCGGCGTCGTCGCCGTCGTGGACGCGGTGGTGCCGGAGGCGAAGCCCTCCCGGATCGCACGATCTTTCGCGTCGGAGCGGACGGTGCAACGGTACCGATTGGCCGGACGGCTCCGCCGGAACCATCGCGCGCGATCGCGCGCGTCGAGCACCGTCCTGCGTCGGTAGCGGTCGAGCCGCCTCCCCCGAGCCTCTCCCTCCCCACAGAGGCGGCGAAGTTCGCCAAACCCGCCCGCGGCCGCCGGCCACGCGCGAGTGAGGGCGGATCGCTCGAAGGCGCGAGTCAAGCCGCGCTACCCTTGCTGCCGTCCGAGGCGGGCGAGGCTCCCAAACGCCGAGGCCGCCCGCGGAAAGCCGCGGCCACGTCGGTCGATGGCGAGGCGACGGCCGAAAAACCGAAGCGGATTCGGAAGAAAACGCCGCGCCCGACGACGACCGTCTAAGCGTCCCAGCTACGGGGTGAAGGTTGGTGTGCTACGTACCGAGCTTGGCGATCCGGCCTTGCAGGTAGGTGATCGCTGATTGCAATTGCGGATCGTTGGCCGGCTCCCCGAAACGCGAGTTCTTCGGTTCGGCGGTGATGATGTCGGGCGTGATTCCCACCTGATTGATGTCGCGCCCGCGTGGCGTCAAGTACCGCGCGCTCGTGATCTTGACCGCCGAGCCGTCCGGCAGCGGGTGAATCGATTGAACGACGCCCTTGCCGTAGGTTTTCTCGCCGACCAGCTCCCCGACGCCGTTGTCCTGGATTGCGCCGGAGGTGATCTCCGAGGCCGAAGCCGTGAAGCCGTTGACGAGCACCGCCAGCGGATGCGGCGGGATCGCGGTGTCCTCCGCGTCGTACTGGGTGTTGCTTCCGCCGCGCGACTCGACCGAGACGATCGGGCCCGACGGGATGAACTTCGAGCTAACCTCGATGGCCGCGTTCAGGTAGCCACCCCCGTTGTCGCGCAAGTCGAGCACGTACGCTTTGGCATGCTGCGCCTCGAGACGGTCGAGCGCTTGCGACAGTTCGGCGGCCGTCGTGGAACCGAAGACGGTCAGGCGCGCGTAGCCGATCCCGCCGTCGAGCATCTTCGCGTAGACGCTCGGCTGATGGATGACGGCGCGGGTGACCGCGATCGGCGCGAGCGCCGCTCCGTTGCGTTCGACCGTGATGCGGACGATCGTCCCTTCCTTGCCGCGAAGAAGTTTCGCGTCGTCGTCGGTGGTCAGCCCCTTGGTCGACTTCCCGTCGATCGCCGTGATGAGATCGCCGGGCTGGAGGCCGGCCTTCTCCGCCGGTCCGCCGGCGATCACGTCGTTGACCCGTAACATCTTGGTTGGGTCGTCGATCGCGATCGAGACGCCGACGCCGCTGAAGTTTCCGCCGTCGAGCCCTTCGTTGAGCTGCGCGAATTCTTTGGGCGTCAAGAACGTTGTGTACTTGTCCTTGACCGAGGAAAGCATCCCCGCGATCGCTTGATAGGTGAGCTCGCGCGCGCCGAGCTTCGTCCCGTAAAGGGTTACGACGTTCGAAACCTCGCGCTCCAGCGCGCGGACGTTGAGCGTCGTATCCTCGGTCGCCTTCAGCGGTGGGACGTTGGGCTTCGGTACGCCATTCTTTTGCAGGTAGGCGATCAGCTCCAGACGCGCGCCGTCGAGAAGCGTCTGCGGATCGACCTTCTTGTAGAATTCGGCGGTCACCAGCGCGTAGCTCATCTGGAGTTCGTCGCGCTCGATGCTCGAGAGCCCGGGGGCGGCGCCCGCTCCGAAGTTGGTTGCGGCCGACAGGAAGAGCGTCGCGGCCAGGGCGGTCAGGATGCGTTTTTTCAAGCAGGTTACCTAAGGAGAGATGCGGCGCAAGTATGCCTTGGCGGCCGCGAGTTGTTGGTCTTTGGGCGTATCGATGATCGGAGCTTCGACCGGTTGCGTGACGACCACGTCCGGCTCGATGCCGCGATGCTGGATGTCGCGTCCGAGCGGCGTGACGTATCGCGCCGTCGTAATCTTGAGTGCGCCGCCGTCGCTCAGGTTGTAAATGCTTTGAACGACGCCTTTCCCGAACGTCTTGGTTCCGATCAGAACGCCGACGTGATAATCCTGGACGGCACCGGCCGTGATTTCGGACGCGCTGGCCGTGTACTTGTTGACCAGCACCGCAAGCGGTGCGACGCCGATCGATTCGTGCGTCGCGCCCTTGGTTTCGCGGTTTCCTGCGCGGTCGATCGTCGAGACGATCGAGCCCTGCGGGATGAAGAGGCTCGAGATCTGGACGGCGGCGTCGAGCAGGCCGCCGCCGTTGTTGCGCAAGTCGAGGATGTAGCCGCGCGCGCCGCGCGCTTTTCCGGCGAGCAGTGCGCGCCGCACTTCGTCGTACGACGTCTGACCGAAGTCTGTGAGCCGCACGTACTCGAAGCCGTCCTCGAACTTGGCGTGAACCGACGGGACGTAAATCTGCTGCCGCGTCACAGCCACCGTACGCGCCGCCGGCGCCTTGTGCGAGAGCACGGAAAGTTCGACGACCGTCCCGACGCGACCGCGAATGAGGCGTTCCACCTCGTCGAGTTTGAGTCCCGAAACCGTATGGCCGTCGACGGCGATGATCTGGTCGCCGGTCTTGATCCCGGCCTTGTAAGCCGGCGTCCCCTCGATCGGTTCGACGAGGATGCGCTTGGTCTGCGGATCCTGAACGATGTAGACGCCGATGCCGCCGAAGTCGCCCCCGCGCAGCGACTCTTCGAGGCTGTTGATCTCGCTGGCCGAGAGATAGGCCGTGTACGGGTCGCCGAGCGCGTTCATCATGCCGCGAATCGCCGCTTGCGTCAGTTCCGCGTTCGAGGTCTGCTTGCCGTATTGAAATTGCGCCAGCTGGAGGTTGTGGTTGAGCAGGCCGATATCGTGGATCTCATCGCCGGTGGCGAGCGCCGACGGGATCGCCGGATCGTGGACGTTGTGCTTGCGCAAGTAACCGACCAGTTCGCGCTGCTCGCCGTTGAGCAAGACCTGTGCGTTGACCGGGCGGTAGTAGGCTTTTTCGACTTGCCGGAACGCGTTGTCGAGCATGCGCTGATCGGAGCTGCGCGGGCTCTCCAGCAGCGCATGGAGATCGAGCGTCGCAACGCCTTCTCCGCCGAATAGCGAGTCGTCGCCGTTGGTGCGCTGGTGCCCGAGATAAAGAGCGCCGGCGAGCGATGCGACGGCGATCAGGAAGGCTGCGGCGAGAACCCGGAATGTGCTGGTCAAGGACTCTTGCTTTTCTGGAGTTCTCCGAAGTCGCCCTCTGGCCCGAGCGAGCTTGTGTTTGGATCGGCCGAACTCTCAGCGAGTATCCTACCCAAGCCTGGGGATTCTCTGGGGGATTAGCGCAATCGGCCCGTCGGATCGACGGGAATGCCGTTCACGCGGACCTCAAAGTGAAGATGTGGGCCGGTCGAGTTGCCGGTCGACCCCACCGCTCCGATCGCCTGGCCACGCTGGACGTCCTGTCCCTTGGAGACGAACCACTGCGAGCAGTGGGCGTAGAGCGTGACGGTCTGGCCGCCGTGATCGATGATGATCGCTTTGCCGTAGCCACCGTACCACTCGGCGAAGATGACGTGTCCGGCGGCGGCGGCGGTTATCGTCGCGCCCATCGGCGCGCCGATGTCGAGGCCGGTATGCATCCTGAAGCCGCCGCCGAACGGATCGGAACGCATCCCGAACGGTGAGGTGATCGGTCCCGAGACCGGCCAGCTGAAGGACGACGGCGCGCCGAGTTCGGGCGGAATCGGTTTGCCGAGGAGCTGTGCCGCGCGCCGCTCGGCGGCACGGCGCGCTTCCTCGATGCGCTGCTCTTCACGAATCAAGTCTTCCAGCGCCGACTCTTGTTGCGCCGTCAAGTCCTCGAGCTGCGCGACCTCTTGCGCGACGACCCGCTTCTTCGCTTCAGCGACGGCGACCAGTTGTGCGCGACGATCGGCGAGCCCCGCCAGTTGGAAGCGGTCTTGCTGCTGCCGCTGCACCGCGTCGCTGAGCGCGATCTTCTCGCTTTCGAGCTGACGCTGGGCTGAGGCGACCTGCCGTTCCGCCGCTTGGCGCTCGCGGACCGTTCGCTCGTTGGCGGCGATCAGATACCGAATATCGTCCCAGCGCTCGACGAAATCGTTGAACGAGGTTGCCGAAAGCAACACGTTGAGGTAGCCCGTATCGCCGCGCTCGTAGGCGTCGACGACGCGGCGGTTGAGCGCAGCGTTGTGGCGTGCCAAGGTCGCTTCGGCGGCCTCCAGTTGCTTGGTATTCCATCTCAAGCGTTGCGTGTTCGAGCGAATTTGCAGACCCAATTCTTGCAGCGACGCGCTCACACGATCGATCGAATGGCTCGTCTCGGCGAGCTGGTTCTGCAGATCTTGCGCGCGCAGTTGATGCCAGCGAAGCTGCGCGCGCGCCGACCGCAGTTTCAGCTTCATCTGATGAACCTGTTGCTGCTGCTTCTTGATGCGTTCGCCGAGCGACGACGGTGCCGGGATATGCCGCGGCGCGGCAACGCCCGCCGAGCCGAGGCTCCAGAGCAGCGCAGCGGCGAACGCCGCTGCGGCGGCACGACGGCTCCTCATGTGCGCAGGTATCGCCCGACCGAGATCCACGACGCGACGATCCCGACGATTGCGCCGACGCCGAGCAATTGGAGCGCGAAGGTTCCAAAATCCGAACCGGCGTCCCGCAGCGGAAAGAACGGCAGAGAGCTGACGAGTTTCGGCCAGAGTTGCCAACGGCCGATGCCGAGCAACAGCACGGCCAGTACGGCGCCGATCAGGCCGTCCAAGAAACCCTCGCAGATGAATGGCAGCCGGATGTAAATGTTCGACGCTCCGACCAATTGCATGATGGCGATCTCCCGCCGTCGCGCGTAGACGGTCAGGCGGATCGTATTCGAGATGATGATCGCCGCGGTGACCACGAGCAGCACGATGAACGCGAGCCCGACCTTGCTCATCACGTCGTAAAGCCGTAAGAGGCGCTCGACGAAGTCACGCTGGTACTCGACCTTGGCGACGTCGGGCATCTTGCCGGCGGCCGCTGCGACGGCGTGGACCTGGTTGGGGTCGGCGACGCGTATGCGCAGCGCGTCGGGCAGCGGGTTGCTCGTCAGGAGCGAGGTGTCGAGCTGGCCTTTGAGCCGTTCGCGCATCTGACGCAAGCCCTCGGCTTTGGGAACGTACGTGACGCTCTTGACGCGCGGATCGGATCTGAGCCTCGCCACCAGACGCTTGGCGTCGGCCGGCGTTGCCTTGTCGGTCATGAAGACCGAGATCTCGATTTTCGCGATCTGATCGCCGCCGATTCGCCCCAGCGTCTGTTGCGCGAACAGGAACGTTCCGAGCAAGAGGATCATGACGGTGACCGTTCCGATCGCCGTGACTTGCATGATAATGTTCCGAGTGAAGTTACGCCAAACCTCACTCAGAAAGAATCGGATCTTGCCCCAGTCCATTGCGTACGCGAGCCGCGAGGGCGAGATCTTCGCCGTCGGGACGGATGTCGGATTCGATGCCGTGATAGAGGCCGCGCTCGTCGTCCGCGAGCACCTTCCCGTGCTCGAGACGAATCACGCGGCGGCGCATCCGGTCGACGACGAGCGCGTTGTGCGTCGCGACGACGACCGTGGTGCCCTTGAGATTGATGCGGTGCAAGAGGTCGACGACTTCGTTGGTGTTGACCGGGTCGAGATTTCCGGTCGGTTCGTCGCACAGCAGAATCTTGGGATTATTGACGAGCGCGCGGGCGATCGCCGCGCGCTGTTGTTCGCCCCCCGAGAGCTCGTTCGGAAAGACGCGCGATTTGTGCGCCAGACCGACCAAATCGAGGACGCGTGGAACCTGGCGCATCACGTCGCGCGTCCGAGCGCCGGTAACTTGGAGCGCGAAGGCCACGTTTTCCCAGATGGTCTTGTCGAGTAAGAGTTTGAAATCCTGAAAAACGACGCCGACTTTCCGGCGCAGCTCCGGGATCTTGGAACGTTTGAGCTTGCCGATCTCGACTCCGTCGACGACGACCAGACCGCTGCTCGGCTTTTGTTCGCGGTACAACAATCGCAAGAGACTCGACTTCCCGGTTCCGGAATGACCGACGAGGAAAACGAAGCTGCCTTTTGCGATTTCGAGATCGATCCCGTCGAGCGCGCGCGTGCCGTTGGGATAGACGAGGCTGACCTCGCGCAAGGATATCACAGGAGTTTTCTTCGCCGGGGCGCAGGGAAACCATTGATGGATTTTGAGCTGAGCGAAGAGCAGAAGGCGATCCAGTCGCTGTGCCGCGAGTTCGCGCAGAACGAGGTGCGGCCGCGAGCCGAGCAGATGGACGCAGAGGCCGCATTCCCGTACGATCTCGTCAAGAAGATGGGCGAGTTGGGCTTGATGGGTTTGCCCTTCCCCGAAGAATATGGCGGTGCGGGTGGAGACACCGTTTCGTACTCGCTCGCGGTGTCTGAGATCGCGCGCGCCGACGCCTCGACCGCGATCACGCTCGCGGCGCACGTCTCGCTCGGAAGCACGCCGTTCCTGCTCTTCGGAACGGAAGAGCAGAAGCGGAAATATCTTGTGCCGCTGGCGCGCGGCGAGATGTTGTGGGGGTTCGGCTTGACCGAACCGCAGGCCGGCAGCGACGCCGGCGCGACGCTTACGCGCGCCGACCTGCGCGACGGTTCGTGGATCGTCAACGGGACCAAGGCCTTCATTACCAACAGCGGCACGGACATGACCGGCGGGACGACGATCACCGCGATCACCGGCACGGACCAGCAGGGCCGCCCCGAGATCTCGAACATCGTCGTGCCGCAGAATACGCCGGGCTTCACGTTTTCGAAAACATACCGCAAGATGGGCTGGCGCGCATCGGACACGCGCGAACTGTCGTTCGTCGACGTCAAGGTACCGGCGGAAAACTTGCTTGGCGAGCGCGGCAACGGGCTCAAACAGTTCTTAACGGTCCTCGACGGCGGCCGGATTTCGGTCGCGGCGCTTTCGGTCGGCCTCGCGATGGGTGCCTACGACGAAGCGCTCAAGTACGCGAAGGAGCGTCAGCAGTTCGGACGCTCGATCGCGAAGTTCCAGGCGATTCAGTTCAAATTGGCCGACATGCTGTGCGAGATCGAGCACGCGCGCTTGATGGTCCTCAAGGCGGCATGGGAAAAGGACAACGGTCGGGATTTTGCCATGAGCGCCAGCCTCGCCAAGTTGTTTTCAGGCGAAATGTCGCGCCGAGTGGTCAACGAGGCCGTGCAAATCCACGGCGGCTATGGCTTCATGGACGAATATCCGGTCTCGCGAATGTATCGCGATCAAAAGATCAACGAGATCGGCGAGGGGACCAACGAAATCCAACGCCTGATCATCGCTCGCCTCATGGGGTTGTAGTTGTCGACTCCTTCTGTGGAGTCCGGCCGGCATAGCGCCTCGGGTACGTTCGCATTTTCGCATCCGTGCGAAAATGCTACTCGGCAGATCGCCACCGCGTATGCCCTCCGGGCCGCGGCGGCGACTTGCAACGCCCCTCAGCGCAATGCCGGCCGTCCTCCACATCCGGAGTCAAGGAGGGATGGAAGGCCTTTAGTCGGCGTTAGAATTTATAGGGGATAGAACGAGTTCTGTACTCGCCCGTCTAAGAGTGGCAGGGCAGAGGAGATCGGGATGAGAGCAATTCGTCGTTTCGGGGCGTTGGTCACGTTGCTCGCACTTGCGAGTCTGCCGGCGCTCGCCGAGCTCAAACCGGGAGCGGAGGCTCCGCTTTTTGATGCCCAGGCGACGCTGGGGGGCAAGGTTTTCGACTTCGACTTGAAAGCGGCGCTGGCCAAAGGACCGGTCGTGCTGTATTTCTATCCGGCGGCGTTCACGAAGGGCTGCACGCTCGAAGCGCACGACTTCGCGGAACACATCGGCGAGTACCAAAAACTCGGAGCGACGCTCATTGGCGTCTCGGGCGACGGCATCGCGAAGTTGAACGAGTTCTCCGTCTCGGAGTGTCAGAGCAAGTTCGCGGTGGCCTCGGACGCCGACCATCACATTTCGAAAGCCTATGACGCGCTCTTGACGATGGGAGACAATACGTACTCCGACCGGACGTCCTACGTGATCGCGCCCGATGGGAAAATCGTCTATTCTTATCGCGCGCTCGACTACAGCCAGCACGTCGCCAACACGCTCGCGGCGCTTCACAAGCTCGTTGGGAAATAGTTTGCGGACTCCGTCGAGAGCTCGGGAAACCGCGCTCGACACTTGAATCGCCGCCCGGCGTAGGCATTCCGAGCCCGCCGCGCTGCATTAGGCGGCATGAGAAGCGCCGCCTCGCGCCCAAGTCTGCCTCGACGAGAATGCCCCGGCTAGGGCCGTGACCGCCGGTGGGGCTTTCCGTTAGGAAGCCCGAGTCAAGGTTAGACCGTTGCAGATCTTCGTTTCGTACGCGCGCAATGACGATCTTCCCCCGCTGGAGTCCAGCGAGGGGAAGGGCTTTGTAACGGCCCTCGACGGGCATCTCAACTACCAGTTTCGTTTGCTTGGCCCGCCTATCCCGAAGTTGTGGCGCGACACGCGCTCGATCGGACGCAGCGAGCAATTCGATCCGATCATCGAAGAAGCGATCAACACATCGGATTTGCTCCTGGTCGTCCTTTCGCGAAATTGGGTCTCGCGCGAATTTTGCCGCAAGGAGCTCGACTGGTTCAAGCAGCGTTGGGCGGCGGAAGGCGAGGCCGCGGTCAAGCGGCGCATCATCGTCGTCGCGAAGCGTCACATCGAGCCTCAAGATCGACCGCCCTTGTTGCAAGGTCAAGAAGGCTACATCTTTTACCGGCGCGACAATGATGACAGCACCGGCAGCGAGCAAGAGTTCTTCAGCGGCGGGAAGCCGCAAGGCGAGTACTACGATTTAGTCAAGGAGCTGGCCGGCGATCTGTGGCGGCGCTCGCATGGACCGGCGACGCCGGCCCAGCCGGCGCCCTCGAGCGATCCGCGGATGACGGTCTATCTTGCGAAGCCGGCCGCCGACATGCGAGCGGCCTATCTGAGATTGGTCGACGAGCTGCAACAACGTGGCTACGAAGTCGTCCCCGAACGCGCTTCCGAGATCCCGTACGAGGACACGGCTCCCAAATTCGTCGCGAGCGCGCTCGAGGCAGCCGAGGTTTCGATCCATCTGCTGGGCGAGAAGGCCGGGTACACGCCGGAGGATAGCGACCCGATCGTCAAGCTGCAGCTGGCCTTAGCGGGGACGCGCGCCGCGTCGTCGACAGGCGAAACCACGGCTACCGAAGGTTTCCGCCGCATCGTTTGGGCGCCGAAGGTTCTGATCGACGAGCAAGCCGGAGCGAAGGCGGTCGAGCGCGATCCGCTCGCCGTGCTGGCGCGCTTCGACAAACAATTGCCGAGCGACGCGATCGACGGCGCGGAGATCAGCAAGTTCTCCGAATTTCTCATCCAGCATCTCGACGCGTTGGCTCTCTCCCGCATTCGGGGTCCCGAACCGGGGATTCCGTCCGACGCTCGGCTCTACGTCTACTATCGACCCGAAGACTCGAAGCTGGCACTCGATTTCGCCAAGATGTTGCAAGAGCGGGAAATCGAGCCACTGTGGCCCGCGTTCGAGGGCGATCCGGCCCAGATCAGGGCGTACCACCGCGAGAAACTCCAGGAATGCGACGCGGTCGTGCTGTGCTGGGGAGCCGCCGCCGATCTTTGGGTGAAAGCGAGCGCGCACGAGTTGCGCAACTGGCGCGACCTCGGCCGCGAGAAGAAATTTACCCTCCGCGGCCTACTGGCCGGGCCGCCGCCCGGTCAGTTCAAAGACATTTTGATGGAGCTTCCGCCGCGCAGCGAGATCGACGTGGTACTCGATTTGACCAAAGCGGAAACGCTTACTGCCGAGAGCCTCGATCCGTTGATTCGCGCGGCGCGTGCCACCGAAACCACGGCCGCCGCTCAGCCTTGAGAACTCGCTAATGCATCTGGGGCCGGCACTCTCGGCGGAACGCCCGTTTCCGGGTCTTCGCCCGTTCGGATACGACGATCGCGAATATTTTTTCGGACGCGAGGACCAAGTCTACGCGCTCTACCGTTTGCTCGATCATAGCCGTTTTATCGCCGTCATAGGAAGTTCCGGGAGCGGCAAGTCTTCGCTCGTGCGCGCCGGCTTGTTGCCGTTGATCCAGGAGGAGAGCGAAGGCGAAGGCGGCCGCGACTGGCGATCCATCACGTTCACGCCGGCCGACGCGCCCATCCGTCGATTGGCTGACGCGCTGATGGCACTGGCGCCCGAGGAGGAGGCCGGCGACGATCGCGAGATTCGGCGGGAACGCATCGAGTTCGGGTTGCGGCGCTCGAGCTTCGGCCTCGGCGAGGCGCTCGCCGAAATTCCGAACCTCGCCGGTAAGTCGCTGTTGGTCGTCGTCGACCAGTTCGAAGAACTCTTCCGCTTCGCGGGCGACCGCATCGGCGACGCGGTCTGGCGCGACGAAGCCGCGAATTTCGTGCAACTCCTTCTCGAGATTTGCCGCGCCCGGAGCCGATCGGTCTACGTGCTCATCACGATGCGCTCCGATTTCATCGGCGACTGCGCGCGGTTTCATGGCTTGCCCGAGGCGGTCAGCTCTTCGCAATTCCTCGTCCCCTCGCTGACTCGCGACCAACGCCAAGCCGTCATTCAGAAACCGATCGAGAAAGCCGGCGCGACGATCGAACCGGCGTTGGTGGAGCGCTTGCTCAACGACGTCGGTCACGAACTCGACGAGCTGCCCGTGCTGCAGCATTGCCTCTCCCGGCTCTGGGAGCGGGCGGGTGCTCCGTGAGCACGAGCGACGCAGCGCGAGCGCGCCACCTGACGCTCGAGGATTATCGCGCGGTCGGCGGAATCGCCGGCGCGCTGTCGCAGCACGCCGACCAAGTCTTGGCGTCGTTAGCCGGTTTGGAGCTGGCCGTCGAGCAAGTCTTTCGAGCGCTGAGCGAAGTCGACAAAGAAGGGCGCGCGACGCGCCGCGCGCTTCCTCTGAATCGGCTGCTTGCCGAGACCGGAATTCCGCGGCGCGATCTCGTCCGGGTCCTCGATCGCTTCCGCTCCGACGACTGTTCGTTCATCGTGCCGTCGGTGTCGGCGGTCCCAACGTTACGCAACGATACGCGTATCGACGTCGGACACGAGGCGCTCCTGCGCCGCTGGGATCGCATCAGTGCCGATCCCGAACATAGCCTCAGCGAAGGTAAGAACGTCGGCTGGCTTTCGTCCGAAGAAGCCGACGGCCGAATCTATCGCGCGCTGCTGGCGCTGCTCGAAGCGGGACCCTCGGTCACGCTTCCGCTCGATCAAGTCGAGAGTCGCGGGGAATGGTGGAAGTCGCGTCCGCGCACCGCCGCGTGGGCCGAGCGTTACGGCGGCGGTCTCCAAAAAGTCGAGGGACTGTTCAAGAACAGTATTGCCGCGCTCGAAACGCAGCGCCAACGCGAGGAAGAGGCCGAACGACGCGAGCGCGAAGCCGAACGGCGCAAGATCGAGGCCGATGAAGCCGCGAAGCGCGAGCGCCTCGAGCACCAAGCCGAAGTCGAGCGCTTGCGCGCCGAGGCCGCGCACCGGCTGGTACGCCGCACGCAACTCGCGGCGATCGCGATGGCGGCGATCGCCCTGGTCACCATCGTTCTCGGCATCCTCTCCGTTCGCTTCGGCTACCAGGCCGATCGCGCGAGGAGCGACGCACTCGCGGCGCTCGCAGCGGCCGACAAGGCGAAGCGCCAAGCGGAGACCGAAAAGACGCGAGCCGAGTATAACCTCAGCCGTCTTCAGACGATGACCAAGATCGCAGACCGCGAACGACTCCGGGCGGTCCAGCAACAGAAGATCGCCGAGAAGCAAAGCGGGGCGGCGGTCGCGGCGGCGTTCGACGCCCAGCAGCAGCGGGGCGCGGCGGAGGCGCAACGCAAGGTTGCACTCGAACAACGCGGGATCGCGGTCTCACAGAGCGCCGAAGCGATCCGGCAGCGCGCCGCCGTGTTCCAACAAGCTGGGCGCGACGCATTCTTCAGTGGCGACAACGACTCGGCAGCAGTCTATTTCGCGGCCGCCTACGCCGATAAGCCGCAAGATCCGGCGCTAAAGCTCGTACTCCGAGAGGCGCTCGACAAGCTCTCGATTCGCGGCGGCTCGATTCATGCGCCCGGTTCGATTCACGCCCACGGCGCGCTGATCACGACGGTCAAATTCAATCCCAACGCAAAGTCGCGGCAGATCGCGACGGCCGGAGCGGACGGCACCACCAAGCTCTGGGATGCGTCCGGAAATTTGGTCCACACCTTCGCCGACCAGTCGAGCGTCATCACGTCGCTAGCCTTCGATCCGACGGGGCGTTATCTCGCGACTACGGGCGCCGACGGATCGGTCAAAATTCGCGATTTGCGAGCGATCACGCCCAAGACCGCCGCCGCTCCGCTCGAGCTCGATGGCCACACGCGTCGAATCAACGCCGTTCGCTTCAGCCACGACGGGACTCGCCTGGCGACGGCGAGCGGCGACGGGAACGTCAAAATCTGGCAAAGCAGCACCGGCAAACTCCTCAAACAGCTGCACGTCGAGAACGTCGGCTACCAAGTCAACGACGTCGCCTTCACGCGCGACGATCGATTGGTCATCGCAGCCGCAAGCGACGGTGCCTTGCGTGAATGGACCGCCGCAAGCGGCGAGCTCGTGTGGGATTCGGGCGCGAGCCAGGCCCCGCTCGACAAAGTTGCGACGCTGGTCCACATCGCAATCGCGCCGGACGGGAAGTCGGCGGTCGCGGGCGCGGTGGACGGAGCCGTCGTCGCGTACGATCTCGCCGGCACGCCAAAGAGACGGCTCTGGCTGCGACGCGACGATCGCGGTGCGATCAACGCCGTCGCCTTCGATCCCTCCGGGAAGATGCTGCTTGCCGGGAGTGAGGATGGAACAGCGCGCATGTACGACGCGCAAAGCGGAGAACCGAAGGCCGTCTTCTCTCGTTCCGCCGCGATCGGCGACACGGGAAATCAACTCGCGGTGGTCAGTGCGCTCTTCAGCCCTTCGAACAGTTGCATCGCAACGACCTACGCCGACGGGTCGGTGAGTTTTTGGACGCTCAACGGCGAGACGATCGCGGAGTTGCGCGCGCGCGGCGGCAACGCCGGTGCCGCCGACTTCTCAGCGGACGGCACGTTGTTCGTCACGGGCGGGAGAAACGGCGACCTGTTTCTCTGGCATCCTCCCAGCCCGCTCGTTCGCGCGGACGCCGCCCACGCAGCGTCGATCGATTCGATTGCGGTCGACCACCAAGGTGACATCCTGACCGCCAGCCGCGATGGAACCGCGGCACTCTGGCGGCTCGGCGCGACGTTGACGCGCGAACGCGTGCTGCGACATTCGACCGGCGATTGGGTCGTTGCGGCGAGCTTCAGCCGTGACGGCAAGAAGATCGTTACCGCCGGAGGCGCGCAGGTCAAGACCTGGAGCGTCGCTGCTCCGAACGGTTCGCTTCCGTTGTCGTCGCTCAACGCCGGCGCAAGCCAGACGCCGCAACGCTTCAGCGCCGCTACCTTCGCCGGCGATCGGTCCGACGCCGTCATCGTCGCCGAGACAAATGCCGGCACGAAAGATTTCGATAGCGCGGCCGGCCGGTGGTTCATGATGTCGGCCGACGGGAAGCGCGTTCTTTCGAAAGAGCCGCTTCTCGCGAGCGACCCGGCGGGCCAGCCCGAGATCCGAACGCTGCTCTCCAGCAGCGACGCACGCTACGTGCTCGCCGTGAGCGGGCGGGGGACGGCCGTTCTCACCTCGCTTGCCAAGAACGAGCGATTCGAGTGGAACGATCCGCCCGTCGCCGAGGCGACGTCGGCGCACTCGCGCGATCTCTATGCTTTGGGCGGCGTCGACGGTAGCCTCAACCTCAGGTCGGCCGCCGGGAGTCATCTCAAGCTCGGCGCGCAGCAGGGTCGTATCTCGGCCCTCGCGTTCTCGCCCGACGACCGACGGCTCGGATCGGCTGCGAGCGGCGATCTTCTCGGAATGATCTGGGACGTCCAGAGTGGTCGCCTGCAGTCGACGTTGCGCGGCCACAAAGGCGAGGTCACGTCGATCGCATTTTCGCCCGGAATCGAATCGTTCGTCTTGACGACGTCATTGGACGGGAGTGCCAGATTGTGGGATGGCGACACGGGCGACTTGCTCGCCTCGGTCTCGGTTCCTGGATCGCTCGTGCGCTGCGCCGCGTTTACCGCGGACGGATCTGCGGTCCTGATCGGCGCGGCCAACGGCAATCTCTACGTGTGGCGCGTCCGGGACGACGTTCCGCCGCCGAGTCAAACGGCGAAGAATCTCGTGGCCGCGCTCAAGCGTGGTGAAGTGCAGAGCGGCAACGCCAATCTGTTGTTGAGCCAAGCGGTAGAGCGCCTGAACGTCGCAAGCAAGATCGGAAACGTCCCATGACGCCGCGCAGATTCCGAGCGATCGCCGGCGCCGTACAGGTGCTCGCCGTCGCGCTCATTTGGTTCGCGATGACTTCAGCGGTGGCTGCGGACGACTACGTCTATCTTCGGAGCGGGCGCTTCAACACGAGCCACTACGACCTCCTGATGCCGCTCTGGCTCGACGACATGACCATCGCCAGAACCTATAACTCCTCGAAGTTCAAGGGGATCTTCGGCACCGGATGGGAGACGAGGCTCGAAACAAATCTCGAGGTCCAGGACAACGGCTCGGTCTTGGTCCACGAATATGGCGGAGGCGCTTCCAACGCGTTCAAGCCGACCAACAAGGATCCGCGCTCCGACGGACTGATCGCCGCCGAGTTGGTGAACGTCGCAGACGAGAGCGGCCGATTTGGAAGCGACGCCGAGATGAATTCGTATAAGGCCTGGTTGCAGCTCAATCACGCCAAGGAGTGGGCAAGGTTCCGCGATCTCGGCATGGTCGTGCCGCAGCAGTCGCATGCCGGCGAGACGTTTTCGAGCGGCGAGTTCGGAGAGAATCAAGTCATCACCAGGGTCCCGGAGGGCTACCAGCGAGTGACCGAAGGGGGCGGGAAGTTTGAAGCGTTCGATCTTTCGGGCCGGCTGCAACGCGTCTGGGACGTCAATCGCAACTTCATCGCGCTACGCTACGCGAATGGGCGCCTGGCCGCGATATCCGACAATTTTGGGAATAGGCTCGCCTTCTCGTTCAACAAACTCGGCTTCGTGGAAAAGATCGCGGCGGCCAATGGCCGGATCGCGCGCTTCGAATACGACGGCGTCTACCTCGTGAAGGTGACCGACGCCACCGGCAGCGCCTACCGTTATTCGTACGACTCTTTGCATAGGATGATGGGAATCGGCTATCCCGACGGCAAGTGGAAAAAGATCGCGTACTATTCCACGAAAACCGACCAAACGAGTTCCGATTTCATCGTCAAGCAGATCGACGATCGCGATGGAAGCAGCACACACTACGTCTACAAACGCCCCGACACCGATCATTACAACGTCGAAGTGACGACGACGGACTCCGCCGGCAAAACGTCGCGCGAAGAATACCGGTATCTGTTGCGTCCGGGTTCTGGGGCGAATGAGATTTGGGACCA
>Ga0209422_1000150_pt1 | contig 16931 bp, 13 predicted proteins | sample BlaSpr_A8_OM2_M3_FD_187983 | JGI IMG/M metagenome (GOLD analysis project Ga0209422, IMG submission 187983) | Forest soil microbial communities from Thunder Bay, Ontario, Canada - Black Spruce, Ontario site 2_A8_OM2_M3 (SPAdes) (version 2) | ecosystem: Environmental > Terrestrial > Soil > Boreal... | reverse complement strand
TGTGAAGCGATCGGATCCGCCGAGACTGTGCGGCCAGCCCAGCCATCCCGCGACAATGGCGCACAGCGCGAGCGCGACCAGCGGCGCCGTCATCGACACGGGCGATTCGTGAATGTGATGTTCCGCTTCGTGGCTCATTCGTGGACGGCCGTGAAACGTCAGATACATCAGCCGGAACATGTAGAACGCAGTCATGAACGCGGTTGCATAGCCCACATACCAGAGAAGGCGATAAGCACCGCCTTCTCGCGACCAAGTTTCCCAGAGAATTGCATCCTTTGAAAAAAATCCGGCGAACGGGAAAATCCCCGCAATCGCCAGCGTCGCGATGAACATGGTGCTATGTGTGATCGGAATGCGATGCCCTAAATCGCCCATTTTGCGCATGTCCTGCTCGCCGCTCATGGCATGAATCACGGAACCCGCGCCGAGGAAGAGTAGAGCCTTGAAAAAAGCATGCGTGAATACGTGGAAAACACCAGCGGCAAATGCCCCCACGCCTAGCGCGAGAAACATATAGCCGAGTTGCGAAACAGTCGAATAGGCCAGAACACGCTTGATGTCGTTCTGCACCAGGCCGATAGAAGCCGCGAAGATCGCAGTCAGAGCGCCAACAATGGCAACAGTTTTCATCGAAGTGGGCGCGAGCACGAACAGCGCGTTCGACCGCGCCACCATGTAAACGCCAGCCGTGACCATAGTTGCGGCGTGAATCAGAGCAGAGACTGGCGTCGGCCCCTCCATCGCGTCCGGCAACCAGATGTAGAGAGGAAGCTGCGCCGACTTGCCACAAGCTCCCACAAAAAGTAGCAGCGTAGCGGCCGTGATGTAGGGATCGCCGATCACGAAGCGTCCGCTTCGGGCGGCGGCGGTGACGTCAATGAAGCGTAGAGATCCGAAATACCAGGCGACGAAAAACATCCCCAACAGAAATCCGGCATCGCCAATGCGGTTGACGATAAACGCCTTCGCAGCCGCGTCGCTGGCCGACTTGCGGTGAAAATAAAAACCAATCAGCAGATACGAGCACAGGCCCACGCCCTCCCAGCCCACAAACAGCAAGACATAATTGTTGGCAAGGATGAGCGTCAGCATCGAGAACATGAAGAGGTTGAGGTATCCGAAGAAGCGGTAGTACCCGCCTTCATGCGCCATGTATCCGGTGGAATAAATATGGATCAGCATGCCCACGCCGGTGACGAACAGCAGCCAGATGCTGGAAAGTGGATCGAGCAGGAAACCTGCGTCCGCCTGAAACGGAGTTGGCGACCCGCCGTGGATCGTGTAATTCAGGTGGCCGGTGTCGGTGCCGAGCCACGTATAGAGGATGGTCTGATACGGCTGATGAAAATGCTCATCCGTGGACGACCAAGCTGAATATTGCCGGACCGCGCCACAGGCCATTACAAACGCAAGCACGATGGTGCCAACGCAGACAGCGCTGACTGTAGCCTTCTGCAGCTTGCGGCCAAAGAAAAACATGGTCGCCGCCCCGAAGGCCGGCAGCAACGGAATCAGCCAGATGTATTTTAGAAATAGCATTCAGCTCTTAAGCTCTTAGCTTTCAGCTTTCAGCTCTTAGCTCAAACCCCTTGGGTTTTGGCTAAAAGCTAAGAGCTAATGGCTAAGAGCTGCCTTTCTACCACTTCAACAAATTAACTTCGTCAATATTCACCGTCTCCTTGTTTCGGAAGAAGGCGATCAAAATGCCGAGGCCCACCGCGGCTTCGGCAGCGGCGTCGGTGATTACAAAAATCGCAAAAATCTGCCCGTGCAGTCCTCCCCACATACGCGAGAAAGCAACCAGGTTCAGATTCACAGCATTCAGAATCAGTTCAATCGACATCAAGACAATGACCACGTTGCGCCGCGTCAACACACCGATGACCCCCAGCAAAAACAGGCCTGCGCCCAGAACCAGGTAATGCAACGTCGTGATGTGGAGCATTGATTCCATAACTAGTAGCTGCCCTTTTCAAATCCTCTTCTTCGCCATCACCACCGCTCCAATGATCGCCACCAGCAACAACAGCGAGGCGATCTCGAAGGGGAACATATATTGCCCATACAGCATGCTTGCCACGTTCTGCGTGTTGTCATTCTCGATCACCGAAAGCGCATGCTCCGGAAAAACACTCATGCCCTTCATATAGACGGCGATGAATAATCCACCCAAGGCCACAGCCGCAATCAAGCCCACCACCCACTGGCTGTTAAACTGCCGCTCTCTGATAGAGCGATCAATGCTGACCAGCATGATGACGAACAGGAACAGCACCATGATGCCGCCGGCGTAAAGAATGATCTGCACGCCAGCGACGAAAGGCGCGTAGAGCATGAGATAAACCGACGCCTGCGCCAGCAGCGTAACAATTAGCGCCAGCGCCGAATGCACCGGATTCTTCCGGGTAATCACCAGGATGCCGCCGATCAGCATGATCGCGGCAAACAAATAAAAGAAAAATGGTGTGGCTACGGGTGCCATATTCTTTGTTGGAGCAGCGCAACACTAGCCGTCAGGATTAGTACGCCCAATCCCATCGGCAGCAGAACCTTCCATCCCATCTGCATGAGCTGGTCAAAGCGGTATCGCGGGAACGTGCCACGATACCAGATATACATGTACATGAAGCCAGCAACTTTCGCCGCGAACCAGAAGACATCCTGCACGCGCAGACTTACCGCAGGAACGAACAGGACTAGGCCGATCAATCCGAGAACAACTCCAAAGCCAGCCAGTCCGATCGTCTGAATGCGGAAAAGTGGATGCTTCGGCATGCGTACCGCATTGTAGAAGCACATTGCGGCGAACAAGAGAAACGTCACACCAGGGAAAAGTGAAAACACCAGATCCCAGGTCGCATTGTGCAGCAGATTCGGAAATGGCCGCAGCCATCCGCCCAGCCAGAGCGTGACCGCGATCGAAGAAACCGCGATCATGGCCGAGTATTCCGCCAGAAAAAATAACGACCAGCGGAAGCCGCTGTATTCCGTGTGGAACCCGGCAGTCAACTCAGATTCAGCTTCAGCCAGGTCGAAGGGCGCTCGATTCGTCTCCGCAACCATGGCGACGGCGAAAATGAAAAACGCAATCAGCCCCAGGGGAAAGAATTTGAAGATGAACCACTCTCCCTGCGCCAGCTGTGCCTGGACGATGCCTATCATGCTGAGAGTTCCGGTGCCCTCCGCGTTCAGGCTGGTCATCAATACTGCTGACACTACCGCCAATCCCATCGCCACTTCATAAGAAACCATTTGCGCGCTCGAACGCAGGGCGCCAATCAGCGGATAGTGCGAATTCGATGCCCAACCCGCCATCACTATACCCAGTACGCTCAGCGACGACACGCCCAGCATGAATAAGATTCCAATATTCATGTCGGTAATGGCATGCGTCGGACCGAACGGAACGACAACAAAAACCGTAAACGCCGCCAGCACCACAATGAACGGCGCCATCCAAAAGACAAAACCATCGGCCTCGGCCGGCATGATGTCTTCCTTGAGCAGCAGCTTGATCGCATCGGCTATCGGCTGTAGAAGCCCGTGCGGTCCCACGCGCATGGGCCCGAGCCGCACCTGCATGTGCGCAAGAATTTTTCGCTCCAGCCAGTTCATCGCGATCACTGCGACCGAGAGCCCGGCGAAAACCAGCATGATGTAAACCAGCGCCCAGAACATATTCCCCGCCGCGCCCGGTGTCTGGTCGCTTCCCAGGTAAGACTGGATGTATTGAATGATCTGCGTCATCAAACGCTCTGCCTCATCACCGATCCACCTCACCGAGAACGATGTCGAGCGTGCCGATTACGGCGATCACGTCAGCCACAAGCTGGCCGCGGCACATTACATCGAGAGCCTGCAGATTCACAAACGACGGCGGTCGCACGCGCAGGCGATAGGGCTGCGTCGACCCATCGCTGACAATGAAATATCCCAGCTCGCCCTTCGGCGCTTCGATCGAGTGATAAACCTCGCCCGCCGGTGGCTTCATCACCTTCGGGACTTTGGCCATGATGTGCCCCTCGGGAAGCGCGTCCACAGCCTGCTGAATGATGCGCACCGATTGCCGCATCTCGGCCATTCGCACCAGATATCGATCGTAGGTATCGCCGTTTTGTCCGGTGGGAATATCGAAATCGAAGTCCTTATAGTTGGCGTAGGGCTGGGCCTTGCGCAGATCCCACTTCACCCCACTGGCGCGGAGCACAGGCCCGGTGACACCCAGAGCGATACAATCTTTGCCGGAAATTACGCCGATGTTCCTGGTGCGCTCGACCCAGATGCGATTCGTGGTAAGCAGTTCCTCGTACTCGTCAATTTTCGGCCGGAAGAAATCGAGGAAATTCTTCACTTCCCTTTCAAAGCCGTTATAAGTTTCGTACTGCAGCCCGCCAATGCGGAAGGCATGCGTAGTCAGCCGCGCCCCGCAATATTTTTCGTAGATCTTCAGTATCTCTTCGCGATCACGGAACGTGTAAAACAATGGCGTGATGGCGCCGATATCGAGCGCGTGCGTACCCAGCCAAAGTTGATGGCTGGCGATGCGGTTCAGTTCGGTAAGGATTACGCGCACGTGCTGCGCTCGCGGAGGCGCTTCCACGTTGAGAAGTTTTTCCACGGTCTCGCAGTATCCCATCCCGTTTGAGACCGCGGCAACATAATCCATGCGGTCGACGTAGGGATTGAACATCGTGTAAGTGCGATGTTCGCCAATCTTCTCGACGCCGCGGTGCAGGTACCCGATAACACACTCGAGGCCAAGAACTTTTTCCCCGTCCAGCCGCAAGATCACGCGCAACACGCCGTGGGTGGCAGGATGCTGCGGGCCCATATTAATGACAAGCTCGTTGGCATCAAGAAAAGGCTTCTCGGGAGTTTCAAGGTCGAGAGGAGAGAGCGAGCTGTTCCGGTCCGTCATTCGATATTAACTGGCAATCTAACGTTGCTTTATTGCCCGCTTTCAATACCCAGGTTAATCTGCACCCACTCATTATCCTGTTGCAGAATGCCGTAATCTTTGCGTAGCGGATGTCCCTTCCAGCCTTCTGGCAGAAGAATGCGCTTCAAATCCGGATGTCCATCAAACTTGATCCCAAACATGTCGAAGACTTCGCGCTCCAGCCAGTTGGCGCCCGCCCACAGGGGGACGGAGCTGGCGATGCTTTCCCCGTCCGCAATTTGCGTTTTCACGCGCATGCGCTCGTTGCGCGCAAACGAATAAAGCACCCAGACGATTTCGAATTGCCTTTCGCGCTGCGGATAATGAACTGCAGTAATATCCACGCAATAATCAAACTGTTCTTCGTTGCGCAGGACTTGCAGAATCTCAGGAATCATCGAGCGGTCGACGACCATGTAGTTCTGGCCGGCATAAGTCAGCGCCTCGATACCGGAACCATAAGAACTCTTCAGCTTCGCAACCATGGGCGAATCCCATGGAACCGGCGTGGGCACTGGCGCCTTCGCCGCTGCGACAGGTTTGTTCGCGGGTGGGGCCGCGGGCGGTGCAGCTGCGGCCTTCGGAGGAACCGCAGACGAACTTGAGGGCGGAGCCCCGGCAGGCGCCTTCGTATCGGACTGGACTGAGCCGGACGCCGTGGCCTTCACCCCACCCGGTACCGCTGGCTTTTCCGCAGTTGGTGTGTCCGTCTTTTGCTGATTTGCCGACGGTTTCGGTTCGCCTTCCGGCGGGGTCGAAGAGGGCGATTTGATTTCGTCCGGCATAAACTGCGAACGCACAAACCTCCGGCGGGCAGGCTTTCGGTGAGAACGTTAATTTTTATCAGCTTGGGGATACGCTGTCAACGAGGGTGCTAAGCCTCTTTATCTCCATCATCCGCAATCCCAATCTTCGACAGCCGGTAACGCAGGGCATTCCGAGACAGCCCCAACAATCTCGCAGCCTGGCTCTTATTTCCATTGGCCCGCCGCAGCGCTTCCTGGATCATTTCATCCTCCCAGTGCTCCAGCGTCATGCCTTCGGGAAGAAATCCACCCGCATCATTGGCCGCTTTCGCCGGACGCACATCCAAATGAATGTCCGCCGCCCCCAGCACCGCGCCACTCGACAGCGCACAAGCGCGCTCGATAATATTCTGCAACTCGCGAACATTCCCCGGCCAGTGGTGGTTCAGCAAAATCTGCATCGCCTCCGGCGCAATGCTTTTCACCTGCTTGCTCGAATCTCCGCAAAAGCGCGAAACGAACAGATTCACCAGATCAGGGATGTCTTCCTTGCGCTGGCGCAGGGGCGCAATATCGATGGGAACCACATTCAGGCGATAGTAAAGATCCTCTCGAAACGTTCCCTGCTCGAGCGCCTCGCGCAAATCTCGATTAGTGGCCGCGATCAGGCGCACATCGACCTTGATAACGCGAGTCCCGCCCAGCCGCTCAAACTCGCGCTCCTGCAGCACGCGCAACAACTTCACCTGCGTGACTGGCGGCACGTCGCCAATCTCATCGAGGAAGAGCGTCCCTTTGTCCGCCATCTCGAATTTGCCCGGCTTGGTCGCGTTGGCGCCGGTAAACGCGCCCTTCTCGAAGCCGAACAGTTCGCTCTCCAGCAGATTCTCGGGAATCGCCGTGCTGTTGATCTTGACGAAGGGACCTGAAGCGCGCCGCGACTTCTCATGAATGGCGCGCGCGATCAGGTCTTTACCCACTCCGCTTTCTCCGCCCAGCAGCACCGTTGAATTGGTCGGCGCGACGCGGTCGACGGTCGCCAGCACTTCCTGCATCTTGGCGCTGCGCGCCACCACGTTGGGATGCTGGTAGCGCTTGCCCAGCGCTTCGCGCAGTGATCGGTTCTCTTCGCGCAAGTTGCGGACGTCCAGCTCCTTGCGGATCACCATGCGCATTTCGCTCAACGAAAACGGCTTCAAAACATAATCGCTGGCTCCGGCCTTCATGGCTTCAACCGCCGTTTCGACGCTGCCAAACGCGGTCATGACCACTACCGGCAGCGCGGCGTTCTGCCGCTTTGCCGCCTGCAGAAATTCCAGACCATTCATCCCCGGCAATTTCAAATCCGTTACCACCAAATCGACATTGTTCTCGCGCAGAAGCTTCACGCCCGTCTCGGCGTCCCCGGCGGAAAGCGTGGTGAAGCCGTCCTCCCCGAGATTTAATTCGAGCAGCCGCCTCATCTTGGCTTCGTCTTCAACAATTAAAATCGTCGGCATGATTCTTCTTTATTACCCAGTTCTCCGATCGAACATGAGCTCAATCTAAGATGCGAGATTCGCATCAACCTCTTCACCAGCCGGAAAAAAGACCACGAAGCGGGCTCCCCGCGGGCCGTCATTACCACTCTCCACCCGAATCGTCCCGTGATGACCATCAATAATTCTTGACACAATTGAGAGTCCCAACCCCACTCCCGTTTTTTTTGTGGTCACAAACGGATTAAAAATCTGCTCCCGCCGTTGCGGCGGAACTCCCGGTCCCGAATCTTCAACCCGAACCTCGATTCCATCGCGACTTCCCGAGTTCGTCCTCGATGCACTGACCTGCAAGGTCCCGCCTGCGCTTCCCATGGCATCATAAGCATTCTGAATCAGATTCACGAACGCTTGCTCACAGAGCCCCTCGTCCAGCGGAACCGGCGGCAAATTCAACTGGTAATTCCGCTCGACTCGCACTACGGGCTCGTCCTCTTTACGAGCTAAGGCCACAGCCTGCAGTGCGCGATCCAGCACCGGAGTAATTTCCTGTGTAACCAGTTCTGCCTGTAACGGACGCGCGAAGTCGAGGAAGCGAGTCACCAGCGCGCTTAGTCGATTGGTCTCGGTGGAAATGTAACCGGCCAATTCCGTGGCTAGTGGATTCGACTCTCCCAGCTTTTGATGAAGCATCTCCGCCGAGCCCTTGATGACGCCCAGCGGATTGCGAATTTCATGCGCCAGTCCAGCAGACATTTGCCCCAACGCCGCCAGCCGCTCCGACCGCCGCGCCTCTTCTTGCGCCTGCTGTAGCTTGCGATTAGTCTCGGCCAGTGTCTCGGCCAGTTCCTGATAGCGCACGATCTGCCGCCGGTTCTCGACCACGAACCGGTTCACCACCATCGCCGCCAGAAAAAAGAACAGAATGCGAATGGCCAGTAGGCTGTAGCCTTCTTGCCCAATTTCATATTCCTGCAAAGCCGGATAAAGATATGAGCAGTAAGCAGCCGAGGCCAACGCAGTCCAAAGCAGAGTGAGCCACGGCCCAAAATATTCCGCCGCAGTCACGATCGGCAAATAAAAAATTGGATAGTAGCTGCTGTTGATTCCGACCTCGCCCGTATGATCGATCAGCAAAGTCGCCAGCGCGATCTTGAGCAGGACGATATAAGCGGGACCGCGGCGCGGAGATCGACCCAGGATCCAACTCTCGCTCAACTGCACCGCTCCAAAGGCCAGCAGAGTGAGCTGCTTATGAATCTCGAGAACCGGTGGAAGCGCGGCCAGTCCCGCCAGGAATAGCAGCCAGAGAATATCCATCCAATTGATCGCGGGATGCTTCTGTTCGCTCATGGCAGGGCCGCGACCAATAGCGCCGGGAAAGCGTTCGTGACTTCGCTTCGGCTCACTGGAGAGTTATGCAACATGCGATCCCTATCAGACCGCACGCAGCCAACCCGCGTCAAATCTGAGAAACAAGAAGGCTGGACTTCAGCGAGGGGATGGCTTCGGGGAGATCTCGTCCAGGGTAAGATTCAATTCCAACACATTGACGCGCGGCTCCCCAAGGAATCCAAACTGCCGGGACTCGGTATGCTGGCGAATCGCTTCGCGAATTACGTCCTCGTTCAGGCCACGCTCTTTGGCGATGCGATGCACCTGAAATTCCGCCGCCTCGGGTGAAATATGAGGATCGAGTCCCGACCCCGACGTCGTGAGCAAATCCATCGGAATGGGAGAAGATGGATTCTCGGCTTGCAGACGATCCGCGTCTTGCTGGACTCGCGCGATCAAAGCCTGATTGGTTGGTCCCAAGTTCGATCCGCTGGAATTGCCGGCGTCGTAGCCCGTTCCCGCAACTGAGGGACGCGAGTGGAAATATCCCGCAGATGCAAATGATTGCCCAATCAGCCTGGAGCCAACGACATGACCATTACGAGTTAGCAGTTCTCCGTTCGCCTGCCGGGGAAAAAGAGACTGCGCGAGTCCCGTAATTACAAGAGGAAAGAGTAGGCCGAACAGTAGTGTCGTCACTAGAGTCATCAAGACCGCGGTTGCCAGATTTTTTTTCATAATCGCCTCTATGCCAGCCCCGCCCTCACGATCAGCAAGTCGATCAGCTTGATTCCAATGAAGGGCACAATCACTCCGCCCAGGCCGTAGACCAGCAAATTGCGGCGCAGCAGAACTGCCGCCCCCTGTGGAACATACTTCACGCCCCGCAGCGCCAGCGGAATCAGCGCGACGATAATCAGCGCGTTAAATATGACCGCCGACAATATTGCCGACTGCGGCGTTGCCAAATGCATTACGTTCAGCGCTTGCAGCACCGGAAACGTACCGGCAAACATGGCGGGGATAATCGCGAAATATTTCGCCACGTCGTTTGCAATCGAGAACGTCGTGAGCGCGCCCCGCGTCATCAGCAACTGTTTGCCGATTTCCACGATCTCAATCAACTTGGTCGGATTGGAATCGAGGTCTACCATGTTTCCGGCTTCCTTCGCCGCCTGTGTGCCGGTATTCATGGCGACACCGACATCAGCCTGCGCCAGCGCCGGTGCGTCGTTCGTGCCATCGCCCGTCATGGCGACCAGCTTTCCCTGCCCTTGTTCGCGGCGAATCAAATCCAGTTTGTCTTTCGGCGTAGCTTGCGCAAGAAAATCGTCGACGCCCGCTTCGGTAGCTATTGCCGCAGCAGTCAGAGGATTATCGCCGGTGATCATCACCGTCTTGATTCCCATCGCGCGCAATTGATCGAAGCGCTGCCGCATTCCACCTTTCACAATATCCTTCAAATGAATCACGCCTAAAGCCCGCCCGTTCTCGGCCACCACCAGCGGCGTTCCTCCCGAACGCGAAATCGCTTCCACGGCCTCGCGCACTTCTTTGGGCAACGACTTGCCCTGGTCCTCCAGGTACTTGGCAATCGCATCGGTCGCACCTTTGCGAACCGCACGCCCGTCCAGATTGACGCCGGACATGCGAGTCATGGCGCTGAAAGGAATGAATTCGGCATCATGCGTGCTCATTTCGCGGCCGCGCAATCCGTATTTTTCTTTGGCCAACACTACGATCGATCGGCCTTCGGGCGTTTCATCCGCCAGCGAAGAAAGTTGTGCGGAATCCGCCAGCATCGCCTCGGTCACGCCCGGGGCAGTCACAAACTCCGTGGCCTGGCGGTTGCCCAGCGTGATGGTTCCAGTCTTATCGAGCAGCAGCGTATTCACATCGCCGGCAGCTTCGACTGCTCGTCCTGACATCGCCAGCACGTTGTGTTGCACCAGTCGATCCATGCCCGCGATGCCGATCGCGGAAAGCAATCCGCCAATGGTCGTGGGAATCAGACACACCAGCAACGAAACCAGCACGAAAACGGTTTGCGGCGCTCCCGCATAGATCGCGAACGGCTGCAACGTGACCACCGCCAGTAAAAAAACAATGGTCAGTCCGGCCAGCAAAATGTTCAGCGCAATTTCATTCGGAGTCTTCTGCCGCTCCGCGCCTTCCACCAGTGCGATCATGCGGTCCAAAAATGTTTCGCCCGGATTGGACGTAATCTTTACTTTCACCCAGTCGGAGAGCACTCGCGTTCCGCCAGTCACTGCCGAGCGGTCACCGCCCGCCTCGCGAATCACGGGCGCGGACTCGCCGGTAATGGCCGACTCGTCCACCGATGCGACGCCTTCCACGATCTCGCCATCGCCGGGAACAAATTCGCCTGCCTCCACGAAGCACATATCTCCAGAACGCAATTTCGAACCCGGGACAGTCTCCATCTTGCCGTCGGGAAGAAGACGGTTTGCCATGGTCTCTGCTTTCGCGCGCCGCAGCGCGTCGGCTTGGGCCTTGCCGCGGCCTTCCGCCATGGCCTCGGCAAAGTTCGCAAACAACACCGTGAACCACAGCCAAAGCGTGATCTGCAAATTGAATCCGAAGCCGGGCCGCTGGTGCACTCGATCCAGAATCAGCAGCACCGTGGTCACCACGCTTCCCACTTCCACCACGAACATCACAGGGTTGCGCATCATGGTCACGGGATGCAGCTTGACTATGGAATCCCATGCCGCGCGGCGGACAATCTTTGCGTCCCACAAACTGCGTTTTGATTTCTTGTTCGCCATATTTGCCTAAAAAGTTTTCCCCGCCTGCATCAGCAGGTGCTCCAGAATTGGTCCCAGACTAAGCGCCGGGAAAAAAGTCAGCGCTCCCACAATCACCACTACGCCAATCAGCAGGACCGTAAACAACGGGCCGGTTACCGGAAAAGTTCCCAACGTTGCTGGAGCCTGTTTTTTCCCCGCCAGATTTCCGGCAATCGCCAGCATGGGCAAAATCATCATGAAACGGCCCAGCAGCATCGCTATCCCCAGCGAAGTGTTGTACCAGGGGGTATTCCCGCTCAGTCCGCCGAAAGCCGAGCCGTTATTCGCAACTGCGGAGGTGAAGGCGTAAAGCACTTCGCTGAATCCATGCGGCCCCGCATTCGCCATGGCCGAAGTGCCAAAGTTGTATAAGACCGAAATCGCCGTGAACACCAGAATCGTAAGCGGAAAGACCAGAATCACCAGCATCGCCATCTTCACGTCGTAGGCTTCAATTTTCTTCCCCAGATATTCCGGCGTGCGCCCCACCATCAACCCCGCGATAAATACCGACAGGATGACGAAGACCAGCATTCCGTACATGCCCGCACCCACTCCGCCGAAGATCACTTCGCTTAGCATCAGGTTGACCAGCGGAACCATTCCACCCAGCGGAGTGAAAGAGTCGTGCATGGAGTTGACCGCGCCGCAACTCGTGTCGGTGGTGACCGTGGCAAAAAGCGCCGAGTTCGCCACCCCGAAGCGAACCTCCTTACCTTCCATGTTGCCCGTCGATTGCGGCGGCGACACGCGAGACGAAGCATGGTACGCCGCAGAAGTTACCTCAGGATTTCCGCGGGCCTCGGCCCAGTACGCCGTGCTGACTCCTGCCAGAAACAACAAAGCCATCGCCGCCCAGACCGCCCATCCGTGCCGCGGGGAGCCCGTCATTTTTCCCAGCGTGAAGGTGAAGGCGGAAGGAATCGCTAAAATGCAGAACATCTCCAGAAAATTTGTGAACGGCGTGGGATTCTCGAAGGGATGCGCGCTGTTCACGTTGAAAAAGCCGCCACCATTCGTGCCCAGCTCCTTAATAATTTCCTGCGATGCGGTTGGTCCCTGTGCAATCACTTGCTGCGTAACAGTCTGCATCAAAGGTTTACCGTCGGGTCCGTTTACCGGCTTGCCATCGGAACCAAGTTGCGGCGTCTGGTACGGATCCACCAGCTGCGCCGTGTCATACGGCTTCAGGTTCTGCACCACACCCTGCGAAACCAACAAGAGTGCGCCGATCAGGCACAACGGGGCCAGAATCCACAACGTGCCGCGGACCATGTCCACCCAGAAATTGCCGATAGTCTTTTGCTCGCGCCGCGCGATGCCGCGAATGAACGCAATCGCCAGCGCCATCCCGGCCGCCGCCGAAACCCAGTTGTGATAAGCCAGACCGGCCATCTGCGTCAGGTAGCTCATGGTGGTCTCAGGAACATAATTCTGCCAGTTCGTGTTGGTCGTAAACGAAGCAGCCGTATTAAAAGCCAACACCGGAGCAACTCCCGGCAGCTTCTGTGGATTCCACGGCAGCCACGCCCACTGCTGCACCCGCTGCAGCACATACAGCAGGATCATCGAAACCGCGCTGAACAAGAGCAGCGCCAGCGCGTACTCCTTCCAGTCCATCTCGTGATCTTCATCCACACCGGTAAGCCGGTAAAGAACTCGTTCCACGGGCCGCATCACCGAGTCGAGCCAGGTGCGCTCACGCGCGAACACGCGCGCCATGAACCCACCCAGCGGCTTGGTGATCAGCAACACCACCGCCAGCAAAAACAAAATCTGCAGCCATCCATTTGCCGTCATCAAAATTTCTCCGGCCGCAACATGGCATACACCAGGTACACCAGCAGACCCGCGCAAATAATCAACATGATGATTGGTTCAACCGTCATAGGGCCTCAACGCACCAGCTCGCAAAAACGCACATAAGCGAGCGAAATCAGAAAAAATAAAATCGTCACACCAAGAAAAATCGCGTCTTGCATAGTTTCAACTCCCGTATCCGCCGGGCTAAATGGCTACCAGACGCCTTCCTTGCGCCCCCACCACCAGATCAGCCCCAGCGTCGCCGCATTCTGGTCCTTGCGCAGGACGCCCTGCACGTCCGAGAGAAACGACGGCTGATTCGAATAGTCGCGCCGCCACTCGTAACGCATTAGAAATCCATCCGCAACTTTGTAGTCGAAGGTAACCGTATTTTCTTTCAGCGCCTGATCCAGTCCGCTGAACAGGCCTTCGCGATCGGACATGTACTCGGCCCGCGTGGCCACGGCCAGCTTCGAGCTCAGTTGATATTGCAGATAAGCAGCACCGCCATCCACGTGCGCGGGGGCAGACGACATGCCTGGCGCGGCATCCTTCCACAGTCGCTGGATAAAATAATCTCCCTCCAGAGCGACGATTAGTTTCGGGGTCGCTTGCCAGGTTACATAACTGTCGAAAATGTGGGTCTTCCCGTTTGGCGCTGGATTGATAGCCGCAAAGCTGAGGCCCGGTTGCACCGGAATCGGGCTGGTAGGAGCGACTAAAACACGGTCCGGATGCTCTTGTCCCAGGTAGTAATTGAATGTCCATGTCACAGTTTTGTTCGGCTTCGCCGTGAAACCAAACAGCTCGTCCTTGAAGCCGTTGGTCGCTTCCACCTGATTGGTTCCATTCACCAACCAGTAGTTCAGCGCGAAACGATCGTTCGCCGGATAAGTGACGCGCGCGCCCATGTGATAAAAGGGCAGAAAATCGAACCAGAACGCGCGCGAATAGTTCATTTGATCTTTCGTGTAATTTCCTTCGATTCCGATCGAGCTTCCCCACTTGCCAAAGTCGACCGTCAGCCCTTTGCCTACGGGAGCAACATATGTGCCATAGACCTGGAAAATATTTCGATAAATATCCGGCCGGGGTTCGTTCGTAGGATTGCCCTGCAAAGTGTCGGTGGCCTGCCCGAATTGCAAATCCAGACGGCCGCCCCAGCGCCGCCCCGCCTCCACATCGGGCGCGTGTTCGAGCACGATGCTGGCCTGATTCAAACTGAATTCGTTGCTCAGCACATCATAGGCTCGCAACAGATTCACACGCCCCACCGGATCGTTGAAGTTATATTCGTAATAGGTATCGAGGCCGACGTTGATCGTGGTCTGGCGCAAGAAATCTAAAGACTTGCGGTCATCGGCGGTGACAATCTGCGCTGAACCTTCCTGCGGCGCCAAAGCGGAGTTTGCAACGGCGGGGTCGGCAGAGGAGGAGGTCGCAAGCGCGGCAACTTTCGGCGTAACTGTCCCGCCCCGGCCTGCCTCGTCGGAACGCGCCCGCAGCTCGCTCACGATTTGTTTCAATTCCGTCACTTCCACCTCGAGTTGCTGTACTCTGTGACTCAAATCTTGCGGCGGCAGTTCAGCCGCTACCTGAGCCACAGAGCTGGTCGAACAAATCAAACTTCCAGTTAGTAGTGCAATCTGCCATTTCATGATCGGTGCCTTTCCCAAGGTGCTCACAATATCGAGCACCCGCATTGGGTAAACGAGCAGCACCGATCATATTTGTTTGCGACGTTAGAATTTCACCAAAATCGCCATCGTGGCCCGATCCTCGGTGTGACGAAGATCCGGCTGAAAGCCCGCAACAAATGAACCGGGAGGCCCGCTATTGCCGCCTGGCGGCGTAACTCCGCCAGGACCGCTAAAGTACGGCACATTCGCGTGCCGGTGGTTGAACTCCCACCGGAAGGTAATGTACTGGCTGGGCATGTAGTCATAGGTCGCGGACGCATCCCATGCTTTGAACGGATCTCCGGGATTCTCAGTAAAGTAGGGCGTTCCGGAAGCGGCCGTCGCTCCGTTGATAGGCGGCAGCAACACCAGATAGCGTCCTGGGTTGTTGATCTCTCCCCCGCCTAGCGTGAAGCCGTAACGGTCATGGTGGAACCACCACCGGTTGTAGAGCATGTAACCGAGAAAGCTCTGTTTAAACGAAACAATCTTGCCCGTTGAATCCTTCTGATTGGTGGTGCAGTTCACTCCTCCGCCGCTCTCGCAACCGGCATCGCCAGTGAGAGAGAAGGCCATCTTGTCCAAGAAGCGTTCCGGATGGTCGTAATACTTCACTTCAATGCTGTTGTCCGTGTGATAGCGAGTGCGAGTGGGAATGCCCAGCGCGTCCGCCCCTGCCCCGTAATTGTTCGAAAGAATCTCAAGCCAACCAGTCGGGCGATACAAGACCTGCCCACCTAATCCGAGCCGGCCATTGAATCGAGCGTAGGACTGCCACCCGTTAATGATCCAAGGCTCAATCTTTAGCTTCTTGGTGGGGAACACTTGTATACGCAGGCCGGTGAAAAACCACGGAGTGTTCGACGAGACATAAGACGGCTGGTAGGCCCAGTTATCGAAGTTGTAAAAGCTGAAGAGGCCTATGTACGAGAGGAAGATACCAGCATCGACGTTAATTCCATGTAGCGCATCAAAGTGATATCCACCATAGGCCTCGTTGACATAACGGTAAGCATCGGCCAGATCCCACTGCCCGCGGGCAGTGCTGGCGTCATTGCGCGGCGTTGCGGTGGCGTACAAACCTATCTGGCTGAGCACGCGTGCGCGAACGTGGTCGTAGTGGAAGTCTCCGCCTATCCCCAGATGCGTAAGGCCAACTTCATTCGAACGAAATACTTCGCTGGAACCGACAATCGTATCGTCCATAGGGTGGTTGAAGTCGTAGTGGTAAGCAACATCGGCGCGGATTTCAGGCGTAAAGAATTTCGAGTCGAAAGGTAGCTCTTTCGTGCGGGGATTGCCGTTCAGCCAGGTCCAGTCGGCGAAAGCGAAAGGTTCCTCTTTCGCCGGCTTGGTTGGAGCGGAGTCGGCCGGCGCGGTGACCGCAGCGACAGGCTGGCCGGAGGCCGCCATAACCGGAGTGATGGAAACGCCGGGGGCGGCAGTGCCGGAATTCGCAGCGCCAGAGAAATTTGAGGCCGTCGCCGGGAGGGTGGATCCTGCAGAACGCGGTGCAACATCTTCGTTAACATCCGCATGCTCACTGGCATGCGCGGTGCTTTTTTGTTGCTCAACCTCTGAGCGCAACCGTTCCACTTCAGCTTGAAGTGCCCTCAATGCCTCCCGCATTTCGCGCTTTTCTGCTTGATCCGCCGAGGCGAAATTTGTATTTGTGGGTGACGTCGACGCATCCGGGTTGGATTGAGCGCGAGCCCAAGCCCCTGGAAGCGTTATCGATAGAGAAAACAATAAGACCTGGAACAGACCTTTTCGCATGACTTGGTTCTCCGAGGAACTGTACGTTGCAATCGTTGTGTTCGCCGTTCGCGGCGCGACAGTCCTGCTCGCAATAGATGCGACCCAGAACTACCTGGTGTCTGTCTCTTTTCGACCGCCCGGGGACGGGACCCATCCTGTTGTAGACCGACAACGCTCGCTCGCGAAGCAAACCAAGCAGGAACCAGACCATGAACTCAATCCCTGTCAGCGCAATCGCCGAGAATGTAAGAGCAATCCACATACTTCACCCCGTTGCCCCTCGCGACCGAACCTCTTAGTTAATCGCCTCGGGCATAAGCATGGGTTAAAAAATTCATAAAGATTTCGTAAAGAAGCGAATCACCATAGACGCTGGCATC
>Ga0209422_1000149_pt1 | contig 17028 bp, 21 predicted proteins | sample BlaSpr_A8_OM2_M3_FD_187983 | JGI IMG/M metagenome (GOLD analysis project Ga0209422, IMG submission 187983) | Forest soil microbial communities from Thunder Bay, Ontario, Canada - Black Spruce, Ontario site 2_A8_OM2_M3 (SPAdes) (version 2) | ecosystem: Environmental > Terrestrial > Soil > Boreal... | reverse complement strand
CTGAATGGAAAGGCAAGAGTCTGTGATGACCGACGATAGACCCACCCGGACACTCTCTCGTGAACCAAAACCTATTCTCCCCCTTCTCTCTTCCGTCTCTCAAGTCATAGACGCTCTAGGCCGAAGGAAAGTCGCTGACCTCTGCCAAGTCTCAAGTGATTCAGCCGTCAGCAATTACATCCGAATCGGAACCTTCCCGGCAACAACCTACGTTGCCATGACGGCCGCTCTTGCCGAGATCGGACTCCAGGCACCGGCTCAACTGTGGGGGATGCGGGAATGACCGTCCTATCCCAAACCAAAGACCTCCTTGCCGAAGGCTTGAAAGAAGCCGGAATCGCCACCCGGCTCGGAATCACCCGCCATGCCGCCCGCAAACTCGTGGCGGAAGCCGAGCAGTACAACGGCCGCACCCTTATAGCCCATACCGGCGCCGCTCTCCCCGCCCTTTCCTTCTACGATACCGCCCGCAACGCACTTGCCCAAGCCAAGACTCTTGCCGAAGTCAAGAACATCGGCGACAAGGCCGCCGCGATGCAGGAATACGCCCGCCGCCTCAACGACTTTACCCTTGAAATGGACGCCGCCGAAATCCGCATCGCCGCCAAGCTGGCGCTCGGAGATGGCCTGATCGCCATCAAGCAAGGAACCGGCTTCGCCAAAGGCGGCCAGCCCTACCAAGCCAAAGGAAAAAAATCTACCGCTGCCGCCGTGGAAGCGGTAGCTGCCGTCCTCCCCACCCTCCGGGAAATCGGCGTGACCGACAAGCAATCGGCCGAAGCCCAGAAGCTTGCCAAAGCCGTGCCCGCGAAAGAGCGCGAAGCGCGCCTCGACCAATGGCGCAAAACCGTCGAATCAACCCATCGGGTGACGATCGACATCTTGAAGCCCGGCCCCGGACGATCCATGAACCGAACGGAGCCGCAAGAATCCCGCGACGATTTCTGGACGCCACCTTGGGCGACCCGTGCGCTAATGGATATTGTTTTTCCCCAACTTGGCTATTTCGGCGGCGGTGGCTCATGGACAGCTTGGGAACCTGCTTGCGGCGAAGGTCACATGGCCGAAGTTCTCCGCGAATATTTCAAGGATGTCTATGCGACGGATGTCCACGACTATGGCTATGGCACACCCGATGTAGATTTTTTGGAAGACACTAGAAAATGCGAGCCAGCCGACTGGATCATCACAAACCCTCCCTTCAAGAACGCCCACGTCGAGAAGTTCATCCTCCGCGCGCTGGAACTGGCGCAAGTCGGCGTCGCGATGTTCTGTAGTTTGCAGACTCTTGAAGGCATCAGCCGGTACGAGAGTATCTTTTCGAAATCACCACCAACCCTGATCGCCTTCTGGGTTGAGCGCGTCAATTGTTGCAAGGGAAAATGGGACCCGGATGGATCAACCGATGCCGCCTATGTATGGCTCGTGTGGGTGAAAGACCGACCGCCGATGATGCCGTTCTGGATACCGCCAGGGCAGAAATCGCGGCTGACCAGAGACGACGATCGGGCGCGGTTTGCGGCGTGGTCGATAAAGGATGCGGCGGAATGAGCGACGGCACCAAGATCGAATGGACCGACGCGACCTGGACACCAATCAGAGCGCGCCGCATCTATGTCAACGCCGGCGATCCGGGCTGGCGACCCGCATTGCCGGGCGGAAAAGCGGGCTGGCACTGCGAACACGTCTCGGAGGGTTGCCGCAACTGCTACGCCGAAGCCATCAACAAACGGCTCGGCACCGGCCTCGAATTCAAGCCCGGACATCGCGCCAACATCGAAGTCTTCCTTGATGAAAAGACGCTGTTTGCGCCGCTCAAATGGAAAAAGCCGCGGCACATTTTCGTTTGTTCAATGACCGACGCCTTTGCTGACTTCGTGCAGGACGAATGGCTTGATCGAATATTCGCTGTGATGGCTCTTTCACCGCAGCATACATTCCAAGTGCTGACGAAGCGGGCGGAACGAATGCGGACTTATTGTACGGCACCTGATGTGCGTTTTCGCGCCGAGAAGATCGCTCGCGATATGACAAACGACAGCATGTCAGCAACGGTGCGGCGCTATTTTCTCGGCAACAACGCGCCAATCCCCCATGTCTGGCTCGGCATCTCTGCCGAGGATCAAACCCGAGCAGACGAACGAATCCCATTACTGTTGCAGACGCCGGCAGCGGTGCGGTTCGTGAGTTTGGAGCCGTTGTTGGGGCCAATCTCCTTTCGATGGGCAAAGTGGGACAATTGGAAAGACGCTGAAGGCTATGCTCGCAATCCAGTTGACCATCTCGACGGATTGCGGATACTCGATTGGGTGATTGTCGGCGGAGAAAGCGGGCCGAACGCGCGGCCGATGCATCCGGACTGGGCAAGGTCATTGCGTGATCAATGCGCGGAGGCCGGCGTGCCTTTCTTCTTCAAGCAATGGGGCACCTTTGCGCCCGGTGCCCTCAACGACAAATGGGAGACGGTTGCAAACGACGGCAACCTCAAAATCGACGATCCGAAGTTTGATATCGCGCAGGTTACCCGCGTCGGCAAGAAAGCCGCCGGTCGCCTTCTCGACGGCATCGAGCACAACGGGATGCCCCCATGAAAGCCCTATCCATCCGCCAGCCATGGTGCTGGGCAATTCTTTTTGCCGGCAAGGACGTAGAGAATCGCGGCTGGAAACGCTGGAATCCGGCCCGCAAGTTCCGCGGCCAATTCCTGATCCACGCCTCGCAAGGCATGACCCGCCACGAGTACAAAGACGCGCTTGACGACATGCACAGGATGAGCCGCACGCGCCCGTTTCCGCCCGGCCTCACATTGCCCGCATTCGATGATCTTCCGCGCGGCGGCATTGTCGGCATGGCGCGCGTTGTCGATATCCTGATGGACAGCCCGTCGCCTTGGTTCTTTGGCCCGATGGCGCTCCAGATCACGGACGCTCAGCCGCTTCCCTTCGTCCCATTCAAAGGCTCGCTCGGCTTCTTTGACGTACCCGATTCCCTGATGACCGACGATAGAACCCTGCCGCTGTCCAATCTCTCGTGAACCAAATGCCGCCCTACCCCACCCGCTATTGCGCCTCCGTATCCCACGACAGAATCCCCGACTGGCTCCGTGTCGGCTGGATGGTGGTGGCCGATCTAGGATCGACTCACGGTGAATTCTCCGTACTGATGGCCTGGATATGGCAATGCCCATGCATTAAACCCAAGCCATGAATCCCCGTCACAAATGGTCCCCTCCCGATCGTCAGTCATCCGAACTGACGGTAAGGAATTGCATCAATCGAGGCTGCAACGTTATCTGCCACTCAAATCATGAGTGGGACGAACGAATCAAAAGGGGCTGGCATTGGAAGACCTACTTCCATGCGGATTCACCTGATAAGGTAAGTTTTGTCCTTCCTTCTTGTGTGGGGAAGTGAATGTTTCACGAGAGTCAGTGTCGCGCCGTCCCGTCCGGGGCGGTCATCAGGGGCCGGTGAATGACATCCCGCATAGAAACCCTTGCGGAAGGCGTGACGCTGTATCTGGGCGACTGCAGGGAAGTGATCTACGGCCTCGGGTGGATTGACGCCGTGGTCACTGACCCTCCCTACGGGATCAATCATTCGACCAGCCACGGTGCAAGTTGGGAAGGCACCCGCATTGCTGGCGATAACGATACGACGTTACGAGATGACGTGCTGAGCGATTTTGATAACGTCGCAGCGTTTGGAACCTGGAAAACGCCACCTATTCCCAACTGCAAAGGATGCCTCGTATTCGATAAGGGGCCAGCGTCTGGGATGGGTGATCTTGCCTTTCCGTGGAAGGGCTCTTTCGAGTTGATCCATGTGCGCGGCAATATTTGGCGGGGCTCACGAGACGAAGGCGTTTTGCGCGGGCATGTTCAAGTAAGCTATGAAACACAGTTCAAGGGCTTGGGCGATCGCGAGAGTCGAAGCCACCCTCATCAAAAGCCGGTATCGTTATGTGAGGCTCTGATCAAAAAGCTGCCGGCGAGCGCCACCATCCTCGACCCTTTCATGGGCTCCGGCACCACAGGCGTTGCCGCCGTCAAGCTTGGCCGCAGATTCACCGGGATAGAGATCGAGCCCAAGTATTTCGACATCGCCTGCCGCCGCATCCAGGCCGCGCTTGACGCTCCCGATATGTTCATTGAACGGCCGAAGCCAGCAAAGCAGGAATCGCTTCTGTGAAGATCGACCGATGACCGTTGAAAGTCCGTCTTGCCCGCCTCTATCGTGAATCATCAAAGCGCGCCCGCGCGCCTCGATCGTCGGTCATCAGGGAATTGTAGTTGACCAAGCCTCTCGCCATCGACCTCTTCTGCGGCCTCGGCGGCTGGACGGATGGACTACTCGCCGAAGGCTATGACGTCATCGGCTTTGACATCGAGCGGCACGTCTACGGCGAGCACCGCTATCCTGGCCTTCTTGTCATTCAGGACGTGCGGACGCTCCACGGATCGCAGTTCCGCAACGCCGCCTTGATCGTCGCCTCGCCGCCGTGCCAGGCCTACAGCTACCGGGCGATGCCGTGGAAGCGCGCCAAGGCGCTGCCGCCACCCGACAATGAGTTGTTCGAGACATGCTTCCGCATCCAGCGCGAGGCCTGCGAAGCGGCCGGGCGGCATATCCCGCTGATCGTCGAGAACGTGCGCGGGGCTCAGAAATGGATGGGGAGAGCTCGCTGGAACTTCGGAAGCTTCTATCTGTGGGGCGACGTGCCGGCGCTGATGCCCCCGACGTTGAAGGCTGCCAAGGTGAGTATGGGCAGTTGGAGGCATCCCGACGATCCGCGCCACGTCCCCGGCCTAGGCTTCAACACCCATGCCGATCGACAATTGCGCGAGGCGAGCGGTAAGAAATTGGTCGGCCCAAAATGGGACCCGGCGACCAAGAGCGGCCGCCACGGCATGCCGCGATGGACCAATCCTGCCGAAGGCCGCAAAGTCAACGACGGATGGTTTAACGATCGCGAGCGGACGCCCGATTCGATTTCATCTTCGGCTTCGGGTTCGCCGCGCCGCAAGTTCGCCTCCGCCATGATCGCCAAGATACCGCTTCCGCTCAGCCGATGGATTGCCGCGACATATCATCCGCACAGGACATCCCCAATTCCTGAGTCCACTTTTCCCAGCGAATCATTCTTAATGCCCTAACTGATTCGTATCGTTGTGTTATTTGGAACGTAACGGGAAACCGTCAATTGTGCGGTATTATGGCGCAAACGCCACAAGCCTCCGGGCCGGTGGCGTCCTACATTTCCATTGCAATCTAAGGGAGGCTGACGTGTAGGAGCGCGCGCCATTGACAGCGAGTTATTCATTCGTATCTAACGAACGAGCTAAGCACAGAAACTCACTTCCGCAGGGCTTGCAAGGCGGTTGCGGATACATGAAAGGCCGGGGTTCGCGCCCCGGCTTTTTTCATGAGCCCGTCTTGCCCGCCTCTCTCGTCAACCATCAAATAGCGCCCGCGCGCTTCAATCATCAGTCATCAGGGACATCCCCAATTCCTGAGTCCACTTTTCTCAACGAATCGTTCTTAATGCCCTAACTGATTCGTATCGTTGCGTTATTTGGAACGTAACGGAAAACCATCAATTGTGATCCTCCGCCCGACTGATGAGCGCGCTGCCACACGGGGGAAGCCGTGAGCGATACGTTTGATGCCATCTCGCAATTGCCCGTCGCCGATATCCGCATCGGCAAGAAGCAATATCTGCGCATCTATGGCGATCCCGAGCTGACGCCACCATTGATCGAGTGGCGGCTATATCGTTACGGCCAGCAGGAATATCTGCACCTGACCGTTGAGCAAGCCGAGAATATCGCGGCGGCCCTTCTGAAAGCTGTGGCGAAGGCAACGGGCGGAAAATGAGCATTCAAGCCGTAGCCTGGGCGCTGGAACAAGATTTTACCGGCCGCTCCCCGGACGGACGCATGTCGAGCGCACATGCGGCAAAGCTCGTCCTGATCTCGCTTTGTAACCATGCCGATCACGTCAACGGCCACTGCTGGCCGTCCGCCGAGACGATCGCGCGGGAAGCCTCATGCACAACCCGCTCGGTCTATCGCCTGATCGCCGCTCTCAAGCGCAACGGCTATATCGACATCCAGCGCGCCAAGGGGGCGGATGGCAAGCAGCGTTCCAACAACTATTGGATCAGGTTCGACCGCCAGGCCGCCCCATGGGAATATTATTCTCCCGATCCGCGCGATGAGGCCGACGCACAAGATGTAGAGGAACCGAGTGACACAGAGTCACCCGGCGAATCTGTGGATAAACCGCCCGAAAATCCGCCGCCGCATGACACAGAGTCACCCGGACCGAGTGACATACGAGTCACCCGGCATATAATGCCTGAACCATCAGTATTAGAACCATCAGTGCAGGACTCGTTGCACGAGCAGCCACCCAAGCCGCCAGACCGCCCCCCGCCCCTACCACAAGCCCTAGCGCAAGCGGAGAGGCCCAAAGCGGCATTCGAAGGGAGCAAGCCCACAGCCTTCGACCCAAACAAGCGTTCGGAGCAAGTGAAAGCCCTGCAAGCCGCAGACGACGCCCGCAAGCCTAAATCCGTGTTCGTCATCGAGGACAGCCGGGCATGGCTTGCCTGGAAGGCTACCCGAGCGCGAGGCTTCCCGGTTACCGATCATGTCGTTGATGGCAAGAACAAGCGCGGATGGTGGTTCCCGACGCTGTTCCCGACGCCAGCGGAGCCGCAGGCCGATATGGAGGCACTGGCGCGGGAACTTGACAGCGGATAGACCGATGACCGCCCAACCCCCTCACAATCCACAGCCCTCTCGTGAACCAAATCTTGTTTCCCTCCCCCGAATCACCTATCTCCCCATCCTCAAGGAGATACACAGAGAGGGTCCATCCAACGGCAGTCATGAGGCGCGGCACGTTCTTGATGGTAACCGCGCATCCGTTACTCGTGCATCAAGGCCGTGGACCCATTAGAGAGCGAAGCTGGGATGCCCGAACGGGGCTGCGTCACGGAAGCCATAACCGCTTTCGGTCAACATCCCAGTGCTTCGTAATTCAGTTTCCCGCGCATTGACAGGGACGTACTCTCTGACGATGAACTGGAGAGCCGAAAGGCAGGAGACCAGTTCCGCATACCGCCATAAGTTGATCGATGAGGGGCCGATCGAGGGGCGCGGGATCGTTTCGTAAGCGTTGCTTTGCGTATCCGTCTTCCTTTGGACGAGCTTTCCTCCCTGACTTGGAGCCCGCAAGCTGGCGAATCCGCTTGCGGGCTCATTTTCCTAACGCTAAATTAGACGCGATTGAGTCCATTTTGATTCCGGTTGATTCGGAACATGAACGCCCTCGCGCAAGTGGTATCCAGTAACCCCGACAAGCAACCCGATCCGGGCAGCGTTCGGCTGCGCAATCCCAAATACGAAGCCTACGCCCGCGAGCGCGCCGTCTGCACACCGCCGCTGGAAGCCGCCCGCAAATCAGGCTGGCCGAGCATAACGGCCGCCAACGCTATCCGCCTCGACCGCCACAAGTTGATCGCCGCTCGTATCGACTGGCTCACGCGCCAGGAAGAGGATTTGCTCCGGACCAAGCGGGCGAAGCTGGAAGCATTTTGGTGGGGTGCGATCGAATGCGACATCGCCGATTATTGGGAGGAAGCCGAACGCATCGTGCGCGACAGCGATGGCAATCCCGTATTGGGCCAGGATGGCACGCCGATCCTCGAAACCTATTCACGCCTGAAAAGCTTCGATCAGCTTGAGCGCGAGCACCGCTTGATGATCGAGGGACTGACTTTCACGGAAAAAGGCAAGCCGAACCTCAAACTCGTGGGCAAGTCTCAAGCCAACATCGAGCTTCGCAAGATGCTCGGCTTGGACGCCCCCGCCAAATCCGCGTTGGACGTGAACCACAGCGGCACCGTGACGCTTGAGGCGCTTGTTCTGGCGAGCTATGCGCCGCCGGTTGCACCCGAGGAACCGCAGACCATCGAGCATTCCGAGCCCTGATGCCCCCCGGAGCCGACGCCATCGCCCGCTGGCGTGAACACCCCGCCCAGATGGTGCGGGAGTTGTTCAAGATCGAGCCCGACGCTTGGCAGATGGAAGCCCTCGAACGCTTCCCGACCTCTCGCCGTATGTGCATGAAGGCCTGCACCGGCCCCGGCAAGTCGGCCGTCCTCGCGTGGCTCGGCTGGAATTTCATGCTCACCAGGCCGCACCCGATCATCGGTGCGTCATCCATCAGCGCGGACAACCTCAAATCCGGGTTGTGGACCGAATTGGCCCGCTGGCGCAGCCGATCGCCATTGCTAGAGCAGACATTCGAGCAGCAGAAAACCGTCATCTTCGCCAAGGATCATCCGCAGACCTGGAAGCTGGAAGCCCGCACATGGGCCAAGGACGCCGACGCCGTGACGATCGGCAACGCGCTTCGCGGCCTCCATTCCGAATATATCATGTGGCTCTTGGACGAAACCGGCGACTACCCCGACGCCATCATGCCGGTGTGCGAAGCGATCTTTTCAGGCAATCCGAAAGAAGCCCACATCGTTCAAGCTGGCAATCCGATCAAACTTTCAGGGCCGCTCTATCGCGCTACAATCAATCAAGATGTATGGGATTGCATCAGCATCACGGCCGACCCCGACGACCCCAAGCGCACCCCGCGCGTGTCAATCGAACACGCCCGCGAGCAGATCAGGTTGTATGGGCGGGATAATGCATGGGTGCTTGTCAACATCTTCGGTCAATTCCCGCCGTCCTCTTTCAATGCCCTGATCGGCCCCGACGAAGTAACGGCATCATTCAAGCGCTTCTGGCGTGAGCACGAGATCGGCGACGCTCCGCGCGTGCTTGGCATCGACGTGGCTCGCTATGGCGATGATTCCTCAGTGGTGGTGCCCCGCCAGGGAATTCAGATGTTCAAGCTCCTCAAATGGCGCAACATCAACTCGACCCAAGGCGCCGCCCAGGTCAATCGCAAATGGAATGAATGGGGAGCCGACGCCGCCTTCATCGACATGAGCGGTGGTTTCGGCGCGGGCTGGTACGACCAGCTTCACAATCTCGGCAAGTCGCCGATCGGCGTTGAATTCGCCGGAACCGCCCACGACCCCAACCGCTATTTCAACAAACGGACCGAAATGGCGTTCGATTTTGTCGAATGGATCAAGGCCGGCGGCGCCATGGTTGAAGACCCGGAGATGCTCAAGGCCCTCGTGGAAACCACCTACACATTCAAGGGCGACAAGTTGCTGCTTGAGCCCAAGGAGATGGTCAAGATCAAGTTGAACGGCAAGTCGCCCGACGAGATGGACGCCGGTATGCTGACGTTCGCGGAGCCAGTGGCGAGGAAAGTGGACAGCCGCCCCCTTCCGCTGCCATCGTCCGCATACGAGCCCTTCCGGGAACTAGACAAGCGGGCAGGGCAAACGTATAACGCGACGGCACAATATGATCCGTACAGGTGATTCCACGCGCGCGGAGGCGCACCAATGAGCTTCCTTTCCCCGCCGGCCGCTCCCGCCGCACCGCCGCCGCCTCCCCCGCCGCCCAATCCCCCCATGCTGGCAAACGCCGGGCCATCAGAGGCAGGTGCCGCCCAACGCGCCGCAGCGGCAGCCGCAGCCGGTGGCATGGGGTTCGGCGATACGGTTAAGACCTCCCCATCAGGCGCGGCGGCGCCCAGTACGGCACGGCAGAAGCTTGGAGGCGAGACGTGACCGATCCGCGCGAGGAATACAAAGGCAGGCCAGCAAAGTTTGTCTGCAACACCTGTTGCGAGAACGGCAAACTCCGCACCGAAAATGGCACCGTCATCTTTGAGTGCCCGGAGCACATGACGCTTGTGATCTTCGCGGGCGCAGTCATCTCCGCAACTTCCCACGGCACCCGCCAATGACCGCCCTCACCCAAATCCTTCTCGCCGGCACCGCCGATCTCCTACGCGGCATGGCATGGGGCGGCCTCGACCAGTTCATGTGCGTCCGCCGCGAGATTATGCCCGATCCATCCAAATACGCGACGCCATGGGTGCAACTCACCCGCAGCGATTTTGTAGGGCTGTATCAGGCGCATTGTGCGAGGGCGAATTGATGGGTTCGACGTTCCAAAGCTTGCTTGACAGCTTTATCCAAGCCCTAGACGCCGAGTACCGAAATGACCCCGACCGCTATGCTGCCCGCCTAGACAACATCGAATCCACCGTGCAGCAAATGCTCGAAATGTTGCGCGATAGGCTTGGCGGCTAACATGGACTTCGGCACCGCCATCTACGAATTCATGTCCCCCACGCTGCTCTCCAAGCAGCCGCCCCAACCGCGCCAAAAAGACCCGAAGAAAGATAGCGACGACTGGCAATCAATTTGGACGCATCTCGAATCCCGGATGCTGGCGCTCGATAACTGGCGCTATTCATGGTGGGCATTTTGGAGCGTGCTAGCGGCGTTCTTTATCCCCTTCCGTTACATTTTCCTCGTGACCGCCAATCGCATGTGGCGCGGTCACAACGTCAACAACCAGATCATCAATTCCCATGGCGTGCTCGCCGTCCGCACTTGCGCCGCCGGCATGTGGACCGGTCTATGCTCGCCGTCGCGGCCCTGGTTCAAGATCGGCATTGATCCGTCCATCAGTGCCGAGATCGACACGGATGGCAAAAACGCTCTGAAAGAGCGTGAGAACTGGGTTTATTCGGTTTTTGCCGGATCGAATTTCTACGACATCATGGCCGGCGCTTTCCGTGACGAGGCCGTATTTGCCCAGGCCCCGATTCTCATCATGGAGGACTTCGACGACGTAGCGCGGTTCTATTCGCCCGCAGCCGGCGAATATTATCTAGGGCTGGGCGCGCGGCTTGCCTGCAACACGTTCTATCGCAAGTTCACCCTGACCGTGTTGCAGATCGTGGATATGTTCACGCTCGACAAGTGCCCCGACCAGGTGCAGCGGCTATGGCGGGACGGGCAGTACGACGTGGAATTCGTGGTGGCCCACGCGATCGAGCCCAACTTCGCCGTCAACAAGCGCGGCCGGCAAAAGGGCAAGGTCGAAGTCGTCCCGCAGAAGTTCACATGGCGCGAGGTCTATTGGCTCAAAGGCATCAAGACCACGGACGCGCTGTCACGTCGCGGCTTCATGGGTTCGGTCGCACCCTTCGCCAATTTCAAATGGGCAAGCGTCAGCAACGACGCCTACGGCCGCTCGCCGTGCATGGACGCGATCTGCGACAACAAGCAAATCCAGATCATGGACTTGCGCACCGCCGAATTCATCGAGAAGGGCGTTCGCCCGCCGATGGGCGCCGATCCCGAATTAAAGAATGAGCCTCTCAGCACCATGCCCGGCATGACTACCTACATGACCACGGGCGGCGGCACCGTCAAGAAATTCTGGCCGCTATTCGAGGTATCCGCCCAATGGGTCAAGGTGTTGATGGATAACGTCAGCAAGATCGAGGCCCGAATCGATCATTGCCTGTACGTGGACCTATTCATGGCGATCAGCCGCATGGAGGGCGTGCAGCCGCGGAATGAGTTGGAATTGACCAAACGTGACCTCGAACGCCTGCAGGAGCTTGGCCCGGTTATCACGTTGGCCGAGAAGGAATTCGATGTCATCATTCGCCGCGTCCTTGAGATCGGCGAGCGGCGCCGCATCTTGAAGCCACTGCCGCCAAGCCTTGCCAACATCCCGCTCAAAATCAGCTATATCTCGATTCTGAGGCTCGCCCAGCGTTCGGCCGAATCGGTTGCCATGAAGGATTGCTTCACCACGGGCGGCGAACTTTCAAGCGCCGCCAAAGCGGCCGGCGTGCCCGATCCGTTGCGTGTGCTCAATCTCGACAAGGCGTACCGCAAATATTGCGAGTTGAACAACCTCGAACCCGACCTGATGTACACCGACAACGAGGTCAAGCAGCACGACGCCATCCGACAGCAGGAAATGGCAAAGGCGCAAGCGCCGCAGAATGCCATGGCGGCCGTCACGGCGGCGAAGACGTTGAGCGACACGCAACTGCCGGGCGGGAATACCGGACTGGGCGCGCTGATGGGACAGGCGGGTGGCGGGACGCTGCAATGAATGATCCATTCGGATGCGATCAAAGCGGGCGCTATCTTGACCATCTAAAGATGTTCAAAGCGCAGCCGCCCCGCCGTTGGCAGCGCATCGTCCGCCGCATCGCCTCATGGCTCAACCGCATAGCCGCCTGATGTTCATCTGCAAAAACTGCAACGATACTGGACATGTTTGCGAAAATCATCCCGCCCTCCCGTGGGCTGGAATTAGTGATGCGGAAAATGCCTGCGACTGCGGAGCCGGTGCGCCCTGTCCCTCATGCTGCGATCCTGTGCCACAGGACGGAACGCATAGCATTGAAGAGTGCTTCATCCCGCGACATCTGAAACAATGATGCCCAAAGAGCCATCCTCCAAGGACTCCAAGGCGTCGGCTCACTATCGGCTGGGAACCCAGCACAAGCACTGCGGACGCACGGAAAAGTGGCTTTACGGATCGTGTCGGCACTTTCTGCCGCCGAGCGGATGCAGCCATGTCGCGGGCGTCATCGACCGGACGTATCTTTGCGATTGGTGGGAGCGGCAGGGGAAGAAGAAGACGGATTAAACGCCCGCTCCACCTCCGACGGAGGCGATAGCGGCGAACGCTCGACCACAAGCGGCATATCGCGAATCCGATTCCAAAATTCGCCGTCGTGCTCAAAGCAATAAGCCCGAATTTCAAGGTATTCTTTAGCTGACACGGCAATGCGCACCCGCCGCCACGCTGGGCTCGACATATTGACGGAAAGCGTGATGATTTGGGTTATCAATTCCTGGACCGGCATTTACTCAACCCTCCTTGATTCCCGCTTTGCCCAAGCTTCAAGGTCGCTGCGATGATACCGCACCGTTTTCCAACCTCGCCGATAGAACGCTGGTCCTTTGCCGGCATTGCCGTTCGATGCGTATTTCTCAAGAGTCCGTGCCGAGATCGGACAACCCATGCCGGATAGAAAGGCTGCCGCCTGCTTGCGGTGCATCCAATTGGCGTCTTTGGGATCGAAGTCGGCCATTTTCCCTGAATAACATTCTCGCCGAATCAACCTAATATTTCCCATTGTACGCCATCGCACGCAAGCCCCCGTTGCACCGAATCCACAGTGCGGCCCATCATGCCGGCCATGGGTGCTTTGACGGAAAAAGAAATTTTCGACCAGATGAACACGAGCTTTCGGCTTGCCGTGGAGTTATGCGATGATCTAGCCCGCCTGCCCCTGAAAGGCCCGACCTACCACAAGTTTCGCACGCAACTTCGCCTCATCGAAGGCTGCGCCAAGCAGGCCAATTGCTGGCGCGAGGATACCCGCTGGCTGATGATCGGCCAGGCCATGGCCGCCACCCACACCAAGGCTGGAGAATGGTTGCGCGGGATCAAGATGCCCGATGGGACGCGCGTCAAGCTTGCCGCTGGCACGATGCACCCCGCCTTTGTCAAGCTCGCCGAATGCCTCAAAGGCACCCACAAGCTGGCCGAGCAAATCAGGACACAGGCGACCGGGCGCGTGGGCATGATCCTCCCCGAGATGCTGCCCGCCCCGCATCGCGACACCAAGCCCGTCGGGTGGACACCCGATATGACGGCAAGCGGCCTCATCATTCCAACCGGCGCGAGCCTGCATTGAGCGATGATGACCACCTCCCCGAAAATCCTTCCGATGACGAGCCCGAACGGGAAGCCGTCCGCATCTCGGAAGCCGAGCGCGGCATCATCGCGGAGGCCATACCGGGCAGGCGCCGACGTTCTGAATCAAAGGCCAATCGGTTGCGGCGCGAGCAGCGCGAAGCCGATGATTTCTGGCGCGGCTTGCTCAACTCAGGCACGATCGCGCGGCGCGAACTCTGGCGCATCGTTGCCGGCCCCCAGAATGCCCACGCATTCGAAACGCGCTTCATGGCATCGCCGGGCGGTTTCCCTGACCCCAAGGCGACCGATTACGCCAGGGGCGAACAGGATTTCGGCCTTCGCATCTATCACGCATGGCTGCGGCTCGACCCCGTTGCGGTCGCCAAGATGCACGCGGAAAACGACCAACGCTTTGCCCATCCCGTCCGTCGCAAGGGAAATGAATGATGGCCGGTGAAGAGCAAAAGCCCGTGGATACCGGGGTTTCCGTTGCGGCCCCGGTCGCTGCCGACCAAGCGGCCCCGGCCATCCCGGCAGCATCGGCCGCGCCAGTCGCGGCCCAGGCCCCTACCGCTGCCGTCGCAGAAGCGGTAGGGGCCGCCCAATCCGACGCGCCGAAAGCCGACGAACCGACTTTCCGAGAAACGCTGCTTGAGCGCGAGGACGCCGATCGCAAGGCGGCGGAAACAGCAAAAGCCGCAAAGCCGGCAGACAAGCCCGCCGAGGCGGCAAAACCAGAAACGGCCACGCCCGAAGAGAAGGCGGCGGCCGACAAGCCGAAGGAAGAGCCAAAGCCCGGCGAAAAAGCCGCCGAGGCAAAACCTGCGGAACCGGCCGCCGTCATCGACATCGACAAGCACGAATTCAAGATACCGGAGACGATCAAGGCCGACCCGGAGACGCTCGGCAAGTTCAAGGGCATTCTCAAGGAAGCCCTCGCCAATCCCGCCGAAGCCGGCCAGAAGCTTTTGGACCTCCATGCCGAGGCCGCAACCGCTTTCGCCGCGCAGACCCGCCGCGACCAGTTCAAGACCTTCAATGACACCACCGCGGCATGGGACAAAAAGGTGCTCGCCGACGTGGAATTCGGCGGCGCCGGCCATGCGACCGCATCGGCCGCCGTGGCGCGAGCGCGCGACGCCCTGATTTCATTGGCTCCCTACGGCTCCGCAAAATACAAGTCCGACCTCGCCGAGTATGAGGAATTCATCCGCATTACCGGCGCCGGATCGCATCCTGCCATGTGGCGCATTTTGCACAACGCGGCGGCGATCATCGACGAACCGCAGGCCCGCGATCTGCCAACCCACATCGGCCCCGTCAAGAACGCCGGAAAACCGCCACGCGGAAGCATCTATTCCGAAGAATCCCGCCAGAAGATGAACGGCGCTAATTAAATGGAACTCTCCGAAGCCAAAAATATCGGTGATCTAGCGACGAAATTTGAACGGCGCCGCGATCTCCTTGCTGAGCTTCAAAAATCGGAATGCCAATTGGCATTGCGGGCTGGCGTTGAATGGGGCGGTCGCGAGGTCATCGTCAGCAATGATGATCCCGAATATCAGACCATCCTTGCGGCTTTTCAAAGAGCCGTGACCGCAGACATCAAACGGCTGGATTCTCTTCTGGCTGCACTCTTCGTGAAAACACCTCAAGATAGGAGCGCTTAAAATGGCAACAGGCCAGTGGCCCACGATTGTGGATGTGGCGTCTCGCACCTCGACGGGCGGCGAGATTATGGAAGTTGCCGAAATGCTGTCGCAGTGCAACGATTACACTGACGACGCGCCTTTCATGGAAGCAAACGAGCGCACCGGCCATGAATTCTCTTACCGCACATCGATCGTGTCGCCCGCTTGGCGCGCGTACAATTCGGGCACGCCCTACGGCAAAAGCACTACGGCCAAGGCCCGTGTCGGCCTGGGCATGCTCGCGGATTGGAGCCAGGTGGACGCCGCGCTTCTGCGCCATTCCGGCCAGGGCGAAGCGTTCCGACGCTCGGAAGATTTTGCCTTCCTGGAAGGTTTTTCCCAGGTCATCGCACAGACCTTGATCTACGGCAACACCACCGTCACGCCGGCCGAATTCATGGGGCTCGCACCGTTCTACAACACGGTCAACACCAACAACGCGCAGAACGCCGCCAACGTCTTGAGCGGCGGCGGCACCGGCAATTCGAATACCTCCCTTTGGTACATCGGATGGAGCCCGCGCAGCTTCTTTCTGACCTATCCGCGCGGCGGCCAGGCCGGCTTGAAGGTCGAAGACCGCAGCGACGCGGTGCCCGCCTATGACAATCTGGGCAATCCGTATCTGGCCTTCACCACGTATTTTGAGCAGGAAGTCGGCCTTGTGCCGATGGATTGGCGGCGCGGCGCTCGCCTGTGCAACATTGACACCACGGCCGCAGGACTTGCCGGCCCCAATGCCATCGACATCTTCGCCACCATGCCCGAGATGACCTTGCTGTTCCCGAAGACCAGCAAGAAGGTTTCCGGCGTCGATAAGACCGATGCGCCGGACGACAACTACTCGACCCGCAATGTCTGGTACTGCAACCGCACCATGCTTCATTGGATGTACGTGCAGGCCATGCGCCAGCGCAACGTGCTTCTGCGGCTGGAAGATTATGCGGGCATCGTCACCGACAACTTCCGGGGCGAGCCGATCAAGCTCATCGACCAGATTCTCAATACGGAAGCGACCGTAACCTGATCGCGAGCAACGCAGCGCGGATCAACAGGAGAAAGACACATGATTACCGATGCATTGGTTGCCTTCATCCAGATCGGCGCTCCGCTGTCGCTTGTGGCGGGCAACAACGCCACCATCGCTTCCGGGATTGTCGATTTGCTTGGCGCGGGCGTTGGCGTTGCGCCACCAAACATCATCGGCAGCGCCGCCGTATTCGGCGAGGATGCAGGCGTTGGCGGCGTTCGCCCCGAACTCAACATCACGGTCGGAACCGCTCTCACGGGTGCGGGCGGGCAGCTTCTCAAGGTCGCCCTGCAAGCCGCCATCGACCAAGGCGTTGCCGGCAACTATCAGCCCGGCACCTGGACCGACATCGCCAGCCAGGACAACATCACGGTCGCCAACGCATCGGCCGGCGCGGTGATTGCCCGCTTCCCGTTCTTGCCAACCATGCCGGCGAGCTTGCGCCCGCGCTTCCTCCGCTTGCTGTTCTCGCCGATGACCGTCACCACGCTCCCGTCGGGTCAGTTCACCGCCGGCACCATCGCATCGGCCCTCGTGACCATGGTCCGCGATGACCTCGCCAACAAGTTCGCCGCCAAGAATTACGCGGTGGCCTGATCCATAGGGGACGCCATTGCGGCCCGGACGCAAACCCA
>Ga0209422_1000148_pt1 | contig 17258 bp, 16 predicted proteins | sample BlaSpr_A8_OM2_M3_FD_187983 | JGI IMG/M metagenome (GOLD analysis project Ga0209422, IMG submission 187983) | Forest soil microbial communities from Thunder Bay, Ontario, Canada - Black Spruce, Ontario site 2_A8_OM2_M3 (SPAdes) (version 2) | ecosystem: Environmental > Terrestrial > Soil > Boreal... | reverse complement strand
ATCTTGAACATAGTGACCTCGCCGAGGAAGGAAAAATCCGCATCCACCGCCATCGTCAATGCATTCCTCTCGGAATATAGAGCGCATGTAGGCAACGTCACCGTTGATACGTTGGATATTTGGCAAGAACAACTTCCCGAGTTCGACGCGGAAGCGATCAGTGCCAAATACAAGGGTGTCTCAGGCGAATCGATGACGCCGGTCGAGACGGCAACATGGGAAAAGATCAGAGAGTTGGCCTCACGCTTCCAACGGGCAGATCGCATCGTTCTGGGCGTGCCCATGTGGAATTTCTCTGTCCCTTACAAACTCAAGCAGCTGATTGATCTGTCTTGTCAAAGAAACATGCTGTTTACGTTCGACGGAGAGTTCTATGGGCCGTCGTTGAGCATTGATAAGGCTTTCGTTGCGTATGTCAGGGGACAAAGCGACGAGGCCGGCTTTAAAACTGTCTCTCAGCCAGGCTTCGAATATCTCAGCGGTTACGTCGAATTTTGGCTGCGGTTCATAGGCGTCCGCAGTGTCGTAACTCTCACCGTCGAACACACTTGGGACGGCCGCGCGGTCGACATGATCGACGCCGGAAAGAGACAAGCGGTAGAGCTGGCGAGGCAATTTTGATTGTTGCCCAATACCTCAATGCAAAGGCTCCGAGAGACGCATGGAAGGCAAAGCAAGATTCGTCTTTCCGGTCGTGATCACCGCCATTATCGCTTTTGTCGTGAGCGGGCGTTGACGTTCTTCAATATTGGCTGGCGGAATGATTTTGTGATGCGATGGTGATCCGCCTTCGCCACCGGCTGGCCGATCGTGGCCAGCACCGCTTATCTCGCGATCCCCTTCGCCCGCAGCCTCACCCAGCGCATCGTCGCCGCCATCGAAAGGACCTGAGCAGCTCCTTGCGGGACGGCTTGACGTCGTGTTCGCCAGGTGTCTGCCCGGCACCTCGCACGGACGCTTGAAATTCAGCATGCAACTGATCCTCTTTTTCGATCAATCATATTATAAAATATCATTTCTATAATCAATGATGACCTCCCACCTGTCGCTTCAAGGACAGCGAAAGAGGTTCATTATGTCAGACACGTCACGACGTGGAGCAGATCGCGCCTGCCGCCAGTCAGATGGGATGCCGAGCTTCGTGGAGCGGCTCGACGCGATCGATCTCGCAACAGCAGCAGGATTCGAATTACCGCCGGTGATGATCTACGGCGACGACGTCACCCCCGTTATCACCGAACAGGGTGTCGCAAATCTCCTGCTGTGCCGGTCTCCCAAGGAACGTGAAGGCGCGCTGCGCGCCATCGCCGGAGGCACGGACCTTGAACGCGCTCAAGCTCGAGACATCAGCGACAATCTGCGCGAACGCCGGATCGTGATGCGGCCATCCGACCTAAAGGATGCGACGCGCGATCTGCTCTCCGCGCGGACAATTGACGATCTCGTTGTCGGGTTCGGCGGCCTGCATGTGCCGCCACTCAAATTTCCCACGTGTCGGTAGCGGCCTCGACTACTCAAGCAACAAGGAGGATGAGATGACATCGAACCGCAAGTTAATTGGAATAGGGGCGACGGCCCTGTCATTGGCGTTAGCAGTTGCAACCCCGGCCTTCGCCGCGGGGCACCGCGGTGGCGGTGCGATGCACGTCGGCAGCGGCGGGTTCCGCGGTGATCAAGCAATCGTCGGCACCGTGGTACCGAGCGCTGCCTCCTATTGCGCCCAACGTTGGGCGTACTACGACGCGGCGTCCGGGAAGTATCTGGGCGACGATGGTCAGTGGCATCCATGCCCGGGATAGTCATCACATAACGCAACTAGCAATGGAGAACAGACATGCTCATGCTCGATCGCCGGATGGTCCTGCGTGCCGGCTCCGCCGCCCTCGGGGCCGCCGCACTCGCCCCGACCGCTCCCGCCCTCGCCCATGCGCCCCAAGCGGGCAAGCGGGCACAGCCTGGCTTCTACCGCTTCAAGCTCGGCACCATCGAGATCACTGTCGTCAGCGACGGCATGCTCGCATTCCCGGCCGAAACGCTGTGGGGCGATCGGGCCGAGGACGCAAGAGGCCTGCTCGCATCCACGTTCCAGCCGCCTAGCCCGGTGGGGCTGCAAATCAACACCATTCTCGTCAACACCGGCGACAAGCTGGTGTTGATCGACGCAGGCTGCGGCGTCGACAAATTCCAGAAAACGACCGGCCTGTTGCTCGGCAACCTCGCCGCCGCGGGTTACGCGCCGGGCGATATCGACACGATCCTCTTCACTCACTTCCACTTCGACCATCTGTGGGGCATCAGTGACCACGAGAACGCGTCGCTGTTGTTTCCCTCGGCTGAATTCGTCGCCACCGAGACCGAGTTCGCCTTCTGGAGCGCCCCGGATCTGGCCGACAAATTGCCGCCTGCGCAGCAGCCGCGGGTGACGCAGGCGAATCTGAAATTGGCGACCCCCCGGCTGCGCCTGATCAAGGCCGTAGCGGAGGTAGTGCCGGGCGTCACCACGTTCGGCACCCCCGGTCACACGCCAGGCCACATCGCGGTCAATATCAGTTCCGGCAGCGAAGAACTGCTCCTCACCGGCGACATCGTGGTCAACTCGGCAGTTAGCTTCTTGCATCCGGAATGGCCGTTCGGGTTCGACATAGACGTGCCGCTGGCAACCAAGACGCGCATGGCCTTCCTTGACCGCGCAGTGGCCGACAAGACGCTGGTCGGTAGCTACCACCTACCCTTTCCTGGCTTCGGGCACGTGGTGCGCGAGGGGAGCGGCTACCGCTGGCTGCCGGCAGATTGGCAGTGGACGAGCTGAAGGCCGCCCCGGCGGGCGTTGCTCCCGCCGGCCTCATAAAGGTTACGCAGATAAATCAACCACGGAGTCTGATCGATGATGAAATTACAGACACTTGCAGCGCTGGCCGTTGGCGTGCTCACAGCAACGCTCGGCGGATTTGAGGCTCACGCCCAGACGGCCGCGCCGGTCGAGGCGCGCAACGTTGTGCTGATACACGGAGCGATACGGGCGAAGGGCCGCGGTGTTCAAGCAAGCGTTGGCTCCGTGGTATCGAGCACTGATGCTTCCTATTGCGCCCCGCGTTGGGCGTACTACGACCCGGCGTCCGGGATGTATATGGGCGACGATGGTGAGTGGCATCCTTGCCCATAAGTTGGGATCGACCCCAAGGTCACGGCGCTGGTCCGAATGGTCATCGATCCCCGCATTCCAGGGTGCTCATGCGATCTGCCCATACTCGAATGCGATCCGAAGCAATGTCGATGTGGCGATCTCCGTCTCGGTCCGGTGAGCCCGACCAATCGATTTCATGCCAGTTCCTCGGAAGAAAGCCACGAGAATAGGAGAGATCAGGAATGAAGAACTGTAACGCAAAAAAGACTGCAAAAGGGATTTTGGCCGCCGCGACCGTCTGGTCATTGTGTAACGTTGGCGCCGCATTCGCACAGGTCGGCATGGGCGCCGTCACCCCGCCGCTAGGTATGACTTCGCCGCTCGGAATCGGTGCGGCGGCGCCGGTCGGCGGGACCGGCCTTCCACTCGGGGCCACCGAGCTTGCGACGCCGGGCGTTAGTCCGATGACGTCAGGTTCCTCCGCCTCAAGCGCGATGACAATGACGACGCCCTCGGCGTGTTCCAGCACCATGGGGGCGATGCAGACAGCAGCCTCTGGCATGGGAAATCCGACGAACGGAACCGCCGGTTCGCTCCCGGGAGAATCTTCGGCGACGGGGGCCATATCCGGGACCTCGGCGCCGACCCCGCTGTTCGACGGCGCTGGGATCGCCGGAACCGCGTCGGGTACGTGCGCGACCGCCACGACCGCATCGTCCAGTCCAACCGCATCGGCTTCGTCTCCAACCATCGGCTCGCGTACCACCGTCGGGCGCGTCGGAATTCCGGTGGGATCCACCGAGCTCGGAACGGGCGGCCTCAGTCCATTGCCGGATACTACGCTGCAGAGCCAGTCGACCGTCGTGCCGACCGGGACGAACACGGTGCCATGTCCGACTACGGGAATGTCGACGATGGCAGAATCATCGATGTCTTCCGGCGGCTGCTGACACCACGTTCATAGGAGCCACATCCATGCGTTTGAGAACCGCAGTTGTTGCCATCATTGTCATTGTGATCGCGGGTGGCGGCGCATTTGCCGTCACGCACAAAACATCACCGCGACCGCAGCAAGCGCGGGCGCCTTCGATACCCGTCGTCGCCGGAACCGTCGGCACCCAGGACGTGCCGATCTACCTGCGCGGTATCGGCACCGTCATCGCCTACAACACCGATATCGTGCGCAGCCAGATTCAGGGACAGCTGACGCAGATCGCTTTCACCGAAGGCCACGCGGTTCACGCGGGCGATCTGCTGGCCCAGATCGATCCGCGTCCCTTCCAGTCGCAGCTGGACCAAGTGACCGCCACACGCGATCGCGATCAGGCACAGCTGACAAACGCGCTCGCCAACCTCGGTCGCTACATGCAACTGGCGAGCAAAGGAGATGCGACGCCGCAGCTCGTCGACACCCAGAAGGCACAGGTGGCGCAGCTGCAAAACGCCGTCAAATCCGATCAGGCGCTGATCGAGCAGGCGCAGGTCCAGCTTGAATATACCCGATTGACGTCGCCAATCTCGGGCATCACGGGCGTGCGGCAGGTCGATGTGGGCAACATCATCCACCCGACCGACCCCAATGGTCTGGTTGTCGTGACCCAGATCGAGCCAATCTCGCTGATCTTCACGCTTCCCGAAACTGATCTGCCGCAAATCCAGCAACATATGGCCAACAAGACTCCGCTGAAGGTTCTTGCCTACAGCCAGGACGACAAGGTCCAGCTTGATGTCGGCAAGGTCGATCTCATCAATAACGAGATTCTGCAGACAACCGGCGCGGTCCAGCTCAAGGCCGAATTTCCAAATACCGCGCATCGGCTGTGGCCGGGGGAACTGGTCAATGCGCGGCTGCTGTTGGATACGCGGCAGAATGGATTGACGGTTCCGGCCGGAGCCGTTCAGCAGGGCCAACAGGGCTTCTATGCCTACGTGATCAAGCCCGACGGCACCGTCGAATCGCGAACGATTACGGTTGCGCAAACCAGCAACGGTCAGGCGCTGATCGATAGCGGCCTTGCCGCGAACGAACAGGTTGTCGTCGACGGGCAATACAAGCTGCAACCCGGCAGCCATGTCACGATCCTGCACGGCAAGGCGGCAGCCGAGGCCGCGGCACAGAGTGCCCAGCAGATTGCCATCCCATGAACATTTCCGCGCCATTCATCGCGCGGCCGATCGCGACCTCAATGCTGATGGTCGGCTTGTTGCTGCTCGGCCTTGCAGCCTACCCGCTGCTGCCGGTCGCAGCGCTGCCGAACGTGAATTATCCGACCCTCTCGGTAACAGCCCAGCTGCCGGGCGCCGATCCCCAGACCATTGCGTCGTCGGTCGCAACGCCGCTCGAGGAGCAGTTCGGCCAAATTCCTGGCCTCATCCAGATGACCTCCTCGAGCGCGCTTGGGACCACTGCGATCACGTTGCAGTTCGACCTCAACCGCAACATCGAGGGAGCCGCGACGGATACGTTGGCCGCGATCAACGCCGCCGGCGGGCAGTTGCCGCCCGCCATGATCTTTCCGCCAACCATCCGCAAGGTCAATCCGGCGGATGCACCCGTCCTTCTGCTCGCTCTGACGTCCGATACGCTGCCGATGACCACGGTCGATGCCTATGCCGAGAACATCCTGCTGCAGAAGATCTCCCAGATTTCCGGGGTAGGTCTCGTCGGCATCGGCGGCCAGCAAAAGCCGTCGATACGGATACAGGTCAATCCGCAGGCGCTCGCGGCGCGCGGGATCGGCCTTGAAGACGTGCGCAACGTGGTTAGCCAGGCCAATGTCGATCTGCCGAAGGGCACCCTCAACAGTCCGCGCAAGACCTACACGCTCAATACGAACGATCAGTTGCCAACTCCGGATGCCTATGACTCCCTAATTGTCGCCTATCGCAATGGCTCGGCGGTGCGGGTGAGCGACATCGGCAAGGCAATCAACGCGCCCGAAAACGATCTGCTCGCCGGGTGGTCCAACCGCCAACGAGCCGTCATTCTCGCCATCCAGCGTCAGCCAGGCGCCAACGTCATCGCGACCGTCGATCGCGTCAAGGCGATGCTGCCTCAACTGCAGGCATCGATTCCCTCCGACATCAAGGTTTCGATCCTGTCGGATCGTACCCAGACCATCCGCGCTTCGGTCAGCGACGTGCAATTCACGCTCGTGTTGACAGTCGCACTGGTGGTCATGGTGATCTTTGTTTTCCTGCGCAATTTCTGGGCGACGATCATTCCAGCCGTGACCGTACCCCTCTCGCTGATCGGCACATTCGCTGTGCTCTACGAACTCGGCTATAGCCTCGACAATTTGTCGCTGATGGCGTTGACGATCGCTGTCGGTTTCGTGGTGGACGACGCGGTCGTGGTCATCGAGAATATCGTCCGCCATCTCGAGGACGGCCTCTCGCCGATGCAGGCGGCCCTCACCGGCGCAGCCGAGATCGGCTTCACCATTGTTTCGATCACCCTTTCATTGATCGCCGTGTTCATCCCGCTGTTCCTGATGGGCGGCTACGTCGGACTGCTGTTCCGGGAATTCGCGATCACCGTCAGCGTATCGCTGGTGCTGTCGCTCGTGATCTCACTGACGCTCACGCCGATGATGTGCTCGCGTCTGCTCAAACCCGAGAGCCGTGAGCACGGCCTCCTCTATCGGATACTCGAACACGGATTCGACGGACTGCTCTCGCTTTACGAGCGCGGATTAAAGATCGTGATGCGTCACCAATTCATTACGCTGATGACTCTGCTGGCCACGATTGCCCTGACGGGATACCTTTACGTCATCATTCCGAAGGGGTTCTTCCCGCAACAGGACACCGGATTCATCTTCGGCATTACCGAGGCCTCCCAGGATATTTCCTTCCCGGCGATGTCCGAGCGCCAGCAGGCGGTGGTCGATACGGTGCTGCAGGATCCTGCGATCGCCTCGGTCGGCTCGTTTATCGGGCCTAGCGGCTCGACGCCTACGCTGAACAACGGCCGGATATTCATCTCGCTGAAGCCGAAAGGCGAGCGTACCGCCAGTGCCGACGACGTCATCAATCGGCTGCGGTCAAAGCTCGCCAAGATTCAGGGGATTGCACTTTATATGCAGGCGGCCCAGGACATCACCATTGGAGGGCGGCTTTCGAGAACGCAGTATCAATATACGCTTGTCGACGCGGACCCCGGCGAACTCAATCACTGGTCGTCGATCTTCCTCGACAAGCTGAAGAGCATTCCCGGCATTGCCGACGTCGCCAGCGACCAGCAGAACGCGGGCCCTCTGCTCGATATCACGATCAATCGCGACGTTGCTTCGAGCCACGGAATCCTGCCCGCGACCATCGACAATACGCTCTCCGACGCGTTCGGTCAGCGCATCGTCTCGACCATACTCACCCAGCAGAACCAGTATCACGTGGTGCTTGAAGTCTCGCCGGAGTTCCAGTTCGGGCCTGGCGGCTTAAGCAATATCTACGTTACGTCGTCGAGCGGGCAGCAGGTGCCCCTGAACGCCCTGGTCAGGGCCGTCGAGAAAGTCGCGCCGATCGTGGTCAATCATCAGGGCCAATTCCCATCGACCACGATTTCTTTCAATCTGCTGCCCGGAGCGTCAATCGGCAATGCGGTGGCTGCCATCCAGCAGGCAGAACGGCAACTGGGCAAGCCTCTCTCCCTGACCACCAGCTTTCAGGGCAACGCCCAGGCGTTCCAGTCATCGCTGTCGAGTACGCCAATGCTGATCGCCGCGGCGCTCATCGTCATCTACATCATCCTAAGCGTGCTGTACGAGAGCATCGTTCACCCCATCACGATCCTTTCGACACTGCCGTCCGCCGGCATCGGTGCGCTACTGATCCTGATGGCATTTCGCTTCGATCTGAGCGTGATCGCTTTGATCGGAATCATCCTGCTCATCGGCATCGTCAAGAAAAACGCGATCATGCTGATCGATTTCGCACTTGATGCCGAACGCCATCAGCACCTGTCGCCAGAAGACGCCATCTACAAGGCCTGCGTGCTGCGCTTCCGCCCGATCCTCATGACCACGATGGCAGCACTGCTGGGCGCCGTGCCCCTGATGATCGGAAACGGCGTTGGCGCGGAACTTCGTCAGCCGCTCGGATACACCATCGTGGGCGGCCTGCTCGTGTCGCAGCTGCTGACCCTGTACACGACGCCGGTGGTCTATCTCTACCTCGATCGTCTTCGAATCTGGGTTTCAACACTCAGGACAGGGCGGGCCGCTGAAGGCGATCCCACCGCGCTTCCCGCTGAGTGAAGGGCCCGCCGCGGATGGCCCTCGCGCCGCGACTCAATTCGAAGTGAACTATCTAAACCGCAATTTAATTGGAATATTTTACGCAGAAAAATCAACCCCGGAGTCTGATCGATGATGAAATTGCAGACGCTTGCGGCGCTGGCCGCTGGCATTGCGCTGACGGGCGTTGCATTCGTGCTCGCGATCGGCGCTTTCGATACCAACCATGCGGCTGCGCGTGCGGCAGATGTCGATGCCGACCTTCTCAACGACGCCCGCAGCAACTTCCAGCCGTTACCCAAGGATATGGCGACGCTCGAGTTCCCGATCACGCCTTCGCGGGTTGAGCTCGGCCAGAAGCTTTTCTTCGATCCGCGAATCTCCGTCGATGGGACCGTGAGCTGCGCCCGCTGCCATCAGCCCGCCCTCTATGGCACGGATGGCTTGTCGAAGGCGCGCGGCGCCCACGACAAGCTGAACCCGCGGAATGCGCCGACCATTCTGAATGCCGCTCTTCAGTTCAAAGCGCATTGGCGGGGCGATCGCGAGAATGTCGAGGACGAGGCGAAGCAGGTGCTGATCGGTCTGTTCAGCTTCATCAATCCCGACTATGCGAGCGCGATGGCCCGCATCAAGGCTATTCCGGGCTATGCCGATCTATTCCGGAAGGAGTTTCCCGGGGATCGCGACCCGGTCACGCCGGATAACTGGGCCAAGGCGATCGGCGCGTTCGAACGCACGCTCGTGACGCCGTCCCGATTCGACACCTTTCTCGCGGGCGATGCTGGGGCGCTCTCGCCGGAGGAGCGCACCGGGTTGCGCAAATTCATCGATACCGGGTGCATCGCCTGCCACAACGGCACGGACGTCGGCGGCGGCATCTTCCAAAAGTTCGGCGTCGTCGAGGATTATTGGACCGCGACGGGGAGCCAGCAGCCGGACAAAGGCCGCTTCGACGTGACGCACGATCCGCAGGACACTTACGTGTTCAAGGTGCCTAGTCTGCGCAACGTCGCGATGACGCCCCCCTATTTCCATGACGGCTCGGTGCGCTCGCTTCCTGAGGCGGTGCGAATCATGGCCAAGGTCCAGCTCGGACGGGCTCTCGGCGGTCAGGATACGGCCGACATCGTCGCTTTTCTCGGGAGTCTGACCGGGAAGCTGCCGCAGAGGTTCGTCGACGCGCCAATCCTGCCGGCATCCGGCTTTGATGCAAGCCAAACGGAAGCGCCTCAGCAGCAACGGTAACCTGCTGGGGCGCCGCGTCTCCCCTCAGACCGTCGCATGTCCACCTCAACGGGACATGTTGTCGGCTACCAGCTTGAGGCCTGTACATCCTGCGTGAGAAGGGCAACGAAAATGAATATCTTGAACATAGCGACCTCGCCGCGAAAGGAAAAATCTGTGTCCACCGCAATCGTCAATGCATTCCTCTCGGAATATAGAGAGCACGTTGGCGACGTCACCGTTGATACGTTGGATATTTGGCAAGAGCAACTTCCCGAGTTCGACGCGGAATCAATCAACGCCAAATACAAGGGTGTCTCCGGCGAATCGATGACGCAGGTCGAGACGGCAACATGGCAAAAGATCAGAGAGTTGGCCTCACGCTTCCAACGGGCAGATCGCATCGTTCTGGGCGTGCCCATGTGGAATTTTTCTTTCCCCTACAAGTTCAAGCAGTTGATTGATCTGTCTTGTCAAAGAAATATGCTATTTACGTTCGACGGAGAATTCTATGGACCGTCGTTGAGCATTGATAAGGCTTTCGTTGCGTATGTCAGAGGACAAAGCGACGGGGTCGGCTTCAAAACTGTCTCTCAGCCTGGCTTCAAATATCTCAGCAGTTACGTTGAGTTTTGGCTGCAGTTCATAGGCGTCCGCAGCGTTGTATCACTTACCGTCGAACACACTTGGGACGGCCGCGCGGTTGACATGATCGAGGCGGGAAAGCGACAAGCGGCGGCGCTGGCGAGGCAATTTTGACTGCTGTCACATCAAGTCAGGGGCTCCAGCATTCGTCCCGCATTGGCCACGGCAACAAACGAACGCAGCAACTCGAATTCCGGCATGCAATTGATCCTCTTTTTCGATCAATCATATTATAGAATATCATTTCCATAATCAGTGATGACCTCCCACCTGTCACTTCAACGGCAGGATTGAGCGACGGAGGTCCATCATGTCAGGCACGTCACGACGCGGAGCAGATCGCGCCTCCCGTCTCGCACGGGCTGCCGCGCTCAACGGCACGAGCGGAAAAGTCTGCCCCGCTGCCCGCGCGACGCTGTTGCTCGAAGCAATCATCGAGCCGGGCGACCGCGTGATGATCGAAGGCGACAATCAGAAGCAGGCGGATTTTCTCGCCTCAGCCCTGGCGAAGGCGGATCCTGTGCAGGTGCACGACCTGCACATGGTGCAGTCTGTGTTGGCGCTGCCCGACCATCTCGCCGTTTTCGAGCGCGGTATCGCGAACCGCCTGGATTTCTCCTATGCGGGGCCGCAGAGCCGCAAGCTTGCCGAACTCGTCGCTGCGAGCGCGGTCAGGATCGGCGCGATCCACACCTATCTCGAACTCTACGCCCGCGCGCTGGTGGACCTGACGCCGCAGGTCGCGCTTGTCGTCGCCGATAAGGCCGACCGCCACGGCAATCTCTATACCGGCCCGAACACCGAAGATACGCCGACGATCACCGAGGCGGCGGCATTCCGCGGCGGCATCGTCGTCGCGCAGGTGAACGAGATCGTGGACGACCTGCCGCGGGTCGACATCCCCGGCGACTGGGTCGATTTTGTGGTGCCGAGCCCGAAGCCCTATCTGATCGAGCCGCTGTTCACGCGCGATCCCGCCAAGATCAGGAACGAGAATGTACTGATGGCGATGATGGCGATCGCCGCGGTCTACGAACCCTATCAGGTGCGGCGGCTCAATCACGGCATCGGCTATGCGACCGCGGCGATCGAACTGATCCTGCCAACCTACGCCGCCCGGCGCGGACTGAAGGGCAAGATCGCCAGGCATTTCGTGCTGAACCCGCACCCGACCCTTATCCCCGCGATCGAAGCCGGCTTCGTCGACAGCGTCTATTGCTTCGGCTCCGAGTTGGGTATGGAGCGGTACGTCTCGAGCCGCGCCGACGTGTTTCCGGTCGGCCCCGACGGCAATCTGCGCTCGAACCGCGCGCTTGCGCAGGTCGCTGGACAATATGCCTGCGACCTCTTCATCGGCGGCACGTTGCAAATCGATGCGCAGGGCAACAGCTCGACGGCAACAAAGGGCCGGATCACGGGCTTCGGCGGCGCGCCGAACATGGGCGCTGACCCGCGTGGCCGCCGCCACGACAGTCCCACCTGGCTGCGCGCCGGTCAGGAAGGGGGCGAGAGCCTGCGCGGACGCAAGCTCGTGGTGCAGATGGTGCAGACCCATCAGCCGAATGGCGCGCCGAGTTTTGTCGAGCGGCTCGATGCCTTCGAGCTGGCGCAATCAGCGGGTTTCGCGCTGCCGCCAATCATGATCTACGGCGACGACGTCACCCACGTCATCACCGAACGGGGCGTGGCGAACCTTCTGCGCTGCCGCTCACCGCAGGAACGCGAAGCCGCGTTGCGCGCTGTCGCCGGCAATACCGATTTCGGCAAGAGACAGTCGCCGGAAACGAGCGACAGCCTGCGCCGCCGCGGCATCGTGATGTCACCTTCCGATCTCGGCATCGACGTCGGAACGGCGACCCGCGACTGGCTTGCGGCCAAATCGATCGACGACATCGTGACGGCTTCGGGCGGGCTCTACGTCCCACCGGCAAAATTCCACCGTGCCGTCGTCACTCACGCTTGAGAAGGAGATAGTGATGACCCCGGTCAGCCTGACTTTCAGCGACCTATCCAACACGAAACTGGCGCCCCTCGACCGCGCGAAGCAGCTCGCAGCAACGCTGCTGTCCGAACGCAGTGAGGCGTCGGGAGCGCTGGTTGCGCGGCAATTGCACGAGGTGCTGCGCGCTCTCGACGCCAGCGATCGGCACGGCTTCCAGCGCTATCTCGCCACGGAGTTCCAGCCCGACAGAGCCGCGCTGCGCGCGGCGGCGGAGCGCTATCTCGCCGACGGCACGGCGGAAGCCGCGGCCGCTCTTGCGCGGGCCGCCGATCCGCCCCGTCAGGAATTGCTGCGGCGAATCAACATGGCACCCGGGGGCACTGGCGCGCTGATCGCGATGCGCAGCGAACTCACCGCGCATATGCACGACGAGCCGGAGTTGAAGCTGCTCGACGCCGACCTCAGGCATCTGTTCGCCTCCTGGTTCAACCGCGGCTTTCTCGAGTTGCGGCGGATCGACTGGCAGTCCCCGGCGGCGGTGCTGGAGAAGCTGATCGCCTATGAGGCGGTGCATGAGATCAAGGGCTGGGACGATCTGCGGCGGCGCCTTGCGCCCGACCGCCGCTGCTTCGCATTCTTCCATCCCGCGCTTCCCGGCGAGCCGCTGATCTTCGTCGAAGTCGCGCTGGTGCAGGGGTTGGCCACAGCCATGCCGCCGCTGCTCGCACGGGAGACGGATGAAGAGGCCGCACGGGCGCAAGCTGCGTGCGCCGACACGGCGATCTTCTATTCGATCTCCAACTGTCAGGGCGGCCTGCGCGGCGTGGCGTTCGGCAATTTCCTGATCAAGCAGGTAGTCGAGGAGCTCAAGGCGGAGTTTCCGCAGCTGAAGCGTTTTTCTACCCTGTCGCCGGTACCGGGGTTTCGGCGCTGGCTCACTCAACGGCTTGCGAATGGAAGCGATCCCGATGCGGCGCTGTTGCCACAACTCGAGAGCGGCGGCTGGTGGAATGACCCGGCGCAGCGCGAGAAGCTGCGCGCGCCCTTGCTGCGGCTTTGCGCCCGCTATCTGACGCGGCAGCCCTCGATACGCATCGACCCCGTGGCGCGTTTCCACCTCGGTAATGGCGCACGGCTCGAACGGATCAATTGGCTCGGCAACAACGCGCCACGCGGCATCCAGGAATCCTTCGGCATCATGGTGAACTACCTCTACGACCATGGCAGCATCGAGGACAACCACGAGGCGTTCGTGCGTGACGGGACCATCGTGCGTTCGCCCGATGTCGACGCACTGCTCAAAACTTGAGCCCATGCGGGGCACTCGCACCAGGGCCGCAGAAAGGCGGTGAACGGCGACACGACATCGAAATCTCAGGCGTCCGGCGCGGTTCTGCGCCGCCCACGCCGTGCAACCAGACATCCCACTTAACCCTTGAAGGAAGAGATATCATGATGATGAACAGACGCGCTTTTTCCGCCGCCCTCGTGACCGGAGCCGCAGCTTCGCTGATCTCCACTCGTGGCATGGCCGCAAATTCAACTCCAGCGAAGGCGCGCAACGTCGTGCTCGTGCACGGGCTGTTCGCCGACGGCTCGTGCTGGTCCGAAGTGATAGCGCGATTGCAGGCGGCGGGGCTCAACGCCACGGCCGTGCAACATCCGCTGACGACGCTGCCTGAGGCGGTGGCTTCGGCCCAGCGGGTGCTGGCGCGGCAGGATGGCCCGACGGTGCTGGTGGGTCATTCCTTCTCCGGGATGATCGTCACGGAGGCCGGTGTGCATCCGAACGTCTCCGCGCTCGTCTATGTGGCGGCACGCGCGCCTGATGCGGGCGAGGACTACGCGGCGCTGGCGAAGACATATCCGACGCCGCCGGCGACGGCCGGGATCGTGTTCGACGGCGATGAAGGACGCCTTTCCGAGCAGGCTTTCCTTCGCGATTTTGCCGGCGACCTGCCGGAAGCGAAGGCCAGGGTGCTTTACGCCGTGCAGGAGCCGTTCCACAAGGCTCTGCTCACCGGCAAGACCACGCACGCGGCCTGGCGATCGAAGCCGAGTTACTATGCGGTTTCAACGGATGACCGCACGATCAATCCAGACCTTGAGCGCTTCATGGCCAAGCGGATGGGCGCCAAGACCATCGAGGTGAAGGCCAGCCATCTCTCGCTGATCTCCCATCCCGACGAAATCACGCGGCTGATCCTCGAAGCCGCGGGACAACAAGCCTGACGAGCGCAGCACGTGCACAGCACGAAAGGAGCAAGAAGCCATGAAACGCTTTGGATCTGCCGCCTGGAACGGCGGCCTGCGTGAAGGCAAGGGCTCGGTCTCGACCGAGAGCCGCGCGCTGGAAACCTATCCCTACACGTTCTTCAGCCGCTACGGTGAAAAGCCGGGCACCAATCCGGAGGAACTGCTTGGGGCGGCTCACGCCGCCTGTTTCACCATGTCGTTCGTCAGGCTGCTCGGCATGGCGAATTTCGTGCCGGAGCAGGTCGACAGCAAATCGGAAGTCGTCATCGACAAGGACGGCGATGGCTTTTCCATCACCTCGGTCCATCTCACCGTCACCGCGAAGATACCGGGCATCGACGAGGCCGCGTTCCAGTCAATCGCCGCAAAAGCAAAGGCCGGTTGCCCTGTCTCCAAACTGATGAAAGTCGAAATTGGCTTCGGGGCCACTCTCCTCCCGTGATTCTGCGCTGAAGGGGGCGCGCAGGGTGGGTCGCCGCGCTGCGCGCCTCTTATTCGAGCGGGAGGAGATTAGGCTTGGTCATATCCGGCATTGGTGAAGTAGTTTGCGCACTCGGCGCATCAACGCAATTGGTACATCCCAAACCGCGGAGACTGCAGATGCCGTTTGTAACCTTCACCGTCCAGCGCGGCCTCAGCGCCGCCGACAAATCCCGCTTATCGGAGGCAATGTTGGAAGCCCAGGTGGCCGCCGGCTATCACCGAGCCGACCGCTTTCACCGCTTTCTCGAGGTCGACCAGGATGACCTTCTGGCAGATTCCCGCTTCCCTGACTACGCAACGGACAGAACCGATCGGTTCATGGTCGTTGAGGTGGTCATCTCCCGCGGGAGGCCGATGGGAACCGCCGCCACCTTTGCGGACGAAGCGGCCAGACTGTTCGGCGAGCGCCTGCACCTCGCGCCTCAGGACATCCTGTTCGTCTTCCACGAGGTGGGACCGAATCTCCCGCGCTTTCCTGCTGCGACCGCGGATGCCTAAGCCGCCGAAGCGCGGCTTGGGCCGTCTGACGAGCGCCGATCAGCTGATATGTCGGAGCCTGCGTCGCTTGCGTTCACCGGGTGCGGGGCTGTAAATAGCAGCCGAGGGCGGTTAGCTCAGCTGGTTAGAGCATCTCGTTTACACCGAGAGGGTCGGCGGTTCGAATCCGTCACCGCCTACCAGTTGTTCCGGGAGCATGCGCATGAGAGTTTTCGCCGCCGCAGCTTTGGTCGCGCTGTTGGTCACGCCGGCTTACGCCCAGCAGAAGCCGGTCCCCAGATATGGGGAGGCCGACAAGGACAAGACGCCGCAGGAGAAGGCCGCCGAGAAGGCGGCCGAAGAGGCTTACCAGAGGTCGCTCGGCAACATTCCGGACAAGGGCCCAACGGACCCCTGGGGCAATATGCGCAGCGACGGCGCGCCGAAGCCGGCGGCGAAGGACGCCCCGGTCAAGCGCGCCAAAACCGGCAACGCCGCGAACTAGAATGTGATGGATAGCCCGCTCGGCCACGACAAGAACGCCGACCAGATTGCGTACTGGAACGGACCGGGCGGCCAGCGCTGGGCTGATCGGCAGCAAATCCAGGACATCGTGCTGCGGCCGGTCGCCGACGTTCTGATCGATCGCGCCAAAGCCAGGGCGGGCGAGCGGATCGTCGATGTTGGCTGCGGCAGCGGGGCTACCGCGATTATGCTGGCGCAAAAGGTCGGCCCGGCCGGGCAGGTCACGGGCATCGACATCTCAGGGCCGATGCTGGCCCGCGCGCGTCAGATCGCGCCCGCGGGCGCTCGGATCGATTTCGTGCTGGGCGATGCCACGGTCTACCCGTTCGAGCCGGCAAGTTTTGACCTGCTGGTCTCGCGCTTCGGCGTGATGTTTTTCGCCGAGCCGGCGGTTTCCTTCGCCAATCTGCACAAAGCGATGCGGCCATCGGGCCGCCTGGCTTTCGTTTGCTGGCGCGATCCACGCGAAAATCCGTTTTTCATGGCGCCGCTGCAGGCGGTCTACAAGCACGTGCCAAAACCGCCGCCGCCCGGACCTGAAGACCCCGGGCCGTTCTCTTTCGCATCGGAAGCACGCGTGCACCGGATCCTCGGCGAGGCCGGATTTAAGGCGATTGCGATGGAGCCCTGCGATCTCTCGCTCGATATCGCGGTCGGACGCGGTCTCGATGCGGCGGTCGAATCGACGTTCGAAATCGGGCCGGCCGCCAGGGCGCTCGCGGACCAACCGCCGGAGGTGCGAACTGCCGCCGCCCATTCGATCCGCGAGGCGCTGGCGCCGTTTGTCCGGGGACAGGCGGTGCCGCTTTCCGCCGCGCTCTGGATCGTCACCGCGAACGCCTGACGCGGGATGAGCTGCGATCGAGCCGCACTCCACTGATTTGCCCGAGGACGGGCAAATCAGTGACTTCGCTGTCGAGTCCCGTTCGCAAAAAGTAATTTCTGCGGGCGGGCTAAACCCATGGTCCAACTAATGATTTCCGATTTTCAGAAAATGTGCTTGACGGCGAGGTAGCAGCCGGAGTATTGCGATGTCGTCCCGCCTCCACTTGAGGGGCGTTTCGCGATCGTCACGGACGTTGGCGGCGGGATGCGGTGGACGCTGATGGCGCTTCTGACGAGAGCGCTTGATGCGGACGGCGAAGTCGTGTGGTCCTGACACCCCGACGCTGGTGTCAAGTCGATGGAAGCAATTCCACAGATGACGGTGGCAAGAAAGCCCGGCTCACCGGGGAGAGCGCGATATAAGCCGTAAACCATTGCGCGGGGAATGCCGGGTGATTCCGGTGTGACCTGACTAACGCGTGTGCGTTCTACCACTACCATTGCACACGCGGCTATC
>Ga0209422_1000147_pt1 | contig 17323 bp, 11 predicted proteins | sample BlaSpr_A8_OM2_M3_FD_187983 | JGI IMG/M metagenome (GOLD analysis project Ga0209422, IMG submission 187983) | Forest soil microbial communities from Thunder Bay, Ontario, Canada - Black Spruce, Ontario site 2_A8_OM2_M3 (SPAdes) (version 2) | ecosystem: Environmental > Terrestrial > Soil > Boreal... | reverse complement strand
GAGTGGATTTGCTTGTAACTAGCTAAAGCACAGGGTATTATCGCGGAAGTTTAGGATTCATCGGCACTTGCTAGAAATGGCGGTAATAGAATCCCTCCCCCTCCGCCACTGCATCAGAGGTCGTCAGCCTCGGGTACGCTTGATCATCCAATGCCGTGCCTCGTGATGCAATTAAACGTTCCAGGCGGCCTCTCGTGAAGCTGAGACCGAACCATCCATAGCCCCACCTTGTCCGGTATCCCGGCCATTCGCTTCATTCCTTCCGTCCTAGAATAATGATGAGGTCTCGTGGTGCCCACCGCGGATCTTCCCGCGAATTAACGGAAGGAGTGGCTTGAAAATCCGTTGCTCGCTGGAGAGCCCAAATGCGCTTCCCCCGTTTTGTTCCGGTCCTTGTTTGCATAACGCTGAACACGTTCTCCCTGTTCGCGCAGTCCCCCAACGGGAACATAAACGGCCAGGTCTCGGATCCTTCCAGTGCAGCGGTCGTTGGGGCAGAGGTAGTGGCGGTGAACGATGCCACTAGGGTGCAATACACGACCAAAACGAACAGCGAGGGCATCTACGTTCTTCCGAACCTGCCTCCGGGCCCTTATCGAGTCCAGATTTCCAAGATTGGATTCAAGACCCTCATCAAGCCGGACATCGTCCTTAACGTCCAAGACTCTTTATCCATTAACTTCACGCTTCTGGTGGGTGCGTTTCACGAGGTCGTAACGGTTCAGGGGGGAGCGCCGCTCGTGAACACAGAAAGCGCTACGGTGAGCACGGTCGTGGACCGGCAATTTGCAGACAATCTTCCAATGAACGGGAGGAGTTTCCAAAGTCTGATTGAGTTGGCGCCAGGGGTAGTCGTCACAACCAGCAACCCCTCGGATGGCGGCCAGTTTAGCGTCAATGGTCAGCGCGCGGCTTCGAACTATTGGATGGTGGATGGTGTGAGTGCAAACATTGGAATCGGAGCCAATCCGTCCCCGTTTGCCTTGCCCGGCAACGGCCTTGCCGGGACACTTGGATCTTTCAGTGCAATGGGCGGGACAAACAGCCTCGTTTCCGTCGACGCCATGCAAGAGTTTCGTATTCAAACATCAACCTATGCACCGGAGTTTGGCAGAACACCAGGAGGGCAGATCTCGATTGTCACTCGTTCTGGGACAAACCAGTTCCATGGAACGGTATTCGACTACTTGCGGAACGATGTACTTGACGCCAGCAACTGGTTCAACGGCTATATCAATAGCCCACCACTTCCGAAGGCCAGAGAGCGTCAGAATGATTTTGGCGGCACAATCGGCGGGCCCATCTTTCGGGATCGCACTTTCTTTTTCTTTTCCTACGAAGGACTACGGCTGCGGCTACCGGAAACGGAACTCACGACGGTTCCGGATATCGGGGCAAGAACCTCAGCAACGCCCGCGATGCAGCCTTATCTGAACGCCTACCCGACGCCGAACGGACCGGATAACCCGAGCGCAGGCACTGCCCAACTCAACGCGAGCTTTTCCAATCCTTCAAGCCTTGATGCATATAGCTTGCGCCTTGACCACAAACTGACCGACAGACTAAGTATCTTCGGGCGATACAATTACTCTCCTTCAACTATCGAACAGCGTGGAGAGTCTCCCTTTTATTCATTAAGTACAGTCAGTTCAACCCAGATCACGACCCAGACCGCGACGTTGGGAGCTTCATTTGCAATTTCGAACACGTTAGAAAACGATTTCCGTTTCAACTATAGCCGGACCGGTGGCCATACGATCGGTGCTCTAGACAATTTTGGCGGCGCAATTCCACCCGCGTCTTTGCAGTTACCGTCTCCATTTACCCCTGAAACCTCATTGTTAACCCTTGACATCTTTTCTCTCGAGAACGGAACTCTGGCAACAGGGCCATTTGGACGAAATGTGCAGAGGCAATTCAATTTTGTTGACAGCTTGTCCTGGCAGACGGGCGCACATAGTGTGAAGTTTGGCGCGGATTTCCGTCGGCTGTCTCCCATTAACGAACCCAACGGCTACGAGCAGATTGCATATTTCGCGGACATCCCGAGCGCACAGACTGGAAGTCTCTTGGAAAATGTCGTTGGAGCGAATCTCGCAACGACCTTGCTGTTTCGGAATCTCGGCGTTTACGCTCAGGATACCTGGCGTGTTTCTGCTCGACTGACATTGACCTATGGCATTCGCTGGGACGTTGATTTCGTGCCACGCTCTTTAAGCGGTCCGAGCCTTCCCGCAGTGACCGGCTTCAACCTGAACGACTTTTCTCATCTGGCTCTGGCGCCTGCGGGTGCCGCACCGTATCAATCCGGTTATGCCAACTTCGCTCCGCGAATGGGCGTAGCCCTACAACTCTCGCAGAACCGCGACTGGCAGGCGGTCCTTCGCGGAGGATTCGGCGTGTTCTACGACTTGGCCTCTTCGGAGGTCGGCAACCATATCGGCTCTGGAACATACCCATTTGGCAGCACCGCCTTCAATCCTGGCGGTACATTCCCCTTAAGTCCCACTGCAGCACAACCCCCCCCGATTACCTCGGCGAATCTCAGTTCGGGAATTTTGGTGGCTCTCGACCCTGATCTCAAGCAACCGTATGCGTTCGAGTGGAATTCGGCCCTTGAACAGGCGTTGGGAGCACAGCAAAAAGTCACCGTCTCATACGTTGGCTCAGCCGGCAGGCGACTACTTCAGACGGCTTTCATCGCCTCACCCACTCCCAGCCTCGGGGGAGCCGATCTCATATCGAATGTTGGAACCTCCAGCTACAACGCGCTCCAATTGCAATTTCAGCGTCGCATGTCGAGCGGTTTTCAAATGCTCGCCTCCTACACCTGGTCACATTCGATAGATACGGGTTCCGCAGGATCAACGGCAGTTGTGTCAAACAGTCTGATTCCTTCGGCGATTAATGCGAACCGGGCGGATTCGGATTTTGACATCAGGAACGCATTTTCTGCCGGTATCACCTACGACATCCCGGCACCGAAAGTGACTCGTTTCCTGAATGCAATTTTGCGGGGCTGGTCAACGGAGAACATTGTTCAACTTCGCACTGCTCCCCCGGTCGACATAACCGATGTGCTCTTGGGTGAGTTCGACAGCGGCATCATTGGAGACACTAGGCCTGATTTGGTCCCGGGCATACCTCCTTATTTATACGGATCGCGATACCCCGGCAACAAAGCATTTAATCCGGCGGCTTTTACGAGCCCGCCGATGGATCCGAATACAGGGCTTGCGCTACGTCAAGGGGACGTATCCAGAAACTTCCTTCGTGGTTTCGGAGCCGCGCAGTGGGACTTTGCAGTCCACCGCACTGTTTCCATTCGTGAACCCGTGAAGTTACAGTTCCGTGCGGAAATGTTCAACGTCCTGAACCATCCGAACTTTGGCCAGCCGAACGGAGAGTTCGGCATCGCAATTTTTGGATTGTCAAATCAAATGCTCGCCCAGAGCCTTAGCGCCAATAACCTTGGAGGGGGAGGCTTCAATCCGCTTTATCAGATTGGCGGACCGCGCTCGATTCAATTCGCCTTGAAGCTCGAGTTCTGATCTCAGCAGTTGAACGGAGAGGCGCCGGAATATCGACAGGATGCGAATGCGACCGTACACACGACGATGCCTGGGTGTTGGACTAGCATTCGCGTTCGGTGTGTTGCCATTGAAAGCGCAAGCGACACGCCCGGTCACCGTGGCGGACACGATTGCTATGACAGAGGTAGTGAGCCAGGGACCCGGGCTTCATGACTTTATGCTGTTGTCTCCTAACCGCGACCACTTCGCAGTGATCGTGGAACGGGGTGACGTTTCGACTGACCAGCGAGTTTTCTCGCTTCTGATTTTCCGAACAGAGGCAGTGTTTGAGGAGTCGGCGGATACCGTTGCCGTGCTGCGTACATCTTCGAATGAAGATGCGATCGCCGATGTACGCTGGCTGGATGACAACAGGCTGACGTTCTTGGGAACCGGACAAAACGGTTCCACCCAAGTCTATGCCGCGGATATTCGGAGCAAGAACCTGCGGCAGCTCACACAACATCCCACAAACATAAACGCGTACGCTGTTGCGCCCCGACTTGAGCGTGTCATCTACACTGCTGACGCGGACCTCGCTTCCGAAAATCAGCGGCTGCGGTTGCATGGATTAACGGTTACCGACCAATCGTTGGCAGACCTGGTGATGGGCAACCTGGTCAACGGTCGTCTTCGTTGGAGAGATATTGGATACGAGTTGCCTCAGGAAACATTCATCAAGCAGTTGTCGTCCGGTGGGACTCGTCGAATTGCTGATAACGGCGAATTCGTCGCTGTTCCAAACGCGCTGTTCCCGTACTCAAGAAACCCAGTTTCACCAAACGGGCGTTATGCCGTACTGCAGGGTTTGGTACATGCTCGCGAAAAATGGCGTCTGTTCGAGAGTCCGTTTCCATCGATGGTTGATGGGTCCCGCGATCTGACTACATTCGTTCTCGTTGATCTAACGTCGGGAGTCTCGTCACAGCTCATAGATGCTCCTTCAAGCTCTTATCTCACCTCCGTCGTCTGGGCTCCCGACAGTCGGTCGGTAGTGCTGGTCAATACGTTCTTGCCGGCGGGGGGAGACGGCAAATCAATTGGGCAAACCGTCGTGGCAGAAGTCGATCTTGCCAGTCGCAGGGTTACTCCTATCGCCGGGCCGACTATGGAGGCATCCGTCGCGCACGGGGTGGTGTGTGGGCAGGCACTTGATTGGAAGCGGCGCGAAAATTCGCTTGTACTCGGGCTCAGCAAATCCCCTGATACCAGCGGCGGTGTTTGCAATATTGACGAAGTCGCTACGTATCAGAAAGCAGGCTTAGCGTGGCGTGAGATTAGCATCGCCGATATTGATTCAGCGCTGAGATCGAGTTCAGATGGTCGGATTACCATATCCCTCGACCAAGGACTCAACAGGCCTCCTAACCTGAAAGCAGTCGATCATCGCAAAGGACGCACAAGAATCTTCACTGATTTCAATCCTCAACTTCGAAACTTGCAAGTTGGCCCCGTGACACTGATTACGTGGGCAGCTTCTGACGGAACCGTCTGGTCGGGAGACCTCTACACGCCCGCTGAGGGTACCCGTGGTAAACCGTACCCATTAGTTATTCAAACGCACGGCTGTACCACTGATAAGTTTGATCTCACAGGGTTTGGGCCAGGAGGCGCGACAGGCTATGCTGCTCAAGTGCTGGCGAGCAATGGCATCGTGGTGCTGCAAGAAGGACACTGCGCGAATGAGATGGGAAATCCTCCACCCATCTCGCGACCTTATTATTCTTCCGAAAATGCAGAACACGAGTTGCTGGGTTATGAGTCGGCGATCGATCTGCTGGAACGGAGGGGGCTCATTGATCGGAATAGGGTCGGTTTACAAGGCCACAGCGCGACATCCTGGACCGTCGTCTATGCAATAGCACATCCAAAGCCATCCTACAACTACGCGGCAGTCCTCAGCACCGCGAGAGGGGACATGGGGTATTTTGCCTATCTTGCGACGGCTTACGGACGGCTCTGGAATATGCAAGGAAACGCCAGCGTACCGGTCGGAATGAATTTTGAGACATTTTGGCGCAGCGCTCTGCCATTCCACTTGGAAAATGTGACAACCCCCATCATGAGCCAGGAGCCTGATGGGCTTCGATACGTGCCGCTAATGTGGGAAATTCATGAAATCTTGAAAATGCTAGGGAAGCCAGAGGAGTTCCTGATCTTTCCTGACGGCACCCACAATCTTGTCAAACCTTGGGAGCGACTGACATCACAACAGGCGGCGGTCGATTGGTTTTGCTTTTGGCTCAAAGGGGAAGAAGATCCAGACTCTGCAAAAACGGAGCAATATGCGCGCTGGCGATCCATGCGTCGTTCTGCAAGCGATAGCAAACAATCCAGCCGTCAATCCGTTCGGGATGAACTGGTGGAAAATCGTGCCGTCGGCGCTAAACCAGAAGTCGGTACGCATTGAGAGTGGCTCGCAGGAACCTCGGAAGGTTGATGAGGTTGCGGACATGCCCCGGCTGACAGAGCGAGCATATTGCAATTGTTGAATCGAGCCAGAAAAGGCGAGACGCGGCGTCCAATACCGCCCGCAGTCGGTCGAGAGATCCGAAATCAAACCATGGTTCGAGGTAAGCATCGCAGCTTGCCTCGTAGCCTGGTAGGTTTCTCCGGGTGGAAGCAAAAAGTGCGGACCCGAGCGTGAAAAAGGGATGGGTAATTCTCGACAACGCCCAATCGATCAGTACGGTTCTACCTGATGTCCCCTTGAGAACATTGCTTTGATTCAAGTCGCCATGAATTAGGCTCGCGGGTAAACCGCATCGGTTGAGAGTCTCGAAATCAGGACCCATGCTGGTCCGCAGTCGTTCTAGATTTCGCAGTTCATTGGGCTTCAGCCCATTTGGTGCGTTCGCCTGGAGACTGACCGCATTGCACAGAATCTCGTCGAGGTTTGTTTCGAGCAGAGTATGGTGACGACACGGAATTCCAGCATTGCAGAGTTCCTTTACGGAATCTAGCGATCCAATCTGAAATCTCGCTACGTCGCGCAAGGTCGCGCTCCAGTCGCTCGGACTGTCGCCTGCGTTGACGAGATGACCCTCAATTGCTTGGGTTATGTGGGTGTTCATGTCTGGAGTGATGGGAAGGATCGGTGGGCAGGTTCCTGGCATGCGTTGACTTAGGATCCTCAATAATGCGGATTCATAGGCAAGAGCACTCGACTGGGTCTTGAGGTAGTAGCTCCCCTCCCTGCAATCAATTCTCACCACGGCGCCGTTCGGGCAGGTTCGAGTCTGTGAAATCTGTCTTGTCGCGCGGAAGTGGATCTCTATCCAAGTCGACAAATCATGAAGCCAGTTGGGCAGACTCCAGGGCTCGCAAGCGCTCGGGTTCACAGCAGCTAGCAGAAAAGGGGACAGTTCCTCTGAAGGGACGTTCTCGTGTGTGCTTTCCACGGGAACCTTACCGATATCCTCTACCAAGACGACCAAGAACGAAGCCAGCTCCTGACGTGGCGGCGGGAAGATATCCTCCGGGAAAACCCATTGTAGAGCATGAACCTTTGCTGTCCAGCGCTTGAGGAAGTGCTGCCGAATCCCCTCCAAAGCGGTTTCTGCGTCCACGTCGATCGTCAGATCCAAATACCAGCCAGGGATGGGCACGACCTTGACTTGTTTCTCCGATTTTTGAACGAGAATAGTTTTAATCCGTGCCATCGCTTGCCCGAAGGCTCCCAAGTACGCACGAGGCGGGCAGCCGGCATGTCCGCCCCGCACATTGTTCGTTCAGTCGACCTCGAGTTCCGTCAGCATCGTGGGCTTGGTATGCCCGCTCACACCCGGCTCTCCGCCGGTTCCGATGTTGCCCTGGATTAGCTCGCTCGCCTTTCCTACGTTCTCAATCTGGGGTGTCGAATACATGGTTCCTCCTTTCTCCATCCTATGGGGCTTGCCGAAGTCGAGTGCTGGATGGAATCGCCCGACGAACTTGGTATGGGGCTCGAGTGCAAAAGTAGCGGAGACTCTTCATTTTGGGAGAGGGCTCGGCACGTGCCAAGGTTTCGGAGCGACCGAAGCCACTGCTCGAGATTCATAAGCCGAAGGAGCGCATAACTGTGATCGCACCTGCCCATAAATACCCCGGGCATCGCTTTTGCGAGCGCAACAGGGTCCGCGTAATTCCTTCGGCACACTTCGAGTGCCTTGATATCGCCAATTTCATCTCGTTCGTGTTGCAGCACACGGCACGCGGCTTCATCAATCGTCGCTTTGCTTTTCCGATTTCGGATCGCTTCGGGCAGCAGTCCCTGCGTGGCACGCCGCATGAGAAATCGATCCTGCCCAGGTCGCGCCAGCTGGTTCATTGGCAGACCGAGCACGAAATCAATCAACTCCTGATTTGAGTAGGGGTGAGAGAAATAAATCTGTTGGTGACCTTGGAAGTGGCCCGCTGAAAGCAGGGCGCGAAACGCTCGAATCATGGTTTCCCGAACGCGCCGACTCGGTAAGTCGATACCGTCATTGATCGCCATCCCCTGATCGCGACCCGCCTGGACTAGCCATTTACATGCCTTCTTGGGAATCCATGGGCACCGCGTAATCTCCGACGGCAACCAGGAGCCTAGTCCGGCGGTCACTGCGACCGGCGTCAGCGCGTGTGACAACAAAATCCGCCACAGCGGTACGCGAGAAGCTTTACTCCATTGACTAGCGTGCGTGAATAAAGATCCGAGGCGCCAACCAAGCAGAAAGTCCGCTAGTTCCGGGCTGCCCTCTTGGTCTGACCAAAACACGTGATCACCTCCTATGCCGGTTAGCAATACGCGCGCTCCTGCAAGCTTCATCGCTTCTGAGATCGCCCGATATCTTCCCGGTGTAAAGCGATGAGCGCTCGGCGCTCCTGTGAAAGCGGTGTCCCTTAGCCCAAAAGTCGGTTGTTGCACGTGCTCGGAAATATGGATCCCTTTGCGACCGCGAGCAGTTTCGGCGATACGGATGAAATGGCTTTCGTCGCATGTGCTTGACGTCTCAAATGTGAGGGAAGTAGTAGTCAGTTCACTAATGGCACGACCCTTGCTCTCAAGTATTTGGTCCGAGATCAGAACCAAAGTCGTAGAATCGAGCCCGCCGCTCAATTCGCAAAACACCGGGCCCATGGTGCGAAGCTTACTCGCAATCGCGTTTTGCACATGATGTCTCCAGGCATCCGCATACTCGTCGTCCGACCCTAACGACAATGTCGAAATTCTCTCCGGATGCCAAACAGAGACCGCAGGGCCAGGCTTGGCCGTGTCTCTGAATTCGATATAGGTCCCAGGGGAAACTGTTTCTACATTTCGAAACGGCGACTCATCAATGTCTGGTTGGCAATATGCGTAGCCCACCGCATAGGTATCGTTGACGACGGGGTCGATTCCGGATTTGACTACGAGGTCATCCAGCTCTGAAGACCAAACGATCTGATTGTGAGTAATAACGTAAAAGAGGGGCCGCGTACCGCAGAGAGATCGGAACAAGAATAGCGAGTTGCTTCGTTCATCGCGGATAACACACGCAAACTCGCCTTTGAGTAGATCAAAGCAACCGCGACCCCGCTTTTCGTATGCGATCAACGTCAGCATTGCATCGCTGACGGTATCGGATAATGACATACCAAGTCCGACGAAAAGCTCGTTGCGATTGTCAAGTCTTCCGTCGAAAGTGATTATGGATCCGCTCAGTCCTGCAAGAGGCTGATCTGTTTTGTCTTCGGGAGCGATTAGCAGACCTCGGAAGCCAGCGCCAAATGATTTCGATACATGAATCCGAAAGTAATCCGGGCTTCGCCGTTCCAACCCCTGAAGTAAGTAAGCGATTTCACTACGCGATACCCGCCGGCCATCGAAGCAGCAAATTCCGGCTTGAATGCTCATGGCGTCGCCTCAGATCGCTAATAAGATGTGACCGATTGGTAAAAGATCTTGACACGTGAAAAATCGTTGATGACTCTTCCTTCGACCTCAACCCAGGCGTGAGCAAGAAATGGCATCGCACGAACCCCAACAACCATATACGCGCGAATTCCATGCTGACGTAACAAGCAGGTTGTGACTGCCGAGCGCTGTAGGCAGAGAGCCTTCTTTGGATACCAGACGGAAGCTCGTTCGACGGCGCATGAAACCTGGGCGATCACGGTAGATTCGTTCACGACATGCAGGGATTTTGCGGGCCACGATCTGACGACGGAGCAGAGAGTCTCTAGAGAGCGACACGAAAGAACGATGTCGAAAAGCCCGAGTCCCAAAATCGCTTTAACGACATCCACAGCCTTCGGTAACGTGTTCAACACAGCCTGTTCTTGCTTGCTTGGAACGCACCGCTTCTCACCCTTTCGAGGTTCCTGTTCCGTGGGTACCGCAATCGAGACCAAGTCTGGGGATAGGCCCAGCTCCTTACCTCTGCGAAGAACCGCTGTCAAGTCCTCCCCTACACGCAATCGATCGACGCCGTAGCGATGCGCGATCTCCTCGATAACCTGAGTCTCCGGAATCCCGCGGCTCAGCAGAGTCCACATCTCAGTGGCAATGGCGTTCAATTTCAACAACCGATCGTGTTTCAGATCCAGCACAACCCCGCCGTCCTTGGTGATCGCGAGATGGGAAGAATGGGGCATTCTTACCGACCGTGCGGGGTCACGCCTTAAATGCGGATGCGCCGCAGTCGCATGCTGCACGCACTTTGACACCTTCGCTTATTGAAAGCGAGAAAAAGTTGCAATTTTCCAGAAAAGCGACCTACTCGCGTGGATGTTGTTGGCAGGTCTACAAAATTTTCGGGGCACTCGCCGAACAGTGAACTGTGTTCTGTTCGCTATTGCGTCCTAGTCCGATCGCATCAAGGCCGTTCTCCCGAACGCGTGCATACCCTAAGCTCGCAGCGAGCTTGTACTTAACTGTGCGATCGAGTAAGTGCGGCCAGTTTGAAACTAGTCTGTGGAAAGCGCCGAGTCGGCGCGAACGGCACGTGTGACCAGGAACGAACTGCAATCGCCATCGCTGACAATACATCCGCGTGAGATAAGAAGAACCCGTCCGAAGGTCGAAAACGTAGAAAGCCGGTGCGAGATGACAATGCAGGTTGACAAACTGAGATTTCGCCGCAGGCCGTGAAGGATACTCGCTTCTGCGGCCTGGTCAAGACAGGAAGTCGCCTCATCCAGAATCAAAACTCGCGGTTGTTGTAGAAGGGCTCTGGCGATGGCAAGGCGTTGGCGTTCTCCACCCGAAAGCTGGCACCCGTCAGGTCCGATTCGCTGGCGAAGGCCGTTGGGCAGTGATCCCACGAAGTCGGACAACCCCACCATCCGGATCGCGTCTTCCATCTCCTTCTCGGAAGCTGCCGACCGGACGAACTGCAAGTTGGTCGCGACCGTGCCCTCGAACAACACCGGATCGCGCGGCAGATAACACACGCTCTGGCGCAGGCTCTTGATTTGAATCTTCCGGATGTCTTCGCCACCTAACCGGATTTCGCCCGAAACCGGGTCATATAGCCTGGCGATAAGCTTGACAAGCGTACTCTTCCCGGCGCCGTTCTCTCCCGCGATTGCTACCTGTTCCCCAGCTTGTATCCGAAGCGATGGGATGTGAAGCAAATCCTTGTTCCTGGTGTAACCAAACTCGACCGCAGCAAACTCGACAACGGCGGGATATCGTCCGGCGAGTATGAGTGCTCCCGCAACACTTGTGACACCCGGCCGCAGAGCCAATGCGGCTTGAACTTGGCGAATGCTGGCAAAGGTTTTCTGCGCTCTGGCGTAGAGCTCGGAGGCGCCACTGAGTGGGTCAAAAAGTTGTGTCACAAAACCGTAAAAGGCAACCAGGCTTCCAATACTCAATGTGCCCGCGAGCACGCTCTTCCCGCCATAGCCAATTACTGAGGACATTGCGAGAACAATCGCGAAAGAACTCCAGACTGTGAACCAGGTGGAGGTGCGATAAAGCCGCTGCAGTGACCGTAGTGAGTGCGCCAGAAGCCGGAACGCCCGTCGCTCCTGTCGTTTTTCCTGGCCAAGAAGCTGAATCGAAATCACCGACGAGAGATGCTCCTCGAGGAAGTTACTCCATGCGAGCTGATCGTTTGTGCGTCATCAGCGTGGGTTGCAAGCTTTTTTCGGAAGTACTGCCTTGTCACTAGGAAAGCGGGAATCAGAGGAAGGACGGTCAACGTGAGCGCCGGGCTCAGCGCGGACATAGCTGCTAATGTGAATGCGGTCGTAAGCAGCATCCGCAGAACCGCCGGCAGGAGATCGGATCCGAAATAGGAGATCTCCTCGATTGGTTCCTTGAGTGGATACATGGCCGAGCCCACCGGCGTGTCATCGTAGTAGTCCGCAGAAAGAGTATCCAGATGCTTGAGCAGTTTTACTCTCAGCGTGAGCCCCATTTTCTGGGAAGCGCTGAGCATCAGGTAGCTGCCCAGGCTAGTTAGGGCAACCCTCCCCTGGTGACCGAGGAAAATCAACGCGACCGCGAGCAGCAGCAGTCCAACGTGACGTTGCGGAATGATGCCATCAATAAGCCACTTAAGCAGCAGCGGCGAGAGCAACGCAAGAAGGCTGCCAATAGTGATACACAGGAAACTGGCCAGATGCCAATGCAAAAGTGGCCGAATTTCTTTGATCAACCAAACGAGTTCGGGCGGCGGCCAGTGGGACGTTCGCTGCTGAATGACAGAGGACAACGTGCGGCTTCCCCGAATGCCGGCGACATCAGCAATCATGTCGAGCATAGGGACGCGGATGGGATTTGTCCAGAAAATCAGTGCTTTGTCCGGATTTCCATCAATCAACACAAAGTCCCGAGAGAAATCATCGAAATGAGGGGCCGGGAAATAAGGAAAAACGTCCGAAAAAGCGACAACCGAGTCCAATTGAGATGGAGAAATTTCACCAGCTGGGTTGCAGATTACGCCAATTAGCGTTACGCTGATTGGCGTAATGACTCCAGAAAATCCTTTTGTATTTGGCGAAATCATCGACGACGCGAGATTTGTCGATCGGACGCAGGAGTTGAGCCAATTGGTGCGCGACTTGGCGGATGGTCAAAAGGTCTTCCTCCTTTCCCCGCGACGCTTTGGCAAGAGCTCCTTGGTGGCCGTTGCCATGCTCAAATTGAAGAAGAGGCACATACACACGGTTAATCTCACTGTAAGCAGCTATTCCAGCTATGCGCAGTTTCTCGAGAAGTTTGCGGAGAAAGTGCTGCGCGCGGCGGGTCCGTGGGAGCGAGTAAAGGATTGGATTTCGCGTTTCGGGCGGCAGGTCAAGCCCGATATCAATTACAACATCAATACGGGCGAGGTAAGTGTTTCGATTGGCAAAGGGACCGGCTTCGACCCTGCTCCGATCGCCCCCGATGTTTTTGCCTTGCCTGGGGAGCTGACGAAAAATGCGGGCTTCCGCATGGCTATCTGCCTCGATGAATTTCAACAAATCTCGGAATTCGACGGAGGCTCGATCGAGAACGCAATTCGAAATCAAGTTCAGCAACAGAGGGAAGTGGGCTACGTGTTTGCCGGGTCCCAGCCTTCGCTCATGCAGGAAATGCTTTCTGCTAAGCGCCCTTTTCACAAAGCGGGCCCCCAAATGTTTCTGGACAAGATTCCGGCCGAGGCTTGGGAGGACTTCATAACTTCGCAGTTCCACAGACGGGGGAGAACAATCGATGATGGTGCCCTGTCTGCTCTGCTCGCTACGGCTGATCTAATTCCCTATGACGTGCAGCGTATCGCACACGAGCTTTGGGACTATGCGGAAATCGCGGATAAACGCACCTTGAGTACCCCTGATGTCAAGAGGGTCATTGATAAGCTTGTGATCGGCCAATCTACTTACTACGAGCTCCTTTGGGAGCAACTGCCGGCTCGACAGCGTGCGACCTTGCAGGCGCTGGCCCATCGGGGAGCGGCGGAGATATATTCCCAGGCTGTCCGCGGCGAGTTTCGCCTCGGCCCGGCGTCAAGTGTTCAGAAGGCGCTCCACTCCCTGGATGCGCGCGATATTATCGATCGTTACCGGGGGGAGTATTTTTTTCTGGACCCTTTGCTCCTCTGCTGGATCCGATCCAAAGTCGCATAGCCTATACGCCGTTCAGCGTTACGCCAGAAGGCATAACCGCTTGCGCTCCTCGCTATGGATGGCAAACTCCTGTTTAGCACATCAGGAAGTGAACTTCGGCTGAATGCCCACGGGTCCTCTGTGAGAACTCACTCTCCCTTACGCAGACGACCTCATGAAAACCGCCGCACGATCGCGACAATTTGCCCGACGACTTCCGCATCTTGGTGAAGTCGGAACTGTGCGGAACGATGAAAATCGGGGCTGTAGGGATGAATCACGAGCAGGCCGCTTTCAACCGCGCAACAGCAGGCCACATAGCTCCCATCTCTCATGAGAATGATGTACAGCGGCTGTTCCCACCATCGTTTCGACGCGAAATGCAATGGTTTTTTTCGGCGGCGATTGACCATAACAAAGGACGCTTTTGCCAGATAAGGGTGAAGCGGATCGTCGTCGCCACCGACCCAGAAGAAATCATCCAGGGAGACGCGTGTAGAACCAGAAAAGTATCCTAATGAATCCCGCAAGAACAACGGGACCTCTTGGCAATCTTCGAGCACCTTCTCTAGAAATCCCGATCCGATAATCTCTGCGCGGCCGTGCGTGACTGCCACCGTCGGTTCAGCGCGGAACAAAAAGCGGTCCAACATCGATTCTGCGCCCGCATCGTCCAGATCGACTCCCATTCGTTCCATAACCGTTCGGAACTGAAGACCGTAGATGGAGCAAAGAGTAATCACCTTATGAAAGTCCCGCGGAGGAGTGTTGCTGATCTCGTAATCGCTGAGCGAACTCGGCGAGGTTGTGTATCGATCATCCTTCAGGACTTCAGCAATGATATGGCTCATCGCAGCGGCCTCGCGAATAGACAGAGTCATTCGCGTACGTGTTCTCTTGAGCAGTTGCCCAAAGTCTTCTTGTGCGGGAAGCAGCTGAGGTTTCCAGTGCCGGGCCAGATCCTTTGGGACTGTCGGTTCCTCGCCACTCAGCAGCGGCCGGAACTCAAGATCGAGCGCGCCCCAGAGCCGGGCCTCCTGAGGGCAATGCAGCTCGATCTGCGCATAAGAGAGCCCATTGTCGAAAGGGACGATGACACTGCCATCCAGGATACGGATTCGGCAACAACAGAAGCCCTTGCTGTGCTCAATAAGAAAGAGCCGATCAGAAATGCCGCGGTTCTGTCTAGCCACCAGATCGGCGGTGACATCTGGATTCACGCGCACGATGCTCCCGGGCTTGAGGTCTGGAAACGCAAATGCATCGTCAACTCCGACCTTGGCATAAATGAAATGCTGGTCGGGTTGTGACACCGACGCGATTTGCCTCCGAGGCCCCAACTCCAGAAGCCGCGCGAGTGGTGTGATTGATGGGATCGGTTCGCCAATCGGCCGGTTGCGAAGCCAGGGTATCCATTCGTTTGAGTCAGTGAGCGAGGTATCGAGAACAAGTGTGCGTTTCGAAGGCAGCTGGATCTGCAACCGTGTAATGTCTTCGAGATCAAAGCCAAAGACCCGCAGCCAGTCCGCCACCCGGTAGCCAGAGATACGACTTAAAGCGAATATCTGATGAACACTGGGCCGGAATGATCCCTTGCGAAGGTCGTAGTAAAGGTTGTGCGGAAGGAAATATGGAGAAGTTCGGCCATACCGAGCAATTGACTGCTGGGATGCCCGATAAAGAGTCAGCCCCCTGCTCGCGAGGATGGATTGGACTTTCTCTGCGACTGCGCTGCTGGTTGACGAGCCCTCCCTCGGACGCGACGGCACGGTCCCTCTCGCTTAGTAATTCCTGCGAGAACTTCTGACCCGCGCCGATTACTCGTCAAGCGCGCCTAACCCTCGGTAGGTCGCGCCTAGAGTCCCCCTCTCTCGGATGCGCTGAAGAATAACTGCTCGCAGATTGCACCTTGTATAAGTGGCGAGTGGAAGCTGCCGCCATAGATATCTCCAAGTTGTCCGCAGTGTCGGCCAGATCTATCAGGTTCGCTAGGTAAATCAACGACCTACGCCAGCAGGACACGAGATGTGGACGCCGACCTCGTGGTCGGAATAGCGGCCAGACAATGGGCGTTTTGTCCGGTTTTCAGAAACAAATTAAGAAACTTGTGGAAAGACGCTGTGTTTGCGGTACCATCTAATCCTTTCGTGGTGGGCCGTCTGATGTTGGCCTCGTCTTGGAACTTGGAGTGGGGTAAACGCCTCAGAGCTGAGCGTGAACGTCTTGGCTTGTCCCTGCGCGATGTGGAAACTTTGAGCCACGGCATCGCCGACAAATTACAGAATTCTGATTACAACATAGCCCACACCTCTCTCGCTGACATCGAAAACGGAAAGTGGCCGCCCACTCTTCACCGGCTTTACACGCTGAGTGTCGACTACGATCGACTGGCGAGCATGTGCGGCGTTCCGGTCGGCGAGGTCCTAAAGGAGCACAGAAAACTTGGCCTGCCTCGCACCTACCTGATTGGGCCTGCGCCGGAAAGTAGCAAAGCGACAATCGCATCCGCCGTTGAGCTGCGAGAGAAGCTTCGCGCCGAACGAACGAATTTGCTTCCGAAGATACTAGAAACATGGGATGAGGTGCCGCTCGTGCTTCAACTCATGGACGGAGCGAACCCGCTCTATGGATATATCGGAATGGATGACTACACCTTGCACCCGGTCATCCGCCCGGGAGCCTTCGTTCGAATTGACCCGCGGCAAAAGAAAATTCCTTCCGTCAATTGGCATAGCGATGATCGTCCGATCTTCTTCATCGAACTGCGCGAGCGTTACGTGTGCAGCTGGTGCGAAATGCACGATGGCCGGCTGATCCTGATTCCCACACACGAGTCAAAACGTAGGGCGCAGCACGTCCGCTATCCGGCTGAGGCGACAATTATCGGGCGCATGACGGGGGTCACTATGGATCTGGTGGAACCGTCGGAAAACGAAGCGCGGGCCTAATAGAGCAAACCAAGAAACGTGTGCTTGTCGCGACTGCTGCGGTCATCACATGAGTGTTTTATGGCAAGCGCTCCCTTACCCCGAGGCCCTTACAGCTTCCCCAACAACTGATTCAGAATCAGTTGGTCAATCAGGGTGTAAGTGGAATACCGCAGACTATTCAACGGCAGAAAACAGTCCGGCACAAGCGCAATAAACAAAGCACGGCGTCGAGGTTGGAACAGTCAGCCAGCGCGATATGCCAGCCTTGATGTCCGCGATGAACGGAACAATGGGGCGGGCGATTGAAAAACTCCTGGCACCACCTCCTGCCGTAACTGTGAAATAACCGGAGGTCTTATGGCAGTTCCCATCGATAGCGTGATAGCTTGTCGTGCACTACCGGCAGAGTCTCGCGACGTACAAAATCCCGCGCCGCGTCGAGTTCCTCGAGTTACCCAAGAGTAGTATCTCCTTTGTTTTTCAGCGCCAATATCACGTTGTTAACGATGTCCTCGAGGAAGGCTTCCGCCTGAAGAACAACCGTCTCGGAGACCGCAACTCCGCAGCCCACCCCTCCACTATTCACGTTGGACAGAGGATCTTCGCAACGCTCTGGTTTACGATCTTCTCTCGCTTGCAGGATGTCGATCACGACGGATTCCTTCAGGTCTACGGAGAAGTCGTCATACGTTTTGACGTTCTGCCCCTTCGCACCCGGCCACTTTTTGTTGTAGTGCTTCTGGTATCCGGCATTGAACTTGCCAACTTATGCACCCAGGA
>Ga0209422_1000146_pt1 | contig 17361 bp, 18 predicted proteins | sample BlaSpr_A8_OM2_M3_FD_187983 | JGI IMG/M metagenome (GOLD analysis project Ga0209422, IMG submission 187983) | Forest soil microbial communities from Thunder Bay, Ontario, Canada - Black Spruce, Ontario site 2_A8_OM2_M3 (SPAdes) (version 2) | ecosystem: Environmental > Terrestrial > Soil > Boreal... | reverse complement strand
TAGAGGAGCGGTTTTGTAAACCGAAGGTCGGGAGTTCAATCCTCTCAACCGGCACCAGCGATCTCCAATTTTTTAACAACGGCCCGTGCCGCCCCTATTCAGCGGCGAGGCTCGATCCCATCTTCGCAATCTTCTCCAGCACCGGCAGCAGGTGTTGCAAGAATTCCGCCGGGTTCTCGCTCATCGGAAAATGCCCGAGGCCCTTCATGATGGTGACCTCGCTGCCCGCAACGCTGTTGGCCACGGCGAGCGTTTCCTCCGGCGTGCAGGAATAGTCGTATTCGCCCGACAACAGGAACAGCGGACAGCGGCGGGTATCGATCTGGGCGACGCGGCCGCGGATGTCGCCGTCGAGCTTGTAGAAATACAGATCGCCCTTGAAGACGCCCGGACCGCCCTGCATGTAATGCCACAACGTCTCCCAGCGCGCATCATCCGGCGCGTCCGGCCCGACCAGTCCGGAGACGATGGCGGCGGCAATTTCGCCGCCGTGCACGTCGGGACGGTGCAGAAAATTCAGGTCGTAATAGGGATCGACATGGGCGCCGGCCTGCAGGCCGATGATGGCGCGGAAGCGCTCGGGGTGCTCGAGCGCCAGGTGCAGCGCGATGCGGCCGCCGATCGAGCAGCCGATCAGGATCGGCCGGTCGAGTTCGAGCGCCGACATGATCTCCAAAATCATGGTCGTGTATTGAGCCGAAGTGAGCTGGTATTCCTCATTGTGCCAACCCGGAGGCGGCGATGACTTGCCATGCCAGGGCATGTCGAAGGCTATGACGCGGTGGCGGCGGGTGATGCGCTCGTCGTTCATCAGCGCCCGGTATTGACGCCCGTCGGCGCCCGCGGTGTGAAGGCACAACAATGGCGTGCCCTCGCCTGCCTGCTCGACATAGATGCGATGCGGCCGGCCGAACAAATCGAGATGCATATAGCGGCCGATGATCGGCTCGAATGCCGCGGTCATGTCGCGGCTCCCTCAGCGCGCAGCTTTGCCAGCACCTCCTTGAAGTAGCGCAGATTGGCCATGAAGATCTGCAGGTTGCCCTCGGCCTTGAGCACGCGCCGCTTGATCAGCGCCATCAGATCATTCGAGCCGGGCGGCGGCCGCTGGCTCCAGAATTTCTGCCATTCCGCTGCCGGCGCCCGCAGCGCGAATGCCGACGACGGCATGACGAAGGGCCCGCGCGCCACCGACACCACCTTGCCTTCGAAGATCGCGATCAGGAAGGCGGCCGGGCCGACTTCCAACAGGAACGTCGTCGTCAGGAACCGCCCGCGCCTCACCAGCGCTTCATCGCCATTGACCCGCTGCCCGAGCGTCTCGATCATTTGCGGCCTCCCGTTGGTCGTTCGCCGGACCGCCGCTTGGCTTGAGGCGTCCTGCGCACTTTGCCTCGCATGATGGGGCGAACAGGCGCGACGTCAATCGGCTAAAGCCCGGCTCGGGCTTTTGCCGCGCAGGCCGCCGGCAGCGCAAAAGCGAACCGGCCGTGGACGCGCACGGCGGCGTACCGACGGTCCGCCGTTCAGCAGTTCCATAAATGAAACCAATGGCTTCTCACTTAAGTCGCTTTCCGGACTTAAGGGCTATACAAGTTCCTCATTCGTCGACGTCGAACGCGTGATTTCCTTGTTCTCCGCAAGGTATCATCCGACGCTCGAGTGCTGAGCTCTCTCAATAGCCTGGAGTTCAGCATGAAACATTCGGCATTGTCGTTGATCCCGTTGGCGCAGCTTCTTGTTGTTCCGGCGTCGGCCAAGACACCCTTCGACGGCACATGGGATGTTGCCGTCCTCACGCGAGCCGGGAGTTGCGATTCGTCTGCGCACTATCGGCTGACCGTCCAGGACGGAAAGGTGTTCGGCCCCGGTGATGTTTCAGGGCACGTCACGAGCGACGGTTACGTCCGGGTGTCGATCAGCGGCTCCTATGCCAACGGCCAACTCGACGGCCGAATCGGATCGGGCAGATGGAACGCGGCATCCTCGGGAGCGCCTTGCAGCGGCAGATGGAATGCCACGAAGGAATAGGCCGGAGACAGCCCGCCCCCGCGCATCGGCGCTAAAGCCACGAGCAAACCAGCATCAGGTTGGCGGCGCAGGCCGCCAGCAGCGCGACGCTCAGTGCGACGTGCACTCCCTCGCCGGATGTTTTGAAGGTCGTTCCCATGACGGCGAAAACATCCGGCGATTCTACCCGGCGAGTCTCGCGGATTATTTTTGGGGGGATTCAGGACTCGTTTACGACTCAGGTACCTGCCCGTCACATTTGGGGGCCGCTACTCACGCTCCCTCACTGGCGCGTGAACCGCCGGTCCCCCGCTGGACGGAAACCCCGGCCCGGGGAGGCGCGTTAGACTGTTTTCCGGGAGTGATCCGATGCCCTATGCGCTGTTCTGCAACGAGGCCAAGTTGAGCAAGGCCTATCCCACCGAGGCCGAGGTCTGGAAGCAGGCCAGGCGCAGCGGGCTTGTGGTCGACGTCACGTCCGAGGAAGCGAAGCCGACACCGCGGCCGCTGCTGGACAATGATTACGAGATCAGGCCCTGCCGGCCGGATCCGCAGGAGGATCCGGTCAAGAACCGGGCCGACGCCGAGCGCGAGGCCGAGCTGGAATTTGAGCTGGGTTCGTGAGCAAACACAACCACTTGTCGTCGCAATCCGCGAAGGCGGATGACGATATATTTTCCGGCAAGCCTTACGGCGTCGCCACCGCCAACGAAGCCTGATCGGTGGCAAGCACCACGCAGGCCTTCTTGCGATGCAGGCCCCTGATCGCACCGGTGACCCTGAGCACCTTGCCGACAGGACATGAAGCGTCCTGCACATAGGCGGTCTCATAAGGCGCCAGCACAAGGGGTTCGGATTTCAGCACGTTTTGGGCAAGGCACGGCAGCGTCAGCGCGGTGAAGATCAACCCTGAAAACAAGGTACGCATGTTCGTCGTCCAGCAACCGGCCAAGCCATCATAGCCGATTGCCGCGCGAAGTTTCGCAGACTGCGAAAATTATTTTTTGCGCCCCACCTGCACGGCAATAGACCGGCGACGTCCGCGCGCGAAACCGCCGGAAGCCGAAAGCTCACGCGATCCTGCCGCTTTAGCGTCCTGGCGATGCCTCGTTCCGGCCGATCCTGGTACCGGGCCGGGGGAAGAGATCGCCCTTCACGACGTCGACCAGGAAAACCGAGCCGGCATCCGTGAGATGCACGATATCGCTGACGATCACGTCGCTTGCGGCCGGTCCGACGCGCGTCAAGCACCCGTCCGGGTTGCACAGCGCATGCCAGGCGGAGATATATTCGACACCCGCGGCCTTGCTGAAGGCTTGCATTTGCCCGTCGCCCTCCGGCCCGGATACACCCGTCCCGATCCGGTCGGCGATACGATGCCGAAACCGGTAGTAGTTCACCAGCGAGTGCGGCAGCGTGCGCTTCCATACCGGCACCGGCCCCAGAATGACAATTCGCGGGATACCGATGGCCTGGAGCCGTTTGATCGTTTCCCCGAGCTTGCCGAGATCGTTGCCGCCGTCCCACATCGCGTGAAGCAGGACGATTTCGGGATGAGACGACTTTATGAAACCGAAGGCGACGTCGCTGGCCGCATCGCATCTCGAATTCGTTCCAGTCGCCAGGATCGGCGCGCACCCGGGCGCCGCAAAATGCGCCAGGCGAAACGGCACGGTCTGCTCGGCGTTCTTCAGGCCCGGCAGGAGCGCCGCGGCGTTGGAATCGCCCCACAGCAACAACAGCGGATTGTCCCCGGGCTCGATGCAGTTGGAATCGAATTTGGCGCCGGGGACCTCCAAAAAGCACTTGTCGCGCAAGCCGGCATTGCTCTGCCCCGGCAGCATCGCGATTTCGCGAATTTCCGGCGCAAAACGAAAGCCGAAGCCGGATGCCGCCGCGGTGACGATCCCCACCAGGCCGATGCTTGTCAATGCGAAGGACAATCGCGGCACCGCCTTCGGATTCCGCCGCAGCGGGATTTCGACGAAGCGGAATGTCAGCCAGGCGAGAGCCACCGCGACGATGACGGCAATCCAGATCTCGACAAAGTTAGGAACCCCGTTGCGCAGGATGGCCAGATAGGACAACAGCGGCCAGTGCCAGAGATAAAGCGGATAACTGATCAATCCGACCAGGACCATCGGCCGGTTCGACAGCAAGAACCGGTTCACCCACGCATTCGGCGAGACGATGATCAGGACCGCGCCGAGCACCGGCAGCAGCGCGTAAACGCCCGGAAACACACTGTCTTTGTTGAGCCCGAGCGCGGTGCCGAGGATGGCCGCAAGCCCGATCACGGCGTTCAAATTGTCGCGCCGCGCAAACCCGCCCTGCTCGCGTTGCGGACCCTCGACAAAACGGTCGGCGACGATGCCGCCGGCCAATAATTCCCAGGCTCGCGCAAGCGGCGAGTAAAATGACCACTCCTTGTAGCCGAGGAAAATCAGCAGGCTGACGCCGAACGACAGCGCCGCGAACGCCCCGATCCAGAGCGATCGCCGCTTCGATCCGGCCAGCAGCCAAAGGATCGGCGGCCAGAAGATATAGAACTGCTCCTCGATGCCGAGCGACCAGAGGTGGACCAACGGATTTTCGGCGGCATCGGGCGCGAAATAGCCGACCTGGGTGAGTTGAAACAGGTTGGATACAAACCCAACCCCCGCCACGATGCTCTTGCCGAGCAGGGAGAACCCGTCGGGAAGTAGAACGAACCAGCCGATCAGGTAGGTCGCGGCAAGCACGACGGTGAGCGCCGGAAAAATCCGCCGGATCCGGCGAGCGTAAAAATTCAGCGGCGAGAAGGTGCCGGCCCCGAGCTCCCTGAGGATGATGCGCGTAATCAGGAAGCCGGAAATGACGAAGAAGACATCGACCCCGATATAGCCGCCGGGCACCAGCCAGGGCTGCGCGTGGTATCCGACCACCAATAGGATCGAGATCGCCCGCAGACCGTCGATGTCCGCGCGATAGGCAATCATCTTGTCATCGCGGGCGGGCCGCACCATCGGCAAATCCTTGCGAGGGAAGCGAAATTACCCGATATGGCGGCAAAAACAAAAAGGCCGGCGAAATGCCGGCCTTCCCGTAATCGTTCGATCCGCGGCGGGTCAGTACTTCGCGGCGACCGGGCCGCCCCAGCCGAAGCGGTAGTTCACCCCGACCTTGACTGTATGCTCGTCGTCGCGGAAGCGGGCGCCGACGATCGGCGCGGGCCCGCCGGTGAAGGTGGTATTGCCGAAATTGTAGTATTGGTATTCGGCCTTGGCCGACCAGTTGGGCGCGAACATGTACTCGAGACCGGCGCCGACGGTGAAACCGTCCTTGTGGGTGCCGTCGGTGGTGAACGCCACCGGTGCGCCACCTACTGCTACGCCGAGATTGGGATTGTCGCGCCAGGCAAAACCGCCCTTGGCATAAAGCAGCGCCGGGCCCCAAGTGTAGCCGACCCGGCCGGTCACCGAACCAAGCTGGTTGTTGCTGGAGGTGATCAGCGTATTGCCCGGGAAAACCGTGCCGTTGTTGTTGCCGTTGGCAAGCCAGCTGTACTGGGCCTCGGCGCCGATCACCCAATTGGTTGCGAACTGATAGTCGACACCACCCTGTACGCCGCCCAGGAATCGTCCGCCGTTGCCCTCGAGGCTGTTGTTGCCCGCGAACGCCCCGCCGAGATGGCCGCCGATGTAGAAACCGGTCCAGTTGTAGACCACCTCCGGCGCCGTATAGACGGGCGCCTTGGTATAGGTGCGCGCAGGCATATCGGCCGCGAACGCGGGCGCAGCCAAGGCGATAAGGGCAGCTCCGCCGAGCAGAAATTTCTTCATAAGGGATCCCCGTTATTTCGTAGTGAGTTCAAGTCAAACAACGTGGCCTCAATTTGGTTGCTTCGCGGCAATGCCGGAGCCGTGATGGTTCGTAACTGTGACGGCGCGGCAACAACGGTTTTTTGTTCCATTGCCGCCATCATGATTTGCCGGAAAGCAGGCGGTTTACGGCTATGCTTTAGTCGTCGCTGCCAGTGATCCGGCTCGATGCTCGCCAAAAAGTGATCGGGTTCCCGCAGTTCCGTTAGCTGCGCCAAGCGGGAGCCTGCCGAGAAAATCAAGGGAGAAACAATGCCCGGCGCCCTGATGGACGACTTCCCACCCGCGCCCGACCGCCTGGTGACACTTGCGAACTGGCGCCAGGCACCCTTCAACGGCTGGGGCTTGCGCAACGTTCGCCGGCTGATCCCGACCGCCAATATTCCTGCCTCCGGCCGCACCACAGCGCTCGAATTGGCGCTGGAGGAGATCGGACACATTGGTTTCAGCGGCCATGACGGGTGCCCGACCACGGTTGCCGAGGCGCTGCGCGCCACCCTGACCGACGCCTTCGTCGTGCTCAGGCGCGGGCAAATCGCCATGGAGTGGTACGGCCGCGGCATGAGCGCCACCGCCCCGCATATTATCTTCTCGGTCAGCAAGTCGATCTGCGGCACGCTCGGCGGAATCCTGGTCGATCGCGGCCTGCTCGATCCGGATGACCGCGTGATCGATTACGTCCCCGAACTGGCGTCGTCAGTCTATGCCGGCTGCACCGTCCGGCACCTCCTGGACATGACCGTCGGCATCGCCTTCAACGAAGATTACGACGATCCGAAGGGTGACGTGGTCCGCTACCGCCACGCCGCGGGGTGGGATCCCCTGCCCGCGGGCCAAGCGCCGGTCGATCTGCGCAGCTTTCTAGGCCAGCAAAAGCCCGACGGAAAAAAGCACGGCGAAGCGTTTCATTATGTCTCGACCAATACCGACGTGCTCGGCTGGGTCTATGAGCGCGCTTGCGATCGGGCCTATGCCGACATTCTCAGCGAGTATCTGTGGACGCCGCTTGGCGCCGAGCACGAGGCCTATATCACCGTCGACGCCCGAAACGCGATGCGTGCCGCCGGCGGTATCTGCGTCTCACCACACGATCTCGTCCGCTTTGCCGAGATGATCCGCCGTCGCGGCATCGCCGACGGCCGGCAGGTCGTGCCGGGAGTGTGGATCGACGACATCAACGAGGGCGGCGATCCCGAGGCCTGGTCGCCTTGGGAATTCGCCGACATGTTCCCGCAAGCCTGTTACCGCAACCAATGGTACCGGATCGACCGCGCCAGGCGCGTGCTCTGCGGGTTCGGCATTCACGGCCAGTGGATCTACATCCACCCCGAGGCCGAACTGGTCATCATCCGGATGGCATCCGAGGCCACGCCGCTCGATCTCGATCGTGTGCGCGGCTGGCGGCGCGGTTTTGACGCCATCGCAGAATATTTTCTATAGGCAAGCCGGCCGACCGGACGCCACGAAATCCGCCGGCGCAGGCTCGGCGAGCGACTCTGCACGGTCCTGCCTGTACGTCACCGGAGGGCGGCAAGGCGTTTGCCCTTCCAGCCACGCCTCGGTCTTTGCCAAACTTTTCAGCGCCCACGCCAGCTGGAGCGCTGAGCGCCGTTCCGGCCCGAATGGCTTTCCGCGCGCCTTGCGCATCATCTCGACCGCGGCGCTGCGGTAGGCAAGGGAACGACGGAGAAACAGCAGATTGCTCACGACACGACTCCGGAAAGCGACGCCCCGCCATCGTGGCCCACTTCTCCTGAACGCCAGCTGAAAGCTCCCTTCAACCAGGGTTCAACCAAGGCCCGGTCCCGCGAACACCTGACAGGCGGGAACGGCAGCGCCGCACGGTCCGTCGCGCGATGACGGACCATTTTCAAACAGCGGACGCCAACGACAGCTAGGTCATGCTGCCCGGCATGAAGCACCGGATCGAGATCTGACCGTCAAACCGCATCGGCCAAACCATCGTGCGTCCGGCGCGGTTGGGTTCGGTGATGACGGCATCGTCGGGAACGTCGACCCAATTGTTCTCGAGACGGACCCGATAGTGGCCCTCCTTCGATTCCCAATCGGGATCTGCGACGCTCTCGCCATCCGCCATCGAGCAACACAGCCCCTTGCCGCTTGCGAGATGATCGAACCACGGTTTGAGCGGCGAATTGGCGTAGCGTCCGTCAAGGTCGCGCGCTCTTACAACGCCAACGAGAGAAGCAACCAACACAGTAAGGATCAGACCAAACACGATGCGTTTCATGAGTCACGCTCCTGAATGTCAAAACCTACCCCCAGTTTGTCTCAAGCAATGTTCATGCCGCGTTGTTACTGCAACCGCGAATCGCGACATTGTGATACAGTCTACGCTAAAAGAAAAAAGACGCGCGTGTGACGGCTGATTTGATACGCGCATTATCGGCGCGTGTTCGATCACGAAGGCGGTTGCCTGACCCGGCGCGATTCTCGGCTCGATGGTTCGAAGCCGGACCATCTGCTAGCGCGTCAGCTTCTCCAGTTCGGGAAACGGCGCATAGACCGCGCCTGAGCAGATGTCGCTGGCGTTCTCGACCAGGCGGTCGAGCCGGCCATTGACATAGAGCACGGCGCGTTCGCGCGAGCTGTGATAGCTGCCATCTGATTCGCGCGGGGTGAAGCGCAGGCAGCTGACATAGCGCACCCGCCCGCCGACCGTCCGCTGCACCGGCTCGGCCATCGCGGCGTCATGCACACCGACGGGATTGTTGAGATAGGCTTTCATGAACGCCAGCAGTTCGGAACGGTAATTGTCGGGAAACGGCTGGATGGCGGTACCGTTGTCGAAAGCAATCTCTCTGCCCTCGTCGCCGCCCGCGCATCCCGCAAGCGCGACTGACAGCAGCAGGATAGCCACACACTTTGCCGAGATTCCCAAGAGCAACCCGTTTGAAGATCTGACGCCCAGACGGTTCTAGACCTTCCGCCGATCAAAGGGAATCTGCATTTCGATGATGCGGACGCGCCATTGCGTTCTCAAACAGGTCCGGCCCGACGCCATTGGGGAAGCAATGGCGCGGGCCGGCCTGACATCCGCCGGGAGCTACGGGGGCAATGAATAGCTCCCGCGGATCACTCTCAGCCGCGCTTGATGGCGGAGCCTGTGTGCTTGATCGTGGCCTTCGAATATTTGTGCGCCTTCAGCCCGGCGACATGCTTGTGGGAGCGATGATGGCGGGCGTGCCGGACATGATGGCGGCCCATCCTGGCGTTGGCGTTGCGCAGGGCCGGCTTGACCGGCTTCACCTGCTCGGTCTTGATCACCGGCGCCTGCGCCGTCTTCTCCTGACTGGCGGCCAGCGCGGGTGCGGCGAGAACGGATACCGCGAGCAGTGCTGCGGAAATGGTTTTCAACATGGTCGTCTCCTTTGAACGGGATCACGAGGTGGCCGGTCGGATGGCCGGGCCCGTCGATCATGCCGGAGACCTTAGACGTGGCGCGCTGAACCCGACCTGAAGCGCATTGGTGGATTTCGTTCATCTCCATGACATGTTCGCCATGTTCGGCGTCCCGATGCCGCGCGTCGGCCCTGGCGCAGTTCGTTCAAATAAAGATGATGAACCGGGAATGTTCCGATGGCTTGGGTGTTCAAGTCAGCAGGCTTGGGTATAGGATCAGCCCGCCGCAAAAATCAGGAGCGACCCATGAAAAAATATGCGTCCAGGTTTCTGGTGTTGGCGATGTTCGCCATGGCGCTGGTCGCGGTTCCGCTTTTGACACCGGCCCATGCCTCGGGCGACGAAAATCCGGCGCCGCCGGCGGGCACCAAGAAGGAAAAGAAGGACAAGAGCTCCAGCATTGGCGATGACGGGTTCATCAAGGGTTATCGCGCGGCCTACGCGGCGATCTACGACCGCAATGATTATGCTTCCGCGATTCCGCAGCTGAAGGCGCTCAGCCATGACGACAACGCTTCGGTTGCCACCCTGATCGGCTACTCCTACCGCAAGCTCGGCGACTACAAGGTCTCGCAGATCTGGTATGAGCGCGCGCTGAAGGCGGATCCGGACCACGTCAAGACCTGGCAGTATTACGGATTGTGGCAGGTCGAACAGGGTAACCGCGACCAGGCGCAATATCATTTGAGCCGGATCGCCGCTTTGGCCGGCACCAACAGCGAGGAATACCGCTCGCTCGCGGCCGCCCTCGAAAAGCCGCCGGGCGCTGGTCTGGTTTACTGATGCAGGCAAAGTTTCACGACCCAAGCCCCTCACGACCCAACAGGAGCGATGCATGAGCAAATTTGCAATCCGGCTTTTGACGCTGGCAACATTTTCGCTGGCGCTGGTCACGGCGCCCGTGATCAGCAAGGTGTACGCCGCGCCCGACACCGACGCGCCGGCACCCTCCCCGACCAAGAAGGGCAAGAAGAAGACCAGCGAATTGACTCCCCGCATCGAGGACACGGCGTTCGCCAAGGGCTATCGCGAGGCCTATGCCACGATTTACGACCGCAACGACTACGCCTCCGCGATCGGGCAGCTGAAGGCGCTCGGCCATGACGACGTCGCCGCGGTCGCCAATCTGATCGGCTACTCCTATCGCAAGCTCGGCGACTACAAGGTCTCGCAGATCTGGTACGAGCGCGCGCTGAAGGCCGACCCCAACCATGTCAAGACCTGGCAGTATTATGGGCTATGGCAGGTCGAACAGGGTAACCGCGACCAGGCGCAGTACCATCTGAGCCGCATCGCGCAGCTCGCCGGCACCAGCAGCGAGGAATACCGTTCGCTGGCGGCGGCGCTGGAAAAGCCGCCCGGTACGGGCCTGGTTTACTGAAGTTTGCGCTGACGCCTCCAACCGGCGCAGCTTCTGCTGCGCCGGTTTTGTTTTGACGCCTCACTTCATCAGCGCCTCGGCGTCGGCGCGGAACGCCTGGCGCGCGCCGTCACGCGAATAGAACATGTGCCCGCCGGGATAGACGACCAGTTTCACGCGTTCGGGCGAGGCAAAGGCCGGCAACTGGTCGAGCAGGATCTTGGTGCCGAAATACGGCGTCGCCAGATCGAACAGCCCGTGCCCTACCAACAGCTTCAGCTTCGGGTCGAGCGCGAGGATTTCGCGCAGCTGGGAAATCGACTCGGGCGGATTGATGCCGTGGCCGAAATCCCACCCCTTCTCGACCGCGCCATTGAGCAAGTGGTAGGAGCCGTCCGGCCGCCAATTCAGCTTGCGGGCGGTGAGGTCGACCGCGGCGCTGGTCAGGGGTGCTGCGATCGCCTCGCCGGAGGGATCGCTGAAATGGTAGAAACTCGAGTCGGGATAGGGATCGAGACCCAGGACCGACGCATCGTAGCGTCCCGTCACCTTGCCGTCCTTGCGGTCGAATTCGCGGCGAAACTCGATGGCGTCGAAGCGCCCGGCAAGCCTTCGGCTCACGGCCTGGTCGATCCCCGTCAAGGCGGCGACCTTGTCGGCAAGGCGCGTGGTGGCCTCACGGTCGGCCTGCCCCTTGAGGAGGTCGGCCAGAAATTCGCCACGCGCGTAGGCTTCGACATCCGCCATGTCGGCGCGGGTCACCGCACCCCTGGCCTGGCGCGCCACCGCCGCCATGGTGGGAAGACTCCACACATATTGCAGCATGCTGGAGCCGCTAAATTCGCGGAAGTCGAGCACCGGCGAGAACAGGATCAGGCCCCTCACTCCGACGCCCTGATCGACCTGCAGATTGCGAACGATCTTCGGCCCGCGCATGCCGCCATAGCTCTCGCCGACGACATATTTGGGCGAGGCCAGACGGGCCGACTTTTCCAGCCAGCGGCGTATCGTCACCGCGATCGAACTGGCGTCGCCATCGACCGAGAAGAATCTCTTGCGTACATCCTCGCCCGACGCGACAAAGCGGCTATAGCCGGTATCGACGGGATCGATGAAGACGAGATCGGTGAAGTCGAGCCAGGTTTCGGTGTTGGGCTGCAAGACCGGCGACGCCGAGGGCACCGCCGCGTCGCCGTCGATGGAAAGCCGCCAGGGTCCGGCGGCGCCCAACTGCAGGTAGGCGGAGGCAGCGCCCGGCCCGCCGTTGAACAGGAAGGTCACGGGCCGCGTCGCCGGATCGGCGCCATCGAGTTGATAGGCGGTGTAGGCGATATCGGCCTGCGGCTCGCCCTTGCCGTCGAACAGGCGGATCGAACCGGCGGTGGCCGCGAAGGCGAGCGTGCGCCCGGGTAGCGCCAGCGTTTGTTTGGTCGTGGAATCCGGCGGCAGGCGATGTTGCTCGGCGGCAGCGGGCGCATTCGGGGTGGTGCGTGCGCCCGGACCGCCCGATTTCTGCCCGGAGGGTGTGGCCGAGGGTTGCGGCGCCGGCGCTTGCTGCTCCTCGTCTGCGCGCGCCGATGCGGTGAGGAAGAACGCAACGAGAGCTATGGCGATACGCGCATGGCGCGGCGCGGCGAAACGGATGGCCATGTCTTTTCTTCTCCCTGCGCCCCGCAATCCAGCCGGATTTCCCGAATGGCTGCGGGTTTGTAGCTCAAAACTGCGACACCCCGCCGTGGTTGGCAAGCGCGAGAGACATAGCTCGCTTTGCGGTCAAGCTCATCGCACGATCCGGTGACATGGCCCGGCACGGCTAGTCCGTCTCGACAAGGATAGCCAAGGTCGTATAGACGACCTTCCACGCACTTCGATCGATCCCACTCTGGCGCCAAGAGCCCGCGATCCCATGACCAGCCCCAAGCGATATGAACGGATCGCCTTCGTCGCGAGCGCGGTCGCCGAGGCGCAAGCAGCACTCAAGCAGCTGGTGAAGCTTTACGGCAATCACGATCCTGCCGAGGCCGATGTCGTGGTGGCGCTCGGCGGCGACGGATTGATGCTGCAGACGCTGCATCAGCACATGCACACCGGCAAGCCGATCTATGGCATGCATCGCGGCACCGTCGGCTTTCTGATGAACGAGTACTCGACCCACGATCTGCATGCCCGGCTCGCCGCCGCGAAGGATTCCGTGATCCACCCGCTCCTGATGCGCGCCACCGATGTGCACGGGGTGGTGCATCTTCACCACGCCATCAATGAAGTCGCACTGTTCCGTCAGACCCATCAGGCGGCGCGTCTGCGCATCCTGATCGACGAGCGCGAGCGGATGGCGGAGCTGATCGCCGATGGCGTGCTGGTGGCGACGCCGGCCGGCTCGACGGCCTACAATCTTTCGGCGCAGGGGCCGATCGTCCCGATCAACGCCGCGCTGCTGGCGCTGACCCCGATCTGCCCGTTTCGACCGCGCCGCTGGCGCGGGGCGCTGCTCCCCAACACCGCCTATGTGGTGATCGAGGTGCTGGAGAGCGAAAAACGCCCGGTGGCGGCGGTGGCCGATCACGACGAGGCGCGCGACGTCCGTCGCGTCGAGGTGCTTTCCGACCGGACCATTTCGATGCGGATGCTGTTCGATCCCGGCCACAGCCTGGAAGAGCGCATCCTGAGCGAGCAATTCGGGGTTTGATTTCCGCCTCTCCGCGGGGCCAGCCGCAACCATTCCTTAACCTGCGCCGCGATATGGTTAACGCCGGGTATACCGCCCATCACCGGCATGCTCCGGGGCCCGGCCATGTTTCGCATCGATTTCAACAAGCTGCGATTTCTCGTCTGCGACGACAATCCGCATATGCGCCGCATTTTGCGGACGCTGTTGCATTCGTTCGGCGCGCGCGAGGTTTATGAATCCGAGGACGGCGCCACCGCGCTGGAGATGTACACCCACTACGTCCCCGACATCGTCATCACCGACTGGTCGATGCCGATCTTCGACGGCCTTGAACTCGCGCAAATGATCCGGCAGCCGGAGTCGAAGGGCAATCCCTTCGCACCCATCATCATGCTGACCGGCCACTCCGAAAAGCGCCGCGTCACGGTGGCGCGCGATGCCGGCGTCACCGAATTCCTCGCCAAGCCGATTTCGGCCAAGGGGCTTTATCAGCGCATTCTCAACGTCGTCGCCAATCCGCGCCCGTTCATCAAGACCAAGACCTATTTCGGACCGGACCGCCGCCGCAATACCAGCAATGCCTATATCGGCCCCGAGCGCCGGGTCGGCGGCGAGGTCGAAGTCCTCCAGCAGCCTTCGCTGCTCGACAAGGCCCGCTCCTCCGTCTAGCGCGAGGCGCCCTTCAGGAAACCATCATGGCGAACGACAAGCGCGACATCGAGATCAAGGCCTTCGCCGATCATCACGTGATCACGCAGCCCAATCCGTTGCGCAAGGTGTTGCGGCGCGTTACCGAAACCGATCACGACGATCCGGTGGCCCGCGCGGAAAAGGCGCTTGCCGGCCTGTCCGGCGAATTCAAGAAATGGATGGCAATCGAGGCCGACCGGCTCTCGGCGGCCTATACTGTCGTCCTCAAGCATGGTTTTACCGACGAAACACGCGAAGAGCTGTTTCGCGCCGCCCACGACATCAAGGGTGACGCCGCCACGTTCGGCTATCCTTCGGCCGGCGCCGCCGCCGAAAGTCTCTGCCGGATCATCGAGCATGCGCCCGATCTCGAAAAAGTGCCGTCCGAACTGATCGTCTATCACATCAACGCCATTCAGGCGATCGTGCGCGAGCGCACCAAGCTCGACACCGTCAGCACCGCCAGCGCGCTCAGCCGGCAACTGCGCGGCGTGGCGGACGAATATCTCATGCAGGTCAACCGCGACCGCCCCGAACACCTCGAAGCGATCCTGGCGCCGAGCATCGCGCCCGCGGACTAGAGTTACGCCGCGATCAGTTCGTGCTGGATCGGCGCCACGGCCTCCTCAGTCATCAGCTCGTCGCAGAACATGCGGGCCTCTTCGCGGGCCGATTCGGTCGCAAAGCGCCGCAGCAGGATCAACAGCGGCTCGGCGGCCAATGGATCGGTCTCGCAATGCGTCAGCACGCGTTCGACCATCCGGCGCCGCAATCGTGCAGCTCCCCCGAGCGTGTCGACATAACCGGTTTCATGGCTGACTTCGAGCGCGACGCGGAACGCGGCGAAGGTCGATGGCGGCAATCCGGCGCGCTCGAGCAGCGCCTGCAGGCTGGCGCCGCCGCGATCGTGCAGCAGGGCGGAGACGCGCGCCTGCGGCAGATCGGACAATTCCGCCAGCGCATGGTCGAACAGTTCGAGATTGCCCGACAACAGGGCCCGCAGGATCAGTCCCGCGGTCAACTGGCCGGTGGCGCGCAGATGCCGCACCAGGCCGCGCATGTCCTCGCCGCGCGAGCGCGCCGCGATATTGACGGTCGAGCGATCGCGCGCCTCGCTTGCGATCCGGCCCGCGCGATCGGCGCTGAGCCAGTTCCGCGCGACGACGAATTGCGCCAGCGTGTCGGAAAGCTTTGCCACCAGCGCGGCCCGCGTGGCCGCCGGAAGGTCCTCAAGCACCAGCATCGATTCCCGGATCGCGGCGAGATGGCCGTGGCGTTCGACGATGCGGTCCCAGGAGAACGGCGCGAGCTCGGCGTAGGCGTTTTCGATCAGCTCGAGCGCCGCCGCCGCGGAACCGACTTCGGCGATCGCGGCGCAGACCGAGGCCGGCAGATGGATGCGGCGGGCGATCGCGCATTGCATCTGGCAATTGCCGGTCGCGATGATGTCGACGAGATCGGCATCGATCAGAAGCGGGGAATGTTCGAGCACCGGGAGCGCGACCGAGGGCTGGTCGAGCGACAGCGCCTGTACGATCGCCGCCGGCGCCTCGGTAGAGCGGGCGAATACTTCGGCCATGGCCTGCCGCACCAGCGGAGAGGCATCGTCGAGCAGCATCAGCAGCGCACCTTCGGCGGCGGCGCGGTCGTCCTCACCAAGATCGGAAATCAGCCACGCCCGCGCCAGCGACCGCGTTGCCTCCGCCCGCTCGCCTGCCGGCGCGGTCCTGATCCAATTGATGAACTGCCGAACGATCATTGTCCTGCCGGCTTACGCAAACCCGAGACGACACCGTGACGCGGTGCCACTGTCATAGAAAATAAACCATGACGCTTAACAAAGCGTTCACCATAAATGGCTGGTTTTATTGACGTTTTGTTAAGGGTGCGAGGCGGGAGGTGTCAACAATGACTGGGCGAAAACTCATAAATGCGCGGGGCTTTGGCCGACGTCCGCTTGGGTGCGAACGGACTCAAGACATCGCACCAGGTCCGGAAAGTGTCACGCCAAAAGCAGTCGTTCGTTTCCCGACGATATCTTTTTGACTCCTCCCGTGCGAACTACCAAATTCCGGCCGTTGGCCTTTGCGCGTGCTCCACCGAACCGCGGTCAACGGCTTTGCCGGACTGGTGCCGTCAAGGCACCTTGATGAGGCTGATCACGCCGCTGACTGGAGGGGCTTGTGCACGGCACGATGTGCGAAAAACGGACGGACCCAACCACGGACGCCCAGGTGGTCCCGGTTTGGCTCAAACGACGGGCTCACGCGCCGTTAGCCATCCTGACAGCCATTGTTGTTGCCGGGACGCTTGTTTCATCCTCCGGATCGGTCATCGCACAAACCAGCATGGAAAAGCAGGCTCAATGCGAGCTGTCGGCGATACGCGATACGAGATCTGCCCTGGCCATCCAGTTCATTCGTTCTGCCTGCAACTGGCTTGCACTCAACGGCGACTCCTTGTTGGACGAAAGCAGCAAAGGCTATCATGTTTGCCTCGTGCGGCAGTTGTCGGGCGTCCAGGCCGATGAAGCCGCTGCGGCAATTATCTCGGCATGTCGCACATCCAGTCCGCCTTAGCACTCCCAGGGTCGCCGCCCCGTATTTGGCTACTAGCTGCTGAAAGTGCCGTTGCGATCGCTGAAGAGATCGAGCGGTTGGGGGGCGCGGACGTTCGGCGTTTGCGATGTCGCTGATGCTACCGAGGTCAGCGATGATGAGTTGCCCCACAACTCCTGCACCGCCGGCGAGACCGGCTGGGTCCGATCGCCGGCCTGGAACAGCGAGCGGAAGATCGGGTCGGTCGGCGGTGCGGTGTTGGTCGGGCTCGACGCGGAAGCGACCGTGACCGGCGCGACCGCGCGGACGTCCGGAAAGGTCGACAGATAGGCTGCATTGTCGATGGCGGGCGCGGCCGCTGGCGCCGCGCTGGCGAGCGCCATGGTGGGCTGCATATCGCCAACCGCCGCCATCGCGCTGCGGGTCGCCGGGGAACTGGCGGCGCCGGCGTAGCGCGCCGACAGCACCGAATAGACTTCGGATACGCTGCGCGCGCGCCCTGTGGAGCGATCGAAGAAGATCGACCGGTTCGCCGCCGCCGCATTCGGAAACAGCCGCGCGGCCGAGGCTTGCGGATTATCCTCGGCATTGGAAATCAGCTTGGCCGCGCCGGCGACCCCCATGAAATGCGCCATGTAGAGTTCGCCGTCGGTCGGACGCCGGCCGAGCTTGCCGGTGAGCTTGAAACTGTTGGACTGGGTCAGGACCGCCGCCATCGAAGAACTGGCCGCCGGATCGTCGCGCAGCTTCATGATCGCGGTTCTGGCCGAGGGATTGCTGACCGAGTAGCTG
>Ga0209422_1000145_pt1 | contig 17383 bp, 15 predicted proteins | sample BlaSpr_A8_OM2_M3_FD_187983 | JGI IMG/M metagenome (GOLD analysis project Ga0209422, IMG submission 187983) | Forest soil microbial communities from Thunder Bay, Ontario, Canada - Black Spruce, Ontario site 2_A8_OM2_M3 (SPAdes) (version 2) | ecosystem: Environmental > Terrestrial > Soil > Boreal... | reverse complement strand
GGAACTGCTCTACACCGGCCGCTTCATGACCGCGGAGGAGGGCGAGCGCTGGGGTTTCTTCAGTCGCATCGTGACGCCGGAGCAGGTATTGTTGCAGGCGCAACTTCTGGCCAAACAGATTACCGAGGGGCCGACCTTCGCCAACACCATGACCAAGCGCATGCTGGCGATGGAATGGGCGATGTCGGTGGAGGAGGCGATCGAGGCCGAGGCGGTCGCCCAGGCGCTGTGCATGACGACAGCGGATTTTGCCCGGGCCTTCGAGGCGTTCTCCAACAAGGCGAAACCAGTGTTTCAGGGCAATTGAGCCGCCGCTGCGGGGCTTGCCGCCAAATTGTTTTAGGTTTAAAATAATTGAAATGGTCCCGCTGCGCCGGAGGCTCGCATGAAGATCGCAATCATCGGCGGTGGACCGGCTGGTCTCTATTCCGCGATCCTGCTGAAAAAGCAGCGGCCGGAGGCCGCGATCACGGTCTATGAGCGCAACCGCGCCGACGACACCTTCGGTTTCGGCGTGGTGTTTTCCGATGCCACGCTGGACAATTTCGAGAAGTACGACGCCCCGAGCTATCGCCGCATCACCGAGCAGTTTGCCTATTGGGACGATATCGCCGTGCACTTCCGCGGCACGGTGCACCGGGTCGGCGGCAATGGTTTCTGCGGCTGCTCGCGCCGCACGCTGCTGTTGATCCTGCAGGAGCGGGCGCGCGAACTCGGCGTCGCTCAGCTGTTCGAAGCCGACATCGAGGACGAGGCCCGCTTTGCCGACGCCGATCTGGTGGTGCTGGCCGACGGCATCAACAGCCGCTTCCGCGACAAGTACATCGGGCATTTCCAGCCCGAGGTGGACCTTCGCTCCAACAAGTTCGCCTGGATGGGTTCGACCCGGCCGCTCGATGCCTTCACCTTCATTTTTCAGGAGACCGAGTGGGGCCCGTTCATCGCCCATGCCTACCAGTACGAAATGGGACACTCGACCTGGATCTTCGAGACCGATCCCGAGACCTTCAAGCGCGCCGGGCTCGAGGGCCTGGACGAGCGGCAGTCGGCCGACCGGATGGCCGGGATCTTCGGCTGGTTCCTCGAGGGACATCAGCTCCTCATCAACCGCTCGATGTGGCGCAATTTCCCGATGATCCGCAGCAAGCGCTGGGTCAAGGACAACATGGTGCTGCTGGGCGACGCAAAAGCCACCGCGCACTTCTCGATCGGCTCCGGCACCAAGCTGGCGATGGAGGATGCGATTGCGCTGGCGGACGCGATGAAGCATGCCCCGACGGTCGAGGCAGCGCTCCGGCAATATGAGGAAGGCCGCCGCGAGGAGGTCGAAAAGACCCAGCACGCCGCCGATGTGTCGCTGGTCTGGTTCGAGCATGTCGACCGGTTCTGGGATTTCGATCCCGTGCAGTTCGCGTTCGGCGTCATGACCCGGGCCAAGGCGATCACCTACGACAACCTCACGCTACGCGCGCCGGATTTTGTCGCCGAGGTCGACAGGGCCTTTGCCAGGCAGGTTCGTGGCAAGGGATTTGATGTCGACGTCGGAAAGCCTGACGCGCCGATGTTTCAGCCGCTCCGCCTGCGCGAGATGGAGGTGAATAACCGCGCGGTGGTGTCGCCGATGTGCATGTACTCGGCTAGCGATGGCGTGCCCGGCGATTTCCACCTGGTGCATTACGGCTCGCGCGCGATTGGCGGGGCGGGGTTGATCTTCACCGAGATGACCTGCGTTTCCCGTGACGCCCGGATCACGCCGGGCTGCACCGGCCTGTGGAACGACGAGCAGCAAGCCGCCTGGCGGCGTATCGTCGATTTCGTGCATGCGAACTCCGCGGCGAAGATCGCCCTGCAGCTCGGCCATGCCGGCCGCAAGGGTGCGACAAAACTGATGTGGGACGGCATGGACCGTCCGCTGGAGCAGGGCGGCTGGGACGTGATATCGGCCTCGCCAATCCCCTACTTCCCGGACAGCCAGGTGCCGCGCGAGATGGACCGTGCCGCCATGGACGCGGTCAAGGCCGCGTTCGTGCAAGCGGCCGAGCGCGGTGAGGCCTGCGGCTTCGACATGCTGGAACTGCATTGCGCCCATGGCTATCTGCTGGCGAGTTTTATTTCGCCGCTGACCAACCAGCGCACGGACGAATATGGCGGCTCGCTCGCCAACCGGATGCGCTTTCCGCTGGAAGTATTCGAGGCGCTGCGGGCGGCGTGGCCGGCGCACAAGCCGATGTCGGTGCGCATTTCCGCCACCGACTGGACCGAGGGCGGCATCACCGGGGATGACGCCGTCGACATCGCGCGTGCCTTTGCCGAAGCCGGCGTCGACCTGGTCGATGTCTCGACCGGCCAGACCGTGCGCGACGCCCAACCGATCTACGGCCGCATGTTCCAGACGCCGTTCTCCGATCAGGTCCGCAACGAGGCCCGCGTCGCCACCATGTGCGTCGGCAACATCACCACATCGGACCAGGTCAACACCATCCTTGCCGCCGGCCGCGCCGATCTGGTCGCGCTCGGCCGGCCGCATCTGGTCGATCCGTTCTTCACGCTAAAGGCCGCCGCCTGGTACGGCGCCGACGGCGTGTTTTGCCCGCCGCAATATCTGCCAGGCAAGGAGCAGATCTTCCGCAACAGCGTGCGCGACCGGCAGGATTTCGACGATCTCAAAATTAAGGCTAAGCCCAAGACCCGGGCCGAGCTCAAGGCGGAGGCGACAAAGCCGCTTGCCGCGGAGTGACCCGACATGCGAGTTTAACGGCCGTTGCGTCAAGGGTTTGCGTGGAGTTGGACGATGAAGGCGATTATCGTCGGCGGCGGTATCGGAGGTCTCACCACCGCATTGATGCTGCGGGCCCGCGGCATCGATTGCGAGTTGTTCGAGCAGTCGGACACCATCCGCGAACTCGGCGTCGGCATCAACACGCTGCCGCATGCGATCCGCGAACTCGCAGGCCTCGGGCTATTGGACCGGCTCGATCAGGTCGCGATCCGCACCCACGAGCTGTTTTATCTGACCCGCCACGGCCAGCAGGTCTGGCACGAGAAGCGCGGGCTCGATGCCGGCCATGACGTGCCGCAATTCTCGATCCACCGCGGCCGGCTGCAGGGCGTCATTCATCAGGCGGTGATCGAGCGGCTCGGCGCCGATGCCATCCGCACCGGTTGCCGGCTCGGTTCGTTCACGCAGGACGAAGGCGGGGTCACCGCCTGGTTCTTCGACCGCGGCGGCGCGCATGTGCAGACCGTGCGCGGTGATATCCTGATCGGCGCGGACGGCATCCATTCCAAGGTGCGCGAGACGCTGTTTCCGGACGAAGGCCCGCCGTGCTGGAATGGGTTGATGCTGTGGCGCGGCGCGACCGATTGGCCGGTGTTCCTGACCGGACAATCGATGATCATCGCCGGCGGTCTGAACGCGAAGGCGGTGGTCTACCCGATCGCGGAAGGGTCGAGCCCGGCGAGCCGGCTGACGAATTGGGCGGTGCTGGTCCGCATCAGTGACGGCAGTGCGCCGCCGCCGCGCCGCGAGGACTGGTCGAACCTCGGCCGGCGCGAGGAGATGATGCCCCATGTTTCGGGCTTCTCGATTCCGCAGGTCGATTTTACGGCGCTGGTCAATGCGACGCCGGAGTTCTGGGAAAATCCCTGCTGCGACCGCGATCCCTTGCCGTATTGGTCGAGCGGACGCGTCACGCTGCTCGGCGATGCCGCGCATCCGATGTATCCGGTGGGATCGAACGGCGCATCGCAGGCGATCCTCGACGCCCGGTTCCTCGCGGACTCGCTGGCGCGTTCCGAGCATCCGCGCCAGGCGCTTTTCGCCTATGAGCAGAAGCGGTTGCCGATGACCGCCGAAATCGTCGCCTCGAACCGGCGCGGCGGCCCCGAAGGCGTGATCGACGCGGTCGAGCAGCTCGCGCCGCAGGGCTTTACCGATGTCGACGCCATCCTGAACTACGAAGCGCGCGAGGCGATCGTGCGCGGCTACGCCGCACGGGCGGGTTTTGCCGCGCGCGTGGTCTCGCGCTAACGCCGCTATCCCGGCGGCGGCGGCAGGAAGTGGATGTTGTGCTCGGCGGCGAGTTTGATGACGTCGTCGGGGTTCTGCTGCCTCATGTTGTGAATGGCCCAGAACAGGTCATAAAGCCGGCGGGTCGGAGATACCCAGAACAGCGTTTTCGCTGGCTGCTGTGACTTGTTGAAGATGCCGTGCGGCTTGCCCATCGGCAGCCGCACCGTGTCGCCGGCGGTGGCGAATTCGTCGGCGCCGTCGAGCATGAAATCGAGCCGGCCTTCCAGGATGTAGAGATACTCGTCCTGATCGGGATGAATATGCGGCGGCACGAAGGTTCCGGGCGGGAACGTGGCGTGCCAGGAAAAGCTGTGGTCGGTGCAATGCTTCGGCACATAGGTCTGGCCGAGAATATTCCAGGCAATGCCCTGCATGCCTTCGTTGGCCCGGGTGATGCCGGCGACCTCGGTCTTCATCTGTGGTTTCCTTCCCTCATTCACTTCGCCGAATATTAGTTGCCCGGCGTGCAATCCTTGGCGTAACGGTCGCCGTAATTCTCGAACACCTTTTGCACGATCTCGGTCTGGAATTTGCCGTCCGGGCGTTTTGCCACTTTGGTCAGATAAAAATCCTGAATCGGGTAGCCGTTGGTGTTGAACCTGAAGCCGCCGCGCAGCGAGGTGAAGTCGGCCTTCTTCAGGGCGGCCGCCACCGCGTCCTTGTTGGAGAGATCGCCCTTCACGGCTTTCACGGCGCTGTCGATCAATAGCGCCGCGTCGTAGGCCTGCATGGCATAGGTGCCGGGCACGCTGTTGTAGGCCGCCTCATAGGCGGCGACGAATTTCTTGCTCTGGGGATTGTCGAGATTGGGCGCCCAGTCGGCGCCGCCGAACATCCCGACCGCGGCATCCTGCTGCGCCGGCAGCGTCGATTCATCGACAGTGAACGCCGACAGCACCGGAATCTGGTCGGCGAGCCCGGCCTGCTTGTACTGCTTCACCAGGCTGACGCCCATGCCGCCCGGCATGAAAGTGAACAACGCGTCGGGCTTCAGCGAGGCGATCTTGGAGAGTTCGACCTGGAAATCCAGCGTACCCAGCGGCACGTAGCTCTCCTCGACGATCTCGCCCTTGTAGTCGAGCTTGAAGCCGGCGGCCGAATCCTTGCCTGCCTGGTAGTTCGGAACCATCAGATAGACGCGCTTGTAGCCGCGGTCCTGCGCGACCTTGCCGAGGATCTCGTGCACCTGGTCGTTCTGGTAGGAGGTCACGTAGAAGAACGGGCTGCAGCTCTTGCCGGCGTAGCTCGACGGACCGGCATTCGGGCTGATCAGGAACGTTTTTGTATCCGTCACCGGCTTGTGGATGGCCTGAAGCACGTTGGAGAAGATCGGCCCGACCACGAAATCGACCTTGTCGCGCTCGAGCAGGCCCTTCACCTTCGTCACGGCGACATCGGGCTTTAGTTCGTCATCGACCGCCACCACCTCGACATCGCGGCCCGCCATCTTGCCGCCGAGATCCTTGATGCCGAGCGCAAAACCGTCGCGGACCTGCTGGCCGAGCGCGGCCGCCGGACCCGACAGCGTGACGATCACGCCGATTTTCAGCTTTTCCTGCGCGACCGCCTGACTGGCAGCGACGCTCAGGAGAACCGCCAACCCGGCCAATTTCAACTGCTGCGTCATGATGATCTCCCCAACGCCGACCCAATTCGAGTTTTCGACCCAACCTTATTCTGACGGAGGCTGTCGCCGCAAGCAAAGCCGCGTACCGTCACGAACCCTTCACAGCGATGCCATGCAAGCTGCGCGCCAATTGTTTGAAACCTAAAGAAATTTGTGAAATTACCGGCGCGGCGCCGCCGCGGCCAGGCGTTTTGACTTGCGGCAATCCCTGAATTATTTGAAGGTCAAAACAACCGGCAGCGCGCCAGGCAGGTATGACCGCATCATGACCCTCGATTCCGAGACCAAGGCCGTCGAACTGCCGGAAGATCACGGCAACGAGCTCAGATTGTGGCTCAGGCTTCTGACCTGCACCACCCTGATCGAGGGCGAGGTGCGCAGCCGGCTGCGCGAGCGCTTCGACGTCACGCTGCCGCGCTTCGACCTGATGGCCCAGCTCGACAAGGTGCCGGACGGCATGACGCTGTCGGACGTCTCGAAGCGGATGATGGTCAGTAACGGCAACGTCACCGGACTGGTCGAGCGGCTCGTCGAGTCCGGCCATCTCGACCGGCGCACCTCCGACACCGACCGCCGCGTGCAGGTGATCCGGCTGACCAAAATCGGCCGCGCCGAGTTTCGCAAGATGGCCGCCGAGCACGAGACCTGGATCGCCGACATCTTTTCCGATCTCGGCCCGAAGGATGTCCGCGAATTGATGCGATTGTTGGCCAAGACCAAGGGCTCGGCGCAGAAATCCGCGCAAAAGCGGGCGATGTAAGCCTTGGCTGCGGCGATCGACTACGAGGTCGAATACAACAACCGGGCGCGGGTTCCGGAAAACCCGGCGATCATGGCGGGTTGGGCAAGGGACGCGGCGGCCTATCGCGAGCGGCACGCGCCGCGCGCGATCGCCTACGGTCCGGGCGCGCGCAACACGATCGATTTCTTCGCAGGCGACAATGACGGCCCGATCGTCGTCTTCATTCACGGCGGCTACTGGCAGGCGTTCGACGGCTCGTCGTTCAGTCATCTGGCGGGCGGGCTGAATGCCCATGGCATCAGCGTCGCGATCCCGAGCTACGCCCTCTGTCCCAATGTTTCCGTCGACGAAATCATCTGGCAGATGCGCGCGGCCTCGCGCGAGCTGGCGCGACTCGGCCGACCGCTCGTCATCAGCGGCCATTCCGCCGGCGGCCATCTCGCCGCCTGCATGCTGGCAACCGACTGGCCGCAATTCGATCCGTCGCTGCCGCGCGATCTCGTGGTCGCGGCCTATGCCATCTCCGGCCTGTTCGATCTGGTGCCGCTGGTCGAAACCTCGATCAACAGGGCGCTGTGTCTCGATCCAGCTGCAGCGAGGGCAGCGAGCCCGTTGTTGTGGACCGCGCCGGCGCGCGGGAGTATCGATGCGTTTGTGGGCGAGCACGAAAGCGCGGAATATTTTCGGCAAAGCAAGACCATCGTCGACACTTGGGGCGCGGCCGGCCTTGCGACCCGATTCGGGGTGGTGGCAGGCGCCAACCATTTCACCGCGATTGCGCCGCTGGCCGACCCGGACTCGCTGATGGTCGCGCGTCTGAAGCAACTGGCGGCCGGCTAATGCATGATGCCGTTGAGTTAAACTTGCGCACGAGTCCAATATCAGGGACCGCGGACACCAGCGGCCCTTGAGCGATTGATAAGTGGTCGCGAGGATTCAGCCCAATCCTGAAATTTGACGCCGTCCGGGACGAGCGCTAGCTTGTTTCACTCTCTGCGGTTCCGGTCAGCGCGTTGATCGTGAGGTTTGCGCCGAGGAGGCGAGAATGGTGCAGAACATCGTCAGACTCGCTTTTGCGGCAACTCGGAGGGCGAACCACCGTCCGAGGCGCGCAGCGGGTTGGCTCCTCGCCCTGCTCACGATCCTGTTCGCGGCGGGGTCTATCCAAGCGAGCCATGCTGAAGGATATCCGGAAAGAACCATCAAAATCATCGTTCCCTTCCCCGCCGGAGGACCGACCGATGTTGCCGCTCGACTAATTGCGCAATCTCTTTCCTCCAAACTTGGCCAAGGCGTCGTTGTCGAGAATCACGCCGGGGCAGGCGGAAGGATTGGCGCGAAAGTCGTCGCCACCGCGACTCCGGATGGCTACACGTTGTTGCTCGGCGGGACCAACGTCAACGCGATCACCGGTGCTATCTATAAGGATCTCGGCTTCGACCCGATCGCATCATTCGCCCCGATCGCTTCGATCTGCGTCGACTCCATGGCCCTGGCCGTATCGCCCCGCGTGCCCGCCGACACATTCCAGGAGCTTGTCAAGTACGCGAAGGATAATCCCGGAAAGCTGAAGTACGGCGCCCCTCCCGGCATATACACTCACTTTGCCGGCGAGTTCTTCAAGATCAGAACCGGTACCGACATCCTGTTCGTGCCTTACAAAGGCGGCGCGCCTGCCATTACCGACGTGCTGGGCGGGCATATCGAGATGGTATTCAACAACAAGTCGACCCTGCTACCGCACTTCAAAGACGGAAAACTGAAGGCGCTCGCCGTGACCAGCAAAGTTCGCTGGCCGGAACTGCCGCAGACCCCAACCATGAACGAAGTAGGTATCTTTGGCTTCCCGTCAGAAGTCTTGTTCGGGTTGCTCGCTCCGGCAGGAACGCCAGTGACGATCATCCAACGGCTTAACAGCGCGGTAAACGAAGGACTCCGGTCGGCAGAGGTCCGCCCCAACCTGGAGGCCGTCGGCGTGGAGGCAAGGATTGGAACCGCACAGGAGTTTGCCACAGCGTTGGCGGAGCAAGCGCGCGAATGGAAAACGGTTATCGACGAGATCGGCATCAAACTGGAATGACCCGCGACAGAATTTGGTCGCTATCAGAGGCATAGCGGACATCGGTCGAGCCGCGCCGATCGAGCTCGATTCGTGAGTACGTGCGCAAGCCGATCCCGCCGGCGCCTGAAAAAGTGCTGGATGGCCTGGAATTGGGCACTTGCGCCAAATTACTTTAAGTATAAAATGTTTAGGCTTGGAGCGCTGCCGGACGGCCTCAAACATTGGATCTCAAACCTTTCATCCCGAAAATGAGGGACGATGGAAATGCCGGGTGGAATCTCAAGTCATGGTCCATCGCTTGGCCCGTCGGGCCATGTCGATGATTTTTCGCGGCGAAATTTGCCGCCGTTCGACGAATGGCCGGAATTGCGCCTCGACCGGCCGGAGTTTCAATATCCGGAATATCTCAACGCCGCGGTCGAGCTGACCGACCGGATCGTCGAGAAGGGGCTTGGCGACAACATTGCGCTGATCGGCAACGGCCGCCAGCGCACCTACAAGGAACTGGCCGACTGGTCGAACCGCCTGGCGCATGCGCTGGTGGAGAATTACGGCGTCAAGCCGGGCAATCGCGTCCTGATCCGGTCGGGCAACAATCCGGCGCTGGTCGCCGCCTGGCTGGCGGCAACCAAGGCTGGCGCGGTCGTCATCAACACCATGCCGATGCTGCGCGCCGGCGAACTGACGAAAATCGTCGACAAGGCGGAGATCGCGCTGGCGCTGACCGATAGCCGCATCGCCGACGAGTTGGTCGCCTGCGCCAAGACCAGCCGATTTCTCAAGCAGGTGGTGAATTTCGACGGCACCTCGAACCATGACGCCGAGCTCGACCGGGTGGCGCTGAACAAGCCGGTCCGGTTCGATGCGGTCAAAACCGGCCGGGACGATGTCGCGCTATTGGGATTTACCTCGGGCACCACCGGCGAGCCGAAGGCGACGATGCACTTCCATCGCGATCTCCTGATCGTCGCGGATGGCTATGCACGCGAAGTCCTCAAGGTCACGCCTGACGATGTGTTCGTGGGGTCGCCGCCGCTGGCCTTTACCTTCGGCCTCGGGGGGCTGGCGATCTTTCCGCTGCGGTTCGGCGCCACCGCGACGCTGTTGGAAAACGCAGCACCTCCCGAGATGGTCAAGATCATCGAAACCTACAAGGCGACGATCTGCTTCACCTCACCGACTGCGTACCGGGCGATGATGGCCGCGATGGACCACGGCGCCGACCTGTCCTCGCTGCGCCTTGCGGTTTCCGCCGGTGAAACCCTGCCGGCGCCGGTGTTTGAAGCCTGGACCCGCAAGACCGGCAAGACCGTTCTCGACGGCATCGGCTCCACCGAATTGCTGCATATCTTCATTACCAACCGGGTCGACGATGCGGTCGCCGGAAAGACCGGGCGCCCGGTGACCGGCTATGAGGCAAAGATCGTCGACGATGACATGAACGAATTGCCGCCGGGCACGGCCGGCAAGCTTGCCGTTCGCGGACCGACCGGCTGCCGCTATCTCGCCGATGCCAGGCAGTCGAACTATGCGCGCGACGGCTGGAATCTGACGGGCGATACGTTCGTCCGCGACGAGAACGGCCGCTTCTCCTTCGTGGCGCGAACGGACGACATGATCGTCTCGTCCGGTTACAACATCGCCGGCCCGGAGATCGAGGCCGCGCTGCTGACGCACCCGGCGGTCGCCGAATGCGGCGTGGTCGGGGCGCCTGACGAGGCGCGCGGCATGATCGTCAAGGCCTATGTGGTGCTGGCGTCCGGCATGGCGGCCGACACCGCGATGGCGACCGAATTGCAGGAGCACGTCAAGCGCGAGATCGCGCCCTACAAATATCCGCGCGCCATCGAATTCGTGGCGCAATTGCCGAAGACAGAGACCGGCAAGCTGAAGCGGTTTGCGCTGCGGCAAATCGCGCAGGCGGGCGCCGCCTCGCCGGGCATGGCGGCGGAATGATACAGCTGAAGTGACGGAGACAGGATCGTGAGCACGCCAAAAGGGCCCGCGGCTGCGGTGCTGCCGATGACGAAAGGCGAGCCTTCCGCGGCTGCGCAGATCCTGCAGCCGAGCGGCTGGCCGGCGCCGAAGGGATACGCCAACGGCATGGCCGCCGACGGCCGTATTGTCGTGACCGGCGGCGTGATCGGCTGGGATCATCACGGCCACTTGCCGTCCGGCTTCGTGGCCCAGGTCAGCCAGACCCTGAGCAATATCTCGGCGATTCTGGCCGAGGGCGGCGCGCGGCCCGAGCACCTCGTTCGGCTCACCTGGTATGTCGTCGACATGGAAGAATATCTGGCGAACCTGAAGACGCTCGGGCAGGTCTATCGCGACATCCTCGGCGCGCATTATCCGGCGATGGCGCTGGTCCAGGTCGTGCGGCTCGTGGAAAAGGCGGCGCGGGTCGAGATCGAGGCCACCGCGGTGGTACCGCGCTGAAAGCGCCGCGATTTCCGAGGCGGACCTGCCGAGATCACGCTGTATTCACGATGACGTGGGCAATCTCCGCGCGCGGCGATTTGCAGGGTCATCGGGGTAGCAATGAGTGCGGTAATCTACAAATTCGAGCGCTCCGGCGAGAGCGATCCGATTGACGAATCCGAAAGGCTGTTCGCGGCCTTGGGACGCTATACGAGCGCGGAACTTCTCGAACTGCTGTATCTCGGCGAGGAGCCGGGTTTTTTCGAATTGATACACGGGCTATTTGGGCTCTCCGATGAGAGCCGATTGATTTTGCAGAATTTTCTTGCCGCTACGCCCCCCCACCGCATGACCGCCACGATCGACCGGGAGGGCAGGTTTATCCTTGCGCAGGGCACTCCCGGGCGACGGGATAATCCGGTAAAGGGGATTGCAAACTAGCTCACGCAACGCTTATAGTTGTGCCCGGATCTGCCGGCAAAAAGCGGTTGCGGAGAGTCGTGATGTTGGCCAAGGGGCCTGACCCACTCGACGTCATGGTGGGAACCAGGATACGAATTTTTCGTATGCATTGCGGCCTGAGCCAAAGTGACCTTGCCGAGAAGATCGGCGTCGCCTTTCAGCAAGTGCAGAAATACGAAAGCGGTGCCAACCGGGTAGGCGCCAGCCGGTTATCGCGCATCGCCGCGGCCCTGGGCATCTCGATCGGGGAACTGTTCGAGCCTTCCCCGCACAAATCTCCCGATTCGAAATCACCCTTTCACCTGCTTGCGGAACCGGATGCATTGCGGGTCCTCAAGGCGTTTGCGCGAACCAAGGATCCGCGCGTGCGGCGAGCGATCGCCCGGCTGGTCGAGAGCGTTGCCTATCAACCGCCCAAGACGAGGCTTTCGATGGCGCATCCTGGTCCCGTAAAACGCGGCCAGCGCCGCCGCAGGGCTTCGGCTACGCTCGCCTAGCACGGTGCGGCGCTTCGAAGCACGCGGCGCGGATCGTATTGCGATGTGCGGTCACCCGGCGGCGCGGATAGCGCGTCTCGCGGGTAATGCCGATTCAGGGATGAATTCGCCGATCCAATTTCGTCGTGTCGCTTCGATATGCCATGCCATCGCTTCGGCCGAGGACGGCGCCGGGTCGGGAATGTCCTTTCGCACCTCTCGGCCATCGAGCCAACCGCAACTGTGCGAATAACGGGTTTTGCAGATGAGGCTGATCGTCTCGCGCTGTTGCAAAAGGGCGTATCCGTCGGCCGGAAAGAAAGTGCCGGCAAGTTCGATCGGGATGGGCAATTGCCGCACCAGCAAGAAGGTGCTGGCGCTTTCCGTTTCGGATTCCGAGGCCAGTACGCCGAACAGGCTGTGGATGGGGGCGATGGCGTCGGGTGCCGCAAGTCCCCGGGAATCCAGCATGGCGCCAGCCGTCGCGATCGAGAGGTATTCGCCGTCGGGACCCCAGCGGCACGCGATCAGCCACTCGCGGCTGCGGCCGCGGATGAGTGTTGGCTTTGCGTAGTCCGACCGGGCAATATCGGCGGCCATGGCGACGACAAAGGATTTCCTGAGCATGTATTCCTCCGAGGCGACATCAGGCGTCCCCGCTCGCCAAGACTGTGCTGGGAGGCGTGAGGCCACCGTGAACAGCGCTGTTCGCGTAGCGCCGCTAGCGAGCACGAGCATTTGACGCAAGGTCCCGATCGCGTGTTATTGTTTTGTTTTGGGACGCACGAAGCGCTGCGTTTCTGATCAACTCTCAAGAGCCGTTGGCAAAATGGAAGACAGCACGAGTGACCGAGCCCGCCGAACTGAATCGCCCGTTGGCCGCCTCGCCGGGCGTACCGCCATCGTTACCGGCGCAGGCAGGGGCATCGGCCAGGCCATCGCGCTGGAATTTGCCAGACAGGGATGCGCGGTAGCACTGGTTGCGACCGGCCGCGCCGCGCTGGAGAATACCGCTTTACAAATCAAAGAGCAGGGGGCGCGCGCCCTTGTTCAACCGTTCGATGTGACCGACCGCGACTCCTGCTTTGGCGCGGTGAAGCGCTGCGAAAACGAGTTCGGCAAGGTGGAAATCCTGGTCAATGCGGCGGGTGCCCACATCGCACACCGCTTTCTGGATGCCTCCGCTGAAGATTTTAATCGATTGCTGCAGGTCAATCTGTTTGGCCCGCTGCATCTGATGCAGGCGGTGCTGCCCGCAATGCAGCAAAGAAAATATGGAAAAATCGTCAACATCGCCTCCACGGCGGGCAAGTGGGCGTCGGCCAATCAATCCGCCTACAATACCTCAAAACATGCGCTGGTTGGATTGACGCGATGCGTCGCGATGGAGGCTGGGGCGTCGGGGGTCAATGTCAACGCGATATGTCCCGGATTTGTCGATACCCAGATGCTGGAGGACGCGATGCGCACGGTCGCTGCCATGAACAACGTGGGGTTCGAAGACTTCAAGGCGAGCGCCATGAACCGGGTTGTTCTGCGCCGGCCGGTGACACCCCAGGAGGTGGCGAATCTGGCGGTTTATCTGGCGTCGGATGAAGCCGCGTCGATGACCGGCCAGAGCGTCGTGCTGGATGGCGGAATGTTGTTCGTGTGATGGGGGTCGCAGGCGCGTCGGATTTCGCGATGGTCATCCGATCGCGAATATCGCCCGCCTTTCCTGCAGCAGTGGCGCGGAAATGAATTCGCCGATCCAATTGCAGCGCTTCGCCTCGATGTGCCATGACATCGCCTCGGCCGAGGACGGCGCGGGGTCGGGAATGTCCTTGCGGATCTCTCTGCCGTCCAGCCAGCCGCAACTATGTGAATAGCGGGTTTTCGAGACCAGGCTGATGGTCTCGCGTTGCTGCAGCAACACGTAGCCGTCGGCGGGAAAGAAAGTGCCGGCAAGCTCGATCGGGCCGGGCAACTGGCGCACCAGCAAAAACGTGCTGGCGGCTTCGGTTTCGGATTCCGCGACCAGCACGCCGAACAGGCTGTGGATCGGGGCAATGGCGTCGGGCGCCGCCAGCCCGCGGGGATCCAGCATGGCGCCGGCCGTTGCGATCGAGAGGTATTCGCCGTCGGGACCCCAGCGGCACGCGATCAGCCATTCGCGGCTGCGGCTGCGGATCAGGGTTGGCTTTGCGTAGTCCGACCGGGCAATATCGGCTGCCATGGCAACGACAAAGGATTTCGCGAGCATGTATTCCTCCGAGGCAAGACGGCAGATGCGTTCGTCCGGTAATTGTGCGCGGCAGGCGTGAGGCCACCGTGAACAGCGCGCTAGATCCGATACCGGGCCTGTTTGCGCGCGCGGCATCATGGTTGATGGGCGCAGCCACGGAAACCACCGGTGACCCCGATGTCCGGCTTCTGTTGGAGGCGCTGGGCTATGCGCCCGCAACCGAATCTTGTGCAGGTGGTGGCGAACCTGGTCCGCAGACGCGCCACCGTGCCTGTCTGCTCAAGGCGGCGTCGCGATTTACGCGTGTTTTCGAACTTGCCGCACCGGACGCCCCCGGTTTGGTTGGCTTTGGAGCCGAATTCGATCCCGCCCTTGCCGACCCCTTGCAGGCAGGCAGCCCTATCGTCGGCGTTTCCGGCGTCGGCCTGTCGCTGCAGGAGGCATTTCAGGGATGTATCGGGGAGGGTATCGAGTATCTTTCCCAATTGCAGACCGGACATGACGTGCTGGAATCGTCCGGTGCAACCGATCCGGCTGCCGGGCTTGGCCCATCGGCACGGGATTTTCTCGCCGCCTTCGCGGCGCACCGGCTGCGCCCCGATACCGACCTTTCATGGCACCGTGCCAGGCGGCTGACCGACGGCCGCGAGGTCCTGTTGCCGGCCGACCTCTGCCTGCGCCGGCCATCGGCCCAGCAACAGGTCAGGCCGCCGTTTCCGCTCTCTACCGGATCGGCCGCCGGCAGATCCTGGGATGCTGCCGCCTTGCACGGCCTGCTCGAACTGATCGAACGCGACGCAGCCAGTCTTTGGTGGCAGGGCGGCAACCGCGGCAAATCGATCCCGGCCGGGGATGAGGCTCGGATCATGGCCGAGACCCTGTTGGCGCAGCTGCGGCAGGGCGCGTCGGCGCGGCGCAGCTGGCCGCTCGATATCACGACGGATATCGGCGTGCCCTGCGTCGCTGCGGTCTCCTGCATGGCGGATGGTTTTGGCTTAGCCATTGGCCTCGCCGCGCGGCCGACACTCAAGGCCGCGGCCTGCGCTGCCGTTCTGGAAATGTGCCAGGGCGAACTGGCCCATGCGGTGGTCGAAGCGAAGCTGCGGGAGCGCGGCGAAGCCGCGCTCAATGCACGGGATCTTAACCACCGGCGGCGTGCGACGATATTGAACGCTGACCGGTGTCTGCTGCTGCAGCCGCGGCCGAAGCGCTCGCAGCATCTGGCCATCGGCACGACCGACCTGGCTGCCGTGCTGCGGCTGATCGTAGACCGTCTGGCGCAGCTTGGAATCGAGGCATTTGGCCTCGATTTGACCCGCCCGCAGTTCGGGGTTCCGGCAGCCCGCGTCATTGCGCCCGGCCTGCAGCCATTGCCTTCCGAGATTATTGTGCCACGGTTGGCGGATATGATCGCGCGAACCGGAGGGGGTGCGGCCTATACCGACGGCGTCGCCCTGATATAATTGCCGAAACTGCGACCGGGTACGGACACCTCCGAATGCGACAGGCTGCCAGAGTTCAAGCGTTGGACGCAAGCGAGGCCACAACGGTGCCCGCCAGCGCCGTGCCGCTTTCCATCTCGCTGGTGGGACGTCCCTCGATCATGTTCGACGGCCGCCCGGTCGAACTGCGAACCCAGAAGGCAAGTGCAGTCCTCAGCTATCTCGCCTTGACCGAGGCCAAACATGAAAGCCGCGAACGGCTGGTTGGCTTGCTGTGGAGCCGTTCGGACGAGGAAAAGGCCCGCGCCTCGCTGCGCCAGGTCGTTCGCGAATTGCGGGCAGCGTTCGAAGATGCGGGATATGGCGGGTTCTCGGCGGGCAGACTCTCGATCCATCTCGACGTCGCAAAGGTCGAGGTCGATGTCGAAAGCATCATTCGGCGGGCGGAAGGCGGCAGCGTCCATCCCCTGCTGCTCAATACCCCCGATCTCAGCGAGCGAATCCTCGAAGGCATGGACGACCTCGACCCGTCATTTCGGATCTGGGTTCTCGCCAAACGTCAGACCATCAATGACAGGCTGATGCGAAGCCTGAATGCCGGTTTGGCCGCGAAGGATGTCCTCGCCGGTGCCAAAACTGAAATCGCGACGGCCATCGTCAATCTCGATCCCACCCACGAAGAGGCCTGCTGCCACCTGATGCGCGTGCATGCGGAGGGCGGCGATGTCGCGGGTGCACTGCGCATCTACAAGGCGCTGTGGAATTTGCTGGATCGGGATTACGGCATGGAGCCCTCACCGGTGACGGAAGAACTCGTCGCCCACATCAAGCTCGGCGCTTTCGAACGTCCGGCAAACCGGCTCGGCGGCAGGCTTGAACCCGGTGGAAGCGCGGTAGGTGCCAGCCGCGGATCATCCGAGCGCCTCATTGCTCCGGAATTCAGACCCGGCCCTCCGGCCAAGATACGCCTCGTGCTCCGCCCCTTTGCGATGCACGGCGTCGACAGCGATCGCGCCCATCTCGTCCAGGGATTTAGCCTGCATCTGGCGGCGTGTCTGGTGCGTTTCCGCGAATGGAGCGTGGTCGATCGTCCGCCGGCCGCGGTTGCCCTCCCGCCGCCGGATTTGGCGCCGCAATACAGCATCGAAACCACGGCTTATCAGGCGGGTAGCGAAATCAACATGGTGATGGTGCTGCGTGACGAAGCGACCGGCATCTATGTCTGGAGCGAAAGCCTCCGGCTCAGCCTCGATAACTGGTTCGAAATGCAGCAACGCATCATCCGCCGGATCGCGACCTCGCTCAATGTGCAGTTATCGGCAGAGCGGCTGAGGCGGCTCGCCGGCGAACCCGACGTTTCGCTCGATGTTCACGACCGCTGGCTCCGCGGGCAGAGTCTGCTGTCCAAATTCGATGCGGAAAGCTGGCAGCGCGCGGTCACCATCTTTCGCGATGCCATCCGTGAAAACCGCACCTTCTCGCCTTGCTACAGCAGCCTCGTGCAAATGAACAATATTGAACATTTCGTGCATCCCGGCTTGTTGCGCGATCTCGGCAAAGCAAGGGCGACCTTGGAACTGGCGAAGACCGCGGTTCAACTGGATCCGGTCGATTCGAGGGCGCATCTGTGCTGTGGCTGGTCTTATGTGATGGCGCTGCGGGAGGCCGAGGCGCAGCCACATATGGAACTCGCCTGCGAATTGAACGACAACGACCCGTGGACCTTGTTGTCGTCTGCGCACTACCACGCCTTCTGTGGATCGATCGACCAGGCTCGGCTGCTGGCTGACCAGTCGCTCGCCCTCTCGCCGGCGCCTTCATATCTCGAATGGAGCTACCATGGCATCATTCGTGT